>Ga0247840_10000655_pt1 | contig 70638 bp, 50 predicted proteins | sample LaCruzMarch2015__FD_192404 | JGI IMG/M metagenome (GOLD analysis project Ga0247840, IMG submission 192404) | Freshwater microbial communities from meromictic Lake La Cruz, Castile-La Mancha, Spain - LaCruzMarch2015_17m | ecosystem: Environmental > Aquatic > Freshwater > Lake | place: Spain... | reverse complement strand
CTCACTGGACCTCGTTCCCCGCGGCAACGACGTTCCGTTCTAAACCGTACTGTGGCGCCGACCATACGGACTACTTGGCCGTCGGGTGTGCACCGTTTAGACGCAGGTTTAGACAGCCGTCAACACGGCTAGCTGTGGCTGCGTCAGCCAAACCGTTTCGTCCGCCAGGCGCACGTCGATCTTGATGCGCCCATCCTCCGCCGCGTAGACGAGGAACTGGCCCTTGGCATCGTCGGGCAGACGCTGGTAGTCCTTGGTCAACGGTAGTTCTCCCCCAATTCGGTCAACACGGCGGCAGCCAAGGTTGGCAGTGCCGTCTGGATCCCTGAATGTCCGCAATAGCATCGCGGACGTCCCACAGATAGGCCCGCGGATCACGCGGCATAGACCAACTCCCGCGTCCGTTCGATGTCGGCACGCACATAGGGGTTGTGCACGGCCCGATATTCCACCAGATCGACGCCACGCCCGAGCAGGCGTTCCAACTCGGTTCGGACACTGAACCAGCCGCCCAGATCGGCCCGGGCATCGGGCGCGAACTCCACGAGGAAATCGGCATCGCTGCGCTCGGGATCGAAGTCCGTTCCACGCGCGGCGGAGCCGAAGACCTCCAGTCGTCGCACCCGGTAGCGACGGCAGACCTCGGCGATGGCTGCGCGCTGTGCGGCGATCAGCGAATGCATTGTGACGTTCCCGGTACCTGACCGAATCGCCCATCCCGCACGGTGTCGATCTCCGCGGCCATCTCGGTATCCGTGAGTGTCGCGGCTCCCGGCAGCGTCTGAGTGTCCTTGAACAGATGCCGGAACCGGTCAGCGAGCGCGGCACGCTGAAGAACGATCTCGGCATTGATAAAGGTCGGACAAGCTGCCTCACTGAGCGGGAACTCCTCGGCAAAGGTGGTCTTGCCGGCCCCGTTCGGTCCAGCAATGATCAGGATTTTCCGCTCGGGTTGACCGGTCACGCCCGCGCGGCCTCTTCGATGAGTTGTTCGACGTGTGATTTGGCCTGTTCAAGTAATTGCTCTGACTCTTGGCGCGTGGAAAAAGAGCCTTTTACCAACTCAGCAATCCGGGCCTCGGTCTCATCACTCAGTCTCGGAACCAACACACGAGCAACGTCTCTTGGTGCCAGATGCCCATTGGTTGATCCGGTGATCCAACGATTGAATTGCACTTGCCCTACGATGTGATCAAGTACCAGTAACAAGTAATGCGGATCGATTAACTCGCCTGTACGCAGACATAGCAAATCACCGGAAAAAGCAAGACACTCATAGCGCTTTACGATACCGATCTTTCCTATCGTAGCGCCGGTGATTGCGAGCAGAAGGTCGTTTGACCTGGCTAGTGGCGTGCCAGGTTGAGAAAAACATGTCGACGCATCAACTATTTCCCTGCCATCGATATGTTTGATGCTGCAATAGTCAGTCGATCCGTCGGCACGGTCATCCTGTTGGCGACCCTTCGCTGTGCTGCGCAGCAGCAAACTGAGGCGGTCACATTGGGCGTGAGTATGTAGCCAGTTTTGGTAGAACAACGCATCCGGGGCGAAGCATTGAGCATCGACGCGACCGGCCGCGAAGGTTTCGGACCAGTCAACGGCGCTGAAGCGCGCTGAGTAACCAAGCGGTTTCTGGGATGCCAGCTTGTCAAGGCCAAGCTTCGATTCAAAGAGTTTCTTTGCAATGTTGTATCTTTCGCGAAATGCTAAGACCTTTCTGTGCGCAGTTTTTACATTCTCCGCGATCTCTAGCTCAACCGCCTCTTCAAAGCGAGGAATAGGAATCGTCCGTAAATCTTCCATGTTGAGACCCATCTGAATTGCACCGCGCTGCCGACGCAGCATACAAAGCAGCCCCGGTACAGAGTTCAGATACGCCAGAAGGAAATAAGGATCGGCTTCATTTGAACGGAATAAAGTGCTCTTGCAACTGAACATAGCGGGAACATCTTCTTCTGTGCAGATCGCGACGTTCCCCAGCGTTCCAACAACATTTCAAGATCCACTCGCGGATGAAGGCGAGCGATGAGTTGTTGAACTTGCCTTGCGGAAGCACGATGGCGGCGCGCCCGCCGGGCTTGAGCATCTTGAGGATGCGCTCGATGAAGAGGACATCGCGCTCTTCTTTCGGCTGCTTGTCGTCCCCGGCGCGCTTGAGCGCGGGCCGCGCCAGCTCGTAGCGGGCCAGCATCTTGCGGTCCTTCATTTCACCGGCGAAGGGCGGATTGGCGAGGATGACGTCGAACTTCAGTTCGTCGAAATACGCCCACGCCTTATCCTCGTCGGTCAGCGGCTCGTTCTCGGGGATCGGGGTCACCGTAAGCCTGGCTTGGCGTAGCCCCTGCATCAGCGCCGAGCCCGAGCCGGTCTCGTACCAAGTGCGCGGATCGAGGCTGCTGACGTCCGGTCCGAAGATATTGGTGTGACCGTCCCCGGCGATGAGCATCAGGGCGCGCGAGGTCTTGGCGGCACGCTGCTCGATGTCGATGCCCCAGAGATGCTTGGAGGCGTAGCGATGCTTGCGCAACTCGCGCTGGTCATTGTCCGCCGCCGGGTAGCACCAGTCCATGGCGTGCAGCAGGAAGCCGCCGGACCCACAGGCCGGGTCCATCACGTACTCGTCGCGCTGCGGGTTGAGCATGCGCACGCACATTTCGACTACATGACGCGGCGTGAAGAACTGGCCCTTTTTTCTTCTTGGCCTCGGTGGGCAGCAGATATTCGAAAGCATCTTCCATGATGCGCGGATTGGAACCCATGAGCCGCACGCCTTCGATGGGGCCGACGCAGACCTGCAGATGACGTTTGGCCAGATCGATATCCTCGCCCGGCTTGAAGATGCCGGGCCATTCGTCGCAGGCCTTGTGGAAGAGGCTGTTGATCCGGTCGTAGGTGATCTCGGGGTCCAGCGCCTTACGGAACTCGACCACTTTGTCCTTCCGACGCTCCAGCGCCTCTTTCTCGTCCCAGATCTTGGCGAAGATGAGCTTGAAGATCTCGTTGAACTCATCCTTGCCGCTGTCGGCCAGGACCAGTTCTTCGAGATCCTGAAGGATCTTCTTGAAATTGAAATCCTTTTTAAGCTGCAAAAGGGTCTTCTTGGCTTCGAGGACGTCCTTGGGCTCCTGCCCACGCTTGGGGAGGTCGAACAGGGTGTCATCGAACTGCGCCGGGTAGGGCCGATAGAGAATGATGCTGTCGGCGCCATTGGACCAGACTGCCACCGGCGCGCCCTTGGCGTTCATATAGCTCTTGAGCTGCTCGATACCGTCCTTGCGCTTGGGCCGCTTGCACTCGATGATGAGCTTGGGTGTTATCTTGGTCGCGTCCGTGTAGACGATGATGTCCGCCGACTTGGTGCCGATCTCGGCGCCGAACTGAACGCTCTTCTCCAGGTCGATCTGGTCCGCATGGTAGCCGTATTGGTGAATCAGCTTGTAGACCCAGAGTTGGCGAATGATCTCCTCCGGCGCCGACTTGCCGCCCTCGACATAGACCTGAACCTCCTCGTTCCCGGAAGAAAATGGAATGAAGCTTTTTAGAAAATACTTGGTTTTCCCCGCGTCCTTCCCGGTCGCGATAACTTTTGGGTAGATCGTGAGGATCTCGTGAATCGGCTTGCCGAGGTTCTCGAACTCGGTTAGCTCGTACTGGATGCCGGGTTCTTTGAAGATGCGGTCGATGACGTCCTTGGTCTGCATCGTGACTGGCTCGCTCATGGTGTGGTCGCCTGACTTGAAGCGCTCAATGTCCGTGATCCGTCGGCGTTTCGTCCTGACTCAGGCCCTGCGCTGGAATCGCGATGTGATGCCGCCCGCAATAGTCCCGGATCAAGACCTCGACCATGTTCGAAATGGACCGATGCTCCCGATGGGCGGCGGTGCGTAGTGCATCCTTGAGCTCAGGCTCGATCCGAAAGGTCAAGGTGGTGGTCTTGGCGCTGGCCATGAAGTGGCTTACCGGCGGCTGGCTGTTGATGTACTGCAAGATACAGCAAACTCTGCGACGATCCAAGGTCAGAAGCGAAAGACCAGTTGCATGCCGAACATGTCCAAGTGTTCCGCCAGCCGCCCCGGATCCAGGTTTTCTCGTGTCGAGAGCGTCAACAGGGTGCAGCAGAGGTGTTGCCGCAACCCCATGTCAGCGGACCTCGAGGCTGCGAATGTTGGGGTTCGATGGGGCCGACGACGCATAGCCGATCGCGCCGGGCGTCGCCGCGACGCGTTGGATCAGTTCCGACTCGTCGGCCACCTCGGTCGGCGCTTGACCGGTTTCGGTAACGACCTGCCGATCCCAGCCGGTGCGCAGTTGATAGGGGAAGAACCCCAGCACATGCTGACAAAGCTTGAAGCACGGGAGGATGGCGGGACCTTTGGTTGCCCGGTGTGCCGACGCCGGTCGCGCCGCTGCACGAAAGCAGCCGCGACCGGATCCTGACCAGCACGGTGAGACGCCTAGCCTCTACTCTATCACCCTGCCTACCCGCAGGGCGAACCGGCTCCGGGCGATCAGGGCCAAAAGCCGCCTGTTCCGGACGGCCCGGGCGATGGTCAAGGCCTTTTCGTCGTCACAGATTGTTGGCCTGAAGGCGGGGGTTGCGCCCGACCAGGCCAAGTCGATTATCCTCTCGACCCATCCACCGGACCGCACCCCTCGCCATGCCTTCAGCCGAGAGCAAGACACCGCTGGACTGGTTGTCCGATCTGACGAAACTGCGCAGTCATATTCTCGACCAGTTCATCCTGGTCAACGCCCTGACGCTCTCTCTGACACTGGCACTCGCGGTCTACAAGACCGTTCAGATTGGGGTTCATTGGTCTTTGCCGGTCACGGCGGGCGGCGCCTGCGTGATGTGGGGGCTGTGGTTGCTGAGGAACCGGATACCCTATCGGGCCCGCGCCTGGTGGTTGCTGGCCTGTTGCTGGGCGCTGGTACTCGGCTCGGTCCTCAACCTCGGGCCGGTCGCCAATTCCAAAGGATATTTCATCCTGATCACGCTGGCGGCGACGATTTTCCTGGGCCCGCGGATCGGCTGGCTGAATGTCGCCGCGGTGGGAGTGGCGCTGAGCGGGATCGGGACCGCGGCGGTGATGGGCTGGGTCAGTTTTCAGCTCGACTACGAGGTGTACGTGCGGCTGCCGGTGGTCTGGATCCAGAACACCTTCGGCTATACCGTGTTCTCAGCCAGCAGCGCCCTGATCGCCGCGCATTTCCTGGATTCATTGACCAGCGCGGCCCACGACCTGGCCCAGCGCACTCAGGCCTTGATCGCGACCGAGGCGCGTCTGCGCTTCGTTCTGCGCCGTCAGCGCGCCATCTACCATACCAGTGCGGTCGGTATCGCGATGCTCGATGGGAAGCACCGCTTCAGTGACGTCAATACCCGGTTCGCGCACCTGTTGGGCTGGCACCGCGGCGAGCTGCTCGGTCGGCATAGCCGCTTCATCCATGCCGACGCGGCGGTCGATGCGCTCCTGCGGGACCGGCTCGCCACGGGACGGCGGAAGTCGAGCATGGACTGCCAGGTCCGGCGGTGCGACGGTACCCTGATCTGGTGCCAGCTCAGCCTGTCCCTCCTCGACCCGGAGAGGATGACGGCCGGGGCGGTCATGGTGCTGGTCGACATCGATAAGCGCGTGCGCTTCCAGGCGGAATTGCTGTCCGCACGCCTGGCCGCGGACCGGGCCATCCGCGCCAAGGATCAATTTCTGGCGATGGTGAGCCACGATCTGCGCACCCCCTTGCATGCGCTCCTGGGATTCGCCGAATTGCTCAGCAACGGGGGGGGCTGCACCGCTACTCAGGTCGATCTGGTCCAGGGCATCCGCCGTAACGGCAGCAGTCTGCTGTATCTGGTCGAGGAGATTCTCGAATTCAGTCGTGGGGAAAGCGGTAAGCGGCGGATCCGGGCCGAACCCTGTGCCCTGGGGCCGGTGCTGCAACGGGCGCTCAGTCTGATCGAGCACCAGGCGCGGACCAAGGGTCTGGAACTGCGCCTGGAACTGCCGGACGCACTGCCGGGACTGGTCCTCATCGACCCCGAGCGCCTGCTTCAGATCATCGGCAACCTTCTGAACAATGCACTCAAGTTCACCGACCGGGGGTATGTCGGTCTGAGTGCCGCGGTCCGGCGCGCCGCTACTGATCCCGGCCGCTGCGAGCTGATCATCGTGGTCGCCGACAGCGGCCGCGGGATCGGGGCGGATGACCAGGCGCGGATCTTCGAGCCTTTCGAGCGGATCGACCCGGGGCGGGAGCAGTCCGGGGCCGGACTGGGGCTCGCGATCTGTCGGCAGTTGGTCCGCGCCATGGGGGGTCAGATCGCGGTCGACAGCCGCCTCGGGGATGGTAGCCGGTTCCGGGTCCAGTTTCCGCGGTTGCCGATCATCACCGCCACGCAATCGCCCGCTCCCGCCGGGTCGGGAGACCGGTCGGCGGCAGCCGACGCTATGCCGCCGCTACCGCTGGGTGCGCTGCCGTCTCCCCCCCCGGCGCTGGCCGTGCACCTGCTCGTGACCGCGGCGCGGCGCTGGCAAGCGCTGACCCCAGGCATGGAACCGTCCGCCGTCGCCGACTTCGTCGCCGAGATGGCGGGAGTCGCCCGAACCCACGCCTACCAGCCGCTGGCGTGCTGGGCGGAGGGCCTGTCGGAGTTCATGCAGGGCACCGATGCGGGGAAGATCCCTGCCTGGTGGCAGGAGTTTGCTCAGTTCATTTTGGAACCGCCCCCGCGCGCCGCCCTCAGGGACCTGCGCACCCTGGCCGGACTGGGGATGATCTCCCATATCGAGCGGTGGTGCCGTCTCTGGGGCGAACGGGACCCGCGCTATGCCGGCTTCGTGCGCGCGGTTCTTGCCGCCGCCCATACCTTCAAAACAGCGCGGTTGATCGAACTGGTCGATGCCTTTGCGGGGGTCGCGCCCGAGGACGCGGCCCCCTGAGCCCGCGCCGACGGCCGCTCACCGCGCCGTCGGTTGCCCGACCATACCCCCCGCGACCGGAACGCGCTCGCCCGACGGTGGTCATTGTATTGCGCCGCCTGTTCATTGTATCCAGCCTATCCCGGCGGGCCGCTGCGGCCCGTTACACTGACCGGTAAAGCCCCCAGCCGAAAATGGCGAGCCGCATCATGCCGAAGATCACCGAGTTGTCATCCAGTCAGGTCCTGGTGCTCATCCTGCTGCTCTTTAGCTCCGCCTTGGCGTTCATCGCGCATCGGGCGGCCTCCTATGCGGTCGAGATGGTGCACGGCCAGGGACCGACCCACCTGAACCCGGCGGGTAGCGATGCCGATATCTATATCTTCATCTTTATCCTGGTGGTCGCCTTTCTGCTCTTCACCACCCTGCCGCTGATGATGGTCATCGCCTATCGCGGTCTGGCGGGCAACCTGCTGAGCGGCAAGGTCCGGACCAGTCTGTCGCTCTGCAATCTCGATGACGATCAGTTACAGCAGCGGATCGAGGATTTCGAGCGGCGCAACCGTCCGGCGGCATTCATCCTCCCGTCCCTCGTCACCCTGCTGCTGCTCTACATCGTCTGGAACATCGCGCTGCTGCCCATGGGCGCCACCGGCATATTCTCGATGATGCTGACGATTCCCGATTTCAACCTGAATCAGCTCTTCGCGCGGTCGGCGGCCGCGCTCACTCCCCTGACCTGGGCTCTGCTGGGGGCCTATTTCTACGGCCTGACACTCATGGTCCAGCGTTGGATGCTCACCGACCTGACCATCAATGTCCTCTGGAGAATCACGGTCCGTCTGGTGGTGACCTTCATTCTGGGGATGCTGCTGATGAGTCTGGCGTCCGGTCCCGCCGGGTTGTCCCTGGAGTTCGGAAACTATCTGTCCGCCCTCGCGTTCATGGTCGGCATCGTCCCCGACATCTTCCTGCGTTGGGTCAGTCAGCAGCTCAAGCGTCTCGGCGGCGTCGATGCCGCCGGCCAGGGTCGGATATTCGGCCCCTCGCAATTGCAGGGCAAAGTCGACGGGATGAGTTACTGGCAGGTCGACCGTCTCGCCGAGGAAGGGATCGATAGTGTGCAGGACCTGGCCATGAAGGAGATCCCTACCCTGTTGATCAAGACCCGTTTCGACCCGCCGCTGCTGCTCCAATGGGTCGACCGCGCCCTGCTCTGCGCCCAGGTCGGCAGCGACCTCGATTTGTTCAAGCGCGCCCACTGCTACACTGCGACCGACTTCACCGCGCTGGTTGGTGCGCCGGGCGGCGCGGAGCGGCTGCTGCGTTCACTCTCCGACGCGGCGGCGGCCACTCCCGCGGTTGTCGCCGGCCAGTCCACCGCCAATCCCATCACGGCGCCCATCATGGCCAACATCATGAGCGGACTCAACAATGGACCCAACCTGCGTTACCTGACCGCCTACCGCAACAACGTCAATGGCGTACCGGACGCTCCGCCGGCCCCCGCCGGGGCGGCGGCCGCGCTTCCCGGCCCATCCGGTGTGTGAGAGCCTGTCATGAGCAGCGCAGACCGGACGATCATGGGTTACGAATTGCTGCGACCGGCCGGTATGCCGGGTCCCGCGCCGACGCAAGCTGCGCGGCCTGAGCCCCCGCCGCTGCCCCGGCCCGAGCCTGGGAGGGCCGCGGGAGCGGGCCGACAGCATCTGATCCTGGTGGTGGATGACGAGCCGGACAGTCTGCGGATCCTGCTGGAGATGATGCGCGGTTTCGGTCTGGACCTGGCGGCGGCGACCTCATGGGACCAGGGACTACGCACGGCCCGGATCATTTGCCCCGATCTGATTCTACTGGACGTCATGCTGCCCGACGGTGACGGCTATGCCCTGTGCCGCAGTCTGCGCGACGGCCGCAAGACCCGCGATATCCCGGTGATCTTTCTCTCGGCGCGGGCCGGTATCGATGACAAAGGCGCGGGGTTCGCGGCCGGCGCGGTCGATTACATCACCAAGCCGTTCGAATCCAAGGAGGTCTTGCTGCGGATCGTCAACCACTTGGGGTTGGCGCGTCGGCAGCGGGTGCTCAAGGAGCGCCTGGCGAAGTACGAGCGCCTGCCTGATGACCAGGCCATGGCGCCGACACCGCCGCCGGCGCCGCCGGGGACCCCGCCGGCGGCCTTGCGCATCCTGACCCGCGCGCGCGACCTCCTGCTCAAGGACCTGCGCGATCCGCCCAGCCTGGTCGACCTGGCGGCCCATGCCTGTACCAACCGCACCACGCTCGGTCAGTTGTTCAAGCAGTACCTGGGAATGACCGTGTTCGACTACCTGCGCGAACAACGCCTGAACGAGGGTCGGCGCTTGCTTGTCGAGACCGATCTGGCCATCAAGGTGATCGCCGAAACCGTCGGCTACACCCATAGCCGGGATTTCGCCAATGCCTTCAAGGATCGATTCGGGCTCACTCCGGCGGCCTATCGCGGCGCCCCGCCGAACCCGGCCTGGAGCACAGCCCTGAACCCGGCGCTGCAGCCAACTGAACCGATCTGAAATTGTAGCGCGCCGACGATGGCTTGCAGCGGGCCGCCCGCCCGGGCCGGGACCACCGGCCATACTCTGCCTGTCGGGATGAGCGGTGGCCGACCTGCGCCCGCGCCGACGGCTTCCGCCGCGGACTGACCTCCAGCATAGCGCCAAGGTTTCGTGTATGAAAAGCATTGATGATTGGATCATCGCCGCCCTGACACCGCTCGAACTGCTGCCCAATGAGCTGCCGACGGCACTCGCGCGGGCCGGCGCCCTGCTGTTGATCGACGCGGCGTCCTGTCCCCCGTCGGCCGAGTCCCGGGCGCTGGCGACGCTGCAACCCATCCTCGACTCCCTGCCGCGGACGGCCGCGGCGATGATCGGTTTGCGCCTGCGCGCGGTGCACTGTGCGGCCTTCCCGGCGCTTCTCGCGCTGATGCAGGCACGGGCGCACTGGCTGGTGCTGGCCGGCTGGGACGGCGTCAGCGTTGCGGAGCTGCCCGCCGCCGCGGACCGCTCCCTGTGGCTGGAGATAACGTCTTGTGAACAACTCGGGCGGCTGCCGGCCGGCGTGCCGATCGCCGGCCTGATCGGGGTGGGTGCCGAGTGCGGCGGCGATACCGGGCGCGAGGGCGCCTTCGTCCTGGCGCAGGGCCTGGCGCGACAGCCCTTACCCTTCCTCGTGCGGGGTGCGGTCGACTGCGGTGCGGCGGCGGCCTGTCGCGTGGCTGGTGCGGCTGGTGTGGTGTGCGACGATACCTTGCTGCTGCTGCGCGAGTCACCGCTCGGCGAGCCCCTGGCCGGGCGGCTGCGCGGCTTAACGGGAGCTGATACCCGCCTGCTGGGCGAGGATCTGGGCCGGCCGGTGCGGGTCCTCCTGCGGCCCGACTTTCCCGGCAGCGCGCGGCTCGCCGCCGCGGAGTCGGCGGAGGCGACCGCGACGGGGGCCGCGGCCTGGGAGCAGGCGCTCGCCATGGGCCTCGGTTGGGACGATCCGACGCGGCGTGCGCTGCCGATCGGCGAGGGACTGGGCCTGGCCGGCGCCGCGGCCCGGCGTGACGGCACCCTCGGGCGTCATGTCACGGCGCTGCGCCGCCGCAGCGCCCGGCAGGTCGCGCAGGCCGCGCGGGACGCGGCCCTGGCACCGGGTGGCCCCTTGGCCGGGTCGCTGGGCATCGCGTTGCCGATCGTCCAAGGGCCCATGACCCGCGTCAGCGATCGTACCGAACTGGCGATGGCGGTCGCCGCCGCCGGCGGTCTACCGCTCATCGCCGCCGCGATGTTGAGCCCAGCCGAGTTGCGGCCGCTCTTGGAGGAGACCGGAGCACGCCTCGCCGACCGGCCCTGGGGGGTGGGGCTGCTCGGCTTCGTCACGCCCGCCCTGCGCGAGGCGCAATTTGCACTGGTCGAGGCGCTGCGTCCGCCCTGCGCCCTGATCTCCGGGGGGACGCCGGAGCAGGCCGCCCGCCTGGAGCAGCGGGGGATCGCCACCTGGCTGCATGTACCGGCACCGTTGATCAAGGAGTATTGCGCCCGCGGGGTGCGGCGCTTCGTCTTCGAGGGCGCGGAGTGCGGCGGCCACGTCGGGCCTCTGCACGCGTTCGCGCTGTGGCAGGAGGCGATCGAGCGCCTGCTCGCGGCGCTGCCGGCGGCGGACCTGGGGCGTCTGGAGGTCCTGTTCGCCGGCGGTATCCACGACGCCTGTTCGGCCGCGATGGTCGCCGCTCTGGCGGCACCGCTCACGGCCGCCGGGGCACGGATCGGCGTCCTGATGGGCACGGCCTATCTGTTCACGACCGAGGCAGTGGCTGCCGGGGCGCTGGCCCCCCTGTTCCAGGAACTGGCCCGGCAGGCGGCCGGCACCCGGGTCATCGAGACCGGACCGGGCCATCGTATCCGCTGCGCGCACACTCCCTTTATCGAGCGCTTCGCGCGCGAGCGCGCCACCCGGCTGGCCGGCGGCGAGGGCGGGCGCGCCCTGAGCGACGCCCTGGAAGACCTGACCCGCGGGCGGGCGCGCATCGCCGCCAAGGGTCTGCTGCGACGGGGCGACAAACTGGTCGAACTCGCCGCGGCCGAGCACCTGCGAGAAGGTCTGTTCATGCTGGGCGAGGTCGCCACCCTGCATGAAGAGACCATGGGCATCGCGGCCCTGCATGCCGCGGTCGCCGCGGGCAGCTTGGTGGTCCTGCAACAGGCGGCCGCCGTGTTGCCTCCCGCGTCCCTCGCGGGGGACGGGCAACCGGCCGACATCGCGATCATCGGCGCCGCCTGCTGGCTGCCGGGCGCCACCGGGGCCGATGCTTTCTGGATCAATCTGCTCGCGCGCACCAATGCCATCGCCGAGGTCCCCCTGCAACGTTGGGATTGGCGTCTCTATTATGGACCGGACGCCAGTGCCCCGGACCGGATCACCGCCAAGTGGGGCGGCTTCGTCGATACCATCCCATTCGATCCACTGGCCTTCGGGATTCCGCCGAAGTCGCTCGCGGCCATCACCCCGGCGCAACTGGCCGCGCTCGAGCTCTGTCGGCGCGCCTTGAGCGATGCCGGGATGGGAGAGCGCATCGAGGATGCGGACCTGCGCGCGCGCACTTCGGTGGTGATCGGGGTGGCCAACACGGCGGACCTGGAGCAGTGTTACATGACCCGCTCCACCCTGCCGCTGGTCACCACACCCACGTCGACGGCCTGGGAGCGGCTGCCGCAGTGGAGCGAGGAGAGTTTCCCCGGCATGTTGCGCAACGTGGTCGCCGGGCGGGTCGCCAACCGCTTCGACCTGGGGGGGATCAATCTCGCGGTCGATGCCGCCTGCGCCTCTTCGCTGGCCGCCCTGGACCTGGGTGTGCGCGACCTCGCCGAAGGCCGTTCCGACCTCGTCCTGGCCGGCGGCATCGACCTGGAGATGTCCCCCCACGCCTTTCTCGGTTTCAGCCACAGCCAAGCCCTGTCGCCGCGCGGCCGGGCCGAGGTCTTCGATACCGAGGCCGACGGCATCGTCATCAGCGAGGGGGCGGTCATGCTGGTGCTCAAGCGGTTCGCGGAGGCCGCGCGCGACGGCGACCGCATCTATGCGGTGATCCGCGCCGTGGCCGGCTCCAGTGATGGCCGCGGGCTCAGTCTGACCGCCCCCAAGCCGCTCGGCCAGCGCCGCGCGGTGGAGCGCGCCTGGCGCGCGGCCGGGCTGGGTGGTGCCGACGGGCGCGGCGAGATCGGCCTGTACGAGGCCCATGGCACCGGCACCCCGGTGGGTGACAGCGCCGAGCTGGAGACCATCGACGGTGCCCTGCGGGAGCTGGGGGTGCCGCCCGGCAGTTGCGCGCTGGGTTCGGTCAAGGGCCTGATCGGTCACACCCGCTCGGCGGCCGGTCTCACCGGTGTGTTGAAAGCGGCGCTGGCGTTGCACTACCGCGTCCTGCCGCCGCACTCGCCGGTGCGCTCCCCCCTGCCCCTGCTGTGCGCCGCCGATACCCCGCTGCGGCTGCTCGACCAAGCCTATCCGTGGCCGGCTCCCGCCACCGGGCCGCGCCGGGCGGCGGTCAGTGCGTTCGGTTTCGGCGGGACCAATTTTCATGCGCTGCTGGAGGAGTCGCGTCCGGAGCCGGCCGCCCCAGATGCCCGCCCCTGGCCCTGGGAACTCTTCCTGCTCGGGGCCGCCGGGCCGGCCGAAACCCGCCGCCGCCTGGGTCGGCTCGCCGCCGCGGCCGAACGGCTGGCGGCGGGCGAGGCCGCCGGTGAAATGCCGCCCGCCCTGCGTCTGCGCGATCTCGCGTCAAGTTGTGCCCACGCCTGGGGGGGGACCGGCGCGGCGGCCGCATCGCGGGAGTGGCGGGTCGCCTTGGTCGCCGACTCGGCCGCCGGGCTCTTGGACTGCACCCGGCGCGCACTGACCGCGCTGGACACGGCGGATACGCCCCTATCCCCGGCGCCGACCGCGGCCGGGTCCGACGGGGGCGTCTGGATCGGTTCCGGCCCGGCGCCCGGCGGGCTCGCCTTCGTGTTTCCCGGGCAGGGCGCCCAATACCCCGGCATGGGGGCGGAGCTGGCCCTTTATTGTCCGGAGCTCGCGGCAGCGGTCGCCGTCGCGGAGCGGGAGTTGGCCGATCTGCACCCACCGCTGCGCACGACCCTGTGGCCGCCCGCCGCCCACGGCGAGAGCGGCGGTGCCCAACGCCGGACGCTGGCCGCCACCGCGCTCGCGCAGCCGGCCCTGGCCGCCCTGGGCTGCGGTCTGCTCGACCTCGCCGCCCGGTTGGGCCTGCACGCCACGGCCTGTGCCGGCCACAGTTTCGGGGAATTCCTCGCCCTGCACGCGGCCGGTGCCATCGGCCGCGCGGACCTGCTGCGGCTGGCCGCCGCGCGCGGCGCGGCCATGGGCGCGGGGGCGGCCGGCGGCGGCATGGCGGCCGTAGCCGGCGCGGCGCAGGTGCTCGCGCCTCTGCTGATCCCCTATCCGGGGGTGGTGGTGGCCAATCGCAATGCACCGCGTCAGACCGTGATCTCCGGTCCCAGTGAGTCCCTGGCCGAGGCCATCCGGGCGCTGGAAACACAGGGCTTCGCGGTCCAGCCGCTCGCCGTCTCCGCGGCCTTCCATTCCCCGGCCATGGCGGCTGCGGCGGCGGTCTTCGCCGAACACCTGGCCGAGATCACGCTCGAGCCACCGACGGTCCCGGTCTTCGGCAACCTCGACGGGCATCCCTATCCGACCGATCCCGATCGGGTCCGTGCCCGTCTGCACGGTCATATGCTGGCCGGGGTCGATTTCCTCGCCCAGGTCGAACAACTGTATGCGGCCGGCATCCGCACCTTCGTCGAACTCGGGCCCGCACGGGTGCTGAGCGGTCTGATCGGGTCCATCCTCGGGGACGCGCGTGCGCACCTGGTACTGAGCGCCGACGGGGGCCTGCGCGCCTGGCTGGAGGTGCTGGCCCGGCTCCATGTGCACGGTCATGCGTTTCAGGCCGCCGCGGTCTTTGCCGGTCGTGATTGCTGCCGGGTCGATCTCGAGGCACCCCTGCCGGCGGCCCCGCGCGACCCCGGCTGGTGCCTGGACGGCGGACACGTCTGGCCGCGCGACGAACCGGCCGCATCGGGTCGGCGACCCTTCCTCGATCTGCCGGGTGCCGCCCGTGAGTCGGCCGGGGCGCCGCTCGAACGTTCCGACGGGATCGACACCCGCGGGCTCACGCCCGTGGAGCAAGCCGCCTACGCCGCCTATCGCGAGTACGGGCGAACCATGCAGCGCTTCCTCGACCAGCAGGAGCTCGCCCTGGCGCAGTTGCTGTCCCTCAGCACAGCCGCCCAGGCCCCAGCGCTGCCGCCCGCCCCGGCCCCGACATCGCCCGCGGCCCCGGCCGCGTCTCCGGCCGCGTCTCCGGCCGCGTCTCCGGCAACCGGCGCCGCGGCGCCGCTGACCCCGGCCGAGATTGGCGCGCGGTTGGTGGCACTCATCAGCGAGCGGACCGGCTACCCGCGGGAGGCGATCGGCCTGGAGCAGGACCTGGAAGGCGACCTGGGAATCGACTCCATCAAGCGGGTCGAGATTGCCGTGGCGTTCCAGAAGAGCCTGCCGCCGGCCCTGGCGGCTGGACTCGACGGGCGGCTGGAAGCCCTGGCCACCCGCCGCACGGTTGCCGCGATGCTGGCCGTCTGCGCGTCCGGTCTGCACTCGGCGCCGACGGCGGACGTTCCCGCCGCGCTTTCCCACGCGGCGGGTCGGGACACCGCCGCCCCAGGGGACTGCCCCCGTTGGCTGCCTCACTGCGTCCCCCTGCCTTCGCCGATGCGCCGCCGCGCAGCCCTGAGCGGTCTCTTCCTGGTCTCCACGGACCGCCGGGGGATCGCCGTGCCGCTACTCGAACGCTTGCGCGCGTGCGGGGCGGCGGCCTACCCGCTGCGTCCGGCCGATCTCCTGAGTGACGAGGCGCTCGACCGTCGTCACGGCGTTCTGCGCCTCATCCACGGGCCGGTGCGCGGCATCATCCACCTGGCCGCCCTGGACGGCGGCTCGGTCGAGCGTCTGGCGGATTGGCGTCAGGGCACCGACCTGGCATGCAAACGGCTGTTTCGTTTGCTGCAACTTAGTGCGACCGACTTCGCGCGGGGGGCCGACGCACCCCGGGTGATCGCCGTCAGCGCACTGGGAGGCCGGTTCGGCCGCGGCTGCGCGGATCTGGCCGCGGTACCGGCCGGTGGTCAGCATGGGCTGTTGCGCACGCTGGTGCAGGAGTACCCGGCCGTGCAGGCCACCACGGTCGACCTGGACCCGACCCTGGCGCCCGACCTCTGCGCCCGCCTCCTGCTCGATGAGGTCCTGGCCGAGGACGGCGAGCCCGAGATCGGCTACCCCGGCGGCGACCGTCATGGCGTGCGCTACCTGACCCCGCCGCATGCGGACCGTCCGCCGAGCGCCGACTGGGAGCCGCGTCCCGGCTGGGTGATCCTGGCCACGGGTGGGGCACGCGGGATCACCGCCGAGGTCCTGGCCCGGCTGCGTCTGCACGCTGTGCGGCTGATTCTGGTCGGTCGCGGCCCGGCACCGGCCGCGGCCGAACCAGCCGCGACCGCGGCCCTCGAGTCCCAGCGGCAGCGCCTGCTGGTGGAATTGCGCAGTGGTGCCGGTCGCGCCGCCGAGGTGCTGGAAACCGAGCTTGTGCGTCTAGAGGCCACGCTGCGCGACCGGCGCCGCGACCTGGAATGCCGTCGCGGCCTGGAACGCCTGGAGGCCTGCGGCGCCCATCTGGAGTATCACAGCATCGACGTCCGCGACGAGGTCGCCTTCGGCGGTCTCATCGCCGACCTCTATCACCGTTTCGGTCGTATCGACGCGGTGCTGCACGGCGCCGGCGTCATCGAGGACCAGCGGCTGGCCCGCAAGAGCGCCGCCGGCTTCGCCCGGGTGTTCGACACCAAGGCCGACGGACTCTATCTGCTCGCCCGGCACCTGCGTCCCGCGGGGTTGCGCTGGCTAGTCTGCTTCAGTTCGGTCGCGGGCCGCTACGGCAATCCCGGGCAGGCCGACTATGCCGCCGCCAATGAGGTCTTGAACCGCCTCTGCTGGGTGTTGCGGCAACGCTGGCCGGATACCCGGATCAGTGCCATCAACTGGGGTCCCTGGTCGGGGGTGGGGATGGCCGACGAGGCCGCGCTGCGGCTGCTGGCCGGGCGCGGTATCACGGCGATCACCCCGGATCAGGGGTGCGCGCTGTTTACCCGTGAACTGGGTGGCGGCACCGCGGACCAGGTGGAGGTCATCGCCGGCCAGGGACCCTGGGCCGAGGACGCGGGTCTGGACCGGGGGCTTGCTCAACTGCTGGTGCACCTCGGCACCCTGATGGCGGCCCCGGCCGCCTGCGGGGGCTAAGGGTCATGGCGCGTCGGCGTCACCCCGAGTCCCTCCTTCCCGGGGGGAGCAGGAGACCCCGGCGGCGCGCTGTTCACGGTCAACCTTGGCGGACTGATTGCCGCCTCCAGGCGATTCAGCCGATCGGATACGGGAGCTACCATCATGACTGAGGGGCAGGTGGATAACGCGGGCGCCGGGGACTTCCCCGGTGCCGGTCGACTGGACCTGGTGCGGTGGATCGAACTGCCCTCGCATCCGGACGACCGCGGTGTACTCACCGCGATCGAGGGCGGAATCGACCTGCCGTTCGCGCTCAAGCGGGTCTATTTCATCCACGACATCCAGGCCGAGCGCGGCGGCCACGCGCACCGCGATACGCATCAGGTGGTGATCGCGACGGCCGGGCGCTGCCGGATTCGGATCTGCGACGCGCGCCAGGAGCGCAGTTTCGTGCTGGACGACATCCGGCGGGGGCTGTACATCAGCCCGATGCTCTTCATTCGCATGAGCGAGTTCACCCCCGGCACGGTCCTGGCCTCACTGGCCAGTACCCATTACGATCCCCGGCGCTCGCTGCGGTCGTGGGACCAGTATCTGGAGGCCATCCAGTGATGTACCAGGCGCTACTCACGACGGCGGCCGACGCCCATTTCCGTTCCGCGCTGGGTGATTCACCCTGCTTCGGCGACCTCGGGCAGGTCCGTGACTGGCTGCGCGCCGAGCAGCGTGCCCAAGTGATGGCGGTGCGCCAGGTCCCGCTGGAGGAAATCGAACAGTGGTCCTTCGACCCGCGGGGGGCGGGACTGCGGCATGCATCCGGGCGTTTCTTCCAGGTCCAGGGCATTCGGGTCACGACCGATTTCGGGCCGATCCCAAGCTGGGATCAGCCGATCATGCACCAGCCCGAAGTCGGAATCCTCGGGATCCTCCAGCGCAGCTTCAATGGGGTTACCCATTTCCTGATGCAGGCCAAAGTGGAGCCCGGCAACGTCAACGGTGCCCAGCTCGCCCCGACGGTGCAGGCCACCCGCAGCAACTTCACGCGGGTCCATGGCGGTGCGGCGCCGCCTTATCTCGCGTATTTCCAGGACCGCACGCGCGGACGGCTGGTCGTCGACCAGCTCCAGGCCGAGCAGGGCTCGCGCTATCTGCGCAAACAGAACCGCAACATGATCGTGGAGATCGAAGAGGACTGCCCGCCCGAGCCCAACTACGCCTGGCTCACCCTGTCCCAGATCAAGCAGTTGTTGCGCGAACCCAATCTGGTCAACATGGACACCCGTTCGGTGCTGGCCTGCCTGCCCCTGTTCGGCTGTGAGCGGCCGCTCGTCGGCGACGCGGACTGGCCGCGGCTGGGTGCCATGCTGGATGGACTGGCCCTTCCGCCCTTCACCCAAGACCTGATTGCCTCCTCACTGCCGGGCGCGCGGCCGCTGCATGCGACCGCCGAGATCCTGCACTGGCTCACTGACCTGCGCGCCCGCTACGAGGTGCGTATCGACCCGCGTCCGCTCGCCGGGCTCGATGGCTGGGAGGTCAACCGGCACGAGATCCGTCACCGCAGCGGCCGCTTCTTCTCGGTCATCGGGGTGGACGTGCAGGCGAGCACGCGCGAGGTGCGCACGTGGCAGCAGCCGCTGCTCGCCCATGCCGGCTATGGCCTCAACGGCTTCATCCTGCAGCGTCAGGAAGGTGTGCTGCACTTTCTGGTGCGGGCCTGCCTCTATCCCGGCAACCTGGCACTCTTCGAACTCGGTTCGACCGTCTCCCGCTCCAATGCCGACGAATGGTTCGGTCAGCCCGAGGCACCCCCCTTCCTCGACCTGTTTCGCGATGCCCCACCACACTGGGTCCGCTACAGCGCGGTGCAGTCGGAGGAAGGCGGGCGCTTCTTCCACTACCAGAACCGCTACGTCATCCTGGAACTGCCGGAGCAGGAGCGCCTGGAGCTGCCGCCGACCCATCGCTGGATGACGCTGCAGCAGATCCAGGACCTCGCCCGCCACGGCTATTTCAACATCGAGGGCCGCAACCTGCTCGCCTGCCTGGACCTGTGCACCGCACCGGCGGGCGCGGCGGTGTCCGCATGAAAGTCCTGTTGCTCGGCTGGTCCGAGATCGGGGTGCGCCGGGTCCTCCCAGCCTGCCTGGCGCTCGGCGTCGAGTGCATCGACGTCGCCTCCCGGTCGCGCCCGGTGCGGCTGCCCGCCGGGGTGCGGGGGGTCGTCTTTGACGCGTATGAGACCGCGTTGGCGGCCAGTAAGGCCGATCTGGTCTGGATTTCGACGCTCAATCAGTTGCACGCGCCACTGGCGGATGCGGCCCTCAAGGCCGGTTATCACGTGATCATCGACAAGCCCGCCACGCTGGCCCTGGCCGACACCCAGGCGCTGGTCGCGACGGCCGAGCGGCGCCGACGGCTGATTGCGGAGGCGACCGTCTATGCGTTTCATCCCCAGATCGAGGCCATCCGGAGGGTATTTGTCGAGGCGGGGGCGCCGCCCACCCGCATCACCGCGCAGTTCGGCTATCCACCGCTCGACCCGGCCAACTTTCGCTGGCGTGCGGCAGCCGGGGGTGGTGTGCTCTGGGACCTCGGACCCTATGCGGTCTCGGTCGGGCGGATCTTCTTCGGCACCGCCGCGGCACGCCTGCACGCCTGCTGGGGGTCGGTCGCGGGTGATGAGGTGCCGACCAGCCTGAGCCTGCTGGCCCGCTATCCCGGGGACCGCACGCTGGTCGGACACTTCGATATGCGCGCGGAATATGTCAACCGCCTGGAGTTGACGGGGCCGGGGGCGGCCCTGAGTCTGGAACGCGCCTTCACCACGGCCCCGGACCGCGAAACCTGCCTGGCGACCAGGATTGGCGGGCGCCCGGGCGAGCGCCGGGTCCCGGCCGCCGATGCCTTTGCCGGTTTTCTCGGGGCGGTCGGGCGCGCCCTGGCCGACGGTGATTACGCCCCCTTCGCCGCGGCCATGCTCGCCGACGCCCTGGCACTGGAGCAGGTGCGCAGGGCCTGTGTCAGCGACCCGGACTAAGGGGCAGTGGTTCGGCCGACCGCGGCGGCCGGTCGGCGAGCAGGCGCCGGTACAGTGCGACCCAGGCGTCCTGCTCGCGCTCACTGCTCAGGTGCTCCGCCAGGCGCCGCGCTCCCGCCGAGAGCGACCGGGCCAGGGCCTCGTCGCGCAGCACCGCACTCAGGGCGGCCGAGAGTGCCGGTGCATCGCCGTGGGGGACGAGCAGGCCGGTCTCGCCATGATCGATCACCTCGGCCATGCCGCCGACCGCCGTCGCCACCAGGGGCACACCGAGCGCGGCGGCTTCCAGCAGGGCGTTGGGCAGACCTTCGTAGGCCGAGCTTTGACAATAGACCCCCAGCGACTGCATGAGGCGTGGCACCAGGGGGCGCTCGCACCGACCCGTGTGCCGGGTCTCGGCGCCGATCCCGAACTCGGCGATCAACCGGCGGCACCAGTCCTCCTCCTGCCGATCCTCGAAAGGACCACCTAGGATCAGGCCGCGGCGCCAATCCGGCGCCACCCCGGCATAGCCGCGGATCAGGAGCGGGATGTCCTTGACCCGCCGGAACTCCCCGACACAGCCGACGATGCCGCGGTTGTGCGTTCCCGCCCGCCAGCGCGCATCCGGGTCACTCACTGCCGCGACCCCGTTGTAGATCACCGAGCTGCGCCCGGCCACCGGTACCTCTTGGGCGACCCGCTCCAGATAGGCGCGGTTCACCGAGGTGATCCAGGTTGCCCGGCGCAGGGCCGGCAGCAGCGTGGTGCGCAGCAGCGATTGATCGAGGAGGCTCGCGGCATCCGTGCCGCGGATACTCGCGATCAGCGGTCTGCGGCTGGTGCCCTGGGCCGCCGCCCCGAGCAGCGGGAAGACGGCGGTCAGAAAGAAGCCGTGGAACAGGTCGAATCCGACCGCGCGATCCAGGGCCTCGACCTGACGGCGCAGTGCCAGCACCCCGGCGGGCTGGGTGAGTCCGGCATGCCGGAACCGATGGATTCGCAGGGTCCCGTCGTGCTCGGTCAGGAGCTCGCCCTGGGTCCCCGGCACGGGCTCGCCGACCACCACATGCACCTCGAACCCGGCGTGCGCGAGCGACTTGGCCAGGCGCTCGGCGGCGACGGCAACCCCGCCGCCCTGGGGCGGATAGGTGGCGGGGGACAGACAGATCCTGGGGATCGCTGCTTGCATGGTTCAGAAGACGGCGAGTTCGGCCCCGTCGACGGCAGCGATCCAGCCGCCCGCGACCGCGACCGCATCGATGTGATGCATCGCCAGGGCATTCCAGCCGTGCCGGCTTGCCGCGAGGATGGGACTACCTTGCATCTCGTGTTCCCGGTAATCCCACGGATCGAGCCGATCCACCACGAAGGCGCGCAGGCAATGGCCGTACTCGGGCCAGGCGTCCTGAGCGAATCGCACCAGGCACCCGTCCGCGCGCACCAGGCGCCCGCCCGGGCGGGTGCGGCGGCGGTTACCGGCCCACAGTGGGCTGCTCGGGTGTTCCTGCCAGGGTCCCTGGAGACGGTCGGCGCAGAACAGCCGGAGCTCGTCCAGACCACGCTGGGCGAAGAGCCACCAGCTCCCCTCGTGGTGCAGGACCGTCGCATCGGCGAAGGGGCCGGTGAGCAGGGTGGCGATGCAGCGCCAGTGCCGCGGGAAGCGCATCGCTTCATAAAGGCGCACCTGTCCGGCCTGGCGCGTCTCCGGGATCAGATAAAACCGGTCCTCCCAGCACAGCACCTGCGGGTAGGAAAGATGGAAGGGTTCGCACAGGATCCGCCGGCCATACTGCCAGTCGCGGAGATCCGGGCTGGTTGCATAGGCGAGCTCGCCGCGTCCGCCAGCACAGTTCCAGACTTCGAAGAACAGGTACCACTGCCCGTCCTGCCGGAGCAGGAATGGGTCGGCCACGGCACCCGCCCGGACGTCGGTGACCCATTCGGGGGTCAGGACCGGCTGGCTCAGACCCGCGAGCGGGGTGAGCGACCCGAGCGTGGCCCCGGCATAGATTCCGATCGACCAGCGATAGCGCCAGCCTGGCTGCGACATGATGCCTCCCCGGGCAGCGATTGTCGCCGACCCGCCCGCAATGCAATGGTGGCTGCCATCGTAACCCCGCCGACGCGGTCCGGAGCGCTTCGGCACCATGACATTGTATAGCGGCGACTCATTATTGCAGCCGGCCGCTCTGCACGGTCGGCCATGCCGGGTGAACCCCTGGCTGTTATTGCATCGGACCGATGTTCGATTGCATTGAACCGACCGCTGGAGCCCACGCCGCCGCTCATACTTAGCCGCGGTGACGATCGGCCTGCCGCCGGTGTGCCGGGGTCGCCATTCAGTCCAACCACGTATCAGAGGCATGTCATGAAATATTTGCTTTCATTCGCGGGCGCGGTCCCCTCGCCCTTCGCCACGCTGCCTGCCGATCAGCTTGCTGCCGCCCAGGCGAAGCTGGTGACCGCACTCAAGGACGGTTCGCTCGACTGTGCCTACAGCAAGCTGGGCGGCGGCGGGTTCATGGTCGTCAATTCCTCCAGCCACGAAGCATTGACGAAAATCATCCGCGGTTACCACCTGACCGATATCGAGGTGACGCCGCTGATCGAGACGGCCGACCTGCTCGGCGGCTATGAGGAAGCCCGCAAGAAGCTCGACGCCGGTCAAAAGCCCTAAGGGGGGACCGCCGCGGCGCCTGGGTGCCGCGGCGGGCACCGACCGACCTTCACTGCACGACCGCGGTATCTACACCATGCTCTGGGGTGTCAGCGCCTATTTCAGTCCAGCGGCGGAGCGCTCGCCGCCGGCCAGCTTGGCCTGGTTCAGTGCCGCGGTACGCCGCCAGGGGTTGCCGCTGCTGATCGTCGAACTCGCCTTCGGTGACCGGCCCTTCCAGCTCGCGGCGGATCTCGCCGACCGGGTGCTGCGGGTGCGCGCCCCCGATTTGATGTGGCAAAAGGAGCGGTTGCTGAACCTCGGTATCGCCGCCCTGCCGGACGACTGCGACGCCGTCGTCTGGCTCGATACCGACATCCTGTTCGAGAATGACGACTGGGTCGCCCGCACCCGTGCCCTGCTCGGGCAGCACGGCCTGGTGCAGCCTTTCGATCGGGTCTGTTGGCTGGGGCCGGGGCAGCGACAGGCGCCGCCCGCGGCGCGCCGGGGACTGGGCGAGGGGATGTGGCTGCCGGGGATGGCCGCGGCCATGGCGGCCTCGCGGACCCCGGCCCGCGACCTGCTCGACTATCTGCGCCATGGCCATACCGGGTTTGCCTGGGCGGCCAGGCGCGACCTGATTCAGCGTCACGGACTCTACGATCGCGCCATTGTCGGCGGGGGCGATGTGGTCATGGCCCACGCGTTTTATGACGATCGGGATTTCCGGCGCGGCTGCAACCCCTATTCAAACAAGCTCGGCGTGCGCGAGCGCGACGGCATGGCCCACTGGGCCGCCGGGCTGGCGGCCGACCGGGGCGGCCCGCCGGCGGCGGTCGGGGGGCGGGTGCTGCATGTCTATCATGGCCCGCTGAGCGACCGCGGTTATGCCGAGCGCTTGCGGTTGCTCAAGGAAGCGGATTTCGATCCCCAGGCCGACCTGGCACTCACCGGGAGCGGTTGCTGGCGCTGGGGCAGTGCCAAGCCCGACCTGCATCGGGCGGTGGCCGATTATCTTCGCGACCGCGCCGCGGGCGCCGCCGCGGCGCTGACCCCGGGGGCGCCCCCATGAGCGCCGCCGCGGCGCCGCTGCTGGTGTTGCTGGCGCGCGCCGATCGTCCGGCCCTGCTCGCGGCCATCGCCGAGTTGCTGCGGCTGCCGCCCGAGCGGTTGCCGGCCGCGACCCTGGCCCCGACCGGGCAGGGGGGCGCGCGGCTGGCGCTGATCGCTCCGCCCGAGCGGCTCGCCGCGGCGCTCGCGCTGGCGCAGGAGCGCATCGCCGCCGAGCCCGCGCGCGGGCGCTTCGCCCTGCGCCGCCAGGGGGTGTTCTTCGCATCGGCGGCTCATTCCGGCAAGATCGCGATCCTCTTTCCTGGCCAGGGCTCCCAGTATCCCGGTATGCTCGCCCAGTTGCGGGATCAGCTTCCGCGGGTCGGGTTGTGGTTCGAGACGCTCGACCAGGTTTATCGGCAGGCCGGTTATGCGCCGCCTTCGGACCTGCTCAGGCCGGTCGGGGGGACGGGTCAGGCGCCGCCGGGCTTGAACGAACTGCAGCGCGGCGGGCCGCTCGGCATCATCGCGGAACTGGCCCTGTTCGAGTTGGTCAGCGAACTCGGGTTGCGCGCCGACTGTGTGGTCGGGCATAGCAACGGCGAGCATGCGGCGGTGTTCGCCGCGGGGCGTGCCCCCATGGATGACCCACTGGTGTTGACCCGCGGCCTGCTGTCCGTGACCCAGGCGGCCGACCGCCTGCCGCCCCCGCCACTGGCGCAGCAGCTTCTGGCCGTCGCGAACCTGGAGCCGCGGCGGTTGGTGCGGTTGCTCAGGAAACACCCGGACTGCTGGCTCGCCATGGACAATTGTCCCAACCAGCAGGTGATCGGCGGTACCGCTGCCGCCTGCGCCGCGGTGCGTCCGGCCCTGCGCGCGGCGCAGGCGCTGGTCGTCGAACTGCCGTTCGACCGCGCCTATCACACCCCGCTGTTCGCCGACTGGCGCGCCCTGCTCGCCGACTATTACGCGCGGCTCCCGCTGGAAACCGGCGCCCTGCCGGTCCTGTCCTGCCGCGACAGCCGGCCGCTGCCCCGGGCGCCGGCCGCCTGCCGACGCGCCATGCTCAGTCAGTGGACGGCACCGGTGCGGTTTCGCCGGACCGTCCTCGCGCTGTACCGCGACGGGTTCCGGACCTTCATCGAGGTGGGTCCGGGCAACACCCTGTGCGCATTCGTCGCGGATACCCTGCGCGGCAGTCCCCATCTGGCCCTGGCGACGGCGGCACCCCGCGGCGGGGAGTGGGAGCAACTGCAGGTGCTGATCGCCGAGCTCTTCGTACAGGGCGTCGAACTCACCGCCGGGCACCTGGCGCCGCTATTGGGACGGGCCACCGCGCCGCCGCCCGCGGTGCAGGCAACGACCGACCTCACCGACCTTGCCTGCCGCCTGCAACAGGACCTCATCGCGCGCGCCCGCGCCGGCCATGACCGGCTGCGCGCGGGCCTGCCGCTGGTCTGCGCCGCGCTGCCCAGTGCCATCCGGCCCGATCAGGCCCCGAGCGTGACGGGCGCACCGCTACCCCTGCCGTTCATCGGCAACCCGCCCGGCCCGCGGGACGGCGGTCTGCGGTTGCGGCGGCGCTTCACGCGCACCACCGACCCCTTCGTCGACCACCATGCACTCGGCCGGACCAGTGCCTGCGCCGCGGCCGACGCCTTCCCCCTGCCGGTCCTCCCGTTCACGGCGGGGCTGGCGATCGCGGCGGAGGCGGGGACCCTGATCGGCGGGGCGGTCGGCGAACTGAGCGCGGTGCGCGCGATGCGCTGGCTGGCACTCGATCAGGGCGTGCTGGACCTCGAGATCGTCGCCCGGCCGGAACGCGCGGGGATCACGGTGTCGCTGGGTGTGCACGGGGAGCCGACGGCCTTCAGCGCCATCGTCGGCGCCGCCCTCGCAAGCCCGGTGCGGCCCCAGGTGCCGGTGCCGACGGGGGCCGCCCCGCGGCATTGGACGGCGGAGCGTTTCTATCGACGTTATGCCTTCCACGGGCCGGGTTTTCAGGGCTTGGTGCGGGTCACGACCGTTGGCCCGGACGGCATCACGGCCGAACTGCGCACCACGGCACTGCCGGGCCTGGCGGCTGGTCCGCTGGTACTCGATCCGGCACTCCTGGACTGCGCCGGTCAACTGGTGGCCTTCTGGCTGCTCGAACAGGAAGGGCGTGAACCGGATTTCGGCCTCTTCCCGGTCGCCGCCGAGCGCGTGCTGCTGCAGGGGCCGGCCCCGGCTCCGGGCGGGCGTTGTCTGTGCCGCGCGCAGATCCGGCCGGTCATGGCCGGTATGACCAGCGCCGATGTCTGTTTCGAGACGCCCGACGGGGCCCCCATCGCCACCCTCCTGGGGCTGCGTGCGCGGCTGATCGAACTGCCGACCTGGTTCGCGCGCACCCTCTTCGGCGGTGCCCAGGTCCGGCTGCCTGAGGACTTGGCGGCGGTGCGCGCGCTGCTGCTCACGCAGGGTCGGATCTGGCAGCGGGTGCTGGCCCATCTGTCGCTGTCGGGGCCCGAGCGGCTGGCCTGGAGTGAGTGCCGTGCGGCTGGGGAGGGAGCGGACTGGCTGCTCCGCCATCTGGGTCGGGAGTGCGCCGCGGCGGGCGTCCCGTCGGGCGGCCGGGAGGTCCCGTGCGACGCCTGATCGTACACGCGGATGATCTGGGACTGACCGACGGCGTGGTGACTGGGATTTACCGCGCCTGCACCAGCGGCATCGTCACCGGCAGTTCGGCGATGGTCTGTGTGCCGCGGGCGGAGGCACGGATTGCCGCTGTCGCCGCGACGCTCGGCGGGCGGATCGGGCTGCACCTGCAACTCACCGGCGGGCGTCCCTGTTTGCCGCCGCGGCAGGTCGCTTCGTTGGTCGACGCGCACGGATGCTTTGCGTCCCGCCGCGCCGGGGTCGGCATCCCCGATCCCGCGGAATTGGCCGCCGAGTGGCGCGCCCAGGCCGGCCGGCTGCGGGGCCTGGGTCTGACGCCCAGCCATCTCGACACCCACCACGATCTGCACCAGCGCCCCGAGATCTTTGCCGTCTATGTCGATCTGGCGCGTGAACTGGGCATCCCGGCCCGTCCGTGGGACCGGCGTTCGGTGGCGGCACTGCGCGCCGCCGACGTGCGCTGTGCCGATTGCTATCTGGCCGATTGGCGTGTGGATGGTGCCGTGCCCGGGGTCGCCGCCTTCCTGGAGCGGCTCGCCGCGGCCTTCGCCGCGGCCGGTCCCGATGCCGTAATCGAACTGGCCTGTCATCCGGGTCTGGTCGATGCCGAACTGAGCGCCGTCTCCCGTTATGCTGCGCCGCGGGCGGCTGAACTCGCCCTGCTCACGCACCCTGGGCTGGCCGCACGGCTCGCGGCGCTCGGCATCCGGCTCTGCACCAGCGCGCAGGGGGCCAGATGAGCGGCGCACCGGGACCACGGTTCCTGCTCTATGCCCATGACGGGCGTGGCCTGGGCCATGCCGTGCGAATGCTGGCGCTGGCCGCTGCCCTCGCGGAGCACTGGCCCGCGGCCGAGGTGGTCCTGGCCACCGGGGCGGCCGCGGCGCCGGCGCTCGCCCCGGCGCGCTGTGAGGTCGTGAAGCTCCCGTCCTATCTGACCGTCGAGGCGCACGGGCAGTTCTCCACCCGCGCCGCCAATCTGTCGCTGCCGGTTCAGGAGTTGGTGCGGCTGCGCAGCGACCTCCTGACCAGCCTGGTCCGTCATCTGCGTCCCGACATCCTGATGAGCGATTTCTCCCCGGTCGGCAAAGCAGCCGAACTGATCGGGGCCTTGCGGATGCAGCGGCGGCTGGTTCCCGCGGGCCTGCGCGTCCTGACCCTGCGCGCGGTGGTGGACGCCCCCGCGCTCGCCGCCCGCGACAACCTCTCACCGCCGATGCTCTCCTTCATCGCGGACTGGTATCGGGCGGTGCTGATCTTCGGCCATCCGGACCTGTGCGACTTCTCTGCCGAATATGGCTTGGCGGCGGTCGCACCCACCGAACTCATTTACGCCAACCTGCTGGTTGCCCCGCGCACCCTGGCCGCGGCCGCGGCCCAACGGATCAGCGGGGGCGCGGATGCATCCGCGCCAAGACACCTTTTGCTCGCCTTCGGCAGCGGCTATCGGGCGGGACCCATCGCGGCGCTGCTGCTGGCCGTCCTGCCGGAACTGCTCGCGCCCGCCGACCGCCTGACGCTCCTGTGCGGCCCGCGCCTGCCGGCCCAGTCGCTCCTGCCGCTGCCGGAGGGACTGGCGGGCGAGGTGGTGCAGTTCACCAGTGAGGTCGACGACTACTACCGGCGCGCCACCCATGTGATCGCACTCGGTGGGGTCAACACCACCACCGAGGTGATCGCCTGGCGCCGTCCGGCGCTGATTCTGACCTTGGACCAGGGCGAGGCGGAGCAGGAGATCCTGCTCGGGCGGCTCGCCCGGATGACCTCGCTCCTGACCCTGGCCGAACGCGACTTGAACCCGCAGACGCTGGCCCCGTTGGTGCGCCGACTGCTGGCCCGCCGCACCCTGGAGGTGGACCCGCGGCTCGACTGCGGGGGCGCGGTGCGGGCGGTGGCGGCCCTCAAGCGGCTGTGGCAGGAAGCAGGGGACCAGCCCCAGGTGCCGCCACCGGCCTTCATCCCCGACCCTAACCCCAGCGAGACCTGATGCCATGAACGAAGTCACTGCCGCGGCGGTCCACCGCCAGTTTACCGAGGTGCTGCGTCTGACGCTGGAGGAGCGCGGTGACCTGCTCGAGGAGCCGCTTCTGCCGGAGACCCTGATCGGTGCCGATCTGGGAATCTCCTCGGTGGAACTGATCCATCTGATGTGTCTGTTGGAGGAGCGGCTCGGCATCCCACTCGATTTCCAGGCGCTGGCCGTGCGCGACGGCGACTTCGTGGAGGACCTCAGTGCGGCCGAGATCGAGGACTTTCTCGCCGCGAGCCTGGGCCTGAGCGCCGGGGGCGTCGGCTGATGCGCTGCGTCCTCATCGCCGTCGGCTCGCGGGGCGACATTCAGCCGCTGATCGCGCTCGCGCTGGGGCTGAAACGCGCGGGGTGGGCGGTGAGTTTCGCCAGTCACGCCGATTTCGCGGCGACCGCGCTCACGCACGGGCTGGAGTTCGTGCGGATCAGCGGCAGTTCCAATCAGTTCTACAACGGACCGGCCAGCACCGCCCTGCGCGATCACATTCGCACCGGGGGACCCGACCTCAAGCGCTTCTTCGACAGCTATCTGTCGGTCTTCTACCGTCGTCACCTGCACGATGTCGAAGCCGCCTGCGCCGACGCCGACCTGATCCTGTGCTGGCCCTGGACGCGGCTGGCCCCGACTCTGGCGCAGTGGCGGGGCGTCCCGGTGATGGTGCTGAGCGTCAATCCGGTGATCCATTTGCCGACCTGCACCTATCCCAATCCCTTCCAGTACCCGCGCCGACGCACCCTCGGTGTGGTGCGCAACCGGCTGAGCTGGCGTGCGGGCGAGGCCATTGCCGGGATCGGTCAGCAGGCGCTCGACACCTGGCGGGTCGAGCGTCTGGGTCTGTCCCCGCTCCCCTGGCGGGAGGACCTCAAGCGGTTGCGGCGCATGCCGCACCTCTTCGGGGTCAGCCCGCTGGTGATGCCCAAGCCCTGGGATTGGGCGCCCTGGATTCAGGTCACCGGTTACTGGTTCCTCGACGAGCGCTCGGCCTATGAGCCCGCACCGGACCTGGCCGCTTTTCTCGCCGCCGGACCGCCGCCGGTGGCGATCGGCTTCAGCAGCCAGGTCGGTCGTGATGCCCGCGGTCTGCAGCGAATCATCGCGGAGGGTGTGGCGGCATCCGGCCGGCGCGCCCTGCTCATCGCCGGCTATGGCCGCACCACCGGGATGGAGCTGCCGACCAACCTGCATGCGGTGCAGACCGTACCCTACGATTGGCTGTTCCCGCGCCTCGCCGCGATGATCCATCATGGCGGTGCCGGTTCGGCGGCCGCCGCCCTGCGCTGGGGCCTGCCCAACGCGGCGATCCCATTCGGCTATGAGCAGGGGTTCTGGGGGCACCGCATCGCGCGGCTCGGCGTCGGTCCGGCGCCGGTCTTTGCCGAGGACCTGACCGCGGAGCGGCTCGCCGCGCTGATCCGCTGCCTGGCGGACGATCCGCACTATCGCCGCCGCGCCGCCGCGCTGGCCGGCCCCCTGGCGGACGAGGACGGGGTCGCGCGCGCCGTCGCCTTGATCGAACGCCGCGTCTGGGAAGCGACCGGACGGCGGCCGGCCGGACTGGGCCGCGTTGCGGCCGCGGGGGGCACCGGATGAGCCCGTTGGCCGGCCTGGAACTGTACCGCGCCCCCACCCGGGCGCTGCTGGCCGAGCGGCTGCGGGAGGCACTCGGGGGACGGCCCGACCCGGACCAGGGTGCCGCGACGGCGGCGCCCGCGCATCGGCTGGCCCTGGTCGCGGACGGGACCGCGCCGCGCCGCGCCCTGTTGGGGCAGGCCATCGCGGCACTGGACGCGCGCACCACGGGGCGTTTCAGTCTCGGCCAGCGGGTCTTCTATCGGCACCATGACCCGGCCAACAGCGGTGCGACCGCCGTCCTGTTCCCCGGTTTCGGCACCTGCGACCCCGGGCTGCTCGGGACCTTGTACCGGCTCTCACCGGCGGTGCGCCAGTGGCTGGAGCCGTTGCGTCCGGATCTGCGCGACCCCGCCCGCGCGGCGCCGCCGGCCTGTGTCGATTCCCCGCTGGCGCGGATGCTCGACACCATCCTCCTGACCGACCTGGCCCTGTGGTGGCTGCTCCGCGACCTGGGGCTCACCTGCGACCTGATGCTCGGACATAGCTTCGGCGAGAATGCGGCCTTGGTCGCGGCCCAAGCGGTGCCCGACTATCCGGCCCTGGCCACGCTGTTGACCCGCCTGGCCCGGACCCTGGCGGTGCGCCAGGGCGAATCCTCCCGCGGGATGCTGGCGGTACCGGCCGCGGCCCGCGGCCTGCTCGCGCCCCTGCTGGCAGGCCCGCGCCCGGAGGTGCGGGTCGCCCTGGACAACTGCCCGCAGCAGCTCGTGCTGTGGGGTGCGGAGGCGGCGCTGCAGCGCATCGAGACCGAACTCACCGCCCGCGGTCTGGTCGTCTTCCGGCTGCCCGAGCTCAGCGATCCGGTGCACACCCCGGCCTTCCCGGCCGCGGTGGCGGACCTGCAGGCCGTTTATGGGCAATTGGCGCTGCAGCGTCCCGCCATCCCCCTCTGGAGCTGCGCCGGTGCTGCACGCCTGCCGGAGACGCCGGCGGCGATGGCGGCCGAGCTGGCCGCCCAGTGGTACCGCCCGGTGCGTCTGCGTGAGACCCTGGAGCAGCTCTACGCACAGGGGGTACGGACCTTCATCGAGGTGGGTCCGGGGGAGCGCTTGAGCGGGTTCGTCCGCGACACCCTGCGTGGGCGCGCCGTGACGACCATTGCGACCAACCGCCCCCAGGTGGCGCCGCTGCTCGCCCTGGCCGGCGCGCTGGCCCGGTTGTTCGTGCAGGGCCAGGACCTGGACCCGCGGCGACTCGGGGCACTCGCCGCGGCCGCGGCGCCCGCGGAAGATCCGGACCTGGCGTCGCCGGGGACGGACGCGGTCAAGGTTGCCGGGCGCCGGGACCTTGATCCCGGCCGGTCGGTCCGGCGCGCGGTCGCGGACCTGCTCGAGGTGGAGGACGCGGACAACCTCGACCCGCAAACCGGATTCTTTGAACTGGGGCTCGGCTCGCTCGGGTGTGTGGCGTTGGGTGAGCGTCTGGCCAGTGAACTGGGCCTGGACCTGCCCCAGACCTTCACCTTCGATCATCCCACCATCGCCCGTCTCGCCGCGGCACTGGCGGCCGTGCGCGATGGCCGCACTCCGGGCGAAACCGCCGCCGCGGCGGGCCCCGGCCCGGGGGCGGCCGAGCCGCTGGCGATCATCGGCATCGGCTGCCGGCTACCCGGCGGTATCGTCACCGCCGATGGCCTGTGGGACCTGCTCACGGCCGGCGGCGAGGCGGTGGGGCGGGTCCCGGCGGAGCGCTGGGACCCCGACCACTACGCCCACCTGCTCGCACCCGAGTGGCGGGCGGCGGCCGGCTACGGGGCGTTCGTCGCGGGGATCGAGGACTTCGACGCCGCGTTCTTCGGCATCTCCCCGCGCGAGGCCGAGACCTTGGACCCCCAACAACGGCTGCTCTTGGAGACCGCCTGGGAGTCGCTGGAGGACGCCGCGCTCGACCCGCGCGCACTGGCCGGCACGGCCACCGGCGTCTTCGTCGGCATCAGCAACAACGACTACGCGACCCGTCTGACCCCGGCGCGGCGCCTGGCGATCGGCGGCTACTTCGCCACCGGCAACAGCCCCGCCACCGCGGCCGGGCGCATCGCCTATACCCTGGGGCTGCACGGCCCCGCCCTGGCGGTCGACACCGCCTGCTCGTCCGCGCTGGTCGCGATCCATCTCGCCTGCCGGGCGCTGCGGGCGGGGGAGTGCCGCCTGGCCCTGGCCAGCGGCGTGAACCTCATGCTCAATCCGGAGACCAGCCTCTTTCTCGCCCAGGGCCGCGCCCTGGCGGCCGATGGCCGGTGCAAGACCTTCGCGGCCGCGGCCGACGGTTATGTGCGCGCCGAAGGGTGTGCCATGGTGGTCATCAAGCCGTTGACTGCCGCGCTCGCCGACGGCGACCGGGTGCTCGCCCTGATCCGCGGCAGTGCCATCAACCACGACGGGGCCACCTCCGGACTGACGGTACCGAGCGGACCGGCCCAGCAGGCGGTGTTGCGGGCGGCACTGGCGGACGCCGGGATCGCACCTCACCAGATGGGCTATCTCGAAGCCCACGGCACCGGGACCGCGCTCGGTGATCCGATCGAGGTCCAGGCCATCGGCGCCGTTTTCGGCGCTGGGTTCGGCGCTGGGTTCGGCGCCGGGCCGCCGCGGGCGCAGCCCCTGTATCTGGGGTCGGTCAAAACCAACCTCGGACATCTGGAGGCGGCGGCCGGTATGGCCGGGCTGATCAAGAGCATCCTGCAACTGCAGCGGCGGCAGTTGGTGCCGACGCTGCATTGTGAGGTGCCGAACCCCCGGATCGACTGGGACACGCTGCCGTTGCGTCTGGTGCGGACCATGGTTCCCTGGGGCGGACCCGGGCCACGGATCAGCGGCGTTAGCGCCTTCGGTATCAGCGGCACCAATGCCCACCTGGTGCTGGAGGAGGCGCCCCCGGCGACACCGGCGACACCGGTGCCGCCGCCGCTGCCCGACCTGCTGGTGCTGTCGGCGCAGGAGCGGCGCGCGCTCGCCGAACTGGCCGGACAGGTCGCCGAGCGGGTGCGCCATGACGATGCCGCGACCCTGGCCGGGCGCTGCCGCACCAGCCGGCTGGGACGTGCCGGCCTGCGGTATCGCGCCGCCTGGGTCCTGGATTCGGGCGTTCAGGCGGCTGCCCAACTTTCAGCCTTCGCCGCGCAAGGGGCCGTGCCGGCCGGATGTGCCGGACGCGGCACCCCGCGGATCGCCTTCCTCTGCACCGGGCAGGGTGCGCAATATGCGGGGATGGGCCGGGAACTCTTCGCGACCATGCCGGCCTTCCGCGCCGCCTTCCAGCGCTGCAGCGACGCGGCCGCCCCCTGGCTGGAACGCCCCCTGACCGAGGTCGTCTTCGGCACGGACGCGCGGCGCCTGGATCAGACCGGCTGGACCCAACCGGCCCTGTTCGCGCTGGGCTATGCCCTGGCCGCCCTGTGGCGGGCGTGCGGCGTCCTGCCCACCGCCCTGATCGGACACAGCATCGGTGAATATCTCGCCGCCTGTCTCGCCGGGGTCTTCGACCTCGACACCGCACTGCGCCTGGTCTGCGCCCGCGGCCGGCTGATGCAGTCGCTACCGGCGGGGGGCGGGATGCTCGCCGTCGCGGCCGCGGCGTCGGCCGTCGCCGACCTGCTGCGGGACCGGCCGGACCTGGCGCTGGCGGCCGACAACGGGCCGCGGGCGCTGGTCCTGTCCGGGCCCCGGTCCGAACTCGAAGCCGCCGGGCGTTGGTGTGCGGCGCGGGGGGTCGACAGTCGGGCACTGCGGGTGTCGCACGCGTTTCACTCGCCGCTGACCGCGCCGATGCTGGAACCGTTCGCCGCGCTCTGCCGCGAGGCCGGGCCGGACATGGCCCCGCCGGGTCTGCCGATCTATTCCACGCTCACCGGCCGCCTGGCCGGTGCGGAGCTTGCCAGCCCCGACTACTGGGTGGAGCAGTTGCGCCGTCCGGTGCGCTATGCCGCCGCCATGGGCGCCCTGCTGACCGAGGGTGTCGACGCCTGCATCGAGCTGGGGCCGCGGCCGGTGCTGCTCGGCCTGGGTCAGGCCCTGGGAACGGCCCCACCGCAGACCTTGTGGTTGCCAAGCCTGCAACCGCCGCGGTCCGAGCGACGGGTCCTGCTCGAAGCGCTCGCCGGGCTCGCAGGCGCCGGGACCGCGCTGGATTGGCAGGGCTTCGAGCAGGCGGTGCAGGGTCCCGGGCCGGGGCGGCGGGAGCCGCTGCCGACCTATCCGTTCCAGCGCCGCCGCTGCTGGGTCGCGGCGCAGGCGCAGGAACCAACAGCGGAAACGGGCGATGGACCGGGCTCGCCTGGGCCGAACCCGCCGTTGGCCGCGGACCAGGCGCCGGCCGTACCAGCGCCGACACCACCGCCGCGGGCGGAACTCCTGCGGCTGCTCGGGGCCGGTCCCGCGGAGGTGGCGAGGGCGCACCGCCGGATCAGGTCCACCGTCGCCGCGATCGTTTGCGCCGTCCTCAAACTGACGCCCGAGGAACTACCGGAGCCGACGCGGCCGCTGACCGGCCTGGGGCTCGACTCGCTGATGGCGACCGGAGTCGCGATCGGTCTCCAGCAGGCGCTGGACGCCGCGGTGCCGGCGACCCGCCTGATCGCCGGAGCGAGCATCGCCGACCTGATCGAACTGGTGCTTGCGGACCTGCAACGCGCGACCCTGGCGACGGAACCGCTGTACGCCGACCATCTCGAGGGTGAATTGTGACATCGGATCTGACGCAGGCACTGGACTTGGTGCTGGCCGGCTGGCGGCTGTGGCTCGAGGCGGGGCGCCTGCGCTACCGCGCCCCGGGGTCGTCGGCAGATGAGCCGACACTCGCGCGCCTGCGCGCCTGCAAGCCGGGCATCGTGGCGGCCCTGGGGCGGGATCCGGCGGCGCTCAGTGTGGCGCCCCTGTCTTACGGCCAGCGCGCACTGTATTTCCTGAGCCGGCTGGAGACCGAATCGGTCGCCTATCACCAATCCCTGGCGCTGCGGGTACCGCTGGCTGACTCTGCCGCCGCGACGGCCAGGTGCTGGCGCCACGCCTGCGATCAGCTCGTGGCGCGTCACCCCATGCTGCGCATGCGCATGGATCGGCACCGGGGGGTGCCCATCCAGCGCTTCCCTGCCCCAGCGGCGGCGCACTGGCAAACCAGCGACGCCCGTGACCTCGCGTCGCAAGCCTTTGCAGCGGCGCAGGCCGCGGCCCATCGCCGCCCCTTCGATCTGGAGCGGGGACCGATCGCGCGTTTCCACTGGTTCGAGCGGCACGGCGAGGCCCTGCTGCTGGTGACCATCCACCATATCGCCTGTGACGGCTGGTCGATGGAGATCATGCGGCGCGAGCTGCGGGCACTCGCCGCCGGCGCTCCGCTCGGGCCATCGCCGACCCATGATTATGGCGATTTCGTTCACTGGCAACTCAGAATGTTGGCCGGGGACCGCGGTGCGGCACTCTGGGACTACTGGCGGGGGGTGCTGATCCCGCCGCTGCCGGTCCTGGACCTGCCGACCGATCGCCCGCGACCGGCGCAGCGCCTGCACCAGGGCGGCACCCTCGTGCGCACCCTGGATGCCGCGGCGGCACAGGACCTGCGTCGGCTGGCGGGTGCCGGCCAATCCACTCTGAGCCAGTGGCTGCTGGCCTGCTGGTGCGCCCTGCTGGCACGCTGGAGCGGACAGGATGAGCTGATCCTGGGACTGCCGACGGCCGGACGCGAGCGCGCCGAGTGGATCCCCATCGTGGGTTATTTCGTCGCTCCGGTGCCCATTCGCGTCACGGTCGATCCGCGGCGCCCTTTCCAGGAACTACTCGCGGCCGTGCGTGCTGCTCAGTTAGGCGCATTGGAGCATTGCGATCTGCCCTTCCCGCTCTTGGTCGAGCGGCTGGCGATCGAGCGTGACCCGGCCCGCTCGCCGGTCTTCGACCTGCTGTACAACTTCCTGAGGGTCGCCGCGGGGGAGGAGGACCTCACCGCGACGACCCCCGGCACCGAGGCCAAGTTCGATTTGACGTTGACCGTGATCGAGTGCGGTGCCGACCTGCGGCTGCATTGGGGTTGGAATGCGCAACTGTTCGCCGAGTCGCGGATCAGCGCGGCTGCCGACTGGTTCGAGCGCCTGATCGCGGCGGTCTGTGTCGATCCCAACCGGCCGGCAGGGGAGCTCCCACTGCAGGCACCGGGTCCGCTACGGCCGGTCATCGCGGGACGGCACCTGCCCCCGGGGGACTTGATTCCGGTGCACCGCCGCATCCTGGCGCAGGCCGCACTCACCCCGGACGCACCGGCGCTGTGTGATGCCCGGGGCGCTGCCGGGAGCGATGCCGGCCGGTGCCTGACTTACCGTGAGCTCAGCCGCGCGATCCGGGAGGTTGCGGCCGGGCTGGCGGCCCGCGGTCTGGGTGCGGGGTCGCGGATCGGGATCTGCCTGGACCGTTCCGCGCTGGTTGTCGTCGCCGCCCTGGGGGTCATGCAGGCGGGCGCGACCTATGTCGCACTCGATTCCGAGCACCCACCGACCCTGCTGGTGCAGCAACTGGCCATGGTCGGGGCAGCCGCGGTACTGATCGAGCCGGCCGCCGCGGCAGGGTTCGCCGACACCGCCATCGCGCGGCTGACGCTCGGTGAACTGCGCCGACCGGTACCGCCGGGCGCGGTCGCCGCGTCCGACCCGGCGGTGTCGGCCGATCCCGCGGCGGTGGCCTATATCTGCTTCACCTCCGGTTCCACCGGTCGACCCAAGGGGGTGGCGGTCGGGCACGCGGCACTGGCCAACTATGTCGCCGGGATGCTTGCCGACCTGGAGATCGAACCCGGATCACGCTTCGCTCTGGTCTCCACCTTTGCCGCCGACCTCGGGAATACCGCTATCTTCCTGTCGCTGGCGAGCGGCGGCAGCCTGTTCGTGTTTCCCGCCGAGGCGACGACCCAACCGTTGCGCTTCGGTGCACTGATGCGCGCCGCGGCCATCGATTACCTGAAGATCGTCCCTTCGCACCTCGCCGCATTGCTCGACCCGGCAGCGCCGGCACTCCCGCGCAAGGGGCTGATCCTGGGTGGGGAGGCGACCCCGCGCGCCCTGGCCCGACGCCTGGCCGGGGCCGGCACCTGCCGCCTCTACAACCATTACGGTCCCACCGAGGCGACCATCGGTTGTCTCTGTTATCGCCTCGGTGCCGCGGCGGCCGGGGCCGGAGAGGAGGTCTGGTCGACCACGCTGCCGCTCGATCGGGCGGTACCCGACAGTGCCGTGCTGCTGCTCGACCGGCAGGGACGCGCGGTGCCGAGCGGTGTCCCCGGCGAGATCTATATCAGCGGCCGCTGTCTGGCCCAGGGTTACGTGGATGGCGGCAGCCCCGGCCCCTTCGTCGAGGTCCCCGGTGTGGGGCGCTGCTACCGCAGCGGCGATCTGGCCCGCGAGCTCGCCCCCGGTGTCATCGAGGTCCTGGGCCGGGTCGACCGGCAAGTCAATCTGCACGGCTACCGGGTCGAGCCGGCTCAGGTCGAACAGGCCCTGCTCGAACATCCGCTGGTGGCGCAAGCACTGGTGCTGCCGGACCCGCCCCAGGGCGCCTCGCGGCTCCTGGCCTGGGTGGTACCCCGCGGCGCGGCCGCGCCGGGGTTGGCGTTCGCGCTGCAGGACGACTTGGCCGGCCGGCTCCCGCGGCACCTGCTGCCGGCCATCATCCAGGTCATCGAGCGGGTCCCGGTGACGGCGAACGGCAAGGTGGACAGGAACCGCCTGCCGCAGCCGGCCGCCGCGGTGCCGCCCCGCGACGCGGGCGGGCTCAGCGCCCGCGACCTGATCGAGTTGCGCCTGGCGGCACTGTGGGCGCAAGCATTAGGGGTGGACACGGTCGGGCGGGACGCGGACTTCTTCGCCCTGGGCGGACATTCGCTGCTGGCGGTGAGCCTGGCGGGGCGCATCCTGGGCGAGTTCGGGGTCGAACTGCCGCTCGCCGCCTTCTTCACTCACCCCACCATCGCGACCCAGGCCCGGCTACTGCGCGCCCAATCCGCCGCGGGGGGCGACGCCGCCCCGGTGCCGCTGCTGGTGTCGATCCGCGCGGGCGACGGCACCCCGGTGCTGCTCCTGCCGGGGGCTGGCGGCAGCCCGGTCTATTTCGAGTCGCTGGCACGCGCCATCGGTGGTGCCCGCCCGGTGTGGGCACTCCAGTCCCGGCCGCAGGAGGTCCCCCCGGCGGCGGCGCCCGACCTGATCCCCTGGCTCGCCGGATGCTGCCTGGACGAACTCGGACCGCTGATCGCACCGGATGCCGGGCTGCACCTGGTCGGTCACTCCTTCGGCGCACTCCTGGCCTACGCCTTGGCGGTGCGTCTGCGCGCGGTCGGCCGCTCACCCACCGGGCTCTACCTGATCGACAATCCGGCGCCCGGCGTGGGCTGGGCGCCGGATTACGCCGCCTGGGGACACGCGGATTGGCTGCTGCATATCGGTGGGCGCATCGCCCGGCTCTATGGAGTGGAACTGCATCTGACCGCCGACACCCTGGCTGGATTGGACCCGGCGCGTGCCGACGCCCGCTTCCTCGACGCCCTGCTCGCCGCCGGGGCCCTGCCGCCCGACAGCCGGCGCGACTATGTAGCGCGCTTCGTTGCCCATTACCGGACCCAGGCGATGGCCGCCGCCGCCTATCGCCCGCGGCCCTGCACCCGCGGGCTCCCGACTGTTCTGTTCCGCGCTCGGGACCAGGACCCGGGGCTGGGGCGCGGGCCGGAACCGGCCGCGCCGGACCTCGGCTGGGGAGACTGGGTCGGCACCCCGGTGCCGGTCGTCACGGTGCCGGGCACGCATATCAGCATGCTGTTGCCGCCGCAGGTCGCGGAACTCGGCCGGGTCCTGGGCGCCGCCCTGGAGGCACACGAAAGCGAGGGCAAATACTCGTCATGAACCCGGTCTTTCTCGCCTGCGGCGGCCTCTATGCCGCCGCCGTCGCTGCCGCCGCGCGCTTCGGTCTCGCCGACCAACTCGGTGCCGGCCCACTCACCGTGGCCGACCTGGCCGAGCGCACCGGCACGCGGGCCGCAGTGCTGGCCGACCTGCTGCGCTTGCTCGCCGGGGTCGGTGTCTTTGCCGAAGAGGCCGATGGACGCTTCGGCAACAGCGCGGATTCGGCTCCGCTGATGAGCGACCACCCCCGTTCACAGCGCCACCTCTGCATGTTGATGGGTGAGGCGTATCAGCCAGTCTTCACCCGTCTGCGCCATACCCTGGAAACCGGCGAGCCGGCCTGCGACCTGGTCTTGGGCGGCGATCTGTACCGCTATCTCGACGCCCACCCCGAGTCCAGACGGGTCTATGACCTGGCCATGGCCGACCTGGCCCGCCCGGTCGGGGCCGCGCTGGCCGCGGCGCTCGACTTCAGCGCCGAGACCCTGGTGGTCGATGTCGGCGGGGGCAGCGGGATGCTGCTGCGCGGTCTGCTCGCGTGTCACCCGCATTTGCAGGGTGTCTGTGTCGACCTGCCCGCGACCTGTGCCCGCGCCACGGCCGAACTGGCCGCGACCGCGCCCGCATTGGCCGGGCGGCTGCGCTTCGTGGCGGGCGATCTGTTCGCGCCGCAGGCGGTCGGCGGCGATCTCTATCTGCTCAAGAATGTGCTGCACAACTGGGGCGATCCGCAGTGCCGGGACATCCTCACCGCACTGGCACAGACCCTGGCCCGGGTGCAGAGCGCGGCGCGGCGGCCGGTCCGCCTGCTGGTCATCGAGGCGCTGAGCGACGGCGCCATGCCGGATTCGTACCGTGCCGTCGATGCACTGTTGCAGCGGGTCCTGTGCCGTCCGGGGGCGCAGGCGCGCGATCTCGCGGCCATGAACGGGCTCATCACGGCGGCCGGGCTCAGCGTGACGGCGGTCGCGGGGCTCGCCTCGGGGCACAGCCTGCTGGTCTGTGCCCTGCCGGCCGCACCGGCCGGACCAAGGAGCGCCCATCCTGCCCCGGCCGCGCAATAGTGGCGAACGCGCCGGGCAGAATTCTAGGTACAGCGCAGTCGGGCCTGGTGCCGCCGCTTCGGCACCTGTGCCCTTTCCGTTGCACGGGGACGATCGCGACAACTACACTAGAAGCCCTGCCGAAGTTGGGCCGAGATCCCCCACGGCAGAGCGATCAGCCGAGAGCCCGACAAGGCCAGTTCGACACAGACCGGCGTGGTGATACCAAGCCCCTTGCTGGAGGTGCTGGACTTGAAGGCAGGCGCCAGGCGGGGAATCGACACCGACGGCCGCCGCATCGTCCTTCACCAGCGTGCATCAGCCGAAAACCGCCAACAAGAAGGCAAGACGGACGCGCCGTCCGCTTCGGCAATGGCAGCGGGCGCTGTCTTTTATCAAGTAGGACTGCTGAACTCCACCAGGACCTTGCCGATGCTGACCGCCGTTCGTCTCAAGAATTTCAAGAACCACGTCGACACCGAGATCCGACTCGGCCGACTGACCTGTCTGGTTGGACCTAATGGGTGCGGCAAGACCAGTGTTTTGGAAGGGATACAATTCGCCTGTACGACCCTGCCTCAGGGCGCCGCGGCCTTTTTCCAGCCGCCCTATACCCATGAGGACTTCATTCGCAAAGGTGCACAGAGCTTCATGATCGGAATTGAGGCAACCGGCGGTGATGACAACAAGAATTGGATTTCGGTTGAACTCACCCTTGAACCCGGCTCATCTTGGAATGGGCCGCCGCTGACGCGTCGCGTACCACCATCGGAACTACCCGATTTCACCGTGAAAGCCGATTGGCAGACGAATTGGGATAGAGACGCCGCGATCCGCGCAATGACGGACGGCAACCTTCCAACTGGCGTATACGCTAAAGATGGTCAGGGGAATGACGTAACCTTCGGAACATGGCTGCCATATGGTTTGGTTCATGGTTATGGGGAGATTATCCCTTCCGCATTCCTGTTCTCCCCGGCAATCCCTCTTCTGCGCTCCCCGTCCTATTCGCCGGACGAGATACCTGCGATGTCTCCTGACGGCGCAACCCTGGCCTCGGTCGTCGCCTATCTGATCACCACCGAACCGGAGCGATTCGCGGAGTTGCAGACCCGTATCCGAAAGGTCGTCCCCGCAGTTCGGCGTCTACGCGTTCGCCCCGCCAAGGTCGAACTGACAGAGCCCGCGACGGTTGCCGTCAAGGGTAAGGAAATTCCGTACTCTGAGACCCGCGAAGTCATCGGTCACGAATGCCTGTTCGACCTCAAGGACGCGCCCGGCATCCCCGCCCGTGCCGTCAGCGAGGGCACGCTGCTGGTCACAGCCTTGCTCACCGCCACGATCTGGAATCAGGGCGCCGATGTGCTGCTCATCGACGACCTGGAGACGGGTCTGCACCCCAAGGCCCAACGGGAATTGGTCACGGCATTGAAGGCACTGCTCGACACCGACCCCAAGCTCCAGATTGCTTTCTCGACCCACTCGCCCTATGTCGTCGATGAATTGACCGCCGATCAGGTCTGGGTCCTGGTACCGGACGAACAGCGCGGCGTGGTGGCCCGTCAACTCAGCGACCATCCGCGTGCCGGAGATGCCCTGCAGGTACTTACCACCGGCGAATTCCTAAGTGCCGAGGGTGAAGATTGGGTCCGTGCGGCCCCTGAATCCGCCTGATGCTGCGCATCGTCTGCTTTGCAGAGGCGCCCGCCGATGCCCGCCTCGGCAGCGACTTGGGTGATCGGGTCCTGGCCGAGGAGGGTCCCACCCCAGTGGATGCGGCCCGGCTACCTGAGATGCGAGTCTGGACCGGTTTGGAACCGGACCAGGCATTCACCAGATGGACTGATATCAAACAAGCGAATGGACAGGCCAGGCGGCCCCGCTATATCGGCCACGCCGCCACCGGTCCGCGCGGCTCTGATTACGCCATGGCAGTCAAGGCGTTGATCCAGGTTAAGGCATTGGCAAGTACTGGGGCAGATACACTGGCTGTCGTGATGCTGCGCGATTGCGACGCCACCCCCGACAAACGGGTTGGTCTACGCCAAGCTGCGGCGGAGTCGCGCTTTACCAGCCTGAACGTGATCGTCGGCATCGCAGACAAAATGCGCGAAGCCTGGGTACTGAACGGCTTCATGCCAAGGGGGGAAGCGGAGAAGAAGACCCTGCAAAGTCTCAAGACCGCACTGAGCTTCGACCCGACGCGCGAGGCCGAGCGTCTACGCGCTGCCAAGCAATCCGACCTCCGCCACCCCAAGCGCGTGCTGTCCGAATTGACAGCCGCAGACGCCGGACGCCAGGCATGCTGTTGGCTTGAAACCCCGCTGGATGAACTGCGTCAACGCGGGGCCGGAACCGGTCTCGCCGTTTTCCTCGACGAATTGCGTAGCCGCTTGGCGCCGCTAATAGCGCGGTAGCACTTCAACTCTTCAGAGAACGCCTTAGGGCTTAGACGTAGGGCGGAGAACGCACCTGGATCAAAATTCAAGACGATCTGCGTCATTCGCTTACTCGTGGTTGTAACGCGACTTGAGTTCCGGGCCTACTCGATCTCAAAGCCTGACTTGGATCGCGTAGAATGCTGGTTCTGTGCCTGGCGCCTGGGTTGATTTAGGCCACCGCCGGCCTCGATCCCAATTCCCGCAAAACAATCCTTGTCACCGACGCCTGAGCGCACGGGCGTCCCGCCCGTGCGGACTGGCACCGGGAGCCTCGATTAAAGCTCCGGCCATGCACCCTCGCGGCAACCCCTCGCGGTCGGGGGCCGCTCCGATGGCGTACGAGCCGCCCCCCGGCCGGGGCGGATTCACCATCAAGATAGCCGAAATAACGATGACGGCCGCCACCTGGGTGTTCAGGTGGGAAGGATAGCGAATTCCTGGGGTCGGCGCAGCATCGAGGACACCGGAGAAAATCCAAGGCTGAAGCATGGCCGCCGCCGCTCCGGTGGGCCCGGGCGCGCGCGTGCATGGGATGGCCGCCTTGGCAGTCGCTGGCCCGGACGCCATGGCGACCACGACCGTGACCTGCGGTCACGCCGATCTGTCGGGGCTGCACAGCCGCGTCTACGTCTCTGCGCAGGGAACCGACTCGGATACCTGCGGCTCCAGTCTGTCGGCCGCTTGTGCCGACATCGGTCAGGCCGTTGCGCGACGCAGCGGCCTGACCGCCTGGGTGTACTCACGATGTACGGAAAATACCAGTTGAATAACACCTTAGCGCTCGCGCAGGGTGACCGCCAGTCCACGGTTCCAGGTCGTCGAGACGACTGAACTCTTGCCACCACGCCGATGAGACCGCTGCGGATTCATGCCCAGGTGGCGGTATGAATGGCGAGCGCACGCTGGTGGGCGAGCGTGTCCACTCCTATCGGCGACCGCGCGGCAGCACCAGTGAATGACTGTATACGGCCGCTCTGCGATTGTCGCAGACCGCCTTCATGCGGCGGCGATCGCACTATGATTGAGATGTCCGGCATGCCCCGCCGAACGACTCGCCGGGGTAGGAGCCGGCCGTTTGCACGCGGTGCGTGCCGCCTGAAACAGGAGCGCCATCAGCGCTTCTCGACGCCGCGGCCGTCTGCCTGCTCCATCGTCCACAGCCATACGAGAACGCCGATGTGCACCAATTTCGCCTTGTATTCGACGGGAACCGATGCCCCCTATCGCCTCAGCGCCCGCACCATGGACTTCGCCGAAGATCTCGGCACCGAGCTCCGGCTCGTGCCGCGTGGCCAGTCCTTTCCGGACCCGGCGGTGACGCCCCTGACCAACCCCGTGAAGTGGCAAAACAAATATGGCTATGTGGGAATGCTCTGCGGTCCGGAGGGCATACAGCAAACGACCGATGGACTCAACGAGGCCGGCCTGTCGGTGGGCCTCCTATGGCTGGCCGACAGTGAGTATGCGAGCAGCGCGTCCGCCCCCTCGCCGACCATCTACAACGTCTGCCTGGGGGATTGGATACTCGGGAATTTCGACACCGTCGCGGCACTGCAGGCAGGGTTGGCGAACGTCACGGTCTTGAATATCAACGAGCGCATCCCGGTGCGGTTCGTCCTGCATTACGTGGTGAGCGACAGCACCGGGGCCAATCTGGTCATCGAATTCACCAACGGTCAAATGCAGACCTATGAGCCCGCCAACGGCGTCATGACCAATGCCCCGCCCTATCCCTATCACTTGGCCAATCTCAGCAACTACGTCAACCTGAGCCCGGTCAACAGCACGCAGATCTGGTGGGGTCAGGAACTGAACGGCAGCGGTTGCCTGGGCCTGCCGGGGGACTATACGGCCCCGTCCCGCTTCATCCGGGCCACGCTACTGCAGCAGGCCTCTGCGCATTACGCCCCGAAGTGTCTCGATGAGGCGATCGGACTGACCGCCCGCATCCTGCAGAACTTCGCCACGCCGATGGGTTCGGTGGTCGAGGCCGATACCGGCAAGCTCGACTACACGCAATGGGGCGTGGTCCGTGACCACCAGCAGCGGGTCTACTACTTCTTCACCCAGTTCAACAACAACCTGTTCGCCGTCGATCTCGGCCGGATCGATTTCCAGACGGTCAAGCCCGGCAAGGTACCGGTCACCCAATCCGAGTGGATGACCGACCTCACCGCCAGCCTCTGCGCCTGATCACCAGGTTCGCGGGCCCGCCCCCGCTGCGGGCGGCTGCCTTCCCATCGTGGTGAACCTGCGCGCGAGGCTGGGCAACGACTCGGATACAACAGGAACGGAGGAAATGCGATGCCGCCGCTGCCGTCACCGACATTCTGTATCGTCCCCTGGGTGCGTCTCTACAGCGATGCGTTCGGTAATCACATCCCGTGCTGCATGGCCAGCGAGAAGACCTGGCAGTATCCTTTGAATCCCGCGCCCGGCGGCCAGCCCTACACCATCTACCACACTGGTGAGCTGGCGGCCGGCTGGCAGTCGGAGTTCATGCGCGGTTTGCGCTTGAGTTTTCTCGCGGGCCAGCAACCGGAGATGTGCGCCGCCTGTTTTCGCAACGAAGCATTGGGGATGCGCAGTTATCGCGAATCCACCAATGAGAAATACGGTGAGGCGATCACGGACGCTATTGCTGCGACCGCCGCGGATGGCTCCGCTCCCCTCGACCTGGTCCGCTGCCTCTACTTCCAGGTGGGCAACCTCTGCAATCTCCGATGCCGCATGTGTTCTCCCTTTTCGTCCCGGCTGATGATTCCCGAGTGGCGCTTGCTCTTCGACACCACCAAACATGAAGAGGTACTGAAGCGGTTCGAGCACAACGACTGGTTCGCGCATGAGGTGGGTTGGAGCACGCTCGAACGCCAGCTCCCGCGGCTCGAGCGCTTGCACTTCTCCGGCGGCGAACCGCTGATCAGCGAGGGGATGTTCGAACTCCTGCGGCAGTTGATCGCGAGCCGCCGTTCCGGGCGTATCATCCTCAACTACAACACCAACCTCACGGTGCTGCCGAAGCAGGTGACTGGCCTCTGGCCACATTTCCGGGAGGTCCGGATCACTACCAGCTTGGACGGCATGGGCGCTGTGAACAGCTACATTCGCCACCCGGCCCAATGGGAGCATATTGATGCCAACCTGAAGGCATTGACCGGCAACCCGGAACGCTACAACTGCGTGCAACTCATGTTCAATACCACGGTGCAGGCCTATAACGTGCTGTACCTTACGGACCTGTTCGAGGACTTGTTCCCCCGCTGGGCACCGGGAACCCTGGTGTATCCGACGTTGTCGCCGCTGGCGTGGCCCGGCTGTTTCAGCATTCGGGTACTTCCCGCTCCGCTCAAGGTCCTCGCCGAGGACCGGCTGCGGGCTTTCATGACGCGCTGGGAAGGACGCTGGCCAGATACCGGGCCGGCCTTGGATTGGTTTCTGGCGGATATCCAAGGCATCATCGATCACATGCACGGTGCGGACTGCGTGGCCGAGCTGCCTGAATTCAGGCGGCGGACGCGCGTCTTCGATCAGTCGCGCGGCCAGGATATCCGCCGCGTGATGCCGGAATGGGCGCCATGGTTCAAGCAAGCATACGTGCCCCACTCCTGACCGGCGGCCAGCGGGGTACGGATCGTATGGCGGCGTCTGCGCAATGATTGTATGCCCCCGCCAAGCGATTGCAGCCGACCGCCCCGGTCCCCGCCGCCAACAAGCTATGCTGTGACAGGGTTGCAGTCTTGATCTAGACGGATCGACTGGACCCGGTAAGCACGCGAACGGGCCGGCTCGACCCCGATCGCTGGGGTTCGACTGCAATACCACGCTGCTTCAAGCGCAACCCGAGAATCACCAACAATGAAATCCATCCGCACCTGCAACATCACCATAGTCCTTGTGAGCTGCGCTGTCTTCATGAATGCGGCGCTGGCCTGTAGTGACGTCATGATCACCGGAAACGGATTCACGGCGGTCGCCCGTTCGCTGGATTTTCCCGGCGGTGGTCAACCTCCAGGTGGTGGGGGTATCCAGATGGGCTACGTTCCGGTCGGTGCCGAGAACACGGCCGACCTGAACCTGCCACAAAGCTGGCCGCCCACGCCGGTCACCTGGCGGACTGCCTATGCCGCCATCGGCCAAGTCCGCTATACCAATGCCATCCACGACGGGATCAACTCGGCCGGGCTGTACGTAGCCCGGCAGAACCTGCCGTCGGCCTGGACGCGTTATCCCAGCCCCGTCGCCACCGATCCGCGGCCGGAGTTGGGTGCCATGGATGTGCCCAGCTACATTCTGGGGACCGCGGCCTCGGTCGAGGAGGCGCTGACGAACCTGAGCCAGGTACAGGTCGTCATCAATGCCCCGCTGTCGAACATTCTCGGGCGGACGGTGCCGTTGGCATATCCCTACCACCTCATCGTCCGCGACCGGTTCGGGAGCACGCTCGTCGTCGAGTGGATCGACGGCAAGACGCACACCTACTATCACCGCACGGGAACCCCGGACACGCAGGAGCGGGTCGATTTCGGCGAACCAATGATTCACCAAGGATTCACGATCGCCGCGGTCACCAACGAACCGCCGCTGACCTGGCACATCGACAATGGCAAGCAATACTCCAGCCTGTTCATGGGCAATAGCAAAGCGCCGGTCGATGACACGGTCATACTCAGTACCGGCTATCTGGGACTGCCTGGGGATTACTCCTCACCCAGCCGGTTTACCCGACTCAACGTGCTTGCGAGGTTTGCGCCCGCACCACTGACCGCGGCGCAGGCCGAGAGCATCGCGCAATCGACCCTGACCACCGTCATCACGCCCGTCAGCGGGGGATCGGAATTCACGCTCTGGTCGTCCTTGTCTAATCTGACCGACCGCATTTATTACTGGCATCCAGTAATGAACGCGGTCAATACCGACACCGACGCACTGAGCGCCTCCCCGTGGGACCCCACGACCCCGAGTGCGGTGCGGTTTGAACTCGATCTGATCATGCAGTCCGGCACCCTGCCCAAGGGGTTCGTGGATGGGCGTATCCAAGTCACCCCGGTACTCTCGCAAGCGCAGGTGCAAATCGCCAATCAGGCCGCCAAGGCCGGCATCGAACCGACGATCGGGCCGGTCAGCGTCAATTACAGTGGCGCCATCACGGTATTCGACCGGGATGCCTTCGATCTCTCTCCCGGCAGCGGCATCACCTATCTGCCGTAGCCTTCAGCCGAGGAAGGAGCCGCGGCAGCACGTCGCGGCGGCTCCTGCGTCGCCCCAACCAACCACCGATCAAGGGTAAAGGATCCCTTCTCAACCGAGTCGCAAGCACATGACCACACCGACCTATGATGCCTATCGCCAAGTCTTTGCTCTGTCACTCCTGTCCAACCGCGTGATGGCGATGGACGGGACCCCGGACGCGCTGCTCGACCAACTGCAACTCGAGCTCTCCGCCTTCATCCAGGTGGCCCAGCCGAACCCGCCCCCGCTCAGCCCCAGCAGCACATTCGTGCAACAGTTCGGTGACTGGGAACTGGTCTGGGGGCCGGGCGGGGTGGGCGGTCGGTCCGGGGAATGGCAAGTGCTCAACAATGCCGTCTATGTCGCCTACTGCCCGGCGGTGACCCTGCCGAACCAGACCCAACCGGTCCCGGTCTATGTCGTCGCGATCGCCGCGACCAATCCGGCCTCGCTGTCCGACTGGGTGGTCGAGGATGCTTGGGTGAAGGATACCGTAGCGTTCGAAGGCTGGAACCCGTTTGATCCACCCTATACGAAGTACGACCGGGCGGGTCTCACCACGCCTTTGATCTCAATGGGGACCGCGCTCGGGGTCGGCAAATTGCTCGGCCTCGCCGCCCCGGCGAACGCCGCCGGGGCCGGACAGTCGCTCAGCCAGTTTCTGGCCGGACTCAACCCGCCCACAGGCACAGCACTCTGCTTCACGGGTCATAGTTTAGCCGGCGCCTTGGCCCCGACGCTGGCACTGTACTTGAAGACTCAAGGCCAACTCGCGGCCTTCGACCAAGTGCTGGTCTATCCCAGTGCCGGTGCCACCCCCGGCAATGACGCTTTGGCCAAGTTATATCACCAGAACTTCCCGGCGATCACGACCGGCACCGCCCCCTATCAGTCATGGAATCAGGACATGGTCAATACCTTGGACGTCGTCCCGCATGCTTGGGCACCAGCCACCTTGGCGCAGATCCCGACGCTCTACGGCAACACCATCGCCAACGCCCCAGAGACGATCAAGAAGGCGGTCGCGGCGGCGGAGGCCAATGCGGAGTTGTCGAAGGCCATCTATACCCCGATCGCGAGTGTTCATCTGCAGGGAACGACCTTCACGGAGTCGCCCTGCGTGGTCCCGCCCGCCACCACCGAGCAGTTTCTGGTCCAGGCCTATTTTCAGCACATGAACGGCTATTGGAGCGGGCCCAACGGTCAGCCGGGGCTGATCCTGGCCGAGGGTCTACCGCAGGTCACGGTGCCGCTGCTGCCCGGTGTCACTCGGATCGGCGAACCGGCCTTGATGGCAGGGGCGGAGCTTGCCCTCGAGACTCGGATTAAGCAATTGAAGCCCTGATGACCGCTTGAGCCGCCTGCACCCTGTAGGATGGGTAGAGCGCCGGACGTAGGGGCGGGTTTCAAACCCACCCCTACACGAATGTCTGTCTGGATATCAGGTGCGAACGCTATAGCGGTAGCGGAGTCGAAGCCGAGCGATTCATTGGGCGCGCCTTGGATGCTGCCGGGCAAGTCGCTCAAGTGCTGTAGCGCGTCATCGCCCTGGCCGCTCCGCCCCCGAGCCGATCGCCGCTCGGACTTGTATACCGCCGCCTATTGATTGCAGTTGACCGCCTTAATTGCGCCGCCGCCCGGCTATGCTTGGCAGGGTAGTAGGGTTGAATCACCAGCAATTGAAGAGGCAACTATGAATGTATCATCCAACGCCGGTAACGCGAGCGGCCAATTGATCGTGCTGCGTGCAGATCAGTTGTGGGATGGACTGGCAGCGGCGCCGTCGGGTCCGGGGGAGGTGTTGATTCAGGGTGGGAGCATCACTGCGATCGGCAATCATGTCGACCGACCGAGCGGCGCCACCGTGATCGATCTCGCGGGCCATACCCTCACCCCTGGTTTCATTGATGTGCATGTCCATGTGACATTGCGTCCGCAATACGAAGCGACGTCCGCCTCGCTGAGCGGGTCCTACAAGGCGCTGCTCGGCATTCAGGCGTTGCAGATCCTGCTGATGAACGGCTTCACGACGGTGCGCGATGTCATGGATATGGACGTGCACGGCTTTACCACGGTCGATTTGAAGCACGGGATCAGCCAGGGATTGATCACCGGACCGCGGCTATTGGTGGCGCCGCACATGATCTCCGCCACCGCCGGCCACGGTGATGGTAGTGCACTGCTGGCGCCCGACAACTTCCCGGTCACCGACGTGATCTACCAGAACAATGTCGCCGACGGGGTGGAGCAGATCATCAAGGCCATCCGCTCCGAGGCCAACCGGGGGGCGGATTGGATCAAGTTCGCCGCGACCGGGGGCTTTTCGAGCCCGGCGGACGATCCGAGCCAAACCACCTATAGCCAGGACGAGATGAATGCGCTGGTCGGCACTGCCCGCGACCTCGGGCTGTATTGCTCCCCGCATGCCTATGGCGACCTGGGCATCAGCCGGGCCTTGCAGGCCGGGGTGCGCAGCATCGAGCACGGCAGCCTCGCCGGCAGCGATACGCTCAAACAGATAGAGCAGCAAGGCGTCTATGTGGTTCCGACCCAGTTCGCGGTGGTGCGTCAGGCCCGCAATGCCGGAAACGATGCGTTCTGGGAGGCCGCCGGTAAGCCCGCCTATGTCCGCGCCAAATACCAGAAGTATGCCGCGGCCATTCTTGCCAGTGCGCAGAATCTTGCCGCCAGCCAGGTCAAGATCGTATTCGGTACGGACCTCGGAACCTTTTCGTTCGCGGAGAACGGAGCCCAGGAGTTCGGCGAGATGGTCACCAACGGGATCAGTATCGAGCGCGCCCTGAAGGCCGCAACCAGCACCGCCGCCGAGATGCTCTGTCAACCGGACCTCGGGGTCCTCGCGGTCGGCAAGGCGGCCGATCTGGTCGCCATGCCGGGGAATCCGTTCCAGGATATCACGGTCACCGAGCAGGTGGATTTCGTTATGAAGAACGGCGTGGTCTACAAGCAGCCGTGAGTGCATCCGCGGGTCCGGTCAGTGCCTGATCGGATGCGAGGTGGTCAGCGGGTCAGCATGAGCGCTGACCTGCGCAGTGGTGCCCGCCGTGCGAACAAGAACAGGCACACGGCCGAGGCATTCCGATTCATCAGTGTATGGAGGTGTTGATCATGTTACGAAGACGCGAAAACCGTGCGCAGCGATTCGTCCCCGCGTCCATTGGCGCCGGGCTACTCATCGCGGTGTCACTGGCGGGGGGGAATGCCGCGGCCGGGGCGCCGCCGCAGACCGCGGCAGCGGCTATCATCGAGGGTACCGTACTGACCATGGATCGGCACAATAGCGTCGCCGAGGCCGTCGCGGTCGATGGACGCGGCCTGATCCTTGGCGTCGGTCGTGCCGGGGAGGTTCGCCGCGACTACCAGGGACCGGCGACGCAGATCCGCCGACTCCGGCCCGGCGAGGTGCTGCTGCCGGGATTCATCGAGCCCCACCAGCACCTGATCCCCTTTATTCTCTCGCAGGGCACCGACCTCACTGACCTCAGTCCCTGCCTGCCGGGTCCCTATGGGCGCGGCGACCCCAAGGATTGCTCCAATTTCATTCGCGCATCGCTGGCGCGGATGCGCCCGACGACCTGCGCGGCCCAAGGCGCGGTGTTGTTCGGTCTTGATCTCGATCCCTCGCGTCAGCCCTATGACGCGTCTACGCCGGCCACGGCGTTTCGCAGCAACCCCCGCAGCTTCATTGAGCAGGAGGTCTGTGCCGAACAACCGGTGGTAACGCTGGATCAGTCCGGACATTTCGGGTATGTCAACAAAGCCGCCTTCGACGCCCTACAGTCCTTCCGGGTGGCGAGCAAGCTGCCGTGGCCGCCGCAGTTCGATGCCGGCGGTGCCTGGGCACCCTCGGCGACCCCGGACGCGGCGGACAACAGTCGGTATTCCGGGTTCCTGATCGAGGAGGAGGCCTATATGCCGTTCCTGGACCTGATCGGTGCCACCGACACCGGCTTCAAGGGACAACTGCTGCGCAATCCCAGCGCGGTGGTGCAGGACCGGGCGCCGCCGGTCACCGCCGCGGTGAATGCGCTGCGGGCGGCCGGCGTTACCACGGTCGTCAGTATCGCCGACAGCAAGTCCGAGGCGCAGGCCGTGGCCGCGGTCGCCACCTTATCCGGTTCACCCCTGCGTACTCTAAGAGTCGTGCGTCCCCCGGTCCTGACCAACCCCCCGCAGGGATACGGACCCGGCCCCTTAGCGCCCGCCTGTGATCCGCGCCGGGACCCCAAGTGCGCGTTACCGCAGGACCTGGGGTACAACGCGGTCAAGGTGACCGTCGATGGCTCGACGCAGGGGTGCACGGCGGCGATGCAGGAGCCGCTGCTCTATGCGTCCACCGGACCCTGCGCGAAAGACGCGGAGGGTCGCGACAATGCCCGTGGTTACGCCGACCTGAACAGCTCCGCGGACATCGTCGCGCAGCTGTCCGGATTCTGGAATACCGGACAATGGCGCTTCGAGACCCACGTCAATGGCAACCGGGCGATGCAGATGACCTTGGACGCCTATGCGCAGATGCAGCAGCAGCAACCGTTGGCTCACCGGGTGGTCCTGGTGCACGCGACCGTCGGTGATCCGGCGGTGTTCGGGAATATCGCGAAGCTGCGCGGCGGTACCTACCGGATCGATGATGCAGCGGTGCCGGCACTGGATGTGCGGGTCACGCATCTCATCGGCCATATTCCGTATTGGGGAGGTGCCTTCGAGAGCATTCTGGGGGCCGGTCCCGCGGCCAACATTGATCCGATCGGTTCACTGGACCTGCCGCTGGGCATCCCCTGGACGCTGCATAGCGACGCCACCGTCTCCCTGCCGCGGCCGCTCTGGTTCATCGCCCAAGCCGTGGGCCGCGAGACTTGGTATTATCCACAACTGAGCGATCAGGCCCGCAAGGTCTTGGGGCCGGAGAATGCCGTCACGGTGGCGCAGGCGTTGCGCGCGGTCACGATCGCTGCCGCGGAAGAAAAGGAACTGGATGGCTGGCTGGGGAGTATCGAGGCAGGCAAGGTCGCGGATTTCGTCGTGCTCGCCGACAACCCGCTCGATCAGGATGCGCGCCGCGGCAATGGCTCACTCGGACTTGCCGACATCAAGGTCGTGGATACTTACATCAATGGCCGGCTCACCACGGCAATGACCACGACGCCCTGACCGGGCGCTGTCCATCCGTCGACCGCCGTCGCACGGTCGGCGGGTGGACCCGGTTCCTCACGGGAAGCGCTCAAGACACAACGACAAGGCTTATTTGCAAATGGTCCAGCCCAACTTCAGCGATAGCGTCCATTCGCTTTGCTCCGCGGCCCGGATCGCATTGTAATAGGCGGAGATGGTCAGGTTCAGTATCGTCTTACCGAACTGGACGCGGGTGCCGATCCCGCCGCCAACCGGGACAGTCCAGCGGTCCTCCGGCGGCCGCCCCCAGGCGGCGGTGATCTCGGGTGACGCGGCAAGGTACAGGTGCTCACTCAGGTCATACGTCAGGAAGGGTTCGATCGTCAGGCGGTCTTCCCTGGGCCCATGGCCCGGGCCGATCGACCAGAAGTGCTGGACTCCGATGCCATAGACCCACGGATCGCCTGCCGCGTGATGCATCACGAAGAGGCTCGGTCCCAGCCCCCACCGGTCGGTTACCCGCTCCGGGATCGTTGCGGTGGGAAGCTTGACGACTGGACCGACGCCCCACAGCAGATCGCGGTGCCGGGACGGCGAGACCATGAGGGTCACCTGAACGTCACCCAGGTCGATCCGCTGTCCTTCTCCCTCGCGCTGCGCTGTCAGGCTCGCCGGTACGAGTGCCGTGGTGAAGAGGTTGACCTGCTCGCTGATGCGCAGCGAAATGAGCGGGTCGAGCGTGATGAGTCGCGGGCTGGGGACGCCTGGTGGAGTCCCGAGGCCCTGCTCATATTCGAACGGAATGCTGATCAAGGTATCGCCTGGGTTCTCCGCTATGGGTATGAGTTGCATGATACCGATGCGGGATTGCGCCGGGCTGACTAGGACGCTCCCGACGCAGAACAGCGCGGGGGCGATGAGCGTCCGGCGGGTTGGCGTCATGGCGGATCAGTCCTCGGACCGGGCATCGCCGGTTGACGCCGGCGGTCGCTAATGGGGGCCTTGGTCATAAACCCGGCTATCGCGCGATCTGCACGGTCATCGGTCCGCACAGCGGACCCTACGGGTCACGGTGTTACCGTAGGGTCCGCTGTGCGGACCGTCTTGTGCGGACCGTCCGCGACTAGCCTGCGGGCGGCAGCAGGGAGATCGACAGCAGGTCGTCGAACTGTCGGCCGAGCAGTGCGATCTTGTCGGCCTGATCGTGTCCGTTGATGATGGTGCGGGCATCGAGCCAATGCGGCATCTGCCCTTTGACGAAGAAGTCGCCGAGTGTTTTTCCGGTGAACCAGCCCGCGCTCATGCCCGCGGTGGCAATGCGATAGGCCAGATCCGGATCTTTGGCATGCTCCGGACTGGTCACCAGGTCGACTTTGAGATAGTCCCCCGCGCGGCGATAATTGGTACGTCCGGTCAATTGCACATAGCCGCGTCCGTGAAAACGGGCACCGTCTCCCGGTTGGGTGTTGCCGAGTGCTTTTCCGGGTGCGGTGCCCGGCCCGTAGCGGGTATTGAAATAGGCGTCCCCGCCATACTCATCGATCGGCTGCATAGTGTGGGCCGTTTCCCAGTTGAAGGTTGCCAGGCAGTAGGCCAACTGCTGGCGCGGGGTGATCGGATCCCCCGGATCGGCGAAACGGTCATCCTTTTCGATCTGATCGAGCAGGGTGTTGATCGCCGTCACCAGGTCGGTATGCAATGCACCGATATGCTGGCGATACCCATCGAAAAACTTGGTGCGATCGATTGTAGGCATGAGAACACACTTTGATTTTTTTGGTGGATCGGGGATGTCATGACGCCGGTCACCGTTCAGCGCGAAACGGGATGCCTGACACCCGGCCTGCCAAGGGGACTCGTCCGGTCAATGACACGCGGTTCAAGTGCTGTCATGGCGTCGCTGCGGCACGAATGCTCCGCGGTGACAGGCCGGCACCCGCCGCGGTGGCGGTTCCCCTCGTCGGCTTAAGTGTGACGCGATCTGCGGTGCGCGGGATGGGGTGGCTACAATAGGGAGTCGGTGCGGTACAATTTCAGAGCGGATGGTCGGCCGGTCGACCTGGAAGCGCAATTTCGGCGCGGATCATCATTGCGGCAGCGGTCGCGGCCATCCTAGTGCGGGTTGCCCGCCGGGTGTCGGCGGTCGCCTCGGGCGAGCCGAGGGACCGTATTTTGTCGCGATGCGTTGACTTACGCGGCCAGCAGATCCTGGTGCCGCTGCCGCAGCTTCGCCAGTTTGGGTGAAATGACGGCCTGGCAATACCCCTGATAGGGGTTTTGCCGATAGTAGTTCTGGTGGTACTCCTCGGCCGGGTAAAAGGTGGGGAGCGGGGCCACTTCGGTGACGATGGGGCGCGCAAACGCCTGCTCCTGCGTCAGTTTGGCAATCAGCTCCCAGGCGGTCTCCCGCTGGGCGTCCGCGTGATAATAGATCACCGAGCGGTACTGGGTGCCCACGTCGGCGCCTTGGGCGTTCAGGGTGGTCGGGTCATGGATGGTGAAGAAGACCTCCAGGATGATCCGGTAGTCGATCAGGGCGGTGTCGAAGGTGATCTGCACGACCTCGGCGTGTCCGGTGGTGCCGGTGCAGACCTGCCGGTAGTTCGGGTTGGGCACGCTGCCGCCGGCATAGCCGGAGACAACCGACGTGACGCCCCGCACGTCCTGGAAAGCCGCCTCCAGACACCAGAAACACCCGCCGCCCAGGGTTGCGGTTTCGCTTGCCATCGTTATGTCCTCTTGCGCTTGCAGTGACCGTCAGTTGCCGGCCGGATTCGGCGAATTCAACCGTCCGGAACCAGCGCAACCCCTGCCGACAGCCTGGTAACCGGCATCACTCAAGCTCGCTCCAGCGCCTCGGCGGCGGCCTTGGCGAGGAATCCGGAGCGGCTCATGTGCTGCGCCTTTGCGTAGGCGTCGATGCGCCGGACCAAATTCTCCGGCAGGGAGACGTTCAGCCGGACCGAGCGCGCGCGCAGCCGCGTGAGGTCGATGTCGGCGAGCAGCCAGACACCATCCTGATAGTCCGGTCGACTGGCAACGGTCTCCCAGGGCGTTGGATCGGGGATGTCCAGGTCTTCGCCCTCGCAGTAGACCTCCACCGCCTCTTGGACCTTCGCGGGCAGATCCTCCCAACGGTCGGCCGCTGAAAAGCAACCAGGGAAATCGGGGATCGTGACGCCGTGGGCGTGGTCGGCGTCGCCTGGATGCACATAAACCGGATACAGCATGATCTCAACTCCAATCCCAGCCGGCCTGCCGGAAGATATTGCGCAGGGTTCCGACCGCGATGTCCTTGCGCGGGTGTGGAACCACGACGTGGCCCGCGCGCTTGGGGTGCTTGAACTTGGAATGGTCGCCCCTGCCCCCGACCCGGACCCAGCCTTCGGACTCAAGCCGCCTGATGATCTCAGCACTTGTCATGTTTCCTAAGATTACACAAGCTCTCCGCGGCGGGCGAGCGGCAATTGCCGGCAACGGCGCGCGGAGTTGGTACCGGTGCGCGCTTGCAGGCACAATGTCTGACCAACCCGCGCTACCCTGATCTAATGCCACATCCCCGCTTTCGTCTCATTACTTTCGACCTCGACGACACCGTTTGGCCGTGCGAGCCCGTGATCCGCGCCGCCGAGGAAGCGGTGCTGGACTGGCTCGGGGCGCGCGCCCCGCGCCTGATCGATCACCATGACCGCCGGAGCCTGCGGGAACATCGCGGCCGGCTCATGGCCGAGCGGCCGGAGCTCGCCCACGACCTGGGGCTGATCCGCCGACTGTCCATCGCGACCCTGCTCACCGAACTGGAGTACCCGGCAGAGCTGGCCGACCGCCTGGCCGCGGAGGCGCTGGCGGTCTTCATGGCACAGCGCAACCGGATCGCGCCCTTCGCCGATGCCGAGCCGGTGCTGCGCCGCCTGGCCGCCGACTACCTGCTGGTCTCCATCACCAACGGCAATGCCGACCCGGAACTGACACCGCTGTCCGGCGTCTTTCATCACCATGTCACCGCCGCGCGCGCGGGGGCGGCCAAGCCGGATCCCACAGTCTTCAGCCTGGCCCTGGCGTTGGCCGGATGCGCGCCGGGCGAGTGTCTGCACCTGGGTGACGAGCCCTATCTGGACGTGGAGGGCGCGCGGCGGCTGGGGATCGAGGCGATCTGGGTAAATCGCTCCGGTCGGAGTTGGCCGACCGACCTGGCGCCGCCGACCCTGACCATCACCGATCTGCATCAGCTCGCCGACTGGCTCGACGGCCGGCCGCTGGTTTCAACCCCTGCCGAGGCGTCCGGAGCACCCGATGGAGTTTGATCTGCTTGCCATCCAGGGACTGGCCCGCCGCGGACGCCTGCGCTTTCCCCGCGGCACGGTGGAGACCCCGGCCTTCATGCCGGTCGGCACCTACGGCACGGTCAAGGCCATGACCCCGGAGGAACTGACCGACCTCGGCGCCGAGATCGTGCTGGGGAACACCTTTCACCTGATGCTGCGCCCCGGGGTGGAGGTGATCCGCCGCTGCGGCGACCTGCACCGCTTCATGCACTGGGAAGGCCCCATCCTCACCGACTCGGGCGGGTTCCAGGTCTTCAGCCTGGGCGACCTGCGCAAGATCACGGAAGCCGGGGTGCGCTTCCAATCGCCGGTGGACGGCAGCCCGGTTTTCCTGGGGCCGGAGGAGTCGATGGCGGTGCAGCGCGCGCTCGGCTCCGACATCGTGATGATATTCGACGAGTGCACGCCCTATCCGGCGGATCTGGAAACCGCCCGGGTGTCGATGGAACTCTCCCTGCGCTGGGCGGCGCGCTCCCGGCAGGCCCATGGCGACAACCCGTCGGCCCTGTTCGGCATCGTTCAGGGCGGCATGCATGAGTCACTGCGTGAGGCGTCGCTGTCCGGGCTGAAGCGTATCGGCTTCGACGGTTATGCGGTCGGCGGCCTCGCGGTGGGCGAGCCCGAACCGGACCGCCTGCGCGTCCTGGACTTTCTGGCGGACCGGCTGCCGGCCGATCGGCCCCGCTATCTGATGGGCGTCGGCACCCCGGAAGACATCGTCGCCGCCGTCTGCCGCGGCATCGATATGTTCGACTGTGTGATGCCCACGCGTCACGCCAGGAACGGCTGGCTCTTCACCCATCAGGGGACGATCCGCATCCGCAACGCGGTTCACCGCACTGATGACGGCCCCCTGGACCCGCTGTGCGGCTGCGCCACCTGCCGCAACTACAGCCGCGCTTATTTACACCATCTCGACAAATGCCGTGAGATCCTGGGCGCCCGTCTCAACACCATCCATAACCTGTTCTACTATCAGACCCTGATGCGGGGCCTGCGCGAGGCCATCGCGGCCGGCACCCTGGAGCCTTTCATCGCCGAGTTCCGGCGCCGGCGCGGGGCGGATGGATCAGCGTCAGGTGAACCAGCAGATCCCAATTCGAGGCCATGATGTTTTGAAGGGCTCTTCAGCGTTGACTGGAGCGTCCGATGGTATCGCGTTCGCACCTGACCTTACGTGTAGGGGCGGGTTTGAAACCCGCCCCTACGTCCGGTTATCACGTCCGCTATCACTTGCGCTGCGGCCGCGTTGCCGCTGTTGACGGCGGGTGTCCTGGTCAAGCGAACAGCCCGGCCTGCGTATCGGCCTGGGCCGCGGCGAGCAGCCAGGCACGCAGGCGCTCGGGGTCGCGGGTGCTGCGCAGGCGCTCGCGGGTTCCGTCGTCGACCGCCAGGCCGCGGGCGCGCAGCAGGGTCAGGATCGCGTCGGCCCGGCCCTCGTCTCTTCCTTCCTCCCGTCCTTCTTCCAGTCCCTCCTTCCGTCCTTCCTTCCGTCCTTCCTCCCGCCCTGCCTCATGGATGGCATCCAGGTCCGCATAGCCGCGGCGCTGCAAGAGGTTGCGCAGGATCAGGTCCTGGGCGGCGGCGCGGTCGAACAGGGCGGCCACCGGGACCGGATTGCGCAGGATGCCCGGAGCCAGGAGCTGCTCCCCGACCCCGCGGGTCTGCATCGGCTGCCCCGGGGCATGGATCTCGACCCGCCGTGGACCGATCAGGCGCACCACCCACACCAGCCGGGTGCCGTGAGCGAGCAGGTCGGCGATCTTGGTCCGCAGGTCCGACTCGTCCTGTCCGCGGGCGGCGTATTCCAGGGCGAGCGGCGGGGCCTCGGGGATCCAACCGCCGTCCCCGCCCGGCACCCCCGTGCGGCCCGCCACCGAGACATCGGGTGCGCGCAGGGTCCCGGGGTCCGGGGAATAGCCGGCATCGACTCCGGTCCACTGCACGTCCGGGTCGCTGTCGAGCAGGGCGGCACCGGTCGCGTTCAAGCCCGCATGGTCGCGCCCGGACGGGGCGCAGTAGATGGGGTGGCCGTTGCTGTGTTCGTAACGGTCGCCGTCGCACAGTTGATCGGCGCGGAAGGGGCCATGTTCGGGGATTGGTTGTCGATTGCTCATCCGCGGTCGCTCCGGCTGGGATTGCGTCCTCGATAGCACTCGGGGGCGCGGCAGTCAACCCCCGGGCGGCGCATCGCAAACAAGTGGACTAGACAAACCTGGGATGAACCGCTAATATTACTCGTCTCGATTGACGGGGCCATAGCTCAGCTGGGAGAGCGCAACACTGGCAGTGTTGAGGTCGACGGTTCGATCCCGTCTGGCTCCACCAACTATCGGAAATCCGGTCTTTCACGGATCTTTATTGGAAACCGGATTTTTTGTTGTCGGTGCCGGTCATCTGCTTCATAGGCGCAGTCCGGAAAACCGCAGAAAAACTGTTAAGTCCCCATCGTCTAGAGGCCTAGGACACCGCCCTTTCACGGCGGCGACCGGAGTTCGAATCTCCGTGGGGACGCCAATTCAGTCAAACACAACAGGCCGCATTTTGCGGCCTTTTTTGTGGGTGTCGTGTTTGACCCGAGTGCTCGCGCTCATGCGCCGCGCGCCGCGGTCAACTCCATCGTGTTCCCCGTCTACCAAGGTCGCCGCGCATGAACAGCCATCTGTCGCAAAAAGCCATTCCCCGTAACGAGCGTCTGATCCTCGCACTCGACGTTCCCGACCGCGCGGCGGCCGAGGCGCTGGTCAATCTGCTCGGCCCCACCGTCGTGTTCTACAAGATCGGTCTGGAACTCTTCATGGCCGGCGGCTATTTTGAACTGATTGAATGGCTGCGCGGTCAGGGTAAGCGGGTGTTCTGCGACCTCAAGTTCTTCGATGTCCCGGAAACCGTCGCCCGGGCGGTCCGGCAACTCAAAGATCGCGGCGTCGACTTCGCCACCGTGCATGGCAACGACACCATGTTGGAGGCCGCCGCCCGCGAGAAGAGCGACTTGAAGATTCTGGCGGTGACCGTTTTGACCAGTCTGGACCGCTCCGACCTGGAGTCGTTGGGCTTTCAGTGCGATGTCGAAGCGCTGGTGCTGTCGCGCGCCCGCAAGGCCCTGAAGTTAGGCTGCGATGGGGTGATTTCCTCCGGCCTGGAGGCGGCCCGCCTGCGCGACGATCTCGGCGACCAGTTTTTGATCGTCTCGCCAAGTATCCGCCCGGTCGACAACACCGTGCACGCCGACGATCAGAAGCGTGTCGTCAATGTGGAGCAGGCGTTCCGCAATGGGGCCGATTATATCGTCGTCGGCCGGCCGATCCGCGATGCCGCCGACCCACATGCCGCCGCCGCGGCGATCCAGGCCACCATCGCGGGGTTGTTCCCGGCGGGCTGAGGTGAGTGGCGGTCGCTGATTCTAGGGTAAGGCCATGATCTGTAAGGTCCGCGTTGGAGCCGCGGCGGCGTGGGAGCTTGGGTGGCGGTATCGCGTTCGCACCTGCTATCCAGACCGACCTTCGGGTAGGGGCGGGTTTGAAACCCGCCCCTACGTCGGGTTGTCACGTCCGCAGGCGATAACGCAGCTTGGCTACCCGACCGTTGCGTGATGTAACCAGATCCACCGTCAGAATGTTCATCGTTTTGAAGACGCCGATGCGGATGGGAAGGTCCAGGTGATCAGCCCCGTCTTGACGAGCTGCCGCCCAGGTTCGCCCAACTGCTTGCCGTAACGTACCAGTTGGATCAGGTCCGAACTGACCTGGGGGTTGGTAGTGAAGTATGAGTGCCCGAAGAAATCGGTACGCTTGCCCAGATAGGAGATCAGGTCCATGCGTCCCAGCGCCGCCATGTAGCGCTGGCCCTTCTCGGGAATGTCCTCGGGCCGCATCTGCCCCACCCGACTGCGGCTGCGGAACAGGAGTTGTGAGACCCGCAGCGCCCGGTCGTCGGGCGCCGTGTAGACGGTCAGCCGGCCCTTGAGGACGCGCGGCAACTTCCCCTCGGGCCACACCGTGACCAGGTCGGGGTCGGAGAGAAAGCCGGTGAGCTGTTGGGTGGCGATGTCGAGGTCGATGTCCGGTGAGAGCAGCACCAGGTTATCGATCTTATAGAGGTCGACCGGCTCCTGACCGGCGGCGATGGCCTCCAGTCCCAGTTCCCGCACCGCCTTGAGCGTCAACGCGGTGCCGCGGCTATGGGCCAGGATCTGCACCCCCTCCACACCGGGGGTCGTTGCGAGCATACGGATGCTTTTCTTGAGGTGCTCCACCGCGAAGTCAGCGGACTCGGTGGTGCTGGTATAGGAGATCAGAAAGTTGCCGGTGCTGGAGGCCGGCCAGGTGAAGAAGGCGCACACCTGCTCGCGGCCGAGGAAGTGGCAGAGCTCCGCGGCGGTATAGGCCGCGCTGGCGAAGGTTTCGTTGAAGCCGTGCACATAGAGCAGGATCTCCTTCTTGGGCGCGGCGGCGAGGCGGCGCTGGACCTCGCCCTGGAGTTTAGCCTTGGCATCGTAGTGGCTGGTCAGCTCGGCACGATCCCGCAGCAGCGTCCCATTTTCGCCGCGGTGCAGGCGATAGGGCTCGATCGGGAAGGCCCCCAGTTGCTGCACCTGGCCCAGTTCCAGATCGACCGCGCGCGTGCGCTCGGCCAGTTGGCTCTGTTCCCGCAGGGTCTCCCAGTCCACACCTGGTACCACGCGCACTTTGGCGGAGCCGAAGGCAATGCGCCGGGCGCGCTCCTGGCCGTAGGGTAAGGGGGCCTGATCCTTGCCCTGGGCCGCCAGCTCGGCGGCCGTCGGCGCGGCTCGGTCGGTGATGTAGAGCAGGTCCAGGTCCGGGCTGCGGCGGGCCTCCTTGGGCAGGGTAAAGACCGGTTGGCCGCCCGGCAGTTGGTACAGGGCCGGGGTCGGCATCAGTTGGCGCGCGCTGGTCGCGCAGCCGCCGATCAGGAGGGCGGCCAGCAGGCCGACGGTGAGCTTGACGGGTTTGAGCGACATAGGATGGATTCCACAGAAATGTAACGGGCGCCCGCGCGTCGTGCCCGCGTCAATGCCCACCCAAGACCAGGGTCTGGATCGGCAGGAGCAGCGCCTGAATGCGCAGGATCATCGCATGCACGAGCCCCACAGTATCGATCGCGTGAAGCCCGAACCGCCGCAGGGCGCCGGTTGCGGGGTCGGCGAGTGCCGCGTGGTTGTTGGTGTAGGCGTTGGCGATGCAACTGCCGCCCTGGGGCAAGGCGTCGAGTTGGCCCGCGTAGAGCGGCTCCATGATGACCGTGATGGTGCCGGGGCGGGCGAACTGCTGAACGTCGACCAGTTGGTCGGTCGGCCGCACCTGACCGGAGGCGATGACGTTCTGGACCTCGGTCACGACCATCGGGACGATCCGCCAGGGCATGGCGATGCAGGTCACCTCGCCGATCATGCCCACCTTCAATACTTGCGACTCGATCTGCCCGAAACCGGCCAACAGTGCCGTCACCCGGCGGTCCGGCACCAGCACGCCGGCGGGTCTGAGCATCGGGTTGACCACGTCGCCGGGCCGCAACGCGAACTGTTGCACGATCCCGTCCGTCCCGGCCACAATCAAGGTCTTCTTGAGGTCGGCCTGGGCCTCACGCAGTGCCGCTTCGGCGCTCGCCCGCTGGGCCGGGAGTTGGAACTCCAGCTCCGACACGATGGCCTCGCGACTCGCCAGGGCCGCGTCGACCGCGCCCTGCTGCGTCTCGACGTTGACTTGCATCTTCTCAACGTCGCGCGCCGCGACCGAACCGGGACTGCGCCGCTGCACCTCGGCCCTGGCCGCGAGCTCATCGACGGCCTGCCGGAGCCCGCCGCGCGCTTGGACGATCCGACCGTCCGCTTCCGCCAACTGGGACTTGGCCACGATCATGGCGGCCTCGATCTCGGCGATCTTGCGGCGGCTGGTGTCGGCCGCCGCTTCCTGCGCCGTGGCGTCCAGCCGGAACAAGGGCTGCCCCGCCGTGACCCGTTGGTTGATATCGACGAAGGTCTCCGCGACCCGGCCGCTGATCTCGGGCAGGACGGTGACGGTCCGAAACACCGAGGTGGCGGCCTTGGTCGAGGGGTGAAAATAGAAGATCGTGGTGATCAAGCTCAGGGTCAGGATCAGGCAGAGGGTGATCCCCCAGCGCAGTTCGAACCAGACCGAAAAGAGCGTGATCTCGCGGCCGAGCCGCTTGCCCTGGACGAAGCGGCGGAACAGGAAGTCCGGCAGGATCGTCAGTGACGAGCACAGGAGGAGTTCCAACATGGCTCACGCCCCCTGCGGCCCGACCGGCGGTTCGGTCGACGGCGGGCTGGTGGGTGCCGGCGCGGGCGCTGGAGCCGTACTCGCCAGCGACTTGGACTCGGCGATGCGCTCAAGCGCGCGGGCGATGGACCCCAGCGGCGTTGTGAAGTCCGGCAACGGGATCAGGGCGAGCAAGAGCCCGGCAATCCAGAAGGCGTGGTTGTGGGTGAAGAGCGCCAGCAGCGCCAGCACCGCGACGATCTGGAACTGCACCTTCTGGCCGCGGTGTGCCATTTGTTCCGGCAAGGCGTGCAACTTGAAGTAGAAAATACCCATGCCGATCAGGGCAAGCACGACGAAGATGGCCATGACCACGAACAGGATGTCGGTCTCCCCCGGTGCCGTGATGAAGGGGGGCAAGTGCGTTATCGCGGCCGGGTGTAGCGGCTCCGCCATCTAAGGTCTCCTACTCGATGATGTACAGGTCGGGACGGGGTTTCAAGCAGCGCCCTACGTGAGACGCCGTGTTGGTGCCTCGGCGGCGGGTCCCTAATCGGCGAGTTTGCTGGCCCTTATTGTACTTGAGTTCACCGGTGGACTGCGCTGACCCGCTCAGTGTTGAACCCGGCTCGCTACCAGCGGCCCGGCCTGGCGCAGCAGGCACGCGAGCGCGAAGCCGGCCTCGCAGAGGTCCGCGATTTGCGCGCGGGTACAGGGTTTCGGCAGGTAGTAGAAGATGCCGCCTGAGTTGATGCCCGCGGTGATGACCTGCGGGTCGTCCGACGCCGAGATCAGCACCCGCACCACCTCCGGGTAATGCGCGCGGGCGTGCTGGAGCAGGCCGACGCCGTTCTCGCCCGGCAGCCGGTAGTCGGCGATCAGCAGGTGGACGTCGTCGTGCACCAGCCGTTCGCGCGCCTCCTCGGCGCTGGCGACCGCGAACAGGCGCCAGCCGAGGTCGCGGAAAAACGCGGCAAGGATGGTGCGCTGGATCGGATCGTCCTCGACCAGCAGCGCGCGCCGGGCCAGCAGATCCTGCACCGGGACGGCGCCGAGCCGCAGGTTGGTTTGCCGCAGCAGGTCGGCGAAGGCCTCCGGCGGCATCGGCTGCCCGACCAGGTAGCCCTGGGCGAAGTCGCAGCCGAGGCTGACCAGGCGCGCGAGCTGGTCCGTCGACTCGACCCCTTCGGCGACGACCTGGATCCCCAGGTGATGCGCCATCGAGATCGTCGAGCGCACGATGGCCAGGTCTTCGGACTCCGGCCGCAGGTCGCCGATAAAGGCGCGGTCGATCTTCAGCGCGTCGAAGGCGAAGCGCTTGAGGTAGGCGAGGCTGGAATAGCCGGTGCCGAAGTCGTCCAGCGCCACGGCCACGCCCAGGCTGCGCACCGCGGCGATCTCGGCGCGGGCGCGCTCGGGGTTGCCGATCAGTACGTTCTCCAGCACCTCGATGCCGAACAGCCGCGGGTCGATGCTGAACGTCGCGGCGGCGCCGGCGATGGCGTCCGCCAGCCGGCCGTCGCCGATCATCGCGCTGGAGACGTTCACGCTGATCGGCACCGGGGTCAGCCCCGCGCCCTGCCAGTCGGCGATGATGCGCGCGGCCTCCTGAATGACGCGCAGGCCGACCGGCCAGACCAGGTCGCTCGACTCGACCACCGGCATGAAGTCCTGCGGCGGGTGCAGCACGCCGTCGGCGGTGCGCCAGCGGATCAGGGCCTCGGCCCCGGCCACCGTGCCGTTCGACAGGTCAAGTTGCGGTTGCAGGTAGAGCACCAGCTCGCCGTTGGCGAGCGCGGCGCGCAGCGCTTGTCCCAGGCGCAGGCGCTCGCCGGCGCGCGCGGTCATCTCCGGGCGGAAGAAGGCCCAGGCGCCGGGGCCGCCGGCCTTGGCGGTGGCTAGCGCCGAATCGGCGAAGTGCAGCAGTTCCGTGGCATCGCACGAGTCCGACGGACAGAGCGCGACGCCGACCCCGGCGCCGATGGCCAGCGTGCCGATCGCCTCGAGGCGCAGCTCGCGGCGCAGCAAGGCCTGGATGCGGGCGACGTGTTCGCTGACGGCCTCAGGCCCCGGCGCGGTCACGATGCCGATGGCGAAGGTGTCGGCACCCAGGCGCGCCGGCGTGGCGTCAGTGGGCAGGTAGTCGCGCAGCAGTTGCGCTACCTGCACCAGCACGGCGTCGGCCTGCAGGTGCCCATAAGCGCTGACCACGTGCTTGAAGCCGTCGAGGTTCAGCGCCAGCACCGCCACCTGCTGAGCGCCGGCCAGCCCGGTGCGCATGAGCTGATCGAGCTGGGCGCGGAACAGGGTTGCGTTGGGCAGGTCGGTCAGCAGGTCGTGGTGCGTCAGGTGCTCGAGTTCCTCGGCGGCGCGCTCGGCTTTGGTGATGTCGCTGAAGATGCCGATGTAGCTCTGCACCTCGCCGGCCGGGTTGCGGATGGCGCTGATGTTGAGCCACTCGGCGAACAGCTCGCCGTCCTTGCGGCGGTTCCAGAGCTGGCCTTGCCAGCGGCCGGTCTCGTTGAGCTCGCGCCACATGGCCTGGTAGAAACCGCGGTCCTGGCGACCGGACTGCAGGACGTTCGGCCGGCGCCCCTGCACCTCGTCCTCGCGATAGCCGGTGATGGCGGTGAACGCCGGGTTGACCGCGACGATGCGCCCCGCGGCGTCGGTGAGCAGGATGCCCTCGGTGGTCGCGCTGAACACGGTGGCGGCGCGCCGCTCCCAGTCCTCGGCGCGCCGCCGGTCGCGCAGGTCGTAGACACTGGCGAGCAGTACCTGCCGCCCGCCGAGCAGGATCGGGTTCAGCATCACCTCGACCGGGACACCGGTGCCGTCGCGGCACTGGTGCATCCACTCAAAGCGATGCACCCCGTGCGCGCGCGCCAGCGCGACCATCCGCTCGGCCTTGGGGCCGGAGGCTTCGCCGTCCGGTTGGCAGCGCGGCGACAGGCTGCCCGGCGCGGCGCCGATCAGCGCCGCGGGTTGCGGATAGCCGAGCAGGCCGGAGAACGCCGGATTCACCGCGCTGATCAGTCCGTCGCCATCGACGACGACCAGCGGTTGAGCCATGTGTTCGAACAGGGTCCGATAGCGGGTCTCGCTCTCCGCGAGCGCCTGCTGAGCCAAGCGCTGGGCGGTGATGTCCTGAATCACGCCGTCGATACGCACCGGGACGCCCTGTTCATCGCGGGTCAGCTCGCGCCGGCTGGTCAGCCAGCGGACCTCACCATCCGGGCGACGGATGCGGTAGTCGAGTTCCGTGTATTCGATGTCCCCGCGCCGCAGCCGCTGGAAGGTCTCGTCGAGGTGCGGCTGGTCCCCGGGCAGCACTAGGGTCAGCAGTCCGGCATCACTCGGGGCAGCGGCGGCCGCATCAAGCCCGAGGATGCGGTACAGGTGCGAGGACCAATGGGTGCACCCGGCGACCAGGTCGATGAAGAAGCTGCCGACCCGCGCCAACGCCTGCGCCCGGTCGAGGTCGCGGGCCTGCCAGTGGTGCTCGGTGATGTCGCGGCTGATGCCGAGCACCCCGGCGACGTCACTGCCGGGCCGCATGTAAGGGATCTTCAGCGTGTCGAGCAGGTGTCGCGTGCCATCGGACCAGGTCACCCACTCCTCATTGCGGTGCCGCACCCCGCTGGCCACCATCGCGCGGTCATGGGCGCGGAACAGCTCGGCGATCTCCGGCGTGAACAGCTCCTGGTCGGTGCGCCCGAGGACGCCGCCGCGAGGCCGGCCGATGAAGCCGCTGAACGCCACGTTGCAATCGAGGTAGCGGCCGCGGTCGTCCTTGAAGAAAATCAGGTCCGGGATGCCGTCCATCAATGCGCGCAACTCCTCCTCGCGACGGCGCTGCGGGGTCAGGTCCACCAGATAGCCATGGTACGCGCGCACCGTGCCGTCGGCCGCGCGCAGCACGCGGGTGTAGTCGTAGACGTGCAGCCACTGCCCGGCGGCGCCGCGCAGCCGGTAGAACTGCTCGTACTCGGCGGCGCCCGCGGCGAGGTGGCGCGCCACCTCGGCCGTCACGCGCGCCTGGTCGTCCGGGTGCAACAGATCGGCGAAGCGTACCCGCCCGGAGGTCAGGTCGGCGATGCCGACGCCGAGCAGGCGTTGGACGTTCGGCGAGCACTCGGCGACCGGCCAGCCGGGCTCCGGCCGCCAGCGAAACACCATCGCCGGCCCCTCGTTGAACAGCGTCTGATCCTCGGCGAGGCGGGCATTGAGCGCGAGCAACTCGGCCTCGCGCGCCTTGCGCTCGGAGATGTCGTCCACGGTCCAGATGACGCCGAGCCCGAGGTCCGCCGGCGAGGCGGTATCGATCGCCCGCCCCGAGAGCAGACACCAGACCGCACTGCCGTCAGCCCGGCGAAACTGGTACTCGATGTGGCGCCGCTGGCCGAAGCGCAGCGACAGGTAATATTCCTTGCCGAAGGCGGCAAAGTGTTCCTCGTCGAGATGCAGGGCACGCATGGTGAGCCCGCGCATCGACTCCGGGCTGTCGTAGCCGAGGATCTCGGCGAACCGCTCGTTGCAGCGCTCGAGCATCCGGTAGCCGGTCAGCAGCATGATGCCGACGTTGGCGTTGTCGAAGATGGCCCGGAGCTGGCCCTCGCCGTCGCGCAGTGCCTGGGCGGTGCGATAGGCCGCGGTGATGTCGCGGCACATGCCGCGGTAGCCGATCAGCCCGCCGTTCGCCGCGCGCAGCGGCACGCCGCTGGTGGACAGCATCCGCTCGCTGCCGTCGCGATGCAGACAGCGGTTTTCCAGATCGCGAAATGGACGCTCGGCGGCCACGATGTCCGCGAACTGCACGCCGACACGCTGCGCCTCGTCCGGCGACATCAGGTCGAACACCGAATGGCCGATCAGCCGCTCCGGCTCGTACCCGAGAAGGTCGCGTACGCGCTCGGAGACGAAGGTGAACCGGCCCTCGGGGTCGACGTCCCAGACCAGGTCCGTGGTGGTCTCCAGCAGGTCGTGCAGGCGCGCCAGCGGGCGTTGGACCTGAGTGAGGCCGGGGCCGTCGGGGTCGTCACCCGCGGGTTCCGCGGCCGCTGCGCCGCATGGGGGCAGTGTGGTTTTGGCCTCGCCGCACAGGGCCGTGGCCAACGCCGACCAGGTGACTAGCCCGGCCAGGTTGCCGTCCGCATCGGTGACGCCGAGCCGGCCGATGTGCGCCCGCATGAGCAGCTCGCGCGCCGCCTCCAACGTGGCATCGGCGCGCAGCACGATCAGCGGGCTGCGCATCAGCGTCGAGACCGGCCGTGCCCGGTCCGGCTGCTCGGCCACCAACCAGGGTAGCAGGTCACTCGGCGTGACGATGCCGATCGGCCGGTCGCCCTCGACCACGACCAGCGCGGGGCTGGACCCCGCCGACGCACCGGCGAACAAGCGCACGGCCTCGCCGATGGGCAGGTCGGCCGGCGCGCGCAGCACCGGGCCGGTGATCAGGTCGGCGAGGCAGGGCCTACGCCCGACCGGCGGGCTTCTCTCCTGGCTTGGGTTCATGGACATCCGCGTTCCGTTCGCTCCGTATCTCAGATAAGTGTTCTCCGTTGCCCACATCCAGCGCGGCGCGTTGCTCGGAAGAAGCATAACAGGATAGAGAAGAAGAAGGAAAAAGGGGTCGGTAGTGCGCCGACCCCCAATCAATAGGACGGACGGTCCGCACAGCGGACCCGACGGTAAGGCCGCGATCCGTAGGGTCCGCTGTGCGGACCGACGACCGTGCAGATCGCGCGGTTGCCGGGTCTATGACCAAGGCCCTGGGACTGGACCCTGCTAATCATCCGGGGCCTGGCGGCCGAGGCGGCAGCGATCTATCGGGACCGGTGAGCGCTGCTCGGTCCTGGTTGCTGTTCGGCAAGGGGTTGTCCAAGCACTACGTCCACTGGCGGTCGCACTTGACCTGCCTCGCCGGCCCCGGCATCGTGGCGGCATACCCCTTCGCCGCGAGACCAGCTTCGATGACCCAAGCCCGCCGCAAGCTGCCCATCGGCATCCAGACCTTTCGCGAGATCCGGGAGGACGACTGCTATTACGTGGACAAGACCGGCTTCATCCGCCAGTTGATCAAGGAGGGCAAGTATTACTTTCTGTCCCGCCCGCGACGCTTCGGTAAGTCTCTGCTGATCGACACCATCGCCGAGGTCTTTTCCGGCAACGAACCGTTGTTTCGGGGGCTGGCCATCCATCCACACTGGGACTGGTCGGTGCGCCATCCGGTGATCCGCTTGAGCTTTGGCGGCGGCGTGGTGCGCTCGCGTGAGGAACTGGACCTGCGCATTGGGGAGTTGCTGGACGCCATCGACCGCCGGCTCGGGCTCGCGACCGGCGCGCCGAGCCACCCCGGCAGGTTGGCGCGGATGATCGAAGAGATACGGGCGGCGACCGGCCAGCGCGTCCTGGTGCTGGTGGACGAATACGACAAGCCGATCCTGGACAATCTGACCCGCCCCGACATCGCCCGCGAGATGCGCGATGGCCTGCGCAATCTCTATTCGGTGATCAAGGACCAGGACGCCCACATCCGCTTTGCGTTCCTGACCGGCGTGTCGAAGTTCAGCAAGGTCAGTCTCTTCTCCGGGCTCAACAATCTGAACGACATCACCGTCGATGCCCGTTACTCGGCGCTGTGCGGCTATACCGAGGCCGATGTGGATACGGTCTTTGCGCCGGAACTGCCGGGGCTGGATCGTGACGAGATCCGCCGCTGGTATAACGGCTACAACTGGACCGGCGAACCCGTTTACAACCCCTTTGATCTGCTGTTGCTGTTTCAGAAACGCGACTTCGCGCCCTTCTGGTTCGAGACCGGCACGCCGACCTTCCTGATCGACCTGCTGACCGAGCGCGGGTTCTTCACGCCGGATCTCGCCGCGCTGCACAGTTCCGTCGCGCTGCTCTCGGCCTTTGATGTGGATCACCTGGCCCCGGAGGCGCTGCTCTGGCAGACCGGTTATCTGACCTTCCATGGTCAACGCCGCGTCGGTGCCCAAACTGAATATCGCCTGGGTTATCCGAATCTGGAGGTGCAGACCTCGCTCAACGACGCGCTGCTAAAGGGGCTGATGGGCGACCCGTCGGCGGCCGAGCGGGCCTGGAGCCGGCTCTATGACATCCTGGTTGCTGTCGACCTCGACGCCCTCCGCGACCATGTGACCGCCCTGTTCAACGCGATCCCGCACCACTGGCACGACAACAACCCCATCGCCCGTTACGAGGGCTACTATGCCAGCGTCTTCTACAGCCATATCGCCGCCTTAGGGCTGGACCTGACACCGGAGGACGCGAGCAATCACGGGCGTATCGATCTGACCCTGAAGTTTAACGAACGGGTCTGGCTGTTCGAGTTCAAGGTCGTTGAACTCAGTCCCGAGGGCGCGGCGCTTGCGCAACTCAAGGCCCGCGGCTACGCGGACAAGTACCGGGCGCTCGGTCAGCCCATTCACCTCATCGGCATCGAGTTCAGCCGGGAGCGGCGCACGGTGGTGGGGTATGCGGTGGA
>Ga0247840_10000654_pt1 | contig 70741 bp, 78 predicted proteins | sample LaCruzMarch2015__FD_192404 | JGI IMG/M metagenome (GOLD analysis project Ga0247840, IMG submission 192404) | Freshwater microbial communities from meromictic Lake La Cruz, Castile-La Mancha, Spain - LaCruzMarch2015_17m | ecosystem: Environmental > Aquatic > Freshwater > Lake | place: Spain... | reverse complement strand
GCACCTCGCCCGAGCCCTGGCCGAGGGTGGGGGCTCCGCCGATCTGCCCCGCCATCTGCCGGTCGGCGGCGACGACACCCTGAGCTACCAGGAGATGCTGGAGCGCCTGCAACGGCTTGCCAACCGTGGTGGCCGAACCACCCTGATTCCCGTGCCGGCCCGCCTGATCTACGCCCTCGCGGCGCCCCTGCTGCTGGTGTCACCAAAACGCTTTGAGGCGGTGCTGAGGATGGGCGCGGATCTGAGCGGCTTCATGGCCGCCCATCAGCTCCTGCAACGGCCGCCGGAACCCTTCCCCCTCCACCCGTTGGCCCCCTGAGCCCGGTGACACTTCCGCTGCCATGGCTCCACACCCCCCAGGCCGCCTGGCCGTTGACGGTGTTGTCGGCCCTGCTGAGCTGGGGATTGCTGGGCGCCCTGCTGCCGCAGCTTCGCCGGCGCCTGCTGGATCAACCCAACGCCCGCAGCTCCCATCAGGTGGCAACACCCCGTGGGGGCGGGGTGGCGTTCGTGGCCGTGACCTGCGGCCTGTCCCTGGTTTTGGCCCTGGTCGGTGACGGCTCGGCAGCACCCGGAGCCGCCTCCCGGCTGAGCTGGTTGCCCCTGATCTGCGCGCCCCTGGCCCTCACCGGCTTCCTCGACGACCAACACGATCTGCCAGCCGCCCTTCGCTACGGGGTCCAGACGCTCACCTGCCTCGGCCTGCTCAGCGTGGCCTCTTTGGCCGTCCCCTGGTGGCTCCTGCCGATAGTATTGATCGCCGCCACGGCGGTGATCAACTTCATCAACTTCATGGATGGGCTCGACGGCCTGGTGGCGGGCTGCCTGGCGGTGGTGTTCACCGTGGCGGCCCTTCAGTTCAGGGCGACGGCAACCTGGAGCCTGGTGGGGGGCCTGCTGGGTTTCCTGGTGTGGAACTGGAGCCCGGCCAAGGTGTTCATGGGCGATGTGGGCAGCACCTTCCTGGGGGCTGCCTTTGCAGGAACGGTGCTGCAGGCGACGGATCCCGCCACAGCCCTGGGGCTTCTGCTGGTTGGATTTCCCTTGCTCGCCGATGCCCTGATCTGCGTGCTGCGCCGGGCAGCGGACGGGCAGCCCGTCTTTGAGGCCCACCGCCTTCATCTGTTCCAGCGCCTGAATCAGGCGGGGTGGCCCCATGGGCGTGTGGCTGGCCTCTACCTGGGCGCCACTGCCCTGGGCGGACTTGCCTTCCTCGCCAACGGGCTGGCGGGGATGACCTGCATGGTAATCGTTGATATGCTCGCAGGGATATGGCTTGAATTGCGGCTAGCGGCTCCATTCAGGCTCCCCTAGCCGGGCCCCTCACGCAATGAAAAAGCATCAAACCGTCCGATTCCTCCATCCTTTGGTTCTGCATGATCAACCGCCCGGATTCGTGAGTTGAAGGACTTCTTTCAACAAGCTTTCAGTTCTCCCACCTGGCTGCGGCGAGCGCTGCTGGTTCTCCTTGATGGAGGGTTGATCAGCCTCAGTTTCCTCGGGGCATTCTACCTACGCTTCAACCAGAATATTGGCCTGTTCAGCAACTATTTATCCAGCCATCTCTGGTTGCTTCCCTGGGCGATTCTCAGCGGGTTGGCCATTCTTTTCAGCAGCGGCTGGTACCAAGGCCTGACCCGATATTCAGGCAGTCACTCCCTCTATGGCCTGGTGCCCAGGTCTCTCCTCCTGACGGCATGCTTGTTCTTGATCAGCAGCCTGGCTGATGCACTGCGACCACCCACCTCGTTCTGGATCCTTTACTTCCTGTTGTTCACGGCTGGAGCGATCAGCAGCAGAATCATGCTGCGCGATGTTCTGCGCTTTCAGTTAGAGAAATCCAAAACGATCCAGCAAGCGAACAATCAGAAACGAAACACTCCAATCTCCGTACCCACCCTGATCTATGGGGCTGGTCCAACCGGGGCCAGCCTCTACAAGGCTCTGGAGAATGATCCACGCTTTAAGGTGATCTGCTTCCTCGACGATGATTCCAGTCTCCATGGCCGCCGGCTTCTGGGTCTCACGATCCGGTCGCCATTGAAGCTGAACAGCTTGATTGAGAAGTTCCAGATCGAGCAAGTTCTCCTGGCTGTTCCCTCGCTGAGCCGGCATCACAAACGCCAACTGGTTGATAAACTCACGGCCCATGGCCTCAAGGTGCTGGCGATACCCTCCCTGAGCCAATTGGCGACAGCCGAAAAGGTTGTCGAAGAACTCAGGCCTGTCTCGATCGAAGATCTGCTAGGCCGGGACCCCTCAAAGCCAGATCCCCAGCTGCTTGGAGTTGGGGTGACAGGGCAATCGGTGCTGGTCACGGGAGCAGGCGGGTCGATTGGAACCGAGCTGTGCCTCCAGATCCACCGGCTCGGCGCCAGAACCTTGGTGATGGTGGAGCGAACCGAAATTGCCCTCTACAACCTGGACAAGGAACTCATCGGCCAGCTGGGCCCGAGCCCCCATTGCGTCGCAGTGCTGGGGGATGCCTCCGACAGGAATCATCTGGAATTCTTGTGCAAAAAACATCATGTTGACACGATTTACCATGCGGCGGCATACAAGCATGTCCCGATTGTCGAGGCGAATCTGTGTGTGGGCATTGCTAACAATATGAGGTCCACCTCTGCTGTCATCGACGCTGGCTTGAGTGCAAAGGTGAAAAGGGTGGTTCTGATCTCCACGGACAAGGCGGTACGTCCGACCAATCTCATGGGGGCAAGCAAGCGGATCTGCGAATTGATGATTCAGGAAGCCGCGCAAACGGTGGAGGCATGCAGGGGCGGTGGGCCGATCTTCTCAATGGTCAGATTCGGCAATGTGCTGGCCTCATCTGGATCCGTGATCCCCCTCTTTCATCAACAGATCAAAGAAGGTGGACCGATCACGGTGACCCATCCGGCTATCACTCGCTACTTTATGACCATCCCTGAAGCTGTGCAGCTGGTGCTTCAGTCCACGGCTATGGCCAAAGGTGGCGATCTGTTCCTTCTTGACATGGGTGATCCGGTGCGGATTGCCGATCTGGCTCGTCAAATGGTCGAACTCTCTGGGCTTCGTGTGATCGACCGAGAACACCCCAATGGTGATATCGAAATCAGGTTTACCGGATTAAGGCCTGGAGAAAAGCTGTTTGAAGAACTCCTGATCAACCCCACAGACGAAGCAACCTGCCATCCCCTGATCCGCCGAGCCGGCAAACGGGAGCATCCCACAAGAAAGTTGAAGCCACTTCTCGAGAAACTGGATCAAGAACTGACCAACTGGAATGTGAAAGGGGCCCTCAGCTTGATCCATGAACTTGTTCCAGAGTATCAACCACCTACAAGTAGTCCTAACGACCCACAACAGGCTCGCAGCACCTCCTTGACTCCTTAATCCAAAACTTCCTCACCATTCTCCAAAAACCATCAGAACGTCTCATGCAGCCCACCCACCCCCACCCCCCCCTGAAAAAACCAAGCAGATGTGCTGACAAAAAGTAACCACTCAAAACTCTCCAGGGGAAGACTAGATTGTCCGTCTTTTCAGGATTCCGCAAGCAGATGAAGCCCCTTTGGTTCAGTTGGATCCTGCCCAACCGCCTGGGAATAGGCCCAGCACCCCTCACGGCAGACCACTGGGAAGCCCTGAAAAAGGCAGGTTTTCATTCCTGTTTCAGCTGTTGCTATCTTGAGGAAGAGCAGTTCCTTCCCATTCCTGACTATGATGTTGTGCATGGCCGCGTATCCTTGCCGGACCACCGCCATCAAGAATTGCTCCTCAAGTCGACCTTACTTGAAGCCATCAATGTTTCTCGTGGGCTGATGAATCAATCTCCACCCCTTTATCTACACTGCTGGGCCGGTCAAGAACGATCACCTCTGCTAGCGATTGCCCATGTGAGCTTGATCAATGGAGTTTCAGTTGTCAATGCCATGGAGTCCGTTAGAAAGGCCCATCCTCAAGCCAACCCGGTCTATCAACATCTTGAATTGCTTAAAGAGATCATCAAGCAATAGGATGTAGCGCCGGAGTTATTTTCGGAACCATTGATTTATCCTGACGAGCATCGAAGCAACACCCGAAGACCCAGCCGGACTTCCTGAGGATCGATTCCCAACAGAAGATCCTTTCCCAGCAATCGGAGCACCTTCAGGAGTTTTCGACGGGTACCCCTGATCGTCTTTCCCTTGGCTGAATTCGCTTCTTCTAGAATAGGCATCATGGTATACAGAGTATGATTGATTGTATTTATAGCCGTATTCATAGCCATAATCATTAAGGTGAGTGGGTTGTGTTGCCTGGTTGCATATTAATCCCAAGATGTCAACACCCGTTCCCTTGAGTCGCTTGATAGCTTGGGGCACAATTTCTCTGCCAACTCTTCCAAGCCCGACCAGATAGAGAATACCGTCAACTTTCTCTCCCAAAAGAACTGAATCGGAAAGCAGAAGCGAAGGCGGGGTATCAAAGATAACAAGATCGTAGCCAGGCAGCTCACGAATCTGCTGGATTACATCCGCACATCGTTTTGAATTGAACAGTCGTGCTGGATCGGGAGCTCGTGAACCTGCAGGGAGCAAAAAGAGATGATCATTAATCTGATGGATGTAGGAATCAATCTCATGATCAGTTTCGCAAAGGTAATCTGAAAACCCTTTGATATTGTCCACACCCAAGTGCTTGTGCTGCGAAGGAATTCTCAGGTCCGCATCAACGATCAGAACACGAAGACCCAATTCCACAAGTGTATCAGAGAAGAACGAAGTAGCTGTTGATTTTCCTTCGCCTTGAACGGTGGATGTGATGACCACCAATCGGATTTTGCGATCAGCTCCTAGATGTCTAAATGTCGTGAACAGGCTTCTCTGAGATTCTTTGATGGCGAAACGCTCAGCACCAGGAAGATCCTTCAAGCGATTCATGAGTGAATCACTTGAAATCTTCGGGATGTAGGGTATTAAGCCCAAGACAGGCAGGCCTAATTCCTTCTCTGCGTCACCGGGGGTGTGAAAAGCATCATCTGTTCTTTCACGCAACTGAACTGCTGCAATGGCCAAAACAAGCCCGATTAGAATGGCTCGGAAAAACTCCCGAGGAAGGTTGGGCTCAATAGGCACATCCTCAAATTGAGGGGGAGAGATGACCTGCCACGGCACCGTTTGCTTGGCAACCTCAAGCCTAAAGTTCTCCCTTGCCTGAATGTAAGAAACGTAGTTTGCTTGAGCAACATCAATCTTCTGTTGAAGTTCGTTGTATTTTCGAATTTCTTCGGGGTTCTGCTGAAAGTTCTTATTTAAGAGTAAAATCTGTCGATTCAATTCGTTCTGCTGGGCCTTGTTGGCGAAGAGCTCACTGCTCAGCTGATCGATCGATTGGCTCTGCACCAATGGCTTGATCCTGTTGCGCTGTGCAAGGAGTGATTGGAGCTGCGGGGAATCTGATTTAAAGGTGGCCCGGGCGGTGGCGATCTGCTGATCCAGTTGGGCGAGTTGCTGCTGGGGGGTGGTCACCGTGTTGCTCGGAGGTGCCAAAGAACCAGCGCGGGGACTGGTCGACAAGCCGAGCTGGGGGCTGGCCCCGGTGGGGCTTCCCTGACTGGGGCCTTGATTCCCCGATGGGGATCCACTGGGAAGGGTGACCAGCTTTCCGGAACGGACCGAAGCAAGCTGCGTTTCCAGTTCCGCTTGTCCCACCTGGAGGGATCGAAGTTGGTTCAAAAGGCTATCCCGGGTGGAGATGATGCTCCCCCCCTGGGCAAGGGGCTCAAGGAAATTGTTGGACTCACGAAACTGCTTGAGGGTTCGCTGGAGTGCGTCCACCCTCTTCTGAAGCGCTGGTGCCTGCTGCCCAAGAAACTCCAACCCCTGTCCGAGCTTCTGCTGACGCTGAACAAGCGCATACTTCGGGTAGCTATCGGCGAGGGCCGTGAGGATATTGCGTCCCTGAACGGGATCTGACCAGCGTAGACGTACCCTCAAAACACCTTCCGTATCTTTGAGGGTGCTCGAGATCTCCAGATTGTTGATCAGGGTGCCCAATGGAACATCCTGGGACTCCGCAATCGGCTTGAGTACGACGGGGCTATTGAGCAGCTGAATGAGGGTTGGAATGTCCGTGTTCCCCACCGATGTTGTCTTCGCAAGAGATTCGACCACGCCCGCACTTGGGCTGGAAGCACCAACATTCGCCAGGGGATCAGTAACCAGAAGCTGGAATTCACCAACATACATAGGCGAAACAATCCTCTTCCTCAGGGCATTGCCTGCCAACAAAGCCGTTGTTATAGAAAAGACGAGTAGAAAGAGTGCCTGCCGCCTTTTCAGGATTCGAAACAGCTTGACGAGCGAACCATTGGGCCTCTCCTCGGGTTGCCTTGCCGCCAAGGGGGACAGTGGCGTGGGCGAGGCAGGGCCTGAGCCAAAAGGGGAATGAGGGGTAGGGGATCCAGCCTCCGTCAGCACCAGGACGCTCTCAAAACTGGTGTAAGGTTACTCCTACAATGGGTTGAACAGCCATTGGCTGATGTTTTGGTACCAAGTTGCTATGGCTCGAGGATTCAGGCGTCTGAAGCTTCTTCTCATCCTCGCGGTATCTCCACTCTCCATGATGCCTGTGGTAGGCGCTGCTCCCTCTTCTCCATTCACCAAGGGGGTCAGAACCTCGGCTGACGTCGTTCAGCCAGCTCCTGTTCAACAAGATGTCTATATTCTTGGCCCGGGCGACAGACTGCAATTGCAGATGCTCGACCCGAGCGCCCAAGCTTACGGAGGCAGCCTCGAGATCCTCAACGACGGCACCGCTTCCCTGGCCCTGCTCGGCTCCGCTCAGCTCACTGGCTTGACGATCAGCCAGGCCACCCAGTGGCTCACCCAGCTCTACGGGCGTTTCCTGATCCGCCCCGAGCTGACTCTGTCCCTCAGTCAGCCCCGGGCCATGCAGGTCACCGTTCTCGGGGAAGTTCAAACCCCCGGTTTATACAGTCTTTCTGCAGGGGGTGAGGCCTCGGCCGTTGCAGGTGTGGCCGGCGCCGGAAATCCAGGACTTCCCACCGTGGTGTCTGCGATCCAGAAGGCAGGTGGGATCACTTTGAACTCGAACATCCGCTCGGTCACCCTGCGTCGCAAGCTTCCAGGATTATCCAATGAAGTCAAGCAGGTCACCCTTGATCTGGCCAGGCTTCTGCAGAACGGGAACCTCAGCCAAAATCCGTTTGTGTTTGACGGTGACACGATCACCGTTGCCCGCGCTCAGGATCCCTTGCCTGAGGAGGTGATCGCGCTCGGGGCCATCAACCTCTCTCCCCAGACCATTAACGTTAACATCATTGGTGAGGTCCGCAGCCCCGGCCCCCTTCAAGTGAAGGCCAACACCCCTTTGGTGCAGGCCATTCTCAAGGCAGGCGGCCCGACGGACTGGCGTGCGAGGAAAAACAATGTGGAGTTGGTGAGAATCAACCGCAACGGCACCGTTTCTCGCCAAACCTTTTCAATGAACTACAACCAGGGGGTCTCCAATGCCTTCAACCCGCCCCTGCGAGATGGGGATTCGGTGATTGTGCCAAGAAGCCTCTACGGCAAAACCGTGGACGTGGTGAATCAGGTGATCGCACCACTAGGACAAGCACTCAACATCTATGCCATCTACTGCTCTCTCGGCAACAACAACGGCACCAACCGCTGTTGATCTCCCGGCTGTTTCCCGGACTGTTCTTCCTGTCCCTTACCCAGGCGTCCCCGAATGAACACTTCCTTTCCCTCGACCCTTCGGGCTGTGGGCTTTGCTTCACTCATCCAGCTGCTCTGGTTACCAGCGCTGCTGGTCGATGCGATCGACCAGCACAACCAAGCCCGGCGGCTGGCCGAACCAGTCCAGCCAGTCCAACCCACCAAACTGTCTTGGGGTGAGCGGGCCAGGGATCCCATGGAAGTCCTGTTGCACACTGATGATCTGTTGGGCCTGAAGCCCCATCGGTCCGCCCTGCAAACGGAAAGCGGTCCAACCCTGGCCACCGGGGCGGTGATGCTCAAGACCGACAGCGTTGCCGGCTCATCAACCCAACGGTCACAGGAGATGACCAACCCCGGCACGCCTGTGGCGAATTCCCCTGACGGCGACACCCTGGGCATCCTCCGGCCGTTGCTTCCCGGGGGCTTTACACCGGCAGAGCTTTTGGGCGGGCCACTCAGCCTTGCCTCCCTCCAGGAAGCACCGATGCCGGCGCTGGCCCGATCAGAGCGGGCTCGCTGGCAGGCCAGTGGAGATCCCCTGGCGCCGCTCAGCCCCGAATGGCGTGAGCCGATGCGGCAAGCGATGCGTCAACTGGGAGCAGCTGGCCCAGCACCTGCCACGCGGCCAGTGGTGCAGCAATCCCAGATGGTTCATGTCCCCTCGTTGCGGATCCGCAGCAGCGAGCAGGTGCCGGTGGCGATCCACGCCGATGGGACCGTACAGGTGCTGAGGCGTCCTGCCGCATCGGCGGCCCTAAAAGACATCGAAGACTGGTCGCGGCGGCAGCGACTGCCGGAGCCCGGCAAGGTGGTGGCTGCCGTGGTCAGCCTCGAGCCCCTGCCGGCGCCGATCGAGCGCAGCTCCACCGCCGCCCTGCCAGCAGCCCCTGAGCCCGTGGGGATCCCACCCGCTGGCGACCTTGCCCCAGCGGGCGGGGGTTAAGGGTTCCCCGCCCATCCCGACTTCAGCGAGACACTTCCCGAGACCAGCTCCGAAAGACAAGAACGCTTTTCCTTGCCATCAAGTCCGGTGATGGATCTTTTGATTGCTTCCCACAGCCTTGGGCCTCAGTCATCACGGCCCAGCGCCCTGATCGCCGCGGCGATCGCCTCGGTCTGCTCCTGGTCGTAGCCCCAGCGCTTCAGGAAGGAAACATCCTCGCCACTGCCGGCGGTGGCTTCCAGCAACACCTCCAGCCGTTTCCCCACCAGGGTGGGATCGAGCCACTGCAGCAACTCGGCGCAACGGCGCTGCACGCGCTCCGAGCGCCCCTGCTGCTGCTCGTCGCCCTGGCGGCCGTGCTGCACGGCCATCGCCGTGCTCATCGCCAGGTTGCGCACCGTCAAGTCCACCACCCCCTCACCGGCCAGCAACAGGCTTTGCGCCAGGGGCTCCGGCAGGCGATCCAGCAAGGCTGAATCCCCCGCCAGGGCCACCACGAAGAAGCCCCTGGCCCCATCACGGCTCGCCACCAGCTCGCCCACCCGCTCGGCCAGCACCTCATCGCTCAGTTCACCGCCCTCCCATAGGCCAATCCACTGGGCCGTGATCTCCATCGCCTGGGGAAAGCTTGGCGCTGACGCCGGCACTGGAGCAGCAGCGGAATCGGGCATCGGATTGGACCTCCCTGGTCAGTGGACTGGCACTGTTGAGGTTATGGACATTCCCAAGCTGCCAGAGCACAACCTGCCAAGCTCGAGGCTGCCGGCTCCGACCCTGCCGAGCGAAGTGGCGGCAGACTTCCGCTCCGGTTTCGTGGCCCTGATCGGCCGGCCCAACGTGGGGAAATCCACCCTGCTCAACCGGCTGGTGGGCGAAAAGGTGGCGATCACCTCCCCGGTGCCTCAGACCACCCGCAACCGCCTGCGCGCCATCCTCACCACCCCAACGGCCCAGCTGGTGCTGCTCGACACGCCCGGCATCCACAAACCCCACCACCTGCTCGGCGAGCGGCTCGTGCAGAGCGCCCGCGGCGCCATCGGCGAGGTGGATGTGGTGCTGCTGCTGGTGGATAGCAGCGAGCCGGCCGGTCGGGGCGATGGTTTCATCGTTGATCTGCTGCGCCACTGCCGCGCCCCGGTGCTGGTGGCACTCAACAAGCAGGACCTGGTCGATCCCGCCGCGGCGGAAGGACTTGAGGCCAGCTACCGCCAGCTGCTGGAGCAGGCCGAACTCAGCGCCCCGCTGCAAGGCTGCAGCGCCAGCACCGGCGAGGGCTGCGCCGATCTGGTGGCGGCCTTGGCCGCCCAACTGCCCCTGGGCCCCCACCTCTACCCCACCGACACGGTGAGTGACCAGCCGGAGCAGCTGCTGCTCTCGGAGCTGATCCGCGAGCAGGTGCTCACCCACACCCGTGAGGAAATCCCCCATTCGGTGGCGGTGCAGATCGAGCGCATCGTCGAAGACGACAAGCGCACCGCCGTGCTCGCCACGGTGCTGGTGGAGCGCTCCAGCCAGAAGGGCATCCTGATCGGCAAGGGGGGCCGCATGCTCAAGGAGATCGGCACGGGCGCCCGCCACCAGATGGAGAAGGTGTTCGCGGGGCCGGTCTATCTGGAGCTATTCGTCAAGGTGGTGCCGAACTGGCGACGCAGCGCGGCGCGGCTGGCGGAGCTGGGCTACAGCGGCTCCTGAGCCGGGTTCCTGCAGGATGGGTTCTCCGCCCTCACCAGCCCCGCCGTGACCGGCCCGATCCCCGCTCCAACGCCTGCCCCCACCCAAGCCTTTCCGCCCGAATCCCTGCCGGCCTTCCTGGCCCTCTGCGCCGGCCAGTGGATGGGGCTGCGCAGCCGGTTCAGCACCAGCAGTGCCCCAGGCGAAGACGATGACGCCTGGCACAGCAGCGACCGCGGCGATGTGACGGTGGTTTTTCTTGAAGCCATCACCCCGGGCAGCCTGGGCGAACTAATGGTCACCTCGCCGCTGGGGCACACCAGCCGGCTGGGCTTCCAGGCCGACGGCACCGTGCTGGATGGGGAAGCCTCCGCCCCCCCTGGCCGCTGGCAGCTCTGGCCCGACGGCAGCCTGGAGCTGGTGACCCAGGCTGCCGAACTGGAGCGGCGGGAGCGCATCTGGTTCACCAAGCCCAACCTGCGGCTGCGCAGCAGCGTGGAGCACGGCGCCGGCGGCAGCGCCGCCCAGGCCAGCTTCTGCTCGGAAATCCGCCGGGTCAGCCGCCCGTGAGCGGCCTGCGGCTCGATGTGGTGAGCCTCGCCCCCGAGGCGTTCGCCCCCCTGGCGAACCTCGGCGTGATCGGCCGGGCCTTTGCGGCGGGCCTCGCCGAGCTCCACACCCACAACCCGCGCGATTTCGCCACCGACCGCTACCGCAAGGTGGACGACGAGCCCTACGGCGGCGGCGCCGGCATGGTGCTCAAGCCCGAGCCGGTGTTCGCCGCCTTCGAAGCGATTCCGGTGCTCCAACGGCGACGGGTGCTGCTGATGTCCCCCCAGGGACAGCCGCTGCGCCAGGCCGATCTGCGCCGCTGGGCCGAGGAGTGCGATCAGCTGGTGCTGCTCTGCGGCCACTACGAGGGCTTCGACGAGCGGATCCGCTCCCTGGCCGATGAGGAGGTGTCGATCGGGGATTTCGTGCTCACCGGCGGCGAGCTGCCGGCGATGACCGTGATCAACGGCGTCGTGCGGCTGCTCAGCGGCACCCTCGGCACCGCCGCCTGCCTGGAAGAGGAAAGCCACACCGCCCTGCTGCTGGAGCACCCCCACTACACCCGCCCGGCCAGCTTCCGCGGCCTGGAGGTGCCAGCGGTGCTGCGCAGCGGCGACCACGGCGCCATCGCCCGCTGGCGCGCCGATCAGCAGGTGCAGCGCACCCGGGAGCGGCGGCCTGACCTCTATGGGCGCTGGCTCTCCAGCCAGGCTCCCTGAGCCGGGTGGTGCGTCGGGTCGCGGTGTCGCGCTGCGCGCTCACCACCGCTCCGCTCGACGCGCCACCCGGCTCAGGGAGCGACGGGGGGAGGAGGAGGGAGAGGGGGATGGAGGAGGGGGAGGGAGCGGGGGTGGGCTGGGAGACTGGGGGGACACAGCCTGGGAGGGGGGGCATGCAGTTGCGGATTGGCAACGGCTATGACATTCACCGGCTGGTGCCGGGTCGGCCGCTGATCCTCGGGGGCGAGACGCTGGAACATCCCGATGGCCTTGGGCTTGATGGCCACAGTGATGCCGATGTGCTGGTGCATGCGCTGATCGATGCCCTGCTGGGCGCCCTCAGCCTGGGGGACATCGGCCTGCATTTTCCGCCCGAGGATCCCCGCTGGAAAGGGGCCGACAGCCTGGCGCTGCTCGAGCAGGTGATCGGCCTGGTGCGGCGATGCGGCTGGCAGGTGGTGAACGTGGATGCGGTGGTGGTGGCGGAGCGTCCCAGGCTCAAGCCCCACATCACCGCGATGCGGGCTGCGATCGCGGCGCGGCTGGGGGTGGAGCCCGACCAGGTGGGGGTGAAGGCCACCACCAACGAGGGGCTGGGGCCCACCGGCCGCGAGGAGGGGATCGCCTGCCACGCCGTCGCCCTGCTGCAGAAACCATGAGCCGGGCCGTGCTGATCGGCCTGGAGGCCTTGCTGTTGATCGGGCTGTGGCTCGGCCTGCCGCTGCTCAGGCCGGCCGCGACCAGCGCCTTACCGCCAGGATCCAGCGGCCTGAGGCTCGGCGAGAGCGGTGTGGTGGAGGTGCTGCGGCTCAAGGTGCCCGACGCCCAGCGGAGCTGCTGGAGCCAGGCCGAGGCGCTCAGCTGGGATCCCTGGCTGCGCCAGCAAGCCGGCTACCGCGGCCGGGAGCTGCTCTGGGATGCCAAGCGCCAGGAGGGGGTGCTGCTGATCGGCTGGTCTCGCCAGGCCGACTGGGACGCCATCCCAACCGCCCAGCTTGAGGCACTGCAGGCCCACTTCGAGGCAGAGGCGCGCCGCTGCCTGGCCCTGGAAGAGGTAGCCGCCAATCCCTTTCCGCTGCTCTCCAGCGGCGCGTTGCTACCGGAGCGTTGAGCAGCCAGTCCCCCGGCGACCAGGCGGCCGGGCGCCCCCTGGATCCAGCCCTGATGGAAGGCTTGGCCGAACTGGACCTGGGCCGGCGGCAGCGGCTCGGCCTGGCGGAGGCGATCTGGGGTGAGGACAAGAGCGCCGCCCAGATCGCCGCCATTTTGGAGCGCCTGGCCGCCTTGGCTTCCGAGGGCTCGTCGGGCAAGGGGGGCGGGGTCCATTTGGTGACCCGGGTGTCGGCGGAGAAGGCCGCCGCCGTGCTCGCCCGCCTTCGCCACCACCGCCGCCACCCGCCGCTGGCACTCCGGCATCACCCCGAGGCCCGCTGCCTCACCCTCGGCCCACTGCCCTGGACTGATCAAGCCGAAGCCCATCAAGCCGGAGAGGCGGACCCAGGGATCGCTCCGGTGGCGATCGTCTGCGGCGGCAGCAGCGATCTGGTGGTGGCGCAGGAAGCCTGGCTGGCGTTGCGCTGCCACGACACCCGTGCCGATCTGATCGTGGATGTGGGCGTGGCGGGACTGCACCGGCTCCTGGGCAAGCTCGAAGCCCTGGCCTGCGCCCGGGTGCTGATCGCCTGCGCCGGCATGGAGGGGGCCCTGCCCACCGTGCTGGCCGGGTTGCTGCCCCAGCCGATCATCGGCGTGCCCGTCTCGGTGGGCTATGGCGTGGGGGCCGGTGGCACAGCCGCCCTGCACGGGATGCTGGCCAGCTGCTCCCCCGGGCTCTCCGTGGTGAACATCGACAACGGCTACGGCGCCGCCATGGCGGCGCTACGGATCCTCAAGGCCAGGGCCTGAGCGCGGCGCTGAACGCGGCAGTGGGAACTCAGAGGTGCTGAAGCTGGGGGTAGGCGGTGAGCAGCTCCTCCGTGCTGAGCACCTCGCCGGCCCCTTCCGGCTGCCAGATCACCTCGAGCGCCAGCAGGTCGGTGGCGGGCACAGCCCCAATCAGCCGCAGGGCCTCCCGCAGGCCTTCAGCCGTGTTCACGGTCTTGATCGGCATCCGGCCCCGGCTGGCCACCAGCAGAGTGATCGCGATGAAATCGCTGGCGGCATCGGCATTCCCCACCGGCCTGGCCGTGTCCTGGAAGCGCTGCCCCCCCACGTTGGAGGTAACCTCGCTGCGCAGCTTGCTGCGCTCGGTCATCGAGAGGCGGTTGAAGGTGGATTCGGCGCTCACGAAGGGCACCTGACCCACCTCGCAGTTGGCGTAGACCCAGAGGTCGGGCTGGCGCATCAGGGCCAGGCTGGTTTCCTGCAGCACCTTCTGGAGGCCGCCGCTGTCAGAGGTGTTGGCCGTGGCCGCCAGCCGGCGCAGGTCTTGCTGCAGCTCCCGGGCCGTGGCCAGCAGGCCCACCTGCAGTTGCACCACGTTCACGGGGCCCTCGGCGACGGGGGCGTAGCCACCACCGCTGGCGGAGGGCAAGGCCCCACCACCGCCACCGCCACCGCGCAGGGCGTTGACCAGCACCCCGGCGATCGTCATCAAGATCAGGAAGCCAAACAGGCCGCCGCCGCCGAAGCCGAACATCGGGATCAGGAAGGGGAATCCGATCCCGCCACCACCGAAACCACCGCCCCCGTAGCCGCCGCGATAGCCGCCACCCCCCTGGAAGCCGCCGCCGCCGCCGCGGGGCATCGAAGGGGCCGAGCGGAAGCTGCCACCACCGATGCGGCCCCCACTGGCGGCCTCGCTGGCGCGAGGGGAGCCGAGCAGAAGCAGGCCGCTGGCCACCAGGGGCAGGAACAGCCAGGCCGAGAAGCGGCGAATCATGGCGATGGTGGGGAAGGAACGAAGGGAGGGCACGAAAAACGCCCGAAGCATCCTCTGAATCTAGGTACCCCCCCCCACAATGGTGACCACCTCCAGCACATCCCCCGCCTGGACCGGCTGCCCCAGCCAGTGCCGCCTGGCCAGGATCGAGCCGTTGAACTCCACCACCACCAGGCGGGGCTCGTAGCCGCAGTGGCATAGAAGCTCCTCCAGGCTGAGGCCGGCCGGGCTGCGGCGCTCCTCCCCGTTCAGCCGCAGGGTGATCGTCTCCGCCGCCGTCATTGAGGGACCTCTCCGGGATCCGGCGCCCCGGCTCCCCCATCGAGCAGCTCCAGCAGCTGGCGGGTGGCGGCGGCTGGATCTTTGGCAGCCGTGATCGCCCGCACCACCGCCACCGCCGTTGCCCCGGCGGCCAGCACCGCCGCCAGGTTGGTGCTGTCGATGCCGCCGATCGCGAAGCAGGGAATCGGGCTCTGGGCCGCCGCCGCCGCCACATAGGCCAGGCCCACCGGCTGGCGGCCGGGCTTGGTGGGGGTGGCGTGGACTGGCCCGACCCCGACGTAATCGCAGCCATCGGCCACCGCCTGCTGCAGCTGCTCGAGCCGATGGGTGCTGCGGCCGATCAGGCGCTCCCGGCCCAGCAGGCGGCGGGCGAGCGCCGGTGGCAGGTCTCCCTGGCCCAGATGAACCCCGTCGGCGTCCACCGCCAGGGCCAGATCCACCCGGTCGTTGACCAGGAACAGGGCACCATGCCGGGCGCAGAGCTGGCGCAGGGCGCTGGCTTCGGCGAAGCGCTGGCCGTCCTCGGCCTCCTTGGCGCGGTACTGCACCAGCCGAACCCCCGCCTCCAGGGCCGCCGCCACGGTGGCCTCCAGCCGCGGTGACGGGCTGGTGACCAGGTAGAGGCGGCACTGGGCCAGTTGGCGGCGACGGCGATCGCCGTCACCGCCGCCGGCCAGCAGGTCCACCTCCAGGTCGTAGAGGGCATAGCGCAGGGCAGCGGCCTCGGCGGCCAGGGCCGGATCGTCGGCACGGCCGAATTCCTCCAGCACCCGCAGGGCCTCCTGCACCCGGCCGGCGTTGGCGGCCACCACCTGGGCGGGGCTGCGGCGCTCCAGCTGGGCGGGGTGGCCGAGGCCGGCCGATCCATCGCTGGCGCTGTGGCGCGCCAGCTTGTAGCTGTCGTGGTGGAGCTGTCCGAGCCGCTGGCGCATGTCCTTGGTGCGGGCCACCAGATCGTGGCGGGCCAGGCCGAAACGGCACCAGTCTTCGATCACCCGCAACCCTTCCCGGGCCCGATCGAGGTTGGCATCGATCAGGCGGCGCACCGGTGCAGACGGCAGGGGGGTGGGCATCGGTTCGGGGTCAGGTGGTGTCGGCTGGATCACACGGGCCGGCCGGGGCATTGGGTCTTCTTTAGCTTGGTGGCAAAGCGCTGGGAACCGGTGGCCAAGGATTCGGGCGGCAACGACGTGATCAGCAGCGACAACCCCATGCTGGTGCTGGTGTCGGGGATTCTGCTGCTGGGCGGCATCGGCCTGTTCATCAGCTGGGGTCTCACCCACGCCTACCCCGCCACCTGACCCCGGCAGCCTGATTCCAGCGCGCCGGCCATCGCCGCCAACAGGTGCCCAGAGAGTGCGGCATCGGCTCCGATCTGGGCGCTGAGGGCCTCCAGGTTCTCGAAACACCGCTGCTGGCGCAGCAGGGCCACGGGCTCCACCTCCAGTTCCCAGCCCTCCAGCTCCAGCTCGCGATCGAGCAGATGCACCTCCACCGCCGAGGGGGCCAGGGGGTCCACCGTGGGCTGGGGGCCGAGGTTCATCACGGCGGCCATCGGCGCTGCTTGGAGCGGGCCGCCGCTGGGGCCTCCCCCGCGAACCAGGGCGGCGTACACCCCTTCGGCAGGCAGGAACTTGCGGCCGTCCACCCGCAGGTTGGCCGTGGGCCAGCCCAGCTTTCTCCCCAGGCCGCGGCCGCGCACCACCTGGCCGCTGAAGCGGTAGGGGCGCTCCAGCAGCCGGGTGGCCTCGGCGATGGCTCCGGCGGCCAGGGCGCGGCGGATGCGGCTGCTGCTGACCCGCTCGGCTCCATCCCAGAGCATCGGCAGCACCTGCACCCGCAGACCGTGGCGCTCCCCGATCCGCTGCAGGGCGGCCGTGTCCCCGCGGCGCCCCACCCCGAAGCGGAAGTTGTCCCCCACCGCCACCTCCCGGGCGTCGAGCTGCCCCACCAGCACCTGCTCCACGAAGGCCTCCGGGCTGAGAGCCGCCAGGTCATGGGTGAAGGGCACCAGCACCAGCTGCTGAATGCCGCAGGGCTCCAGCAGCGCCAGCTTCTCGACCGGCAGATCGAGACGCAGTCGGGGTTCGCCGTAGAGCAGTTCGCGGGGATGGGGCCAGAAGCTCACCACCGTGGGCACCAGGCCAGGCACCGGATCGGCGGCGATCGCCGCGATCACCCGCCGGTGCCCCTGGTGGAGGCCATCGAAACTGCCGAGCGCCACGGCCGTGGGGCCCAGGGCGTCCTGGGGGGAGCGCAGGGGAATCAACAGTGCGGCCAGTGCCCTGATGGCGTCCATCTTTCCACGGCAGCACCGATCACCCGGGCTCCGATCACCGCGGGCCGCCGCAGCCATGGCAAGTTTGGGGCAACGTTCCCCACCGCCCGCTCCCGATGGCCGATCGCCTCGACCTGCAGTTGGTGTCCGCGGCGGTCAGGCGGATGGGCTGGATCCGCTTCTGGGCCCAGCTGGTGCTCGGGGTTGTGGTGATCGGGGTGCTGCTGTTCAACAACATCAGCGGGCGGCTGGCCGCCAACTCCAGCCGGGCCCTGGGCCTGGGCCCAGGGCTGTCGCTCACCACCCTGTCTTTCCTGCTGCTGCTCTGGTCGCTCTGGCAGGCCTGGCTGGTGGTGCGCTGCGGCCGCGCCCTGGCCAGCCCGGTGCGGCCCAGCCGGGGCGAAACGGCCCGCCTGATCAAGCGCAGCCTGATCGGTGATCTGGCCGGCCTGACCCTGGCCGCCGTCGGCTACCAGGCCCTGGCCGGCAGCCTCTTCGTGCAGGCGTCGATGCAGGTGCCGGGCTTCTTCGGCGCCCAGCTGGCCGTTCCGCCCGGCACCCGCGGCGGCCTGATGGGCCTGCCGATCACCTCGATCGAGATGCTCTCTGTGCTGAGCAACACCCAGGTGCTGTTCGCCCACCTCATCGGCCTCTGGATCAGCCTGTGGCTGCTGCAGCGGGTCTACCGGCCCACCTGAGGCATCAGTTCCGGCAGCGCCTCAAGCCCGCCCCGCCAGAACAGCTCGGGCTGCAGGGGGGTCAGGGCGGCACCGCCGGCATGGATCTGGGCCACGTCGGTGGGCCAGTCCCGCGGGCCGGCCGTTGCCGATTCCAGGTCGACCACCACTTCGCCGGCCAGCCAGTAATAGGTGCGGCCGCGGGGATCGGTGCGCTCGTTGAACTGGTCGAGGTAGCGGCGCACCGCCGGGCGGCACCAGCGCAGCGGCCCGATCTCAGCGGCGGGCAGGGCCGGCACGTTGAGGTTGAGCAGCAGCCCGTCCGGCCAGCCTCCCGCCACCACCCGCTCTGCCACATTGAGGGCCAGCACCGCCGCCGGCTCGAACTGCCGCCAGTGGAAGCAGGCGCTGCTCACCGCCAGGGCCCGCAGCCCTTCGAGGGTGCCCTCCATCGCTGCGGACACTGTGCCGGAGTAGAAGACGTCGCTGCCCAGATTGGGACCGTGGTTGATGCCGGAGAGCACCAGGTCGGGGGGGCTCGTCAGCAGCCGGCCGAGGGCCAGCTTGACGCAATCGGAGGGGGTGCCGCTGCAGGCCCAGGCCGTCACCCCCGCGGCGAACAGGCCATTGGCCGGCTCGGCCCGCAGCGGGGTTTGCATGGTGAGGCCATGGCCGGTGGCGGATCGCTCCTGATCGGGGCACACCACCGTGACCTGGTGGCCCCGGGACACCGCCTCGGCCGCCAGGGCCTGGATCCCGGCGGCGAAGACGCCGTCGTCGTTGCTGATCAGGATCCGTAGGGGGGGCATCGTCAGGGAGGGCACGTCCTCGGCTGGCCGCAAGCTAAGCGGCCTGAATCCGTACAGTCAGATGTTGATGCCCGGGTTCCGTGAGCGCCACGATCAGCCTCCAGCAGCTCAGCGAGCAGCTTGAAAGCCTGGAGGCCGAAGCCGCCGCCGCGATCAACGCCGCCGCCAGCGCCGCCGATCTTGAGCCCTTGCGAGTGGGACTGCTCGGCAAGAAGGGGCGTCTCTCCGCCGTACTCGGGGCGATGGGCCGCCTTTCGGCCGAGGAGCGGCCCCTGGTGGGCCAACGGGCCAATCTGCTCAAGGAGCAGCTCCAGGGCCTGCTGAGCGAGCGGCTGGCCACGCTCAAGGCTGCGGCGCTGGAGGAGCGGCTGCGGGGCGAGTGCCTTGATGTGACGGCGCCGAGTCGGTTCGTCCCCGCCGGCCATCGCCATCCCCTTGTCGCCACCACCGAGGAGATCGTCGACATCTTCGCCGGCCTGGGCTACAGGGTTTCCGAGGGCCCCGAGGTGGAGAGCGATCACTACAACTTCACCGCCCTCAACATCCCGCCCCACCACCCGGCCCGGGACATGCAGGACACCTTCTATCTGCCGGGGGGCTCCCTGCTGCGCACCCACACCTCGCCGGTGCAGATCCGCCACCTGGAGGCCAACCCACCGCCGGTGCGGATCGTCGCCCCGGGCCGGGTGTACCGCCGTGACGCCGTGGATGCCACCCACTCGCCGGTGTTCCACCAGGTGGAGGTGCTCGCCCTCGACGAGGGCCTCGATTTCAGCCACCTGCGCGGCACCGTCACCGCCTTCCTGCAGGCGTTCTTCGGGGATCTGCCGGTGCGCTTCCGGGCCAGCTACTTCCCCTTCACCGAACCCTCCGCGGAAGTGGACGTGCAATGGCGGGGCCGCTGGCTGGAGGTGATGGGCTGCGGCATGGTGGATCCGGCCGTGCTGGAGGGCCTGGGGCTGGATCCCGAGCGCTGGAGCGGCTTCGCCGCCGGGCTTGGTGTGGAGCGGTTCTGCATGGTGCGCCACGGCATCGACGACATCCGCCGCCTGTTCAGCAGCGACCTGCGCTTCCTCGAACAGTTCTGAGCAGGGGCTCAGCACCAACAGGGGAGGCAGCTGGTCCGGGGCGCCCCATAAACTCGGTAGTCCCCCGCCCGCGATCGGTGCCCTGCGTCGGACTGATCGTCAACGATGGCAAGGATTTGGCCGTGCAGACGGCCGACACGATCGAAGCCCATTTCACGGCGGCCGGCACCAGCGTGGTGCGGGTGAGCAGCTCCGGCGGGGTGGTGGGGTTCGCCAACCCCGACCAGCACCTGCGCACCCTCGGCTACAGCGCCTGCGTGCCCTCCAGCTTCCACAGCGGCATGCGCCTGGCGGTGGTGCTGGGGGGGGATGGCACGGTGCTCTCGGCCGCCCGCCAGACGGCCCCGATCGGGGTGCCGATCCTGACGATCAACACCGGCCACATGGGCTTCCTGGCCGAGACCTACGTCCATGAGCTCGAGAAGGTTCTCGAACAGCTTCAGGCCGGCCACTGGAGCGTTGAGGAGCGCACCATGCTCGTGGTGAGCGTCATGCGGGGGGAACAGCGGCGCTGGGAGGTGCTCTGCCTCAACGAGATGGCCCTGCACCGCGAACCGCTCACCAGCATGTGCCACTTCGAGATCGCCATCGGCGGCCACGTGCCGGTGGACATCTCCGCCGATGGGGTGATCCTCTCCACGCCGACCGGCTCGACCGCCTACGCCCTCAGCGCCGGCGGCCCGGTGATCACCCCCGACTGCCCAGTGCTGCAGCTCACCCCGATCGCCCCCCACTCCCTGGCCTCCCGGGCCCTGGTGTTCAGCGATCGGGAACCCGTCACCGTCTTCCCGGCCACACCGGAGCGGCTGATGATGGTGGTGGACGGCAGCGCCGGTTGTTATGTATGGCCCGAAGACCGGGTGCTGATCCGCCGCAGCGAACACGCGGCCCGCTTCGTGCGGCTGGCCGACCACGAGTTCTTCCAGGTGCTGCGCAACAAGCTCGGCTGGGGCCTGCCCCATGTGGCCAAGCCCGGCAGTTCCGAGCCCGGCGCCAGCCAGCGGGGGCCGGCTCGGCGAGAGCGTCGATGAGCCGCGGGGAGCTGATTCTGCTGGTCGGCCCGGAGGCCGAAGCCAGGGCCGAACGCCTGGCGGCTTCGGGGTACCGCATCGCCCGCCTGGGCGCCCTGAGCGAACCGCCGGCGGTGGTGCTGCTCTCTGGCGAGGACGCCAGCGCGCTCCTGCCCACCCTGCGGCTGACCATGCCGGAGGTGCCGCTGCTGCTCGACATCGGCTCCGACGGCATCGAAGGCCGCTCCCATTGCCTCAGCGCCGGCGCCGACGACTTCTGGCTGTCGACGGCGGGCTCCAGCGACCTGCTCTCGCGGTTGCGGCTGCATCTCCAGCTGCGCAGCCAGCCTCTGCCTTCCCGGGGCGTGCTGCAGGTGGCCGACCTGCGGGTTGATCCCAACTGCCGCGAGGTGCGGCGCGGACCCCGCTTGATCGCCCTCACGGCCAGGGAGTATCAACTGCTGATGGTGCTGCTGCTGCATGAGGGCGAGGTGCTGAGCCGGGAGCGGCTGCTGCGGGAGGCCTGGGGTGAGCAGCAGGAGGCGGCCAGCAATGTGGTGGAGGTGTATGTGCGCTACCTGCGCCAGAAGCTGGAGGAGGAGGGGGAAGGGCGGCTGATCCACACCCTGCGGGGACGGGGATACTGCCTCTGCGAACGCCAACCACCCTCCCAGCCGGCGTCAGCCCCAGCGAGGCAGGCCCCATGAGCAAGGGCCCCATGAGAAGGACAGCCGCCCGCTGGGGTGTCCTCTCTGCTGCGCTGCTCGCCCTGGGCACACCGGCCTGGGCAGACCGGCGCCCACCGAGTGAACCTCCCCAGTTCCTCCCGATCGAAGCGGAGTGGTGCCTGGAGCCGGCAGCGACCAGAGGCCCGACGGCATCACCGGTCTGCATTCAGCTGGAGGTGCCCCGCACGTCCAGGCAGTACGCCTGGGGACTGATGCGGCGCCCCCCCCTTGGCCCCCGGCGCGGCATGTGGTTCGGCTTCGAGCCGGCCGCCCCGCTGAGCTTCTGGATGCACCAAACCCTCGTTCCCCTCGACATGGTGTTCCTGCGCGGCGGACGGGTGATCGCCATCGAGGCCTCCGCCGCCCCCTGCCCCAGCCTGCCCTGCCGCAGCTACGGCCCGGGCCAGCCCGCCGACGGGGTGGTGGAGCTGGATGGGGGCGAGGCGGCCAGGCTGGGAATCACCATCGACACCCCGGCGAAGATCCGTGTGCTCCCGGTCACGGGTCGATCGGCCCCAAACCGATGACGGCCCTGCTCCCCTGGGGCACCCGGACCTACGTGATGGGGGTGCTCAACCTCACCCCTGATTCCTTCAGCGACGGCGGACGCTTCGAGAAACCTGCCGCGGCGCTGCGCCAGGCCCGGCGGATGGTGGCCCAGGGGGCCGATCTGCTCGATCTGGGCGGCCAGAGCACCCGCCCGGGCGCCCTGGGGATCAATGCCGCCGAGGAAATCGCCCGGGTGCTGCCGGCTCTGGAGCTGATCCGCACAGCCTTAGCGGATGGCGACGGAAGCATGGAAGGCCCCCTGATCTCCATCGACACCTTCCGGGCCCCCGTTGCCGAGGCTGCCCTGGCGGCGGGTGCCCACTGGATCAATGACGTGAGCGGCGGCCGCCGCGACCCGGAGCTGCTGGCGGTGGTGGCGGCAGCAGGATGCCCCTACGTACTGATGCACAGCCGCGGTGACAGCCAGAACATGGACGGGCTGGCCACCTACGCCGACGTGACGGCGGAGGTGCGCGAGGAGCTGCTGCGGGCCACGGATCGGGCCCTGGCCGCCGGGGTGCGCCAGGAGCAACTGATCTGGGATCCGGGCCTCGGCTTCGCCAAGACCACCGACCACAACCTGACCTTGCTGCGCGGCCTGGCCGCGCTTCGGGCCGAAGGCTTCCCGCTGCTGGTGGGGCCCTCGCGCAAGCGCTTCATCGGCGCTGTGCTGAACGAGCCGCGGCCGCGGGCACGGCTGTGGGGCACGGCGGCGGTCTGCTCTCAGGCGATCTCAGCCGGGGCAGACGTGCTGCGGGTGCACGATGTGGTGCCGATCGTGCAGACCGCCCGCATGGCGGATGCCCTGTGGCGCCGCCCGCTCAGCCCTTGACCCCCTCGATACGGTCTTCGATCTCCTGGTAGATCTCCTGCAGCTGGGCGATGTTCTCCTCGCTCGTTTCCCAGTAGCCGCGGCCGTTCACCTCCAGCAGGGTGCCCACGATGCGGCGGAAGCTGTGGGGGTTGAGCTCCATCAGTCGCTTGCGCATCTCCGCGTCGTTGATGAAGGTGTCGTTGGCCTCCTCGTACACGAAGTTGTCCACCGCGCCGCTGGTGGCACTCCAACCGAGGGTGAAGTTGAGCCGCTTGGCCACCTCCCGCACCCCCTCGTAGCCGGAATTGAGCATGCCCTCATACCACTTGGGGTTGAGCAGCTTGGTGCGCGAATCCAGGCGAATCGTTTCACTCAGGGAGCGCACCTGGGCGTTGGCGGTGGTGGTGTCGGCGATGTAGCTGGTGGGCGCCTTGCCATCGTCCCGCAGACCGGCGATCAGCTTGGTGGGATCACTGTCGAAGTAGTGGCTCACATCGGTGAGCGAGATCTCGGCGGAATCGAGGTTCTGGAAGGTGACATCGGCGGTTTTCATCGCCGATTCGAACACCTCACGGTTCTGGTTCATCTCGCCTGGGTTGTCGGCGTTGAAGGCGAAGGTTTTGCGGGAGAGGTACATCTCCTGCAGTTCCCCTTCCTCCTCCCAGGTGCTGTTCTCCACCGCCAGATTCACGTTGGAGGAATAACTGCCGCTGGCGTTGGAGAACACCCGGGTGGCTGCCTCGCGGAGGCTGATGCCCTGGGCGGCCGCTTGCTCCTTGCTGTGCTTGCGCACGAAGTTCAGCTCCAGGGGCTCATCGGCCTCAGCAGCCATCTTCACCCCCTGATCGATCAGGCCCATCTGGTTGATGAACAGATCGCGGAACACCCCTGAGCAGTTCACCACCACGTCGATGCGGGGGCGGCCCAGCTCTTCGAGCGACAGCAACTCCAGCTTGTTCACCCGGCCAAGCGAATCGGGCACCGGCTTGACGCCGATGAACCAGAGGATCTGCGCCAGAGATTCGCCGTAGGTCTTGATGTTGTCGGTACCCCAGAGCACGCAGGCGATCGTTTCAGGCCAGGCCCCCTGCTCGGCCTTCTGGCGCTCGATCAGCCGGTCCACCACCACCTTGGCGGCCGCCACCGCGGCGCGGGTGGGGATGGCCTGGGGGTCGAGGGCGTGGATGTTCTTGCCGCTGGGCAACACGCCGGGGTTGCGGATCGGATCGCCGCCCGGGCCGGGGATCACGTATTCGCCATCGAGGGCCCGCAGCAGGCTCTCCATCTCCATGTCGGCGCAGATCTGCTCCAGGCAGAAGCGCAGATAACCAAACAGCTTGTCGAGCTCCGTAGGGTCCACCGCCGGGAAGCCCGCCGCGCGGCAGGCGCTCAGCCAGGGGCTGGGCAGCCGCACACCGAAGCGCTCCAGCAGCTCGAAGAACCAGCCGAAGGTGCCGCGCAGGTTGACGCGTCCATCGCTGCCGGTGACGGAGCGCACCATCGAGGCCACCGCCTGGCGGCAGGCCTCGGTGATCGTCTGGTTGAGCTCCACGTCGGCGAGCACACCGGCGTCGTTGCTCTTGTAGATGTCGTCGATGGTACGGCCGATGCTCTCGGCCAGCAATGCCGGCAGGCTGCGGTAGCCCTCCTCTTCCCGTTCAAGGGCGGCGATGTTCACCAGGGTGGCGATCGCCTCCTCGGCGGTGGGGGGTTTGCCGATCGTGTGCAGGCCGCAGGGCAGCAGCCGGCTCTCGATCTCCATCAGCTGGCGGTACACCGCCCCCACCACGTCATCGCGGCCACCCAGATCGAGGGCGCTGGCATCGACCTCCGGCAGGGTCACATCCTTGTCGAGGTTGCACTGGCGCGCCGTTTCCACCAGCGCATTAACGATCTGCACACCTCGGCTGCTCTCGCGCAGCTGCTGGTAGGAGCCCACCAGCTCGCCCAGTTCCTTGAGCCCCTTGTAGAGGCCAGCGTTCTCGGCTGGCGGGGTCAGGTAGCTGATCGTGGCGGCGTAACCGCGCCGCTTGGCGATCGTGGCCTCCGAGGGGTTGTTGGCGGCGTAGTAATAGAGGTTGGGTAGGGCGCCGATCAGCGAATCGGGGTAGCAGGTGTCGCTCATGCCCATCTGCTTGCCAGGCATGAACTCCAGGGAGCCGTGGGTGCCGAAGTGCAGCACCGCATCGGCGCCCCACACCTTCTCCAGGTAGGTGTAGTAGGCGGCGAAGCCGTGGTGGGGGCTGGCGCTGCGCGAATACAGCAGCCGCATCGGATCACCCTCGTAGCCAAAGGTGGGCTGCACGCCAACGAAGACGTTGCCGAAGTGGCGGCCGTAGATCAGCAGGTTGGTGCCATCGGAGTTGAGGTTTCCGGGAGGCTTGCCCCAGTTCTCCTCCAGTCGCTCGGAATAGGGGGTGAGGCGCTCGTACTCCTCGACGCTCATGCGGTGGGCGATCGCCAGTTCGGGGGCCCCCACCAGCGCCTCGGGGTCATTGATCACCGCCTCCATCAGCGCCTTGGCGTCGCGTGGCAGGTTCTGCACGTCGTAGCCCTTCTTTTTCATTTCCTCGAGCACCCGGTGGATGGAGCCGAACACATCCAGGTAGGCGGCGGTGCCCACGTTGCCTTTGTCGGGCGGGAAGCTGAACACGGTGATCGCCAGCTTCTTATCGTGCCTGGGCTTGGTGCGCAGCGAGGCCCAGCGGATCACCCGCTCGGCGATCGCTTCCACCCGGTCCTGCAGGGTGTGGGCCTTGCCGGTGGCGTCGTCGCGCCCCGACAGCACGATCGGCTCGATGGCGCCATCGAGTTCAGGAATGGCGATCTGCAGGGCAACCTGCACCGGGTGCAGCCCCAGGTCGCTCTCCTCCCACTCCTGGGTGGTCTGGAACACCAGCGGCAAGGCCACCATGTAGGGCCGGTTGAGCTTCGAGAGCGCCTCGATGGCGCGGGGGTGGTCCTGGCGGGCCGGGCCGCCGATCAGGGCGAAGCCGGTGAGGCTCACCACCCCATCCACCAGCACCTGCTCGGGGTTGAGCGGGTCGTAGAAGAAGGCGTTCACGGGCTTGGAGAAATCCAGGCCGCCGCAGAACACCGGGATCACGGTGGCGCCGCGGTACTCGAGCTCCTGGATCACGGCCACGTAGTGGGCCTCGTCGCCGGTGACGATGTGGCTGCGCTGCAGCACAAGGCCGATCACCGGACCCTTGCGGGCTTGTTCGGAGAGATCGGCGCGGCTGGCGCTCCAGTTCAGATATTCCTTGAGGTCTTCGAACATCCCCGGCGCCAGGGGGTGCCAGATGCCCAGGTCCGGGAACACCACCGGTTCGGCCACCTGCAGCGCGGGCCGATCCGTGTCGCCGCGGGGGAATACGTACTTGTCGGCCAGCATCAACAGGAAGTTGCGCAGGTTGTCCGGCGTGCCGCCCAGCCAGTACTGGAAGCTGAGCATGAAGGAGCGAGCGTCCTGCGCCTTCTCCACCGGCAGATACTTGAGAACCGTGGGCAGGGTGTTGAGCAGCTTGAGCATGGCGTCCTGGAAGCCGGCACCATTGGCCTCCTTCCGCTTCTTCATGAAGCTGGCGATCGCGCTCTTGCTCTGGCCCAGCTGGGCCATCGAGAAGGTGCCGAGCTTGTTCAGGCGCATCACCTCCGGCATCGAAGGGAACACCACCACAGCGTTGAGCCGGTCCCGGTGGGGCGCCACCGCCTCCACCACCTTCTGGGCGAGGTCTTCGATGAAGATCAGCGAGGCGATGAACACATCGGCCGCCGCCACATCGGCGCAGAAGGCGGCGTAGTTCTCCGGATCGCGCAGCTCCTCGATCAGGTAGCCGCACAGCTCCACCGCCAGGGCGGGGTTGTGCTCGTTGAGGCTGACCGCCGCCGTGGTGAGGGCATTCTGGTACTGGGGCTCCAGAACCACGTACACAGCCTTCATCACGGGGCGGCCCTCGCTGCCGGCGGGGAGGGCGCAATCGGCAGGGCTGACCCGGCGGCTGGCGGAGCGGACCTGCGTGAACATGGGCGCTGGGGTGGTTGAGCAATGTGAAGCAGCTTACGAAGGTTGCTGTGGGGGCGAGGGTTCTGGAGCGAAGGCTTAACAGCTTCCAGTGGCCGGTGGCCATAGGCTCGGCCCACCTCAGCTGAGCGAGCCCCGCCATGACCGCCTCCCTGGGGGACCCCGCCCCGCCGGCCGATCCCGGCCAGCCGACTGCGCCGATCGCCGTGGTCGTGGCCGGGGCCCTCGGCCGCATGGGCGCCGAAGTGGTGAGGGCTGTCCTGGCCGCGCCCGACTGCCGCCTGGTCGGGGCGATTGACACCACGGCGGGGAAGGAAGGGCTCGATCTGGGGCTGGAGCTGGGGCTGGGGGAGCTGGAGGTGGCGATCAGCGCCGACCTGGAGGGCACCCTCTGCCAGGCCAGCCAGGCGGTGCGCAGCGAGCCGGCCGGCGCGGTGCTGGTGGATTTCACCCACCCCAAGGTGGTCTACGAGCACACCCGGGCGGCGATCGCCTACGGGGTACACCCGGTGGTCGGCACCACCGGCCTGAGTCCTGGCCAGCTGGCCGATCTGGCCGCCTTTGCCGACAAGGCCGGCATCGGCGGTGCCGTGATCCCCAACTTCTCCGTGGGCATGGTGCTGCTGCAGCAGGCCGCCGCCGCCGCCGCCCGCTTCTACGACTTCGCCGAGCTCACCGAGCTGCACCACAACCGCAAGGCCGACGCCCCCAGCGGCACCTGCCTCAAGACCGCCGAACTGATCGAGGAGCTGGGCAAGAGCTTCAACACCCCCCAGGTGGAGGAGCACGAAACCCTGGCGGGCTGCCGCGGTGGCCGGCGGGAGAGTGGCCTACGGCTTCACTCCGTGCGCCTGCCGGGCCTGGTGGCCCACCAGGAAGTGATGTTTGGCGCCGCGGGCGAAACCTATACCCTCCGCCACGACACGATCGAGCGCTCCGCCTACATGCCCGGCGTGCTGCTCACGGTGCGGCGGGTGCGGCAACTGAGCGGACTGGTTTACGGCCTGGAGCGGCTGCTCTGAAACCCTTGATCCGATGCTGATCCCCCTCAAGCCCGGAGAACTGCAGCGGCTGATCCCGGCGGTGGCCACGGGCCCCCAGTTCAACGCCTGCAGCGGCGATCCGCGCAAGATCCTCCAGCGGGTACTGATCTCGGTGATCGGCGGGGTGCTCGCCCTGCTGGTGGCCCAGAGCCAGTTCTCCTACCGCTTCGGACCCATCTGGCTGGTGGCGGGTTTCGTGTTCCTGCTCTACATCCTCTGGGGCCCGATCCTCGAGGCCGGCCGCCGCAACGCCACCCTGCGCCGCTACCCAGCGGGGGCGATTTTTGAAGGGGTGGTGGCCGATCTGTTCACCCGCGAGCGGATCGAGCAACGCAATGAACAGGCCGACAAGGCAGGCCGGCTGGAGCTGGTGGAGAACCGGCGCACCTGGCTCTGCCTGGAGTTGGAGGACGACGAGGGGTACCTCGGCCAGGTGCGCTTCCCGATGGACAAGAAGCACAAACAGATCCGCAAGGGGATGGCGATCCGCTGCCTGGTGCTGAGCGAGCGCCCTGATTTTTCCAGGATCGGCGCCCTCAGCGATGCCTGGATCCCGGCCCTGAAGCTCTGGGTGGGGGAGTACCCCTACCTGTTGCGGCCGGCCTTCGAGGAGCTCTGCCTGCGGCGGTTGCGCTGATCCCGCCGGCGTTGCGTCACGAAGCAGGCGCGGCACCAAGCAGATGCGTTACGAAGCGAAACAATGCGTTACAATTTCTCTACCCCCCCCCTACAAGGCATCCATGGCTCAAGCCACCACCGTCGCCCCAGCCGCTGAGCGCGCCGCCATCCGCGGTGCCACCGTCACCACCGAAGATGGCGGCCGCCTCAACGCCTTCGCCACCGAGCCCCGCATGGAAGTGGTGGCTCCCGAGCAGGGCTGGGGCTTCCATGACCGGGCCGAAAAGCTGAACGGCCGCATGGCCATGCTCGGTTTCATCGCCCTGCTGGCCACCGAGTTCGCCCTCGGCGGCGAGGCCTTCACCCGCGGTCTGCTCGGCATCGGCTGAGACCGGGCGGCTTCCCGCCCCCCTTCCACCGCCCTTGATCACTCCGTTCACTCCTCAGCCGCAACAGACTTCTGTTGCGGCTTTTGATTGCCTTGCTCCATGGCCCGGACCGGCTTCCGATGAGTTCACCCCTGCTGGCACGGGTGCAGGGGGCCGGCCCCACCGGAGCCCTTGCCGCCCTTGCCCTCAGCAGCGTGGGCTGGGATGTGGAGCTGGAGGATCCGCTTCCCCCAGCCACATTGCTGGAGCGCAGCCGCGCCTACGCCCTCTCCCACTCCAGCCGCCTGCTGTTGCAGCGATTGGGCCTCTGGAACGAGCTCGCCCCGGATCTGACCCCGTTTCGCTCCCTGCAGCTCTGCGACCTCGAGCTGGGCGAGCGGGTGCCGATCGACTGCACCGACCTGGGGACAGCCGCCAGGCGGGTCCCGGCCAGCGACGCCGTGGGCTGGATCCTGCAGCACAGGCAGCTGATGGAGCTCCTTCAGGAGCGGCTGCAGGCCGCTCCTGGCATCCGGCTCCTGCTTGGTGGCACGGCCAGGGGCCCAGAACCTGCCGCCCAGGCTGATTTGATCGTGGCCGCCGACGGCTGCCGATCGCCAAGCCGCACCGCCCTGGGGATCGGCTCCTGGCGGCTTCCCTACCGCCAGGCCTGCCTGAGCGTGCAGGTGCGATTGCGCGGATCGGCACCCGACCAGGCCTGGGAACTGTTCCGCGCCCAGGGGCCCTTTGCCGTTCTGCCCCTGGGTGGCGACCACGTTCAACTGGTCTGGAGTGCTCCGGCCGGGCGGCTGCGGGCCCTCGAAGGGCTCGATCCGGCGGCCTTCCTCGACAGCCTGGCCGGCGTCCTGCCGGAAGCGCTGCAGGTCGACGCCCTGCTGGATGCGCCGCGCGCCTTTCCGGTGGCCCTGGAGCTGGCCCATCGCTTCCACAGGGGCAACACCGTGCTGGTGGGGGAAACCCTGCACCGCTGCCACCCGGTCGGTGGCCAGGGCCTGAACCTGTGCTGGCGGGATGTGGGCGAGCTGCGGGTCCAGGCCGAGCGCGTCGCCCGGGGCAGGCTGGCCGTGGCCTCGATCGGCCGGGCCTATGGGCGGCGGCGCTGGGGCGATGTGCTGCTCACCCTGCTGGCCACGGACCTGATGGTGCGGCTGTTCTCCAACCGCCAGCCCCTGCCCCTTGGCCTGCGGCGCCTGGTGCTGGCCCTGTTGCGCCGGGTTGCCCCCCTAAGGCGGCTGAGCCTGAAGGCGATGAGCCTGGGACCTTGCCAGTTGTTCGGCCGCTGGTCAGAGTGAGGCCGCTCCCCCTGGCCCCGGCGTCATGGTGATCAGCACCTCGCCCCAACCGATGCCCCCTTCCGCCCTTGTGAGCTACCTGCGGCGGGAACTGGGCCTCAGTGAGAACGCCCTGGAGCTGGGCGTCAAGCAGGCCCAGCTGGAGCAGGCCCCCCTGCCGGTGATCCTTTGGCGTTTCGGCTTGATCAGCCTGGAGCAGCTCGATCTGGTCCTGGCCTGGCAGGACAGCCAGGACTGAAGGTGGCCGTCCCCGGCCAGTGGCTCCCAGGCACAATGTTTCGACCGCAACCTTACTTAGCTAAGTCCTAACCTAAGCAAGGCTGATACGAGCTCCTCTTGGTGGAACCCCCCTCCCGACTGCGGTTGGTGAACGTGCACGAGGCCAAGACCCAGCTCTCGCGCCTGATCGATGCCGCCCACGCCGGCGAAACGATCCTGCTCGCCAAGGCCGGCAAGCCCTGGGCCCGGTTGGTGCCTCTGGAGCCCCCGCCGCCACGGCGCCTGCCGGGTCGCTTGCGCAGCGGCGCCCCGCTCGCCGATCCCGATGCTCTGCTGCGGCCCCTTGATGGCCATGAACTGGCCCTGTGGGACGACGGGGCGCTGCTGCCGCGGCCCCAGTCATGAGCGAGGGCTTCGGCGCCGATGACGCCTATTTGCTAGATACCCACGTGCTGCTCTGGTGGTGGTTTCTGCCGGAGCAGCTCTCCAGCGGCGTGCTGACGCTGCTTCAAGATCCCGCTTCCCGGCTCTGGGTGAGCGCCGCCTCGGTCTGGGAGCTGAGCATCAAGCACAACAGCGGCAAGCTGCCGGACGTGCAAGAGGCCTTGGCCGATCTGGAGGGCCTGCTGCAGGCCGATGGTTTGCAGAGCCTGCCGATCCGCCACGCCCATGGGCTGCGGGCCGGTGCCTTTCCCCAGGCCCACCGCGATCCCTTCGACCGGATGCTGGCGGCCCAGGCGGAGATCGAGCGGCTGGTGCTTCTCAGCGCTGATCCTGCCCTGGCCTTGTTTCCCTGCCGCACATTCTGGTGAGCGACTGGGCTTTCACGCCACCGGCGGCGGCACCCTGGGCTGGCTGCGGCCCACTCGCTCAGGCGTAGACGATCAGCGATTCGACGGGATGGTCCCCGGGCAGCCGCTGCCGGCCCCCCAGAGCCGCCAACTCGGCCACGAAGCCGTAGCCGCAGAGCTGGCCACCGGCCAGCTCCACCAGGCGGGCGCAGGCCGCGGCGGTGCCGCCGGTGGCCAGCAGGTCGTCGACGATCAGCACCCTGGGCGCTCCGGAGAGGGCATCGTGCTGGATCTCGAGCCGATCACTGCCGTACTCAAGGTCGTAGTCGACACCGCGCAGCTCACCGGGCAGCTTGCCCGGTTTGCGCACCGGCACGAAGCCCCGCTCCACCACCGTGGCCAGTGCCGTGCCGACGATGAACCCCCGTGACTCGATGCCGACGATCAGGTCGGGCTCCAGCCTCTCGCAGACCACGGCGAGTTGGCGCATCACCTCCCGCCAACCGCGGGGATCACGCATCAGTGGCGTCAGATCGCGGAAGAGGATGCCGGGCTTGGGAAAATCGGGGATCTCGCGCACCAGCTCGCGCAGATCGGGCGCCTGGCGTTGGTCGATCGAGGGGGGGCTGGGCAGCATGGATCAGGAGGGAGCGTGACGGATCGGCTCCGGCACTGGCATCATCGCAGCCATGGCCGATGCCCCCTTGACCAACCCCGAACGCGCCTCCGGGATCTCCCGGCGCGGCCTGGAGCGCCTGGATCTGATGCTGCTCAGCGTGGAGGCCCTGGACCTCAACGGCGGCGAAGCGATGCTGTGGATGGCCGGGCAACTCGGCTTCTCCGATCTCTTCCCCAACCGGGTCGAGCTCTGGAAGCGGCGTTGCTTCAACCCGCTGAGGCTGGCCTGTCGCCGCGGTCAACTGAGCGAACCGGAAACCGACGCCCTGATCAACCTGCTCTGCGCCCTGGCGGACCGCCTCTATCCGATGCTTCGTCAATTGCTCTCCTCGGCGGAACCCGCCGCCGTGACGGCCGAGCGCTGGGGGCTGTTCCAGAAGAGGCTGGAGGAGCTGGTCCGGGAGCGGCTCAATCCCCGCCGCGGTGGCGTTCAGAAGCTGCTCGACCCCACCGCCGGACCGCCCCTTCGGCTCCAGCTGATCCAGGGCCTGGCCTTCGGGGCCGGGACAGGAGGCTTCGATCGCCTCAAGGCCAGCCTGATGGATGCCACAGCATGAAAGTGAGCCTCCGCTTCGAGCAAACCAGTTGCCGGCTCAGGCTCGACGGCCTGCCGGACCTCTCGGCCGGCCAGGGCCCGGAGGTGATCGGCATTCTTTCCGGCTGGCAACTGGCCCTGGCCGGCCACACCGAACTGGAGGGGAAACGGGAGCACCTGGAGGCCCTGCTGCAGGTGGTCCTCCCCTACACCCGACATCTGGTCAGCGGGGTGCCGCGCCGGTTCGGTGCCGAGGGAAACCCGGTTCAGATCGAGCCGGTGGCGGAGAACGGCAGCCCCACCCGCCATCGCCTGCGCCTGTTCAGCAGCCAGCCCGACACGCCCCCCCTGGAATTGCGGTTCGACGACGCGGAACTCTCCGACCTGGTCCGCTGCCTCGACCAACTGCGACTGGATCCCCGCGTGCAGCTGGGCTTCAGCCTTCCTCCGGAGCGACCCCTGCCGCGACGGGAGATTCTGGAGCGCATTCCCCTGCGCCAGCGGCTGTTCTCCCCCGTGGCGGCGGCAACGGCCCTGGCGATCACCGCTTCGATCGGCCTGATGGTTCCGGTTCCCCGGCGGCCCACCGCCCCGAGCATCAGCCCTTCGGCCACGCCCGCAGCACCGCTCAGCCCGCCGCTGCGCAATCCTTGAACCCGGCCATCGCTGCCGCCGCGTTGACGATCCTTCCTCCGGGGCCAGACTCTTGGCCAGGGGCCCAGGGCTTCGGGTCCATCCGGAAATCACGATGACGAGGAGCTGGTCGGAATTGCGGCGGCGGGTCAATCGTCTGGGGGCCTGCCTGGATGTGGTGGTGCGCAGCGATCCGGAGGTGTGCGGACTGAGCGGCAAGGATTTCCACCTCTCCCTGCACCACGGCGGCCAGGGCGACTGCACGGTGGAAGGTCTCAGCCTGGTGGACTGCCCCAATGAACTGGTGCTGATCGAGTTCGAGCGCTGGATGCGGGGCGCCGGCTACACCCTTGACACCTGATCGATGCTGGGCATCTGATCGAAGACCGATGGGAAAGGCGCGACGCTGGGGGAAGACACGATGAACCGCCTCAGCGAGCCGGGTTTCAAGCCCCTTCCCCCCCGGAAGGTGTTTCGCAAGCGCCGCAGCCGATCCCCCTGGCGGGAGGCCCTGTTCGCTCTGCTCAACATGGCCGTCGGCGTCGGGGTGCTGGTGGCGTTGCTGCAGTTGCCTGCCCGGCTCGACTCGCTGCTGGTGGTCAGCAAGGTGATCAGCACCCTGCTCAAGGCGCTCTCCCGGATCGGCGAAGGCCTGGCACTGCTGGCCGCCGGGCTCGCTCAGACCTTCGGCATCCTGCTGGTGGTGGGTCTGGCGATCGCGGCCCTGCTGCTGCTCGCCAATGGTGTCTTCAGGATCCTGCGGCTCGGCATCCCCGGGCTGGGCGGGGTGCTGGAGCTGCCTACCGAGCTGGCGCGCCTGCTCCTGTCCTTCGTGCGGATCCGCAAGCCCTAGCGGCGAGGTGCCAGGGATCGGCGCACGGCCCAGAACTCCTCGAGGGTGACGCGGCCATTGCGGTCGAGGTCCACGTTGCTGAAGTTCTTCGCCAGCCAGGGGAACGCGGCCGCCTCCGCCTGGCTCAGCTCGCCATTGCCATCCCGGTCGGCGCCGTGGAAGCTCTTTCGCAGCCGTTCACCGAGGTAGTGGTTGTTGGCCGGGGCCAGATCCTGGGGCAGCAGAAAGCCCCGGCGGGGGGCATCGAGCCGCTCGAAATTCATCTCCAGAAACGGGTGGCCCTTCGATTCGCCCGGGCTGATCCGGCCATCCCCGTTGCGATCGATCCGGCGAAACCAGCCCTCCAGGCGCTTCTCATAGCTGTTCAGCAGGCTGGAATCCTGGGCGAGCGCGGGCCCGGCGGCCAGGCCGCCGATCAGGAGCACCGTCGCCAGCTGGATCGCCAACGCCACAACGCCGCCGGTGCCGGCTCGGCACCAGAACCGCTCGCGGAGGTGGAGGCAGGGGGGAACACACGCCATCGGCTCACCCTATGGAGTGCGGATCAGAACCTCGGGGCGCCGACGGGTGCGGGCGCGGCCAATCCGTGACCGGATCCCACTGGCGGCGGTGGCAGTCACCCTTGGACAACCACGGCCGGTCCCGATGGCGGGATGGGGCGCGCTGGCTGCCCTGCGCCGCTCCATACAGTTCAGGCAGTGAAGCGGTCCCCCTTGCCATGAGCCGAGCTCACACGATCTGGGTGGTGGATGACGATCCGGAGCTGCGGCAGCTGCTGGGCACCCACCTCACCGACCAGGGCTACGAGGTGCGCTGCCTGACCGACGGCAGGCAGCTGATGGCCCGGCTGGAGTTCCAGCGCCCCGATCTGCTCGTGCTCGACCTGATGCTGCCGGGGGACGACGGTCTGACCCTGCTGCGCCGCCTGCGCGACGGCAGCGACGACCTGCCGGTGGTGATGCTCACCGCCAGGGCCGAAGCGGTGGACCGGATCATCGGTCTGGAGCAGGGCGCCGACGATTATCTGGCTAAGCCCTTCCTGCCGCGGGAGCTCACCGCCCGGATCGAAGCGGTTCTGCGCCGCCGCGGCAACCTTCCGGCCGGTACGCCGTTGGCCGATGGGGAGGTGGTCCGCTTCGGCGCCAATGCCCTCGATCTGGCCGCACGCACCCTCGAGCGGGAGGGGCAGCCGGTGACGATCACCAGTGGCGAGTTCAGCCTGCTGGCCGCCTTCGTGCAGCATCCGCACCGCCCCCTGTCGCGGGAGCGCTTGATCGAGCTGGCCCGCGGCCCCGCCAGCGAAACCGACAGCCGCAGCATGGATGTGCAGGTGTCGCGGGTGCGGCGCCTGATCGAGCCCGACCCCAGCCGGCCCCGCTACCTGCAGACGGTCTGGGGCTATGGCTACGTGTTTGTGCCCGACGGCGCCCCGCGGAGCCGTTGAGCGATGGCGGCCTCCCTGCCCTCGGCTGCCCTGTTGCTGCGGTTGGGGGCCTTCGTGCTGGGCGGCTGGGGCATCAGCCTCGTGCTGCTTCAGGCCTTGCTGGGAGAACGGATCGGCCAGGCCCAGGTGGCCCAGATGGGGCCCCAGGTGGCCCTCAACCTGCGCCTCTCCGAGCTGGCCCTGGAGCGTTTCCCGCCAGCGGCGGTGTCCCAGTTGAGCGGCCTGCAGCTGGGGGTGGGGGAACCACCCGTTCCCACTCCCGACCTGGGCTTCCTCGGCCGTGGCCGCGACGCCAGGCTCAAGGACCAGGCGGCTCAGCTGCGCCAGGAACTCTGCCGCCGCCTGCCGCATTGTCCCCAGGTCGTTCCCACCAACGGTGAAGCCCGCGGCGTCTGGATCGAGCTGGCCTCGCCGCTGGAGCCGGTCTGGCTCTATGCGGGGATCCGTCCCCAACTGGGCTGGCCCCCGGATCCGCTGCTGGTCACCCTCGCGCTGATCAGCGGCAGTGTGGTGGCGGGTGCCCTGTTCCTGTTGCTGGAGGTGCAACGCCCGCTGCAGCAGCTGGAAAAGGCCCTGGGTCGCGTGGGGCGCGTCAGTCAGCCCAACCCCCTCACCCAGCGCGGCGCTCCAGAGGTGCGCCGCCTCACCCGCCACTTCAACGCGATGCTGGAGCGCCTGGCCAGCAGCGAGCAGGAGCGGGCCACGATGCTGGCCGGCATCGCCCATGACATCAAGACGCCCCTGACCCGCCTGCGGCTGCGCCTGTCGCTGCTGCCGGCCGGTGGGCTCGGCGGTAGTGGAAGGGAGAAGGCGGAAGCCGACCTCGACGATCTCGAGCGGATCACCGGCCAGTTCCTGCTCTTCGCCGGGGGCGGTGGCGGTGAGCTGGCGGTAGAGGTGCCCCTGCAGGAGTTTCTGGCCGAGCTGGCCGCCCGCTATGACGGGCAGCCGCTGGAGCTCGACCTCCTGCCGGTCACGGCCCGGATCCAGCCGATCGCCCTGGGCCGGGCGGTCGCCAACCTGGTCGACAATGCCCTCAGCTATGGCCAGCCCCCGGTGCTGTTGCGGCTGTTGCCCTGGCAGGGCGACGGCTTCGAGCTGCAGATCTGGGACAGGGGAGCCGGCATTGCCGAGGAGCAGCGCTCCGCGGCGTTGATGCCGTTCCAGCGCCTCGATGCGGCTCGCGGCGGCCATGGCCACTGTGGGCTCGGCCTGGCGATCGCCCAGCGGGTCGCCCGGGCCCATGGTGGTGAGCTGCGGCTGGGTCTGCCGTTGAGCGCCGCCAACCCCGGCGGGTTCTGCGTGAGCCTCACTGGCCGCTCGATGGCGTAGAGCGCGGCCCTGCCAGGGCAAGCGGTCTCAAAATCGGTATCATTCGAGCCGTCACAGGGTCTGCATCCCCCTAAGGCTGGTTAGAACCAAGGCACAGGGGCCAACTGAATGGGTAAGGGAAAGGAGGGCAAACAGCCGAAAGCCGGCAAGAAGGCCAAGGCCGGCAATGGCCTGAACGATCGCTACCACCCCACCGCGCTGCTCGACGACGTGGAGGAAGGAGCCCCGTCCTCACCCCCCGGCCGACCGGAGAAGCTCGGCAAGAAGTTCTACGAGAAGGAGCTTGAGCGGCTGCAGATCGAGCTGGTGAAGATGCAGTACTGGGTCAAGCACACCGGGTTCCGCATGATTCTCCTCTTTGAAGGCCGTGATGCGGCCGGGAAAGGGGGGACGATCAAGCGGATCACCGAGCCGATGAATCCCCGGGGCTGCAAAGTCGTGGCGCTGGGCACACCCTCCGACCAGCAGAAAACCCAGTGGTACTTCCAGCGTTATGTGGAGAATTTCCCCTCCGCTGGTGAGCTCGTGCTCTTTGACCGCAGCTGGTACAACCGGGCCGGTGTCGAGCGGGTGATGGGCTTCTGCACGGAAGAGCAGGTGGATCAGTTCATGAAGTCCACTCCGGAATTTGAGCGCATGCTCGTCAACTCGGGCATCGTTCTGCTCAAGTACTGGTTCTCAGTCAGTGATGAGGAGCAGGAGCTCCGCTTTCAATCCCGCATCGACGACCCGGCCCGTCGCTGGAAGCTCAGCCCCATGGACCTCGAGTCCAGGGATCGCTGGTTGGAATTCTCCAAAGCCAAGGATCAGATGTTTGCCCACACCAACATTCCCGAAGCCCCTTGGTTCACCGTCGAAGCCGACGACAAGCGACGGGCGCGGCTGAATTGCATCAGCCATCTGCTCAGCAAGGTGCCCTACGAAGACATGACGCCCGAGGCGATCGAGCTGCCCCCCCGCAAGAGCGGTGGTGATTACCAGCGCCCCCCGATGAACGAACAGTTCTACGTCCCGAACGTCTACCACTGATTTTTCCCCTTACACCTGAACCGCCTCCACCACTGAATCGGCCATGTCCGAATCCAACGATCGACCGTCCACTCCAGCTACGGCCCCCCTGAGGGGGCCCCGCGGATCACTACTGTATTCCGGCAGTGACGGAATACAGTACATCGTCGATGGCGGGCCGGCCGGACCCAGCGATGCCCCCCTGCCCCAGGCGTTCCAGGCCCTGCGCGCCGGCGCAGCGGAGCTGGAGGCGATCACCGTGCTCTGCAGAGCCTGGGTCGAAGCCGCCAGTGCTCAAGGTCTGAACCGGCAGCAGGCCGCCGCCGTGCTGCTGGGCCAGCTGGGCCAGGCCCTCGAGGTCGGGGAAGAGGGACAGCCTCTGCCCCGTTAGCCCCAAACGAGGCTCAGTGCAGGTGCTGGAACCAGAACCCGGCCAGTTGCCAGCTGCTCCAGAGGAAAATCAACAGGAAGAGCCAGTTCAACCAGGGCGGCCGGGCGTTGTTGTCAGCCATGGCGCTGCAGCGTCGCAGGCTCAAACCTATCGGCCCTGCTCCCCTGCGCTGGTTACCTGCCCCGCTCACTGGCCCCCGCAGGGGAGCAGCCTGGCACTCGCCTCCTGTTGGCAGAGCCCCCAGAGCCGCCCTGCCGGGCCATCGCTCCAGCGCACCACACTGGCTCCAGGACCGGCCCCTGGCAGGAAAGCCGCTGTGATCACGGTGAGGGTGTGCTGGCCGCGGCGGTAGTCGTAACGGCAGTAGCCCAGGCCGGAGCCGGAGCAGGCGCTGAGGCTGGCCAGCGGGTTGCCGGCCCGCTCCCGGTCCAGCTGATCGGGCTGCCGCTCGGGCGCTGGCCGCCAGCCCTTGGCCTGGAGGTTGCGATCGGCCGTCGTGATCGCCTGACCGACTTGCAGCAGGGTGGCAAAATCCACAGGGCTCCCCCAAGCCAGCAGCAGCAGGGGGCTCAACAGGGCAATCGGTCGGTTCAGGGACGTGGGGGCGGGCAGGGCATTGGTACACCGGTGGCACTGGACGGGGAGATCCTCGTTTGCTTCTGGCCATGGCCACCGGTGCCGTTTTCTCCTTTCTGGGCTTTCCCGGCTGGGCGCCGCTCCACCTCTGGCTCCCCCACGACGGCTACCCGGCGGGAGCCTCCCTGGTCCTCGCCGCGGCGGCGAAGGACAGGGGCGCCGCCGCCGTTGGAGCGGCGGGCTTGCTGAGTGGCTTCCTGCGCTGTGCGCGCCAGGGGGAGCCGTTGGCCTCGCCGGTGCTCTGCCCCACCTGCGCCTATCGCTATCTGATCGTCTATCGCGAAGGGGGAGCCTGCCCCCTGCGGATCTCCGCCTGGGGCCGGGAACAGGACGGTCCGGGCTGGAGTCGCCGATGCGCACCCATGCCGCTCGAAGGCTTCCTCAGGCGCTTTCATCCCAGCAGGCCCATGCCGGCTCCGGAACCGCTCAGCGCTGGGCACGCTGGAGGTCGTGCAGACCTTCCAGCTGGTTGTAGACGGCCAGCAGTTGAAGCCTGATGTGATCGGTATTCTCCAGCCGGGTGAGATTGGCCAGGGCCGTTTCGATCTGGGCCTTGCTGTCGATCAACAACCGGCACTCACTGGTACCGGGTTCGTAGCTCATGGTGAAGGGCTCTGGATGGGCGGGGCTTGGTGCCCTCAATGACCCTACTCAAGCCAACCAGGCCCGAGCGTGCTGTTGGAATGACCACCAACCGGCTCCGTCGGGCTCACTTGGCCGGATCCGGATCCGCTGATCCAGCGGCCTCGACGAAACCCGCGGGCACCAGAACGAGGAACAGCCACCACCACACCAGAACGGCTCCGACCACGGGAGCGGTGATCCACCAGCGGTGCAGCAGAAGCCAGCTCGCCAGGCTCACCCCGGTGCCGGTGGCCACGATGGTCCAGGGCTGGCACCAGACCGGCTTGGACTGCCAGAAGGACCCTGGCGCCCCGGGACTGTCGCTGTTGCTCCGCTCCGCCATGGCCAACACCAGCAAGGGGCCCAAGTCTTTCACCCTCAGGAGTGAAACAGCAGCACCAGGCCCTTGGGGATCTGATGGAACTCCCGCTCCTCGCGACTGAGATCCAGACCCACCTGCAGCCCTTCCTGCAGGGCCTCGTCAAAGGGCGGCTGGGAGGGCGCCTGCCCGGACAGCCAGAGCGCCGCAATGCCGACCGGTGTGGCGTACCACCCGAAGCAACGGGTCAGGCCGATCGAAGGTTCGTCGAGGGCGTCCTCTAGCAGTTCGCGAATCGCCATGGTGGGCAGGAAGTGCGTTCAGCATCCGGATCCGAGCGGAGGAGCGCAATCAGCTGAGAGCATTCGTGACGTGCGCGGCCTGCCGGTGCCACTTACGGTGCCGCGATGCCTGCCCTGCCCAGCCGGATCGCGCTCGTTCATGAATGGTTCACCCCCCGCTCGGTGGGCGGCTCCGAGCAGGTGGTGCGGGAGATCGATCGCCTGCTGAGCCCGGAGCTGTTCTCCCTGGTGGATGGGGAAAGCCGCCGGCCCGGCAGCTGGCTGGCCGGCCGCACCATCCAGACCTCCTTCATCCAGGAGCTGCCCTGGGGCATCAGCCACGTCCAGCAGTATCTGCCCCTGCTGCCGCTGGCGATCGAGCTGCTTGATCTCTCCAGCTTTCCGCTGGTGCTGAGCAGCAACCACCTGGTGGCCAAGGGCGTGCTCACCGCACCCGACCAGCTGCATATCAGTTATGTCCATACCCCCGTTCGCTACGCCTGGGACCAGATGCCCGCCTACCTGGCCGGCTCCAGCCTGGCCCGCGGGCCGCTCGGACCCCTGGTGCGCTGGCAACTGCACCAGCTGCGGCAGTGGGATGTGATCAGCAGCCGGCGGGTGGACCGATTGATCGCCAACTCCCGCTTCACGGCGCGGCGGATCCTCCGCTGCTGGGGCCGATCCAGCCAGGTGCTGCATCCGCCTGTGGAGGTGGAGCGCTTCCGCTGGGATCTCCCCCGCGACGACTATTACCTCTCGGTCGGCCGCCTGGTGCCCTACAAGCGGGTGGACCGGGTGGTGGAGGCCTTCAGGCGCACCGGCCTTCCCTTGCTAGTGGTGGGCGATGGGCCCGAGCGGCAACGGCTGGAGGGCCTGGCCGGACCGAACGTGCGCTTTCTGGGTCGTCGCGGCGCTGAACAGGTCAGCGAGCTGATGGGCCGCTGCCGCGCCTACGTCTACGGGGGCCTGGAGGACTTCGGCATCGCCACCGTGGAGGCCATGGCCGCCGGTGCCCCCGTGATCGCCCTGGGGAAAGGCGGCTCGCTCGACAGCGTGCGCTGCCTGAACCGCGGCGCCTCCCACCCCACCGGTCTGCTGTTCCCAGACCAGACGGTCGGCTCCTTGGTGGAGGCGTTGGAGCACTTCGAGCAGGGACAGCTCTGGAAGCGTCTGCCTGCGGAGAAGCAGCGCACCTGGGCGGATCAGTTCGCTCCGGAGCGGTTCCGAAGCCGGCTGCTGGCCCTGATCGAGCGGTACTGGGAGGGCCATCTGGCGGCTCAGGAGCAGGGCCGCGCCGCCCTGCCGTTCCCCCTGCCGTGAACCCTCTGTGCCTCTGGCCTGAGTGACCGTCCTGGCTGGCCAGAGGGGTCGTGAATTTTTACAGTTCCCTCACCAAGGGGAGCGTGATGGACCTTCATCACCCCAATCCATTCCAGCCGGAACCGCTCGAGCTCCTCTCTGCGGTGTCCACCGTGCTGGCGGCGGCTTCCTTTCGACGCCCGCTTCCGGCCGGCCGAGCGCAATCAGCCTCCCTCGGTCTCAACCTGTCTCCCCTGGCTCCGGCCCTTCCCAGTGCTCGCGAGCTGATCGACGACCAGGCCAAACTCTCGCGGGTCCTCAAGCGCAGCGGCGATCTGGTTTTCTCGTTGGCGGTTCTGGCGCTCGGCAGCCCCCTGTTTCTGCTGCTGGCGGCCCTGGTGGTGCTCAGCTCACCGGGCCCCGTGTTTTACGTGCAGCGGCGCATGGGCCGGGGCTACAAGGAGTTCGGCTGCATCAAGTTCCGCACCATGCGGCCCGATGCCGATCGAATTCTGGGCAAACTCCTGGCCCAGTCACCGGAACTCAAGGCCGAGTTCAAGAAGGATTTCAAACTCAAGTCCGACCCCCGCATCACCCGGATCGGCAGGTTTCTGAGGCGCTCCAGCCTCGATGAACTGCCCCAGTTCCTCAATGTCCTCAAGGGGGACATGAGCGTCGTCGGCCCCCGCCCGATTGTCAGGGCCGAGATCGCTTGCTATGGCCGCCAGATGGACGAGGTGCTGGCGGTTCGTCCTGGTCTCACCGGCATCTGGCAGGTGTCCGGGCGCAACAATCTCTCCTACCCCATCCGCGTCAAGATGGATGTGAGCTATTCGCGGCGACGCAGTGTCCTGCTGGATCTGGCGATCATGGTGTGCACGGTGGGGGTCATCCTCTTCCCCAGGGACCGCGGCGCCTACTGAGATCCCAGCCCCGCTGCCAGCAGCGCCAGCCCCAAGCTGACCGTCAACCAGAGGGCTTCCAGGCGGCGGCTCAACCGCAGGATGCGCTCCACGGCGCCCCGATCGGCACCGGGAAAGCCGGCCCCGAGGATCGGCTTGGCTCGGGCCACCCCCCCATAGCGGTTGACGCCGCCCAATTGCACCTCGGCGGCCTGGGCGTAGGCCGCCTGGGAGAGTCCAGCATTGGGGGAAGGGTCGCCGCGACCCTGGCGACGGGACAGGGCCAGCTGGCGGACGATCTGGCCGGGACGGCGGCTGACCAGGGGCAGGCTGATCGCCACCAACCTGCACGGCAGCCAGGTGAGCAGGTCATCGAGGCGGGCACCGGCGGTGCCGAGCCACTCCAACTGGCCGCGGCGATAGCCCAGCATCGAATCGAGGGTGCTGGCAGCCTTGTAGGCCAAGGCCAGCGCGAGGGGGCCCGGCATCGGGGGGTGGCCCGCCGCCTGAGAGCAGCCCAGGCCTGCCCCCGCCAACATCCAGAACAGGGGGCCGAACAGGCCGTCCACGCCGTTCTCCGCCGCCGTTTCCGCCGCCGCCCGCAGCAGCTCCGCTTCGTCCAGGCCCTCCACGTCGCGGCCCACGATCCAGGCGAGCTGGCCACGGGCGGGGCCCAGGCCATCGCCGCCCTGGCCTTCGCTCCCGGGGCCTTCGAGCTGATCGAGAACGCCCCGCACCGCCCGCTCCAGGCTCCCGCCAGCCAGGCAACTGGCCAGGGCCAGCCACAGCAGCGGCCGACCCAGCACTGGCCACCATCGGGCCAGTGCCTCCACCAGCCAGCCCGCCCCCCCGCTGGCACCCACCAGCAGCAGGGTGATCAATCCGCCGGCCAGCCGCAGCTTCCAGGGTCGATCGCCAGCCCAGGCCTCAGCCCGCCCGCGCAGGGCACTGATCCACCAGCCCATCACCTGCACCGGGTGCAACCAGCCGGCCGGATCGCCGATCCAACGATCGAGACCGCAGGCCACAGCCACATTCAGCCAGGCCACCAGGGCAGGGGCTGCGATCAGGGTGCTCAAGCCCGCCCTGGGGAGGGAGACGGCCTGGAGAGCGGCAGGGCAGCGGCGACAAAGCCGAGCACCTGAAGCGGCAGGGCGACCGGCAGCCCGAACGCCTGCGCCGCGCCTCCCATCAACACGCTTCCGGCCAGAGCACCGACCCCACTGGAGCGCTCCAGGGTCTGCCAGCGCATTGGCTCGTCGGCCAGGTTGTCCAGGGAAGCCGCCAACCGGGCATCGCTGCAACCGGCCAGGGCCCCCATTGGCAGGAAGAGGGCCAAGGAGCTCCAGCCCGGCAGCCACTGGGTGGCCGCCAGCAGAACGGCGAGCAGGAGGTAGGGCCCCCCCCGGAGAAGGCTCAGCCACCACGGACTCGCCAAGGCCGATGGGAACGGCAGGGGAAAGGCGGGCCAGGAGGCCGCCAGCAGGCGACCCAGCCCATAGGCGGTGAGCAGCATGCCGAAGTCGAAGCAATTGCCGGCCCCCTCCTGGCGCACCCAGAGCGGCAGGAGGCCGAACAGGCTGCCGAACAGGAGCCCCTGGAGGCAGCAGCGCCAGTTCAGGGCGCCCGGACTGGAGGGCACCACCGCGGCGGACACCATGGCCGTTGGTGTGGGCTGGCCGGCTCGGCGCGACAGCAGGGCGGCGGGCAGCACCGGCAGCAGCAGCACGAGGGCCTGGGAGAACTGCAGCACCGCTTTGCCGATCGGGAACAGCAGGGCAGTGAGCAGATGGCCCAGCAAGGCGCCCAGATCGGAGCCGGAGCGCAGACGCCGCATCGAAAGCCCCTGACTTCCCACAAGGAACCGCTGCAGGGGCAGCTGGGCGAGCTGAAGGCCAAGGCCGAACAGCAGCACGGCCAGCAAAGCCAGGGGCAGGGCCCAGGGAATCCCAGCGCCCCCGGACCCGGCAGGGTTTTTGCCCAACAGGCCGACCCCGACAAGCAGCAGGGTGGCCCCCATCTGCAGAACAGTGCCCAGTAGAGGCCGCTGGGGCAGGGGCACCAGGGCCGTCGCCGTAGCCAGAACGGGGAGGAGGCTGTTGACCAGGGGGGAGGGACTGAGGCCGCTGACCAGCCAGGCACTGGAGGCCAGGGTGAGACTGGCGCCGGCTTGGGCACTGCCCCAGGCCAGGGAAAGCAGGCCCCGGCGCACGGCTAGATCCTCCGGATCAGGCTGCTTTGAGCCAACTGAACATCGAACGCAGCCCCTTGCCGACCTGCTCGATCGGGTGCTGAGAATCCCGCTGGCGGGCCTCCGCCATCGCCGGCTTGCCGGCGTCGCACTCGGCCACGAAGTTGCGGGCAAAGGTGCCGTCCTGGATGTCACCCAGGATGCGCCGCATCTCGGCCTTGGTGTCGGCGGTGATCAGGCGCGGCCCGCTCACATAGTCGCCGTACTCGGCGGTGTTGGAGATCGAATCGCGCATGGCGGTGAGGCCGCCCTTCACCATCAGATCCACGATCAGCTTCACTTCGTGCAGGCATTCGAAGTAGGCGAGTTCGGGCTGATAGCCCGCCTCCACCAGGGTTTCGAAACCTGCCTTCACCAGCTCGCTGAGGCCGCCGCAGAGCACCGCCTGCTCACCGAACAGGTCGGTTTCCGTTTCCTCCTTGAAGTTGGTTTCCAGGATGCCGGCGCGGGTGCCGCCGATCGCCTTGGCATAAGCCATCGCCAGGGCGCGGGCGTGGCCGGAGGCGTCCTGCTCAATCGCAAACAGGGCCGGCACCCCCTGGCCGTTCTGGTATTCCCAGCGCACCGTATGGCCGGGGCCCTTCGGAGCGATCATCACCACATCCACATCCGCGGGGGGCTTGATCAGCCCGAAGCGGATGTTGAAGCCGTGGGCAAAACTCAGCACCTTGCCAGCACTCAGGTGGGGCGCAATCTCTTCCTCATAGACCTTCTTCTGGAATTCATCGGGCAGCAGCACCATGATCCAGTCGGCCTTGGCACAGGCGTCAGCCACGCTCAACACTTCCAGGCCATCGGCCTTGGCCTTCTCGGCCGAACGGCTGCCTTCGTAGAGGCCCACCACCACGGAAACGCCGCTGTCCTTGAGATTGAGGGCGTGGGCATGGCCCTGGCTGCCGTAGCCAATGATGGCAACCGTCTTGCCGTTCAGGAGGCTGAGGTCGGCGTCGGAGTCGTAGAAGAGCTGGGCCATCCGGGCTGGGGCTGGGGCGGGGAGCAGGAACCGAGCTTACGCTCAGGTTGAGGCTTCGCTGGGATGGGAGATCACCCGGTCGATCAGGCCGTAGTCCTTGGCCTCGGCAGCACTGAGGAAGTAGTCGCGGTCGGTGTCCTTGGCGACCTTCTCCACGGGCTGGCCACACATGTCGGCGAGGGACTGGTTGAGCATGTCCTTCATGCGAAGGATCTCCCGCGCTTCGATCTCGATGTCGCTGGCCTGGCGCTGGCTGGTGCCGCCCAGGGGCTGGTGAATCATGATCCGGCTGTGGGGCAGGGCCACCCGCTTGCCCTTTGTGCCTGCGGCCAGCAGAAACGCCCCCATGCTCGCCGCCAGACCCACGCAGATCGTCACCACCTCCGATTTCACGTACTGGATGGTGTCGAAAATCGCCAAGCCCGCCGTGACCGAGCCTCCCGGAGAGTTGATGTACAGGTAGATCGGCTTGCTGCTGTCGTCGGAGTCGAGATAGAGCATCTGGGCCACCAGGCTGTTGGCGATCGAATCGTTCACCTCCTGACCGAGGAAGAGGATGCGCTCCACGCCCAGGCGGGTGTAGATGTCCACCCACCGCTCGTACTGGCTGCCGGGCAGGCGGTAAGGAACGCTGGGAGTGCCGATGGGCATGGTGCGGGAGTTGGGTAAGGAGGAGGGAAAGGGAAAGGGAGTGGGAGAGGGGCCTGGCCGTCAGGCCGCCCCGGCCAACGCCAGGGGGGGCACTTTCTGGCTGGTGAGGATCCGGTCGATCAGGCCATACTCCAGGGCTTCGCCGGGGGTGAGGTAGGTCATCCGATCGGAATCCTTGCTGAGCTGCTCAACGCTCCGGCCGGTGTTCTCCGAGAGCATGTCCAGCATGGTCCGCTTGTTCTGGAGCACTTCCTGGGCCCGGATCTGGATATCGCTGGCCTGTCCTCGGGCGCCGGAGCGGGGCTGGTGCAGCACGATCGAGGCATGGGGCAGGGCAGCGCGGTGGCCCTTGGCCCCGGCCGAGAGAATCATCGCGGCTGTTCCCATCGCCTGGCCGATGCAGATGGTGTGCACCGGTGGCTTCACATAGCGGATGGTGTCGCAGATGGCGAAGGCTTCGGTTTCGAACCCGATCGCATCACCGGTGTACCAGCTCGTTCCGGTGGAGTTGATGTAAAAGAAGATTGGCTTTTCCGGATTGTCGAATTCCAGATAGAGCATCTGGGCAACGATCAACTCGGTCACGTCCACGCCCATCTGGCGCTTGGCGTCGTCGTCGGAGAACAGTGGCAGGCCGAGGTAAACAATCCGCTCCTTCAGCAGCAGCGACGGCAGGTCTGGCGGAGGGGTGCGCATCACGGCGGAATCTCCGTAGTAAGGGGCCGACACCGACATCCGTTCACCTGATCCAGAACCAGAAGTCAGCCTAGCGGGGGTCTGAAGCCGGCTGAATCACGGCCCCGTGCTTCGGCCCGTCCGGGTCGCAGCGGGCGAACACCATCCGGCCGGTTGGGGTCTGCAGCGCGCCGGTCACGGTGACGGGCAACCGCTGGCCGATCCGCTTGCGAGCCGCTTCCACCACCACCATCGTGCCGTCTTCGAGGTAGCCCACCCCCTGGTCGGCCTCCTTGCCCTCCCGCACGATCTTGAGCTGCAGGGCATCGCCGGGCTGCACCTCCGGCCGCAGGGCGATCACCAGGGCGCTGAGGTTCATCACCTTGAGATCCTGCACCTCGGCCACCTTGGCGAGGTTGTAGTCAGCGGTCAGCAAGGTGCCGCCGGTGTCAGCCGTCAGCTTGAGCAGCTTGTCGTCGGCGCCGCTGCCCTCGTAGCGGGTGCTGTTCACCACCAGGCGGCGGCCGTAGCGCTCCCGCAGGGCCGCCAGCAGGTTCAGGCCCCGGCGCCCCTTGCCCCGCTTCTCGTTGTTGCCCGAATCGGCCAACTGCTGGAGTTCGTCGATCACCGCCTGGGCCACGATCACCTGGCCCTCCAGCAGGCCCGAGTCGAGCAGGCCGCGGATGCGACCGTCGATGATCACGCTGGTGTCGAGGATCTTGGCGCTGGCAGGTTGGAGCACCCCTTCCGTCACCAGCAGGGCGTCGGTGCTGGACGGGTTGAACAGGCGCAGCAGGGTGCGGCCGTGCACCTCGGCGAGGTTGTAGCCCAGCACCCCGAAGAACACGTTGCTGAGCACCGCCGCCAGCGGTTTGACGAACACCACCTCCCAGGGCAGGGACAGCAGCAGGATCGGCGCCAGCAGCAGGTTGGCCACCAGCAACCCCAGGATCAGACCCACCGCCCGGCTCACCAGTAAATCGGTGGGCATCGAGCGCACCTGGCGCATCAGGCGGCGGCGGAGCAACTGGAAGAAGAAGCCGGCCAGCAATCCGAAGAAGGCGCCGAACCCCCCCAGAACCCAGCGCAGACCATCCAGGTTGGTGACCTGAACCAGCAACCCCTCCGGCAACAGGTCGACGCCCAACCAGCCGGTGGCGGCTCCGGAGACCAGGAACAGCAGCAGGATCAGCGGGTCCACCATGGGTGAGTTGGGGGCTGACCATGGTTATGGCCCTGCAGCATGGCCGATTCCAGCCGATTTGCCTGGGTCTGGTATCCACACCTCTGCCCCTGATTGGCCCCACATCCGTGAGCGAACCCCGCAGCGCCTACCTCCACATCCCCTTCTGCCAGCGGCGCTGCTTCTACTGTGACTTCGCCGTGGTCCCCCTCGGCGACAGGGCCGACGGCGCCCACTCCGGTTCGATCGAGGCCTACCTCAAGCTGCTACACGCCGAGATCGCCGGCTCCCCACCCGGCCCGCCCCTCTCCACGGTGTATGTGGGTGGCGGGACGCCCTCCCTGCTCACCCCCGGCCAGATCGGCGCCCTGCTGGCGGCCCTCGGCGATCACTTCGGCCTGGCGCCCGGGGCCGAGATCAGCCTGGAAATGGATCCGGCCAGCTTCGACCGGGACCGCCTGGACCAGTTGCTGGCCATCGGCGTGAACCGAGTGAGCCTGGGGGGCCAGAGTTTTGATGACCCGGTGCTCGAGCGTCTGGGGCGCCGCCACCGGCGGGCCGATCTGCTCGAAGCGGCCGCCTGGCTGGCCGCAGCGTGGCGCCAGGGCCAGCTGCGCAGCTGGAGCCTGGACCTGATCCAGGGGTTGCCCGAGCAAACGCTGGACCATTGGGCCGGGCAACTGGGGCAGGCCCTGGCCCTCGAAGCGCCCCATCTCTCGATCTATGACCTGATCGTGGAACCTGGCACGGTGTTCGCCTGGCGGCAGCGACGCGGTCAACTTCCTCTGCCCGACCCTGAGATGGGGGCCGACCTCATGGACTTCACCTCCGAGCGCCTGCGGGGCGCCGGCTATGGCCACTACGAGATCTCCAACTACGCCCAGCCGGGTCACGTCTCGCGTCACAACCGCGTTTACTGGAGTGGTGCGGGCTGGTGGGGATTCGGGATGGGGGCCACGGCGGCACCGTTCGGGGAGCGCCAGGCCCGGCCCCGTACCCGGGCGGCCTATGGGGAGTGGCTGAACACCCGGCGGCAGCATCAGCCCGAGGAACGCGGCGGGGCGGTGAGCGCTCCGCCCTTCGATGAGCGGCTGTTGGTGGGGCTGCGCCGCCGCGAAGGGGTGTCGATGGACCGGTTGGCCGCCGAGCACGGCATCGGCCCCGCTGAGCTGGGGGGCCTGCGGCAACGGCTCGGACCCTTTCTGGAGGGTGGACTGCTGCTGATCGAAGGTTCCCGCTGGCGGCTCAGCGACCCTGCGGGCCTAGCCCTCAGCAATGCGGTGCTGCGGGAGCTGCTGGACTGGTGGGACGGGCGGCCTGATCCTGGAGCCAGCCCCGCAGGGCCCCAACGGCAAGACCACGGCCATCGATCAACGCCGGGCTGAACGGGGGCTGGCGGGGACTGAGCCCGAGCAGGTCGGCGGTGACCCGCACCTGGCCGTCGCAGTCGTCGCCCGCCCCAATGCCGATCACCGGGATCGTCAGTTGGCGCCGGAGGCTGCCCGCCAGCCCATCGGGCACGTGTTCGAGCACCAGGGCGAAACAACCAGCCGCTTCCAGATCCAAGGCCTGGCGCCGCAGCCGCTCCTGGCTGAGCGGATCGTTCGCCTGGCGTCGGTAGCCCAGCCGATGCACCGACTGCGGGGTGAGCCCGAGGTGGCCCATCACCGGGATGCCGGTGCGGACCAGGCGGTCAACCACCACGAGGGTTTCCGGCTCGCCGCCCTCCAACTTCACCGCCGCGGCCGCTGTTTCCTTCAGTACCCGGCCGGCGGCAGCCACGGCCCGCTCGGGCCCGCATTGATAGCTGAGAAAGGGAAGATCACAGATCAGCAGGGGTTGCTGGTCCAGGGGACGGCTCAACCCCCTGGCCACGGCCCGGGTGTGGTGAAGCATCTGCTCGAGGGTCACCGGCAGGGTGGTGGGATGGCCCAGGACCACCATCGCCAGGGAGTCGCCGACCAGCAGCGCTTCGGCGCCCGCCTCCTCCACCCAGGCGGCCGAGAGGGCGTCCCAGGCGGTCAGCATCCGGATCGGTTGCCCCGCCTGCTTGCGATGCACGAGATCACCGGGACGCAGGGGCACGGGCGGGGTGACGCGAAAGCTGATTGCTACTATCGCTTTGACTCGGACCGATGCGGCCGGGACGCCCAAATCTGGTCAGAACCGGAAGGTGGCAGCCACACGGGATGCTCCAGGCAGGCGTCGACTCCGGGTCACCCTCTTCAAGCCGTTCGAGCGCACCTTGAACGACAGGGGCAGGTCCTGATCAGAGGTCGCTGCTGGTGCGGCCCTGGCGGTTCAGCAGGAAAGGGGGGATCTTTGCCCCCCGCTGGTGGTCACCGGCCTGGCCGTGGGGGGTCTGGGGGCTGGTGAAGCTGGGCGTCTGCTGGTCCTGGCGGTAGGAGATGCCGCTCTCGAAACCCGTGGCGATCACCGTGACGTGAATCTCTCCCTCGAGTTTTTCGTCCACCACAGCCCCGACGATGATGTTGGCGTCAGGGTCGACCATGTCGTAGATCACATCGGCGGCATTGCCCACGTCTTCGAGGGTCATGTCCTTGCCGCCACAGACGTTGATCACGCAACCCTTGGCGCCGTCGATGCGGCCCGATTCCAGCAGGGGGCTGCTCATGGCGGCCTGGGCCGCCTCGGTGGCGCGAGAGCGACCGGAACCCACGCCAATGCCGAGCAGGGCGGTGCCGGCCATGGTCATCACCGAACGCACGTCGGCGAAGTCCACGTTGACCAGGCCCGGCTTGGTGATGATGTCGCTGATGCCCTTCACCCCCTGGCGCAGCACGTCGTCGGCGGCGCGGAAGGCTTCCTGAAGTGGAGCACCGGCGATGGCGTCGCGAAGCCGGTCGTTCGGAATCACGATCAGCGTGTCGACATGCTCGGCCAGGCGGGCGATCCCCTCCTCGGCCTGCTTCTGCCGCTTGCGGCCCTCGAAGCTGAACGGCTTGGTGACGATGCCCACGGTGAGGGCTCCGCATTCCTTGGCCACCTCGGCGAGGATCGGGGCCGCCCCGGTGCCGGTGCCACCCCCCATGCCGGCGGCGATGAACACCAGGTCGGCCCCTTCGAGGGCAGCGAGCAACTCGGGGCGGGATTCTTCCGCCGCCTTCTGGCCGATGACCGGATTGCCGCCGGCACCAAGGCCCCGGGTGAGCTTCTGGCCGAGCTGCACCCGCTTTTGGGAGGCCGACTGGAGCAGGGCCTGGGCATCGGTGTTGAGCACCCGGTAGCCCACGCCCTCGAGGTCGGAGGCAATCATGCGGTTGACCGCATTGCTGCCGCCGCCGCCGACGCCGATCACCTCGATCCTGGCGGACTGGCTGGGGACGATGCCGTTGTTGCTGGCGGAAGGGTGAGAGGTGGTCACGGAGAAGGGATGGGATTCAGAGGGGGGGACTGTTGTGGCGGTGGCTTCCAGTGCAGTCTCCACGCAGAGCCCTCTTCCGTTCGACATGGCAAGCATTATGTCGGCGATTGGACGGCTCCAATCTGTTCAAACGATCACTTTTCCTTAAAGGATTATTTCATGGTTGGCCGCGTCAGGGATCCCCCTCGGCTTTGGGGCGCCCCACACGGTTCAGTCGACCCCGGAACCGGCCAGAGGCTTGGCGCCGGAGGCGGTGGTCGCTGGGGTCTGGCCCAGTTCAGGCTGGTCGGGGTCACTGAGGTCGATCGAGCGAAAGGGGCGGCCCTTGAGCTGGGCGGGCAGCTGGCTGGAGAGGTGTTGAAGCACATCCAGACGGCGGACCAGCTGGGCGTCCGGCGGCCCGAGCCGAACCTGCCCCAGCGATTGGGTCACCAGCCAGAGGTTGCCGTCCAGCTCGAAGCGAATCTCCCGCAGCGGGCTGCCCAGTCTGCTGCGGCGCTCCAGGATCTGGGCAAGCACCTGGCGGTGACGATCCTGCCAACCCACCACCTGAACCTCCGGCGCCAGACCGTTGCGCGGACTGGCCACCTGCTGCTGCACGACGCTCATCCAATTGCCGAGACGATCGACATAGCCCTTCTCCAGGCCACTGGCCGTGCGTCGCTCGGCCCGGGCGACCGCCTGGCGGTCGACGAGGGCGACACGCAGGCGCGGCGGCAGCATCAGCCGCTCCACCCTGACCTGCTCGACCGGCAGGGCAGCGGCCAGCTCGTCCTGCAGGCGCTTGGGCTGGAGGCTGAGCAGCAGCACCGGGAACTGAAGCCTGGCGGCGCGAATCACCTGGTCATGGCTGACCTGCTGGCTGCCGAGCACCTCGACCTGGCCAGGGCTGCGCAGGCTCCAGCCCTGGCGCAACAGGGCATAACCCAGACCAGCGGCACAGGCTGAGAACAGCAGCAGGCGCCAGAGATTGCGAAGCCTCTCCTTGCGGCGCAGGTCCCGCAGTTGCCGGCGACGCTCGACGCCCGGGGGATCGGGTTGGGACGGTCTGGCGCTGGCTGTCACAGCTCGCAGCGGGAGCGGGCCATCAGATCGTCCATCCAGCGGCGGGCACGCTCGGCATCGGAGAAGGCCAGATCCTTCTGTTCGCCGTTGCCTACCAGGCGGATGCGGCAGCGGCCCTGGCTTTCTTCGGTGAGGGGCGCATCGCCGGATCCCAGGGCCATCAGCTCGAGCAGCTCAAGCTTGCTGATCACGAAACTGCCCTGGGGTTTGAGCTCGCCGGCCTCGAAGCTGCTCCAGGTGAGCACCCCCTCCAGCAGCCGGGCTGCTCCACAGCCATCCAGCTTGGCCAGCTCCGACCCCTCCGCCCAGCTGCGGAACAGCCGCTGCCGCCGCCGCTCCAGCCAGCCCAGGGCCGTGAGCAGCACGAACACCACCAGGAGTGGCAACCAGAGCAGGCCGTGACTCATGGCGCCAGCATCTCTCCGACCATCGACAGCTCATTTTCCCCTGCCGCCCCGACCAATTGGTGCACCAGGTCCTCAAGCGATACACCACTGGCCTGCCACAGCATCGGAAACATGCTCTGGCTGGTGAACCCTGGCAGGGTGTTGATCTCGTTCAGCCAGATTGTGCCATTGGTTTCGTCGTAAAAAAAGTCCACCCGCGCCAGGCCGGAAGCAGCCACGGCCTGGCAGGCCAGGATGGCCAGGCGGCGCAGCTCCGCGCTGACGGCCTCCGGCAGTCGGGCCGGGATCTCGGTGCTGCTGAGCCCCTCGGTGTACTTGGTCTCGTAGTCATACCAGTCGGCCTCGAAGCGGATCTCGCCCACCACCGAGGCCTGCAGGGGGCCTCCGGGCCCGTTGCCCAGGCTGCGCACGGCACATTCCAGCTCCCGGGCCGTCACCCCCTGCTCGACGACGAGGCGGGGATCAAAGGCCGCGGCCTGGCGCAACCCCGTCAGCAGTGAGCGGCGGTCGGTGGCCTTGCTGATCCCCACCGAAGAGCCCAGGTTGGCGGGCTTCACGAAGCAGGGGTAGCCCAGCTGCGCCTCGAGCCGATCCAGCAAGCGCTCAGGATCGGCACCCAGCTCGGCGGCCTGCACGGCGGCGTAGGGCACCTGGGGCAGGCCGGCGGCGGCGAAGGCGGCCTTCATGGCCTGCTTGTCCATGCCCAGCGCCGAGCCCAGCACACCCGATCCCACGAAGGCCACCCGCATCAAGGTGAACAGGCCCTGGATGGTGCCGTCCTCGCCATTGGGCCCGTGCAGCACAGGAAACCAGACCTCCACCTCGTTTGCCCCCTCCGGCAGCCCCTGGAAGCCAGCCAGAACCGGCGTGGCAGGAAGTTCCGAGCCGGTGGCAGGCAGGCCCCTGCGCAGGACGGCGTCGGCCACGGCGGGGGGCCACCAGCGCCCCACCTCGTCGATGTAGAAGCAACGCACCTGGTAGCGCTGGGCATTGGCGCCGCTTTGCAGCGCCTTCAGCACGGTGATCGCCGAAAGGATCGAAACGGCATGCTCCCCTGAGGCCCCGCCGAACACCAGGCCAAGACAGCGGGGAGGGGTGGGCATGAAGCAAGCGGCGGGCCGGATCGGGGCCAAACGTATCAGCGATCCGCCCCCGGCCAGGGGCGGCCGGGGTCAGGCCGGCCGAGCGAGGGGGCGGCCGCTGAGCGAAAAGGCTCTGACCTCCTCAATCGCCACGATCACCAGGTCGCCGGCCCTGTGCCCTGCTGCGGGGAAAAAAGTGAGCCGGTTGGTGCGGGTGCGGCCCATCAGCTGGGCAGGGTCCTTCGGGTTGATCCCCTCGGCCAGCACCTCCTCGCTGCGGCCCAGGTAGCGGGTGCTGCGGGAGCGGGCGGTGCGCTCCACCAGGGCGTTGAGTTCCCGCAATCGCTCCACCTTCACGTCCTCGCGCAGCTGGTTCGGCCAATCGGCGGCGGGGGTGTTGGGGCGCGGCGAGTAGGCGGCGGTGTTGACAAGATCGAAGCCGATCTCCTCGATCAGGGCCAGGGTGCGGCGGAACTGGGCGTCGGTTTCACCGGGGAAGGCCACGATCACATCGGCGCTGATGGAGGCCTCCGGCATGCGCTCTCGGATGCGCTTGATGATGCGGCGGTAGCGCTCCACCGTGTAGCCCCGGGCCATGGCCTTGAGCACGGCGTCATCGCCGCTCTGGAAGGGGATGTGGAAGTGCTCGCACACCTTGGGTAGCTCGGCGCAGGCGTCGACCAGCCGCTCGGTGAAGTAGCGGGGGTGGCTGGTGGCGAAGCGGATCCGCTCGATGCCAGCGACATCGTGGACCTGGCGAAGCAGATCGGTGAGGGTGTGTTGGCGGCGCCCCTCCGGGGTGATGCCGGGCAGGTCGCGGCCGTAGGCATCGATGTTCTGGCCCAGCAACGTGATCTCCTTGAAACCCCGGGCGGCCAGTTCCTCGATCTCCTGCCGGATCGCTTCGGGCGTGCGGCTCTGCTCCTGGCCCCGCACCGCGGGCACCACGCAGTAGGTGCAGCGCTCGTTGCAGCCGTAGATCACGTTCACCCAGGCGCAGACACTGCTGTCGCGCCGGGCGGTGGTGAGGTCTTCGAGGATCTGGCGCTCGCCAGTGGCCACCACCTGCTGGCCACTCTCCACCTGCTCCAGCAGCGCATCTAGGCGGTTGGCGTGCTGGGGGCCCATCACCAGGTCCAGCTCAGGCACCCGCCGCAGCAGGGCTTCGCCTTCCTGCTGGGCCACACAGCCCGCCACCACCAAGGTGAGATGGGGATTGAGGCGTTTGCGCTGGGCCTGGCGGCCCAGATAGCTGTAGACCTTCTGCTCGGCGTTGTCGCGGATCGTGCAGGTGTTGTAGAGCACCAGATCGGCCGTGTGCTCCCCCTCACCAGGCAGATAACCCATGGTTTCGAGGATGCCGGCCATGCGCTCGGAATCCGCCTTGTTCATCTGGCAGCCGAAGGTGGTGATCCAGTAGCTGCCCCGGCGCGTCAGGGTGGATGTCATGGCGCCAGTCTCATCCATGGCGGAAACTGGAGCCATGCAAGGGCGCCTGCGGCGGTTTTCACTCACCAAGCTGGTGCCCCTGGCGATCAGCCGGGGCACCACCGCCAGCGTCGAGCGGTTGCTGGTGGAGGTGGAGCACGACGGGGTGGTGGGGCAAGGCGAAACCGGCGGATTCGAGACCGGTCACCGGTCCTTCAGCACCGAAGTGGTGGCGAGGGAACTGGAAGAGGTCCTGCCGCGGCTCGGCAGCCAGGATGTCTCATCAAGGCCGTGGGATCCTGCCGTGCGCCAGGCGCTCGAACCGCTCCTGGCTCCCCTCTCGCCCCCGGCCCGCTGCGGCCTCGACCTGGCCCTCCACGATTGGTGGGGGAAGCGGCTGGGCCTGCCGCTCTGGCGGCTCTGGGGCCTCGATGCCCAGGCCTGCAGCGCCACCAGCGTCACCCTGGGCCTGGGCACGGTTGAGCAGGTGCTCGCCAGGCTGGAGCGGTGGCAACAGCAACTGGGCTGCCGCCCCAGCCGGGTGAAGCTCAAGCTGGGCAGCCCCGACGGCCCCGACCATGACCGGGCCCTGGTGGCGGCCGTGGCGGCCGCCACCAGGGCAGAACTTCAGGTGGATGCCAACGGCGGCTGGGACCTGGGCACGGCCCAGCGCCTGATCCCCTGGCTGGCCGAGCAAGGGGTGGTGCTGATGGAGCAACCCCTGCCGGCTCTGGCCGATCCGGAAGCCGACACGGCCGGCTTCGCCGCCCTCGATCTGCATTGCCCGATCGTCCTGGTGGCCGATGAGAGTTGCTGGAACCTCGCGGACCTCCTGCGGCTGGCACCCCATGTCGATGGCGTGAACATCAAGTTGCTCAAGAGTGGAGGGCTCAGCGAGGCTCTGCTGATGGCCCGGACAGCAGATCGGCTGGGGCTGGGGCTGATGCTGGGCTGCTACTCCGACAGCGCCCTGCTCAACGGCGCCGCCGCCCAGCTGTTGCCCCTTGTGCGCTGGCCGGATCTCGACAGCCACCTCAACCTGATCGACGACCCCTTTGCGGGCCCCGTGCGGGTCGGCGACCTCCTGCGACCCTCGCCACGCCCAGGCCTTGGCGTGGTGGCGACAGCACCGTGCTGAGCGCCACCACGCCGATCGTGCTGCTCCAGCACGACGGGCTCACCAACCTCTCCGGCAAAACGGGCCTGGCCATGCTGCGCTATCGCCCAGGCCCGATCGTGGCGGTGGTAGACCCCAGCCAGCCCACCGGCAGCCTGGAGGCGATCACCGGGATTCGGCGAACCGTGCCCGTGGTGAGCAATCTGCGGGCCGCCTTGCCCTTCGGCCCCGAAGCGGCCGTGGTGGGGCTGGCTCCCTCCGGCGGCCGCCTGCCGGACGGGCTGCGCGCCGACCTGGAGGCCGCCCTGGCGGCGGGGCTGAATCTGGCCAGTGGCCTGCACACCCGCCTGGGCAGCGACCCGCAGCTGGCGGCGCTGCTCAGGCCTGGCCAGTGGATCTGGGATCTGCGCCAGGAACCGGCGGGGCTGGCGGTGGCGGCCGGTCGGGCCGCGGCCCTGGGTGGCGAGCGCTTCCTGGCAGTCGGGACCGACATGGCCGTTGGGAAAATGAGCGCCTGCCTCGAGCTGACGGCGGCGGCCCGGCGACAGGGTATCGACGCCCGCTTCGTCGCCACGGGCCAAGCGGGGATCCTGATCAGCGGTGGCGGCGTTCCCCTCGACGCGGTGCGGCTGGACTTCGCGGCTGGTGCCGTGGAAGCCGCTGTGCTGACTGCCGCCGCCGGCGCCGGGGACGACACCCTGCTGTTCGTGGAGGGCCAGGGGTCGCTCTGCCATCCCGGCTCCAGCGCCAGCCTGCCCCTGATCCGCGGCAGCCAACCCACCGGCTTCCTGCTGGTCCACCGGGCCGGCCAGACCGCCCTGACCAACCACCCCGCCCTGGCCCTGCCGCCGCTGCGCCAGTTGATCGACACGATCGAGCAGCTGGCCGCCCTGGGCCGAACCGGCACGGCGCCTGCCCCACGGGTGCGGGCGGTGGCGCTCAACACGGCCCGGCTGGGCGAGGCGGAGGCCAGCTCCGCCTGTGCCGCGATCGGATCGGAAACAGGCCTCACCTGTGCCGATCCCGTCAGGAGCCTCGCAGCGGCCGATCGGCTGCTGGAGGCGTTAAGGGCGGACGAGGGGATTCGAACCCCCGGATGGCGGCACCACAAGCCGCTGCCTTAACCACTTGGCGACGCCCGCCGTGGTCTTTGCCAATGTATCAACCTGCCCTGCCGCCAGACGTTGTCGTCCATCCGTCCAGCCACGCCGTTTCGTTGGGGGTTGGTTCTCGCCGCAGGGCTGGGCGTGGGCGGCGCAACGGTCGTTCTGGCGCTGACCAACCCAGGCCCTGCGGACTTTGAGGCCTTCGCCGCCGAGCAATTGGTGCAGCGGGCCACAGCGGATCTTTGCGGGCCGGACGGCCTGCCGATGGCCCTGCGACTGGTGGTACGGAACTGCCCGGAGTTGATTCGAAGCCAGCGCCATTTGCTCGGATCCCTGGCGGCCCAGGCGAGCGAACGCCAGAACTTCGGGCTGTTCAGCCTCTACCGCACCACGATCGGCGGACCCAGGGTGCTGCGGTTTCTGGAGCTGCCGGTCTACCGGGCCATCACCCTGGCGGGAGCAGGCCAGTTCGTGATCCTCAGCACGTCCAGTGATCGCAGCGAATCCGCCGCCGGCCATGCCGGCCCCCAGCCGTGACCGGATCCGCCCTGCCGCCGCTGCTGCTGCCCCGCGCCCTGATTGACCCCTTGCGCACCGACCTGCCTGCAGCCGACGCGGAAGGGCTCCTGGCGGTTCGGCTGGAGCATCACGCGGGCCTGATCAGCGGCATCCAGCCCTACCAGGCCCGGCCCGGCGAGCAGCTCCCGCTCGCCCTCACCCCCCTGGTGGAGCCCCATGCCCACCTCGACAAGGCCTTCACCTGGGCCGAGCACCCCAACCGTGCCGGCAGCATGGCCGGGGCCCTCGCCGCCAACCAGCAGGAGCACCTCAGCCGCAGCCAGGAGCAGGTGGGCCGCCGGGGCGAGCGCGCCCTGCAGCGTGCCTGGCGCCAGGGCTCCCGGGCGATACGCAGCCACGTCGACAGCCTGGGTCCGGGCGCGGAGGCCAGCTGGGAGGCGCTGCTGGGCTTGCAACAGCAGTGGCGGGACCGGCTGACCCTCCAGCTGGTGGCGCTGGTGCCTGTGCGCCACTGGGCGACCGAAGCAGGAGAGCGCCTGGCCCGGCGCTTGAGCGGCGAGGCAGGGTCGGTGCTGCTCGGTGGTGTGCTCGGTGCCCCCTTTCCCCCAACCCCGGAGGACCGGGCCGGTCTGCTGGCCCTGCTGCGGCTTGCCGATGGCCTGGGCTGCGGCGTCGATCTCCATGTCGATGAGAGCGCCGCCGGTGGCGGGGCTGGGGTGGCCCTGGTGGCCCGGCTGGTGCGGCAGGAGCGCACCGCCATTCCGGTCACCTGCAGCCACAGCTGCAGCATGTCCCTGCTGCCGGCGCGGCGCGGCCAGGATTTGGCCGAGTTGATGGCGGAAGCGGGGCTGGCGGTGGTGGCCCTGCCCACCACCAACCTGTGGCTGCTGGGCCACCGGGACGGCAACACCCCGGTGGCTCGGCCCATGGCCCCGATTCGCCAGCTGCAGCGGGCCGGTGTGACCGTGGCGGTCGGCGGGGACAACGTGCAGGATCCCTGGTTCCCCGGCGGCGACTTCGACCCCATGGAGCTGCTGCGGCTCACGGTGCCGGCGGCCCACCTGGCCCCCTGGCAGCGCCAGGGGCTGATGCCCTTCACCACCGCCGCCTCCCGGCTGCTGGGGCTGGCCTGGGATGGGGTGCTGCGGCAGGGGGCGCCCGCCGATCTGGTCGTGCTGGCCGCCGGCAGCTGGAGCGACCTGCTGGCCCGCACCCCCCAGCGGCGGGTCCTCCGCCAGGGCACCTGGCTGCCTGGCCTGGATCCAGCGCCCCTGCTGCCGCTGCTGGAGGCCCTGCCGCGATGACCGCCCAACCTGTGCCCGACCTCTTGCCAAGCGAGCTGCCGGCTGGATTGCCCCCCCTGGCCACGGCACAGCAGCTGGCGGCGATCACGGCCGAACTCGGCGGGGTCAGTGGGTTGCGCCTGGTGAGCAGCGGCGCGGAGCTGGAGCGCCTGTCCCATGACCGGTTCGACTACTCGCCAGTGCTGGCCCCCTTGTTGCGCGGGAAACGGGCCCAGCTCATCGTCCAGGCCACAACCACGGACCAGGTGCTGCGGGTGGCGAAGGCCTGTGCCCGCCACGCTGTCGCCCTCACCGTCCGCGGCGCCGGCACCGGCAATTACGGGCAGTGCGTACCCCTGGCCGGCGGGGTGGTGCTCGATCTCAGTGGCCTCAACCGGCTGCGCCGGCTGGATCCGCTCAGCAACATCGTCACGGTGGAAGCGGGCTGCCTGCTGGCTGATCTGGACCGGCGGCTGGGTGCTTTGGGGCGGGCTGTTCGGTTGGCGCCCAGCACCTGGCGCAGCGCGACGGCGGCGGGCTTCATCGCCGGTGGGTCGGGCGGGATCGGTTCCCTGCGCTTTGGATTTCTGCGCGATCCCGGCAACCTGGTCGGCCTGGAGGTGGTGACCCTGGAGCCCGAACCCCGTCTGCTCCAGCTCGATGCCCCAGCCAGCCGCGCCCTCAACCATGCCTACGGCACCAACGGCATCCTCACTGCCGTGCACCTTCCCACGGCCGCCGCGGTGGCCTGGCAGCAGCTGGTGGTGGACTTCGAGAGCTGGGATGCCGCCCTCGCAGCCGCCCGCCTGCTTCCGGCCACGGCCCTGCTGCTCAACAGTCTCTGCCTGCTGGAGGCCCCGGTGGCGCACTGCATGCCTGCCCCTGGGGGCAGCGGGCCGGGCGGTTGCCCCCAGGCCCGCGGCCATCGAATGCTGGTGCTGGCCGCACCCGATGCCCTGAGCACCCTGGAGCCCCTGCTGGCGGAGCTGGGGGGAACCCTGGTGTGGCAGGCAGCGGAGCAGGGGGACCGCGGACTCCCCCTGCGAGAACTCAGCTGGAACCACACCACCCTGCACATGCGGGCCCGCGACCCCGGCTGGACCTATCTGCAACTGCTGCTGCCCCAACCCGAAGCCCCCGCCCTGGGGGCCTTGAAGCAGCGCTGGGGGGACGATCTGCTTTGGCACCTGGAGGGGGTGCGGCAGCAGGGGGGCCAGCGGCTCGTGGCCCTGCCGCTGGTGCGCTGGCGGGGCGCCGCGGCCCTGGAGTCCCTGATAGGCCAGGCCCGGAATCTCGGCGTGATGCTGTTCAACCCCCATGCCCTCACCGTCGAGGATGGGGGACTCGGGGTGATCGACGCCGATCAGGTGGACGCCAAGGCCGCCCACGACCCGGCCGGACTGCTCAACCCCGGCAAGCTGCGCGGCTGGGCGAAGCTTCCACACTGATTGTCAACGGCAGGCCCGTTCAGAGGCAGCCACCTCAACGGCAGTCGAGACTGAGCCTGGTGCTGACCCCGGTGATCGGATGGGTGCCGTGGGCCCGCTGGCAGAGCTGCAGCTGGTCAGCGCGATCGAGCAGGGCATCGGTGAAATCGGCGTTCTCGATCACGGCCTCGCTGAAACTGCTGCCCGAGGCGATCACCCCCTGCAGGAGGGCGCCGCTGAGGTCGGCCGCCGTGAAATCAACCCGATCCATCAGGACATCGGAGAGGTCGGCACCATTGAAGCTGGCCCGGATGAAGGAGGCCTGGGTGAGGATCGCCCCTCTGAGATCTGCCCCGGCGAAGTTGGTGTCCTGAGCCGTCGCCCCGGCAAAGGAGGTGTTGCGCAGTTGCTGCCCGCTGAAGTCCTGGCCACTCTGATTTGTGAGGGTGTAGTCCACCCTGTCCTGAAAGAGGGCCCGGTCCTGGAGGCCCCCGCCGGCAGTGGTATCGAGGGCCAGGGCCGGCCCAGGGATCAAGGGTGTCAGCCCGACCAGCCAAAAAAGCCCGACGGCGGCCATGGGCAGCAGCAGCCGGAGAAAACGGTGGTGCAACCCATGCGGCAACTGGTCGCCCTGTTCGATCGATGCCATGGTTTCTGCCCGCGAACCCTGGCCTCACTCTGGCTCGGCATGGGCCTGCAGACTGCCGAGCAGGTAGAGCGATCCCGCCACTACCACGGGGTGCGGGGGGGTGGCGGCGGCGGAAGCGGCGGCCAGGGCCGCAGGCAGATCAGCGGCCGCTTCGAGCTGGTCGCCCAGCTGGGGGGAGGCGGCGAGCAGGTCGGAGCGGCTCCAGCAGGCATGGCTGGGCACGGGCACCAGCCAGGCCCGGTCGCCAGGAGCGAGCAGCGCCCCAAGCAGTTCAGGCCCCTGCTTGTTGGCCAGGACCCCTACCACGAAACACCAGGGCCGCCCTGCCCCCGGCTCCCGCCCGGCGCGGTGATCCAGCTCGGCCCGCAGGGCCCTGGCTGCCGGTACGTTGTGGGCGCCATCGAGCAGCAGGGGGTTTCCCCGCCAGCTGGAGTCCTGCAGCCGGGCCGGCCAGCGGGCACCTGCGAACCCGGTGGTGATCGCCTGATCGGGAATCCGCCAGCCGACCTGGCGCAGCAGCTGGAGCATGCCGAGGGCCACGGCGCTGTTGCTGCGCTGCACCTGGCCCGGCAGGCCGCTGCGCCAGCGCAGGGAGCCAGCCACCAGTTCCTCGCCGCGGGTCTCGAGGGGATCCACCCACAACAAGCTGCTCCCGAAGTCCTCGGCCCGCTGCCGCAGGGCGAGGGCCACCTCCGGCGCCTGGGGTCCACTCACGGCGGACCCGCCCGGCCGCAGGGATCCAGCCTTTTCGGCGGCGATCAGCTCCAGGCTGGAGCCGAGATGCTCGGCGTGGTCCATGCCAATGGCGGTGAACCCCACCACCTGGCGATCGGGATGCACCGTGGTGGCATCGAGGCGGCCCCCCAGCCCCACCTCCAGCACAACGATCTCCAGCTTCGCCGCGGCGAAGGCCTGGAAAGCCGCCGCCGTGATCAGCTCGAAGGGGGTGAGGTCATGGCGGCGAGCGACGGGTTGGAGGTCGGTGAGCAAAAAGCGGAGCTGGGCCGGGGTGATCCAGTCGGGGCCGAGCCGGATCCGCTCACACCAACTCACCAGATGGGGCGAGGTGTAAAGACCGCAGCGCAGGCCAGCCGCCGAGAGGGCCCCGTGCAGCAGGGCGCAGACCGATCCCTTGCCATTGGTGCCCGCCACCTGAACGGCTGCGAACTGCCGCTCCGGATGTCCCAGTTCCGCCAGGGCGGCTTCGAGCCGTCCCAGGCCCAGGTCAATGCCCCGGCTGCTGAAGGGTTCGATCAGGTCGGCGAAGGAATCGGCCAGGGGCGCCACTCAGGCGGTGGCGATAGCCTGCAGCGCCTGCTCCAGCCGAGACACCGCCAGCTTCAGCTGGCGGGGCTGGATCACCAGGGGCGGCACGAACCGCACCACCCGGGGGCCGGCAGCCACCACGAGCAGGCCGGCCTCGATCGCCTTGAGCACCACGTCCGAGGCGGCCGGGCCATCGGAGCGCAGCACCAGCCCCTGCAGGAGTCCCCAACCCCGCACCCCTTCGAGCTGCTGGGGCCGGCGGCTGACCAGATCGGCCAGCAGTTGTTGGAGCAGTTCGCCCATCCGCTGCACGTGGGGCACCAGCAGCCGCCGTTCCAGCTCCTGGGCCACGGTGAGGGCGGCCCGGCAGGCGAACGGGTTGCCGCCGAAGGTGCTGGCATGGTCGCCGGGGCGGAAATGGTCGGCGGCGTGTTTCACGGCCAGGGCCCCGATCGGGATTCCTCCCCCCAGTCCCTTGGCCAGGCTGATCGCGTCGGGCTCCACCCCCAGCTTCTCGTAACCCCAGAGGGCCCCGCTGCGGCCCATGCCGATCTGCACCTCATCAAAGATCAGCAGGATGCAGTGCTGATCGCAGAGCTCACGGACCCGCCGGAAGAAGGCGGGATCGCCGGGATTCACGCCCCCCTCCCCCTGCAGGGGCTCCAGCAGCACCGCCGCCACCTTTGGCCCATCGGCCTCCAAGGCTGAGAGCAGGGCCTCGAAGGCCGCGATGTCGTTGTAGGGAAAGAAGCGGAACCCCTCCACCATGGGCTCGAAGCCCTGATGATACCGGGGCTGGCCCGTGGCACTCACCGCGGCCAGGGTGCGGCCGTGGAAACTGGCCTGGGCCGTGAGGATGAAGGGCCGCTCGATGCCGCGGACCACGTGGCCGTGCTTGCGGGCCAACTTGATGGCGGCTTCGTTTGCTTCCGCCCCGGAATTGCAGAAGAACACCCGATCGAGGCAACTACGGCTGGTGATCCAGGTGGCGAGCAACTCCTGCTCGGGGATTCGGTAGAGATTGGACACATGCTGCAGCCGTCCGAGCTGGCGGCCCAGGGCACGGCGCATCACCCGGTCGCTGTGGCCGAGGGTGCAGGTGGCAATGCCGGCGACACAATCGAGATAGCGGCGGCCGCGGTTGTCTTTCACCCAGACGCCGTGGCCTTCGACCAGCTCCAGGGGAAGTCGGCCGTAGGTGTCCATCACCGGGCTCGGGGGCTGAGGGGCCTGCTCCAGCGCAAGGGCCCAGCCGGTCTGGTCGGGGGGGATGGGAGCGGTGGGACTCGAACCCACAAACCCGAAGGCGCTCGATTTTGAGTCGAGTCCGTCTACCAATTCCGGCACGCTCCCGTGGGCTCGACCTTAGCCGTGGGATCAACCACAGCCGCGCGCCCGCTCAGGCAGCAACGCGGCGGATCCTGGCGCCCACGGCGTTGAGCTTGCCTTCCAGATCGGCGTAGCCCCGATCCAGGAAGGAGAGGCCCTGCATGGTGGTGGTGCCCTCGGCGGCAAGACCAGCCAGCACCATGGCCGCCGAAGCGCGCAGATCGCTGCCTTTCACCGGCGCACCGCTGAGGCTCGGCACCCCTTCGATGAAGGCGGTGTTGCCCTGGAGGCGGATGTCGGCACCCATCCGTTGCAGCTCGGCCACGTGTTGCAAGCGATTCTCGAAAATGGTTTCGACGATCATGCTGGTGCCGGGAATCGTGGCCAGCAGGCTCATGAACGGGGCCTGGAGATCGGTGGGGAACCCTGGGAAAGGCTGGGTGCGCAGATCAACGGGACGCAACTCGCCCGGCCGGATCGTGAGGCCATCCCCGGTGGCCTCGAATGAAAAGCCCATGTCTTCGAGCTTGGTGATCACCGCACCGAGGTGGTCGGGAACGATCGGGCCAACGGTGAGGACCGAGCGGGTGATGGCCGCCGCCAGCAGCAGGGTGCCCGCTTCGATGCGATCCGGGATCACCGCATAGCCGGCGCCATGAAGACGCTGGACTCCAACGATGGTGATGGTGGGGGTGCCGGCACCGCGGACTTCGCCACCCATGGCGTTCAGCAAGCCGGCAAGATCAACAACCTCCGGCTCCAGGGCAGCGTTCTCGATCACCGTTTCGCCGTCGGCCAGGGCGGCCGCCATCATCAGGGTTTCGGTGGCGCCCACACTGGGGCAGTCGAGGTGGATGCGGCCACCGACCAGCCGCCGGCTGCGGCCCGGAACGGCCGCCGACACCACGCCGTGGTCGATCGTCACCTGGGCCCCGAGCGACTTCAGACCCTTGACGTGCTCGACGACCGGCCGGGTGCCGATCTGGCAGCCACCCGGCAGGGGGACACTGGCCACCCCGAGGCGAGCCAGCAGGGGCCCGATGCAGAAGAAGCTGGCCCGCAGGCTGCTGACCAGCTCATAGGGGGGCATCGCCTGGGTGAGCTGGCTGGCATCGAGCTCCACCCAGCTGGCGCCGCTGCTGACCTTCACCCCCATGGCGGCAAGGATCTCCCCCATCGCGGCGATGTCGGTGAGGGGTGGAACATTGCTGAGGCGCAGGGGCTCTGCAGTTAGCAGACAGGCCGCCATCAGGACCAGAGCCGAGTTTTTGGCGCCGCCCACCCGGACCTCCCCCGTCAGGGGGTGACCGCCCACGATCTCCAGCTGGGGCATGGTGAGCAGCTGGAGCGGCATGGGGGCGGTCAGGGTCATGGCACTGCGAAATCCGTCAGGTCACGGCATCTTGACAAGCAAGGACCGGACCGTCTAGCCGTCCGCCCGAGGAAGTGTCATATTCAGTCACAAAGTTGACAGTCCCTTGTGTTTCACGCTACCCGGGCTCCGCTTCGCCAAAGGTCAGGGCGTCAGCCCCGCGATGTTTTAGGGTGGGTTTCCCACTTCGGTGGCAGGCCAGCGGATGTGGCGGAATTGGTAGACGCGCTAGTTTCAGGTACTAGTGGCAGCAATGTCGTGGGAGTTCAAGTCTCCCCATCCGCACTTTTCTCTCTTCTCACCAGCCCTGGAGGCCGGTGCTTCATCAGCCGCTTACCGGTAGCTCCCTCCTGGCGGTCGCTACCGTCTGGCTTCCGTCCTGACGACGACCCCCACGGTTGTGGCTCTCCGATGATCGTTCTGAAGATCACCAATGCCTCCGAGGTCGTCGCAGGCAAGATCGGCAAATTCCTGGAAAGCCTCACCCCCGACAGCTTCGACCAGGCCAAGGTCGAAGACGAGGTGGTCAAGAAGCTGGTGGAGAACCTGCAGATGGAGGGGTTGAAGGGGGAGGTGGCCTCGATCAACGGACTGGATCTGGTGGGCTCGAGCCTCGTGATCCATGAGCCAACCGCAGTCCGGCGCCATCAATCCTTCTGACCTTGCCGGTGGGAGCGCTGGGAGCTGGGCCAAGGAGCAGGGCCTGATCAGCAGCCGGCGCAACCCGCTCGTGGCGCTGTTCCGGGAGCTTCAGCGGGCCGAGGGCCGGCGTGAGCAGGGCCTGCTGCTGCTCGAAGGCACCCACCTGCTGGAGGAGGCGATCGGACTGGGATTGCGACCCGCCCAGGTTCTGGCAACCTCAGGCTGGCTGGAGCGCCATGGCGGCCGGCGGGCCTGGCCCGAGCTTCAGCTCGTTTCCGAGCCGGTGCTGGCCGCGATCGCGACCACCAGCCACCCCGACGGGGTGGTGCTGAGCCTGCCCTGGCCGGATCCAGCCCCGCCCGAGGGTTCCGACTTCGTGCTGGCGCTCGATCACCTGCAGGACCCCGGCAACCTCGGCACGTTGATGCGCACCGCCCTGGCCGCCGGGGTCGAAGCGCTCTGGCTGGCGGGCGGCGCCGATCCGTGGCAGCCCAAGGTGCTGCGGGCCTCTTCAGGGGCGGCGCTGGCCCTGCCGATTCTGCGGCTGGAGAGCCTGGCCCCGCGGCTGGAGCAGGCCCGCCTGGCGGGGAACCAGGTGGTCGCCACCGTCGTGCCCCATGGCGAGGCGGGCTCCGCAGCCCCGCCCCAGCCCTACTGGCAGCTGGACTGGACCCGGCCCACCGTGCTGCTGCTCGGCAATGAGGCGGCGGGGTTGGCCCCGGATCTGCTGGCCTGCTGCAGCCACCGGGTCACCATTCCCCACAGCCCCGCCGTTGAGTCCCTGAATGTGGCGGTGGCGGCGGCGCCGCTGCTGCTGGAGCGCTGGCGTCAGCAGCAGGAGAGAATGCCGGGCATTCCCAGCAGCGCACCACCGTGAGTTTCGACTTCGATGTGATCGTGATCGGGGCCGGCTATGGCGGTTTCGATGCGGCGAAACACGCCGCCGAGCATGGCCTGCGCACGGCGATCGTCGAATCCCGGGACATGGGCGGCACCTGCGTGAACCGGGGCTGCGTTCCCTCCAAGGCGCTGCTGGCCGCCAGCGGCCGGGTGCGGGAGTTGGCCGACGCCACGCACCTGGAGGGCTTCGGCATCCATGCCGGGCCGGTGCGCTTCGAGCGCCAGAAGATCGCCGACCATGCCAACCAGCTGGTGGAAACGATCCGGGCCAACCTCACCAAAACGGTGGAGCGCGCCGGCGCCACGATCCTGCGGGGCAGGGGGCGGCTCGACGGTGCCCAGCGGGTGGCCGTGCGCGAAGCGAGCGGTGTCGAGAAGGTCCACACCGCCGGTGAGGTGATCATCGCCACCGGCTCCGACCCCTTCGTGCCGCCCGGCATCGAAACCGACGGCCGCACCGTGTTCACCAGCGATGAGGCGATCAACCTGGAATGGCTGCCCCGCTGGATCGCGATCATCGGCAGCGGCTACATCGGCCTGGAGTTCGCCGACGTCTACACCGCCCTGGGCTGCGAGGTCACGATGATCGAGGCGCTCGATCGGATCATGCCCACCTTCGATCCCGACATCGCCAAGATCGCCGCCCGCCGCCTGATCGAAGGCCGCGAGATCGATACCCGCGCCGGGCTCCTGGCCCGAAAGGTCACCCCGGGCAGCCCCGTGAGGATCGAGCTGGCCTCGATGGCCACCAAGGAGCTGGTCGAGGTGCTGGAGGTGGATGCGGTGCTGGTGGCCACCGGCCGCACCCCGGCGAGCAAGAACCTCAACCTGGCCAGCGTGGGGGTGGAGACCAACCGCGGCTTCATCCCGGTGGACGAGGCCCTGCGGGTGCTGGCCAACGGCCAGCCGGTTCCCCACCTCTGGGCCGTGGGTGATGTGACCGGCAAGATGATGCTCGCCCACACCGCCGCCGCCCAGGGCACCGTGGCGGTCGACAACATCCTGGGCCACAGCCGCCTGATCGACTACCGCTCGATTCCGGCCGCCACCTTCACCCATCCCGAGATCAGCTCGGTGGGCCTGAGCGAAGCCGAGGCCAAGGCGCTGGCCGCCGCCGAGGGATTCAGCCTCGGCACCGTGCGCAGCTACTTCAAGGCCAACACCAAGGCCCTGGCTGAGCTGGAGAGCGACGGGCTGATGAAGTTGCTGTTCCGCAAGGACACCGGCGAGGTGCTAGGCGCCCACATCTATGGCCTGCACGCCGCCGACTTGATCCAGGAAATCGCCAATGCGGTGGCCCGACGCCAGGGCGTGCGGGAGCTCTCCAGCGAGGTGCACACCCATCCCACCCTCAGCGAGCTGGTGGAAGTGGCCTACAAGCAGGCCGCCGCCCAGCTCTGAGGCCCCAGCTGCCCATCGATTCCTACGATCCAGCCAGTCGCCTTCGGCCCTTGGAGATTCGCCGCCGCCCGCCCAACCCCCCCGTCAAGGTGGCCCACCTCCAGTACGGAATCCCCCATGAGGAAGCGGAGCCCCGCCACATTCTCGAAACGATCGTCTGGGAGAAGGACAGGGAGATCACGGCCGCCAAGGAACGGGTGACGCTGCAGCAGCTCAAGGGGCAGGTGGCGAAGCTGCCGGCGCCGCGGCATTTCATCGCGGCGCTCAAGGCCAGTTGCCGCAAGCCGGCGGTGATTGCTGAGATCAAGAAAGCCAGCCCGAGCCGGGGGGTGATCCGGGAGGATTTCGATCCGGTGTCCCTGGCCCGGGGCTATGCCGCCGGTGGGGCGAGCTGCCTCTCGGTGCTCACCGACAAGACCTTCTTCCAGGGGGGCTTCGAGGTGCTGGTGGAGGTGCGCCAGGCGGTTGCCCTGCCGCTGCTGTGCAAGGACTTCATCCTCTCCCCTTACCAGCTGTACCAGGCCCGGGCCGCCGGGGCCGACGCCGCCCTGCTGATCGCGGCGATCCTGACCGACCAGGACCTGGTGTATCTGCTCAAGGTGGCTGCCAGCCTCGGCCTGGCGGTGCTGGTCGAGGTGCACGACAGCCTGGAGCTGGAGCGGGTCCTGGCCCTCGATGGGGTGGCCCTGATCGGCATCAACAACCGCGACCTGACCACCTTCGCCACGGACCTGGCCACCACCGAGAGGTTGATGGCCCGCTATGGCGATCTGATTCGCCGCAAGGGGACCCTGCTGGTGAGTGAATCGGGCCTGGTCAACCGCGACGACCTCGATCGGATGGTGGGCGCCGGGGCCGATGCGGTGCTGGTGGGCGAGGCGCTGATGCGCCAGCCGGATGTGACCAGCGCCCTGGAGCACTTGATCAGTGGCTGAGGAACCTTCGTCCCGATCACGAGTGAACAAAACTCCGTACGGTTTCCTTGTTGAATGATCTTCGATGCAGAGGTTCTCCATTGCAGAAGATCACCAACAAGATTGCCCTCGAGGAGCACTTCAGTGCCCCCAGGCTTCAGCCTTCGATCAAGGACGTGGCATTTTTCGATCCAGAGGTGCTTCGGGCCATTGAAGTCGCCCTTCCGGAGTTCCAGGACCAGCGGTTGAGAGCGATGGACCAGGCCGGGATCTCGATCGCTGTTCTTTCCCAGACAGCACCCGGTGTGCAATCCATCAGGGACTCAGTACTTGCGGCTGAGCTGGCCCATGAGGCCAATGATTTTCTTCATCGACGCATTGAGACTGCCCCAAAGCGTTTTCGAGGATTTGCCTGTCTTGCGCTGCAGGATGTGGACCGTGCTTGCGATGAACTCAAGCGCTGTATTCAGGAGTTGGGTTTTGTTGGTGCCCTAGTCAATGGGAGCACCAACGGTGCCTACCTGGATGAACCCCAGTTCGCCCCTTTTTGGCACACTCTTGAACAACTTGATGTGCCACTTTACTTGCATCCTGGCCTGCCGACGGATCACCCCCAGGCCTTCCGGGGGCATCCAGAGCTGGAGGGGCCCGTCTGGAGCTGGACCTGTGACACCGCCACCCATGTGCTCCGACTCGTTTTCGGTGGTGTCTTCGACCGCCATCACACCGCACGGCTGATCTTGGGGCACATGGGAGAAACCTTGCCTTACATGCTCTGGCGATTGGACAGTCGCGCTGCTGTGACCACAGTCGGCAGGGGCCTCAGCCGTCCTCCAGCAGAGACCCTGCGACACCATGTGATGGTGACAACTTCAGGAGTCTGTGCTGACGCGCCCCTGCGCTGCGCCCTGGAGGCCATGGGTGCGGAAGCTGTGATGTTCTCAACGGATTATCCCTACGAAGACATTCAGGTTGCTGCGAACTGGATTGAGAATGCCGATTTACCTGATGACCAGAGGATCAAGGTGTGTGTTGCCAATGCAGAGCGGTTGTTGCGGTTGGGCTGAGCGGGGCGTTGAAGGGATGGAGCCGATCCTGCTTGCAAAAACCCCCGCCGTGGCGGGGGTTGGAGGATGGCATGAAACAGAGCTGATCCGAGCAACCCCCGGATCAGGAAAAACGCTCAGACCTTGCGGCTATAGAACTCCACCACCAGAAGTTCGTTGATCTCCAGGGCCACCCACTCGCGCTCGATGCGGGCATTCACCTTGGCGGAGAGCTTGGTCTTGTCGAGTTCCAGGTTGGGGGGGATGTTGGCCAGGCCTGGGAACTCCAGGTTGCCCTCGGCCAGTTGCTTGCTGGCCTTGCGCTCCCGCACCACGATCAGGTCGCCCGGGCGGCACTGGTAGCTGGGGATATCGACGACGCGGCCGTTGACAGTGATGTGGCCATGGTTGACCAGCTGCCGGGCACCGGGGACCGTGGGTCCAAACCCGAGCCGGAAGCAGATGTTATCGAGGCGATTCTCCAGGAGCTTGAGCAGGTTGGTTCCAGTGGAACCCTCCTGTGCGCGCGCTTTCTTCACGTAGCGCACGAGCTGGCGCTCGGAGATGCCGTAGTTGAAGCGAAGCTTCTGCTTTTCTTCGAGGCGGATGGCGTATTCGGAGCGCTTGCGACGGGCTTGGCCGTGCTGAC
>Ga0247840_10000644_pt1 | contig 71001 bp, 64 predicted proteins | sample LaCruzMarch2015__FD_192404 | JGI IMG/M metagenome (GOLD analysis project Ga0247840, IMG submission 192404) | Freshwater microbial communities from meromictic Lake La Cruz, Castile-La Mancha, Spain - LaCruzMarch2015_17m | ecosystem: Environmental > Aquatic > Freshwater > Lake | place: Spain... | reverse complement strand
ACAATAGGAGAAGAAGCTATCCAAGCTGTCGAATGGGCGCTAAACAATCGCCCAAGGAAACGTCTTGGATGGAAGACGCCATTAGAAGCATTTAATGAAAGTGTTGCACTTCAAGGTTGAATGTACCCTATGTATTATTTGTATGGACTTAAACATTGTGGCATAATATTAATATATGGAAAGAGAGCAATAAAAATACTTGCCCCGTACTAATTTTTTGATTAAATAATATAATAAATAAAGTAAGAATATCGGATAAATATAGCTTAAGTATGAACAAAGAATACAAAAATTTAGTTCTGGGGTGTCAAAACTGCAAAAATGACTTCACTATCGAGCCGGAGGATTTTAATTTTTATGAAAAGATAAAAGTTCCACCACCGACTTTTTGTCCTGAGTGTCGAATGATTCGGAGAATGACTTGGAGAAATGAGAGGTCGCTATTTCATCGAACGTGTGATTTTTCTGGTAAAAATATTATTACGATGTTTCATCCTGAAGCGAAGGTGAAAGTATATGATCGAGATATATGGTGGAGTGATAAATGGGAACCGACAGATTATGGTATGAAATATGATTTTTCTAGACCATTTTTTGAACAATATAAAGAGCTTTTGTCGAAAGTACCACTTGCTAATGTAGGAAATACTAATTGCGTGAATTCTCCTTATGGTAATCATGATGCAGATTGTAAAAATTGTTATTTGGTCTATGCCTCATATCTTGCTGAAGATGTTTCTTATTCCCAAGGAGCTGCTGGTTTAAAAAATTGTATTGATACTTATACTCTCCAAAATTCAGAGCAATGTTATGAAGATGTCATTTGTGATAAATTGTTTAATACGAATTTCTCATATAATTCTGATGAATCCATAAGCTCAGCATTCTTAAAACATTGTATTAATTGTCAGGATTGTATTGGGTGTATAAATCAGAGGAATAAAAGGTATTGTATTTTCAACAAACAATATAATAAAGAAGATTATTTAGAGGAAAAGGGAAAACTCGATTTCGGAAGTTTTAAAAAACTTTCAAAATTCAAAGAACAATATAAAGATTTTACTTTAACCTATCCAAATAAATATGGAAACATAATTAAATCAACGAATATTTCAGGAGATAATATAGGAAATGCTAAAAATGTTCATTATTCTTTTGACATTTATCAAGATATAGAAGATTCGAAATATGTTGCTCATGGTTTGGGGGCGAAAGATAGTTTTGATTGTTACGGTTTTGGAGGAGGAGCATATCTCTTGTATGAAGGGGTAGATACTGGATTGAAAGGCTCGATCAATTATTTTTCGGTTCTTAATCATAGTTGTATGGACACCAATTACACCTATATGTGTTACAACTCTAAAAATCTTTTTGGTTGTATTGGTATTCGAAAGGGTCAGTATTGTATATTAAATAAAAAATATACAAAAGAAGAATACGAAGAGCTTATTCCAAAAATTAAACAACATATGATAGATATACCATACACCGATAGTAAAGGAATAGTGTACAAATATGGGGAATTCTTTCCGAGTGAAATTTCGCCATTTGCTTACAATGAAACAATTGCTCAAGAATATTTTCCTTTGAAAGTTGAGGATATAAAAAAGAATGGTTATTTTTACCGAGAACCAATGAAAAGAGATTACAAAATAACCGTGAAGTCAGAAAATCTTCCAGATCATATTAAGAGTGTTGAGGATAATATTGTTGATGAAATAATTTCCTGTCCAAATAATGGGAATGAACTGACTATGTGCACAGAAGCGTATCGAATTACTGAAGATGAATTAACCTTTTTGCGAAGGTATGGTATTGCATTACCTAGATACTGTCCTAATTGTCGACATTATGAGAGACTAAAACAAAGAAATCCCTTAAGACTCTGGCATCGTAAGTGTATGAATAAGGGGTGTCTCAATGAATTTGAGACAAGTTATGCACCTGAGAGACCTGAGATTATTTACTGCGAGAAGTGCTATCAAAATGAAGTAATATGAAGAGGCTTGTCCAGCAGTAAGCACTCTTTACTACTAGTATGATGTAGATAATTATGAATTAGAACACTCAAGCACAAGCAAATAAATAAGATTTTATTTGCTTGTGCTCCTTGTTTGCTGGTATAATAAAGCATATGCATGTTGATGAAAAAGTTATTATAAATCTTCTCAATGATTCTGGGCTAGTTAGTAAGACGGACATTTCTGTCGCTCTTAAAAAATCGGGAGAGATTAATCAACCTCTTGGTTCTATTTTAGTCTCGAATGGTAAATTAACTGAAAAAGATTGGAACAAAATTCAGGCTGTCGCTCTAGGTATTCCATTTATTAGTCTGGAAGGGGAAAAAATAGATCCGAGTGTTCTCACTTTGATTCCAGAACCAATTGCTCGAAATAATAATATTATTTCTTATAAAAAAACAAATCTAGGCCTTGAAGTAGCAATGCTTGATGTTGAAAATCTTCCGGTTATAGATTTTATTAAAAAGAAAGTGGGGTTACGTATTCTTCCTAGGATGACGAGTTGTGCCTCAATAAAAGAAGCATTAAATCAATACAAAAAAAGTTTGCAAGCAGATTTTGAAGATATCATTAAAAAAGAAAGTGATTCTATTAAACCAGTGGGAGAGGATAGTAATCAAGGGGAAAAATCAGAAAAAGAATTGAAGGAATTAGCAGAAGATCTACCAATTGTTAAAATTGTTGATACTCTTATTTCTCATGCTATTACTCAGGGGGCTTCCGATGTTCATATTGAGCCAGAAGAGATGTCTCTGATTGTTCGCTATCGAATTGATGGTATTTTACATGATGCAATGACATTACCGAAAGATACTGCTTCAGGAATTGTTGCGCGTATTAAAGTGCTGTCGAATCTAAAGCTTGATGAGAAACGTCTTCCACAAGATGGGCGATTTAAAATTACAAACGACCAAGGTAGTGTCTCTTTTCGTGTCTCGACACTCCCAACATATTTTGGAGAAAAGACAGTGATAAGAATCTTGCGGGAGAATGCTAAAGGTTTCTCTCTCGAAGGACTTGGTTTTCATGGTGAAGCACTTGAGAGAATTCATGATGGAATGAAAAAGCGTACAGGAATGCTTCTTTGCGCTGGTCCGACAGGTTCCGGTAAGACGACAACTCTTTACACAATGCTTGATATTTTAAACACACCAGATGTAAATATTTCGACAGTTGAAGACCCGATTGAATATCAAATGGCCCGCATAAATCAAACCCAAACCAAATCGGAAATTGGATTAACTTTTGCCAATGGGTTAAGAACACTTCTTCGCCAAGACCCAGATATAATCATGGTTGGAGAGATTCGAGACGGGGAAACGGCATCACTTGCTGTTAACGCTTCACTTACTGGACATTTGGTCTTATCTACAATTCACACAAACTCTGCTGCAGGAGCAATTCCCCGTATGATTGATATGGGAGTAGAACCATTTCTTATTGTCTCAACTGTTAAAACTGTTATTGCACAGAGATTAGTTCGAGTTCTAGCCGAGGGTAAGGAAAAATATTTTTTGAATGAAACGGAAAAAGCTGCGTTAGAAAAAGTTGTTGATCTAGATCGTGTTCTTAAATTTTTAAAATTTGAGAAAATTGTGGCAGATGATGCTACATGGGAAACAATTCCATTTTATAAACCGAAACCAAGTGAAGAGTCAAAAGATGGTTTCAAGGGACGTCTAGGAATTCATGAAGTTCTAAAAATAACTTCGACAATCAAAGAGATGATTTTAAAAGGTTCGTCTGTTGATGAAACGGAAAAAGTTGCGAAAGAAGAGGGTATGATGACAATGCTAGAAGATGGAATATTCCTAGCAGCCAAAGGATTAACTTCAACAGAAGAGGTTCTTCGTGTTGTTTCAGAATAAGTAAAGAAGGGATGATCCCGTTAGAAGCCGCGGTCACGGTTAATAATGAGGACATTAAATATGTTTAATTAATTAATTTAAATTGGTAGGTTAGATTTATCAAGATAACGACCGCGACCTGCTTCTAACGGGATGAAATTTAAATACAAAATACAAAATAAAAATAATGAAATAGTGGAAGGGGTTATAGAATCCCCAGATAAGTTTACTTTAGCTCGAGAATTACGAGAGAAAGGGGAAACACCTATTTCAATCGAAGAAGTAAATAATAAAGAAAGTGTATTTTCTACAAAAAAGAAATTCTTTTCTAGGATATCTCTTTCTGAAAAAATAACATTTACGAATAATTTAAGTGGAATGTTGTCTGCTGGATTATCGTTGAATCGCGCTTTAACAATTTTAGAGAAACAATCTACCAATCCTGCATTTACAGATGTATTAAATGGATTAGAAGAAGATATAAATAAGGGTAATTCTCTTTCTGATGGAATGAAAAAATATCCTAAGGTGTTTTCTGGAATTTTTGTGCCAATGGTTCGGGCAGGAGAAGAATCTGGTAATTTACCAAAGACACTTACAGAAGTAGGAATCAGTCTCAAAAAGGCCTATGATTTAAGTAAGAAGATTAAAGGTGCAATGACATACCCAACCATTATTGTTTTTGCAATGTTGGTGATTGGTATTTTTTTAATGGTATATGTTGTACCTACACTTACTCAAACATTTAAGGATATTGGGACTGAGTTACCTAGTTCAACAAAATTTATAATTTGGATTTCCGACACAATAAGTAATCATTTAATTTTATTTATAATGTTTATTATATCTCTTATAATAGGATTTATTTTTCTTTCAAAACTTAAGGTTGTTCAAAGATATTTCGATAAAGGTATTTTATATCTTCCTGTTATTGGTAAAATAGCTAAAGAAGTTAATACTGCAAGGACAGCTAGAACAATGTCATCACTGTTGATGTCTGGAGTTAATATTTCTAATTCTCTTTCAATAACTGAGGAAGTTCTTCAAAATGTTCATTATAAAGAATTGGTACATAAAACTATTTCTTTAATAGAAAAAGGAAACGTTTTATCCGCTTCATTCAAAGAAAATACATTTCTTTATCCAGTTATGATGGGCGAAATGGTTGAAGTGGGAGAAGAGACAGGTAATTTGTCGAAAATGTTGTTTGATATTGCTGAATTTTACGAAAATGATGTTGATAATAAAACTAAAGACTTATCGACAATTATTGAACCAGTTTTGATGCTTTTGATTGGTGGAGCTGTAGGATTTTTTGCTATATCTATGATTTCCCCAATGTATTCAGTAATGAATAATATTTAATTTTTATATGATTAATAATTTCAAAATGAATAATAAAGGATTTACCCGCACACTAAGTTTGGTATTATTGCCTAGTTTTTTTTGGTTATATTTATATACAATATTAATGTATGATTAAGATATTTTCTAAATCTTTTATAAAGCCAAGCAATAAAAAAACAATACCAAACTTGGTGTGGGGGTTTACACTAGTAGAAACCTTAGTAGCCACAGTCATCTTTATAACTGTTTCAGTTGGTATATATGCTGGTTTTGCTAATATTTTAAAAATCATGAATATTCTTCGTATAAAAGAAATTATGACAAATATTGCAAATGAACAATTTGAAGTTGCTCGTAATTTAGCATATGCAAATATTGGAACAGTGAATGGGATACCTTCTGGAATTATTCCTCAAAATACAACAATAGTACGTGACAGTAAATCATTTGAAGTAGAGACAGTGATTCGTAACGTCGATGATCCTTTTGATGGAACGTTTGACGGAACTCCTAAAGATTTATCTCCATCAGATATGAAAATGGTAGAAATTACAATAACTTGTTTGTCATGTAATTCTAGCCTTGCTCCAATTTCTTTCACTACGAAAATTTCTCCAAAAAATCTTGAAACTACTTCAACGAATGGGGCACTTGTGATAAAAGCTTTTGATGCTGCAGGGCTGCCTGTTAGTGGAGCTGATGTTAATGTTATAAATAGTGGCATAAGTCCTAGTGTAAATCTAAACGACACAACAGATATAAATGGAGTGCTTACAATTGTTGATGCACGCCCATCTTCAACACAAAGATATAGAATCATTGTTACAAAAGATGGTTATTCTACTGACCGCACTTATAAAAAGGGTGGAACAGGGAATCCAACAAACCCAACCAAACAAGATGTTATAGTTGCTGCTCGACAGATTACACAAGTATCTTTTACTATTGATAGATTAAGTACAATTAATTTTAAAACGCTTGATAATCAGTGTGTAGCTACTCCTAATTTTGATTTTACTCTCTCTGGAAGTAAATTAATTGGTACAAACCCCAACACCATCAAATACTCTATGCCATGGGTGACTGATAGTAATGGAGAACTTAGTCTGTCTGATATTGAGTGGGATACATATAATATAACAGGGATAGATAGTGTTAATGATATTATTGGAACTAATCCACTTCTTTCACTTGGAGTTAACCCAAATATTGAACAAGATATGGAAATAATTACAGCACCTAAAAATGGGAGAAGGCTTATGGTGGTTGTTAGAGATCAGTCAACAGGATTACCTGTTTCAGACGCCTTAGTACATGTAACAGGTCCAAATGGATATTCAAACAGTGTAACAACCAATGAAGGATTTATAACTCAAACTGATTGGTCAGGTGGTGGAGGTCAGACAAATTTTACAGTACCAAATAAGTTCTTCGATTACGATACAAATATTGATTATTCTTCTTCAAGTGGAAATTTAACATTAAAAAAAATGAGTAATTATGTTTCTAATGGTTATCTGACTTCATCTACATTTGATACTGGTTCAATAAGTAACTTCAAACAAATAATTTGGAATCCAGTATCACAACCAGTGCAGACAGGAGTATCTAGTGTAAGAATCCAAATTGCAACGAATAATGACAATACCACCTGGAATTTCCTCGGTCCAGATGGGACTCCTTCCTCGTATTATAATTCTACTAATCAGAATATAAATGGGGTTCATAATGGTGATAGATATATTCGTTATCGTCTTTATCTTTCGACTTTAAATCAATCTTATACTCCGAATATATCCGATATCTCTTTTACTTATTCTTCATCTTGTATTCCTCCAGGGCAAGTATCTTTTCCATCTCTTGTTACAGGCAGTTATAATATTTTAGTAACAAAAAGTGGTTATCAGAACACATCAAAAAATGTATCAATTAGCAATAATTGGACTAAACAAGAAATTACTATATCACCATAGTTATTATGTTTATAAAAAATATAAAAAATAATAATGTATTTACCCCCACACCAAATTTCTCTAAAGAAAAAGTAAACTTGGTGTCGGGGTTTACCCTTGTAGAAATTATTGTAACTGTGGCAATTTTTTCTCTGATCTTGGGGGCTATTGGGTTGTTTGCTCGGGATACTTTTTATTATAAAAGTATTTTTTCTGGTGGTTTAATCTCTTATGATTCTGCAAATAAAATTCTCCAACCTATTTCTTCCGAAATTCGTTCGACATCTCCTTCATCTTTAGGAGCTTATAGTATTGAACAAGCCAGTAATACGAGTTTTATATTCTTTACAGATATTGATAATGATGGTTTGAAAGAAAGAATTAGATACTTTTTATCTGATAATATTCTTAAGAGGGGGGTTATTATTCCTTCTGGTTCACCTTTACAATATATATCTGGTAATGAAATTATTACAGATATTATTCCAAATCTAGTAAATGGTTCAACCCCTATTTTTTCTTATTATGACACTAACTATAATGGGAGCACTAATCCATTAACACAACCGGTTTCTATTACAAGTGTGCGTTTAGTTAAGATAACACTCATAATTGATGTAGATCCCAATAGACCACCTCTACCAATAACTGTTACAACGCAAGTAACATTGAGAAATCTAAAAGATAATTTATAATAAATATGAATATAGTAAATAAAAATTGTCGTGGAGTAGTCCTTATAAATATTCTTATTTTTACTGCTGTTGCTATATCTTTTGTCACTTTTTTTGTGACTTGGGCATCATCTAGTGTTAAAATTGCTAAATCGACTTTTTATAAAGAACAAGCTTTTCAGATTGCAGAATCTGGTATTGATTATTATCGATGGCATTTAGCTCATAATGCAAATGATTTTCAAGATGGAACTGGAACAAGTGGTCCATATTCTCATGTTTTTTATGATAAAGATGGTAATGCTATTGGTCATTTTATTCTAACAATAACTCCACCAATAACAGGTTCGACTATTGTCACAATTAAATCAGAAGGACATGTAGATGCATATCCAACAATAAAAAGAACAATACAGACACGACTTGCTATCCCCTCATTTGCAAAATTTGCTATTGTTGCTGATGATATTATGCGTTTTGGAGAAGGAACTGAAGTTTATGGTCCAATTCATTCTAATGAAGGTATTAGATTTGATGGGATAGCTCATAATATTGTGACAAGCGCACTTTCCGATTACGACGATCCTGATCATTCAGGAGATGATGAGTTCGGTGTCCACACTCACGTGACCGCATCAGATGGAAGTGTAAACGATTCCTTCCGTCCACTAGAAGCTCCTAGCAACCCAGTTCAAGCAAGAAATGATGTTTTTATGATTGGAAGACAATTCCCAGTTCCGCAATCTGATTTTACTGGTATTACTAATGATCTTTCTCTTATTAAAACAAACGCAACATCAGGGGGTAAATATTTAGCACCATCTGGGGCATTGGGTTATCATATTGTTTTTAAAACTAACGATACTTACGATTTATATAAAGTGAATAGTTTTACTTCTGCGACTAGCGGTTGTTCAAATAACTCAAGAGGAAGTGATGATACATGGGGGACATGGAGCATTCAGGATACAAGCGGGGAATCGTATATTGATAATTATAACAATCCAGCAAATGGACTTATTTTTGTGGAAGATCATGTTTGGGTAGATGGTCAGATAAATACAGCTAGAGTCACTATCGCAGCTGGAAAATTTCCAGACAACGTAAGTACACGTAAAAGTATATTTATAAATAAAGATCTTTTATATACGAACTATAATGGAGAAGATGTAATAGGACTTATTGCACAAGATGACATTACAGTTGGAATGGTAAGTGAAGATGATTTGCGTATTGACGCAGCATTAATGGCAATCAACGGAAGGGCTGGGCGACATTATTATGACAATTCTTGCAGCCCTTATCATTTGAGAGATGCTATCACTCTTTACGGGATGATAGGTAGTAATAGAAGATACGGTTTTGCATATACCGACAATACTGGCTATGATATTCGTACTATTATATATGATGCTAATCTACTTTACAGTCCACCTGTATCATTTCCTCTAACTTCAGATAAATATACTACTATCTCATGGGGTGAGATAGAATAATAATAACCTTACAAAAATAGCTATTTTGTGTTATAATAGACGCATGTATAAAATTATCGTCGCTAATTGGAAGATGAACCCGCAATCTCAAAAAGAGGCGGAAGTTCTTTTTAAAGCATTTTATACAATCGTGAATAATAAAAAAGATACAAAAGTAATTGTTTGTCCACCTTTCCCTTATCTAATTATTTCGCAAAAATTTAAAAGTAAAAAAATTTTACTTGGAGCACAAAATGTATCACAAAAAGCAGAAGGCTCTTATACTGGAGAAGTTTCAATACGAATGCTGAAAGATATGAAAGTTAACTATATTATTGTCGGTCACGGGGAAGAGCGAGCACTTGGGGAGACTAATGAAATAATAAATGAAAAGATATTAAATTTACTTAGACTAAAAATTGTTCCAATTCTTTGTGTTGGTGAAAGAGAAAAAGATAAGGAAGGATTCTATCTTTCTTTTGTCCAAGAACAAATCAAAAGGTGTCTATCTACTGTTCCAAAAGCTCAAATAAAAAATATTATTATTGCATATGAACCAATTTGGGCAATAGGCAAGAATGCAGTACGAGAAGCAACGAAAGAAGAGTTTATGGAGATGAAAATTTTTATAAAGAAAGTAATTTCTGATATTTATGATGCAAAAATAGCTCATAGTATACCGATTCTTTATGGAGGTTCGGTTAATCCTAAAAATGCCAAACTTTTTATCAAAGAAGGAGGAGCTGATGGGTTACTCGTTGGTCGCGACAGTCTCAATCCTAAAAATTTTGGCGCGATACTGAAAGCGATAGATTAAAGGGAATGAATCCCATTAGAAGCCGCGGTCACGGTTGAAATGGGAAAATAAATAGTCATATTATAATTATATTTAATTTTGTGGGCAGGTTTTGTTACAATAACGACCGCGACCTGCTTCTAACGGGATGAAATCAATTAAAGATTTAAAAGTTTTAAAAGGTAAAAAAATTATTTTAAGGGTTGATTTCAATGTTCCCATGAAGAATGGTGTGGTTTTAGATGATTTCCGTATTAAAAAAACAGTCCCGACAATTTTATACTTACAAAAAAAGGGGGCGAAGGTGATTATTATTTCTCATATAGGTAGAGATAGCAAAGAAAGTTTATTTGATGTTGTAAAATCAATTAAAAAATATATTAAAAATTTTGAATTCATTAATGGCCCAATTTTTTCTGATGAGACAGAAAATAAAATCAATTCACTTAAAGATGGGGAAGTAATAATGCTTGAGAATCTTCGCAGTGAGACAGGAGAAGAGAAAAATTCTCCTTCATTTGCAAGGGCATTATCTCGTTATGGGGAAATATATATCAATGATGCTTTTTCTGTTTCTCACCGTGAACATGCTTCAGTCGTTGGTATTACCAAATATCTTCCTGGATATGCTGGTTTTCAAATGGAAGCTGAAGTTGAAAATTTGTCAAAAGTTTTTAATCCAGAACATCCATTTTTATTTATATTAGGAGGAGCAAAATTTGAAACGAAAATTCCTTTAATCAAAAAATTCCTTCGCCAAGCTGATAATATTTTTATTGGTGGTGCAATTGCAAATGATTTTTTCAAAGCCAGAGGTTATGAAGTTGGGGTGTCACTAGTGAGTGATGCAAACTTTCAGATTACTCCACTTTTAAAAGCCAAGAATTTAATTTTACCCGTTGATGTAGAAGTGACAAAAAATTCAAAAAATCGTACAACCAAGCCAACTGAAGTTATGGTGGATGAAAGCATTGTCGATATTGGACCTCAATCAGTTTTGGCACTCAAGGAATTAATTGCAAAATCCTCATTTATTCTCTGGAATGGACCACTTGGTAAATATGAGACTGGTTTTGGAGGTGCAACAGAAGAAGTGCTCAAAATTATTTCTAAATCAAAAGCTGGAAATGTTATCGGAGGAGGGGATACAATTGCTCTAATTTCAAAATTAAAAATTGAAGATAAACTTGGTTTTGTTTCAACTGGTGGTGGTGCCACCCTCGACTTTTTATCTAAAGGAACCTTACCGGGAATTAGAGTTTTAAAATAATTTCTAATTAAAAAAATATGGAAACAAAAGTCTGCCAAAACTGTAAAAATGACTTCATTGTTGAGCCGGACGATTTTTCTTTCTATGAAAAAATGAAAGTTCCGGTGCCAAAAATTTGTCCGGATTGTCGATTTAAAATGAAAGCGATGTGGAGAAATGAAATGTCATTATATTCTGGGCGAAAATGTGGTCTTTGTGGAAAGAATGTTCTGTCTATGTATAATCCAAAACCCGGTTATATAACTTATTGTTATAAATGTTATTTGTCTGATTCATGGGATCCGAAAGAATATGCTAAAGAATATGATTTTAATAAAACGTTCTTTGAACAATTAGACAAACTTTTTTATAAAATTCCTAAAAATACTACTTTTATTGATCTTTCAAGTGGTCCTATAATAAATAGTGAATATGCAAACATGGCTGGTGGAATGAAAAATTGTTACATGGTTTTTAATGGTGGAGCAGGAGAAGATATGATGTATTGTAGGGGAGTTCGACCCGCCAAAGAAATTGGTGATTGTTATTTTGGTAAAAATATTGAGCGATGTTATGAATGTGTGAATGTTGAAAAATCAAATGGAATTATTTTTGGTAAAAATACATCTGATTCAATGGATTCATTTTTCACCTTAAATTGTAGAGGTGTAAATAATTGTTTCGGGTGTATGAATTTGAGAAATAAAAGTAATTGTTATTTTAATGAACGACTTAGTGCAGAGGAATATCAAAAAAGAGTTAAAGAAGTCAGGGGTAGTTATAAAAGAACAGAAGAAATTAAAAAAAAGTTTGAAGAATTTTGTAAAACATTACCACAAAAAGAAAATAATAATTTAAAAACAATAAATTCAGTTGGCGATTTTCTTTTAGAATGTTTAAATGTTTTTAATGGTTTTGAAGCGATTGGTGCAGAAAATTCAAAAAATATTTTTTCTACAAGAAATACAAAAAACTCTGATGGAGTAATAGGTTTTGGTTATAATAGTGAATTACTTCTTGAATGTGTGGCTGTTGGGTATTCTTCTTCTATTATTGGTTCATTTTCTTTATCAAATTGTCAAAATGTTTTTTATTCCATGTCTTTAAGAAATTGTCATGATTGTATCGGGTGTGATAGTTTAACAAATGCTGAATATTGTATTTTAAATAAACAATACACGAAAGATGAATACGAGAAGGTTAGGGAGCATATTATAAAAGAACTAACGGAAAAGGGGATACATGGTCTTATGATGCCACCTGAAATTGCTCCATTTGCATATAACGAAACAATAGCTCAAGATAGTATACCTCTTACTAAAGAGGAAGCCATCGCCCAAGGTTTCCGCTGGGAGGATGATATACAAATGACCAAAGGTAAAGAGACATTAAACCCCGAAGATATTCCAGACCATATCAACGATGTATCTGATTCAATTACGAGTGAAATACTTAAATGTATAAGTTGTGAGAGAAATTACAAAATTACCGAGCAAGAATTACTTTTCTATCGAAAAATGATTTTACCAATTCCGAGAAAGTGTTTCTTCTGCCGTCATAGAGACCGTATCGTTCGTCGTGGACCGTTTAGGTTCTTTCTCCGTAAGTGTTCACATTGTAGTAAAGAAACTCACACAAACCTGACCGAAGAAGTCGCTCCGATCATGTATTGTGAATCATGTTACCAAAAAGAAGTCATTTAAATGCCTGTCCCGTAGGAAGTAATCTTTACTTCGGGGTTATCAACAAGAGGTGATATAATTATGAATATATTAGTTAACAATAAAATAGTTAATTTTAGTCAGGAGGATTTCCCCATGCTTATTTCAGGGGTTGAAAAAAGCGGGACGTCATTTTTCAGTATTTGTTTGATGGCGGAATTGTTTAATAGGGGAGAAAAAGAAATTTTCTTTACAGCTTACCCTCCCGCAAAAGAGGAATTCAGAAAACAATTAGGAGACTCAATAAATGACAATGCTAAAATCATAGGCCAAGGAGAAGAAAAAATTTTTCTGGAAAAAATTAATGCGATTGAAGATTTTGACGAAAGAATTGTTTTGGTAAAAAATATAGAAAATTATAGTCAAAAATTGTTTGATAAATTAAAAGATAAAAAGTTGGTAATTTTCTCTGGCGACATGGATAAATGTCAGTTTGGAAATGATTTAGCCAAGAAAGATTTCAAAACAAAGATATTCTTTTCTTATCCAGAAAAGCTTATGGTGGAGAACAAAATTCGTTTACCAAAATATTTTGGAATGGTAATAAGTGAAAAACATAACGGACTGATTAGTCTTAAAACCAAATAAAAATGCTCTCGAGCATTTCGTATTGATAGTTTTTGTTATTTTTAAGTTTCAGTAAGTGTAACACTTGTGTACACCCGTTTACAACTGTTACAAAGTGATTCTACAGAGCTTTGATTATTTTTCTTAAAGTATTTTTTGCTTCCAAGTCTTTGTATTCTTTCGTTGGGAAATTCCTGAAATTGTCTCCAGTATATCTAGGTATAAGATGGACGTGGAAATGGGGGGCTTCATTGCCAACTACAGATTCCTGTACATAATCACATTTTAATCCTTTCTTGAGGGCCAGCATCATTTTTTTTGTTAACTTGAAGATATCTCCGATTGTTTTATCATCAGCTTCTTGCATCCAGACGACATGTTTCTTTGGAATTATTAAAAGATGCCCGTGATTTACCGGTTTAATATCAAGAAAAACCAAGAAATTCTTATTTTCGAAAACCTTGTGACAAGGGATTTCACCCTTTGAAATCTTACAAAATATGCAACCTGCCCCATAGGAAGTACTCTTTCCTTTGGGGTTTTCATCTCTTTTATTCATCCCGTTAGAAGCAGGTCATGGTCGGTTTTATAATTACTTCAACCTACTGATATTATTTTAAATAATAACCTATATATTATCTCGTTAAAATTCCGCGACCGTGGCTTCTAACGGGACAGGTATATCTATTATATGGTAAAATCAAAAGTATGCCAAATGAACTTGAATTACTTGATATACTGCTTTCAAATAGGGGAATACCAAAAGCTGAAAGAGAAAAATTTCTAAATCCATCATATGAAGATCATATTTACGACCCATTTTTAATGAAAGATATGGAGCGTGTTTGCGTCCGAATTTTTGAAGCAGTTGAAGGGAAAGAAAAAATTCTTATTTATAGCGATTACGATTGTGATGGTATCCCAGCTTCGGTAATAATTCATGATTTTTTTCATAAAATTGGGTATGAGAATTTTACTGTGTATATTCCAGATCGTCACGATGAAGGATATGGACTCAACATTGAAGCCATAGACCAATTCATTCTAGATGAAGTTAAACTATTGATTACTTTTGATCTTGGAATTACGGCGATTAAAGAGGTAGCTAAAGCGGAAGCGGCGGGAATAGATGTAATCATTACGGACCATCACCTGGTTCAAGATGAACTTCCTCGTGCTTATGCAATTCTTAATCCGAAGCAAGAAGAATGTGCTTATCCTGACAAAAATCTATGCGGTGCAGGGATCGCTTTTAAATTAGTTCAAGCACTGGTGAAAAAATATGGTGAATATTGGAAAATAAATAATGGCTGGGATAAATGGCTGCTCGATATGGCTGGAGTGGCAACACTCGCCGACCAAGTGCCACTTCTCGATGAGAATAGGGTATTAGCATTTTATGGATTAAAAGTTTTACAGAAAGGACGTCGGCCGGGGCTCGCGGAATTATTTAAAAAAGCCGGAGTTGATATTACAAAATTAAATGAAGAAGATATTACATTTACTTTAGCACCTCGGATAAATGCTGCTAGTCGAATGGCAGACCCGATGAAAGCATTTGAGCTTTTATCTACTACCGATTTAGTCGAAGCGAAAACATTGGGCGACCACTTGGCCAAAATTAACGATGATAGAAAAATAATGGTTGCGCATATTATGAAAGATGTGAATAAAGTTCTTCATAAGCGAGAAGAGAAGTCGATAATCGTAATCGGTAATCCGTCTTGGCGAATAGGAATCTTAGGTATTATCGCTGCTAAAATAACAGAGGAATACAAGAAACCAGCTTTTGTCTGGGGCGGGGATGGGAATGGTGATATTAAAGGGTCGTGTAGGGGGTGGGGAGGGGTGAACCTTGTTGAAATTATGACTTCACTCCCGGAGAATAGTTTACTTGAATTTGGTGGACATAAAAATGCCGGGGGATTTACAGTATCACATGAGGAGATTCATTTCCTTGAAGAGAAATTAATAAAAGTTTTTGATGATAATCACAAAGAAACGACAGAAGAGGAAAAATATGCTGTTGATGCGACAATAACTATAGATGATGTAACGAGTGAGAATTATAATGTTATAAAAAAGTTGGCGCCGTTTGGAATGGGGAATCCAAAGCCGACTTTTTTATTGAAAGGAATAAAAATATTTGCGATAAAAGAATTCGGAAAAGAGAAAAATCATTTAGAACTTTCATTCAAAAATAGTCGAGGAAGACAAATAAAGGCGATATCTTTCTTTAAGACGAGGAATAGTTTTGACCCGGTATTAGAAGAGGGGAATAGTATAGATATGATTGCTACGTTTGAAGATAATAATTTTGCCGGTCGCAATGAGCTAAGATTAAGAATAGTTGACGTAGTCCGGTAGTGAATTTTAATAATGCGCAAAGCGCGCCAGTAGGCTTTATTAAAATCTACTACCGGGTATAATATAAATAATCGGAATGAATAAAGCTCCTCCTCGCAGGGTCCTCGGATGAGGGAGGAAGAGGGGCCAGACCACTGCTCATAGGACTTTATTCATTCCTCATAAAATTCATGGAATATAAAAAAATAGAAATATACACAGATGGTTCGTCGCTTGGCAATCCTGGCCCGGGAGGGTGGGGGGTGGTCATTGTTTACAATGACCAGTTGAAAGTTGAAAGTGGAAAGTTGAAAGTAGGGGAACTAGGTGGATTTGAGAAAAATACGACGAATAATCGGATGGAATTGATGGCCGTGATTGAAACTCTAAAATATATAATTAAACATCACAAAAAAGATAATGTGACAATTTTTGCTGATTCGAATTATGTGCTTACTGGAATACAATCTTGGATACACAATTGGGAGAAAAATGGCTGGAGAACGGCCAACAAAAAGCAAGTTCTCAATCAGGATTTATGGAAGGAATTAATTGCTCTTGTCAGAAGTTATGATAATAAAATAAACTGGGAAAAGGTGAAAGGTCACTCCGGCCACGTTCACAACGACCGCGCTGACGAAATCGCAACACAGAGTGCTCTTCAACAAAAGTATATTTTATAAAGCACACATAATTTTCTGCTGAAAATTTGCTCTGCTCGGCCCGTCGGCCTGCGCAAGGCTTTCTAAAACATACTTTTGTTTCCGAGCAGTTAAGGGACGAGAGGAAAGTAATTTTTTATGAGTAGGTGTGGGCGCGCGCCGAGCCGAAGGCGAGGTAGGGATAAGCGAATAAAAAATCACTTTCCTTGAGCCCCAATATGGTCATGTTGCCTAAGAATGAAATTGTGATAGTTTCTATTCTTGTAGCCATTGCTTTGGTAAGATTTTTCTTTTTTATTCCTGGCACTCCTGCTTATAATAACGCTATCGGCGAAGAAGTAACATTTACTGGAATTGTAAACGATGATCCGGATATTAGAGTAAAAAATCAACAACTTAAGGTAAAATTAAAAGACAAAAATATAAATATTTTGGTGATAGTCGATAGGGCAGAGGAGATATCATATGGCGACGAAGTGAAGGTTAGTGGAATTCTGCTTAAACCAGAAAATTTTATTACTCAATCCGGTAAAGAATTCAATTATAAAAGGTATCTGGCGAATCAAGATATATATTACATGGTGAAAAATGCCACGATTGAAGTTCTTTCATATGGTAATGGAAGTAAAATAAAAAAATTACTTTATAAAATAAAGAATGCCTTTATAAAAAATATTAATCAAGTTATTCCGATTCCAGAGAGTGAATTAGCAAATGGGCTAGTGTTGGGAGTCAGAGGAGGCTTCGATCAAGATATTAAACAAGAATTTATTGAAACCGGGACAATTCATATTGTTGCATTGTCGGGATATAATGTTTCCATTATTGCCGAAGGTGTTATGAAATTTTTCGGTTTATTTTTCTCCCAAGTAGTCTCGATTATTTTCGGAATCATTATCATAATCTTATTTATCATTATGACTGGAGCAAGCGCCACTGCTATCCGAGCCGGGATAATGGCCACAATTATGCTTTTGGGCCGGGTAACTGGGAGGAATTATTTAGCGGGAAGAGCCCTCGTGATTACCGGGCTTTTGATGGTTGCTTATGATCCACGAGTACTTTCAGATATGTCTTTCCAATTATCTTTTATTGCCACAGGGGGAGTGCTTTATTTGACACCGAAAGTAATAAATTGGTTTAATTTTTTAACAATGCGTTTTAAAATCAGAGAAATGGTTGCTAGTACTGTGGCGGCAACAATTGCAGTTTTACCTATACTTCTTTACCTAACCGGCATATTATCTATAGTCTCAATACCAGCCAATATTTTAATCCTTTTATTTATTCCTTGGGCAATGCTTTTTGTTTTCATTACTGGGATTTTCGGCTTTATTCTACCAATACTTGCCATTCCTTTTGGTTACATTTCATATTTGATACTCCTATATATTCTTTCTGTTATACATTATCTCGCCTCACTTTCTTTTGCCAGTATTTCAATTTTATCTTTTCCATTATTTCTCACAATTTTAATATATACCTTTCTCCTTTGGTGGGTATTTAAAATGGAGAAAATCCCTCAAAAATAAATTCTAGGTGTGGGCGTGCGCCGGGGCGAAGCAGAGGTAGGGATAAGAGAGAAAAAATTCTTTTATTTTTGTAGTTTACAATAAACACTCCGCAAAAATATTCTCGGACTCACCACGAATATTTTCCTACTGGAAAATTTCTCTGCTCGGGCCGTCGCCCTGTGCAAGGGTTTCCTCGAGAACATTTTTGCTACGAGTTTATTTACCAAAATTTTCTTCTACTGACTTCCAGTTGAGATTAGTGAAAAACGCTTCGACCCCGAAGGAAAGATTACTTCCTACGGGGCAGGTGTATTTTTTCTAAAGTGCCACTTTGTAATTTTTTTCAACACTTTCCCAGTTAATATTCTTAAAAAAACTTTCCACATAATCTTTTTTTTCCGATGTTGGATAGTCATACACGTATGCGTGTTCCCACATATCAAGACATAAGATGGGGGAGAGTCCGGTAAGTTGACCTAAATGGTGTTCATCTACCCAAGTGATAATTAATTTGTCACTCATTTTGTCAAAGTAGAGAATTGTCCAACCAATTCCGCGAGTTGTGGCGACAAATTTGAAGTGAGTCAGAAAGTTTTCAAAACTGCCCCATTCCTTTTCTATTTTTTTGTACAATTCACTTTCTATATTTATTTCTTTTGCTCCACCTGAGAGTGAGGCAAAATAGTATTCGTGATTGCGCATGCCATTAAATTCAAAACCAAGACGGCGCTGTAACTCGGCGAGAACATAAGCATTTTTTTCTGGGTCAAACTTAAGCTCACTTATTTTATTAAAAATAAGATTTGTATTTGTCACATAACCTTTATAAAGTTTTAGATGTTCCTCGATATTTTTCTGACTTATTCCAGTAAGTTCCCCGATTTCAAATATTTTTGTTGTGAATGTTTCCATCTGGTAGTGAGAAATGGCATTATTTGTTCGCCATTTCAACATTATTTTAATAATAACTTTGACCTTTCTTAATAAATATAATTTAAAATATAATCCTCAAATAGTAGGCAATGCCATTTTCTACTACCGGATCCATGATTTTATTTGCTTCAATTTATATTAATTAGTGATAATATATAGAGTATAACATGGAAAACCAAAGAAAATATTTAACTTATATTCCCCTTATTTTCCTCTTTATTTTGATGGTTGGACTTGGCTATTTAGTCTATAAAAGCAATACCCATAACGATTATTTAAGGGTAGTATTCCTCGATGTCGGCCAAGGGGATTCGATTTATATTGAAGCTCCCAATGGTAAACAAATGCTCATCGATGCAGGACCTGACGCAAAAGTTTTATCGAGTCTAGCCAAGGTTATGCCTTTTGCCGATAGATCTATCGATATGATAATTGCAACACATTCAGATATGGATCATATCGGAGGATTTCCTCTTTTACTTAATAATTATAAAGTGACGAGTGTTATAGAAAATGGAGCAACTTCTGATTCGGATATATATTCTACTTTTGAAGAAATAATTTCTAAAGATAAAATAAATAAAATTATTGCACACCGAGGCATGCATATAATTCTCGATGATGAAAAAAATATTTATTTTGATATTTTATTTCCCGATAGAGATGTTTCGAATTTAGATTCTAATGATGGCTCGATAGTAGGGAAGCTTGTCTATGGGGAAAACTCTTTTATGTTTACTGGAGATGCAAATCTGTATACTGAGAACCAAATAGAGTGGAATGAAAGCGAAGAAACACTCGAATCTGATGTTCTTAAATTGGGACACCACGGATCAAAGACATCATCGAGTATTTTATGGTTAGAAAAAATTAAACCAAGTATTGCAATTGTATCTGCCGGAAAAAATAATAAATACGGTCACCCTGATGAAGAAACAATTGGTAGATTAAAATCTCTTGGGATTCCATTTTTAAATACAGCTGAAATAGGGAATATAATATTTCAAAGTGATGGAATTAAATTAATTTATTAGTATGATGTAAATAAAATCCTCACAATTGTGAGGATTTTATTTAATGATTCCGGCTTTCTTTAGAACTTTGTAAGCGCCATGTTTATTGATAGTTTTAATTGCTTTGGTAGAAATAGTGAGAGGGAAGTATTTTTTAAGTTCGGGAACATAAATTCTTTTCTTTTGAAGATTGGCATATTTGCGAACCATTCCAGTGGGATTGAATTTGGTAGCACGAACAACATTGGAGTATCCTCCTGCCATTATTGAGCCCTTTTTAGTTATGTCGCAAACTTTCGCCATCCTATTAGAAAATTTAATTATAATATTTGACACTTATACCCTATATCCCGTGATTTTCTAACGGGACAAGTATGTTCAGCTATGCTATCATATAGTTTATAGAAATGCAATCCCATTAGAAGCCGCGGTCACGGTTTAGAATGAGGATATAGAAATATGTTTATTATTTTATGTTTAATTTAACAGGTACCGGTTATTTTAATAACGACCGCGACCTGCTTCTAACGGGATGCAAGTCCAATTTGTCGCCGAAATTTTTTATATTATTGTTTTAATTATGTCCATCGTCATTCACGAAGTCGCTCATGGTTATTCTGCATATCTACTTGGCGATGATACAGCTCGGCTTAGTGGAAGGCTTACTTTAAATCCAATCAAACATCTTGATCTTTTTGGTTCAGTTATTTTGCCACTTCTTCTTATTATTACGAAAGCGGGATTTATTATTGGTTGGGCTAAACCTGTCCCTTATAATCCTGAAAATTTACGGAAGGGGAATATTGGGAATTTCATTGTTGCCTTTTCTGGTATAGCCGCGAATCTTATTATTGCAATAGTCTTCGGACTTCTTATAAGGTTTGCTCCAATATTTGGAATACCTACTTATAACTCTAATCCATTACTTCTCCATCCTTTCTATTCTATCGCTTCTATTATTGTTCAAATGAATTTAGTTTTGGCTTTATTTAATCTTATCCCTATTCCACCCCTTGATGGATCAAAAGTACTATTTTCATTTCTCCCAGTAAGATACCGTTTCATCCAAAATTTCTTGGAACAGTGGGGGATGTTTCTTCTTCTTTTCTTTATAATTTTTATTTGGAGTAGTATTTCACCTTTTGTTTTTTATATTTTTACTTTATTAACGGGATTATTTTAGTTGATTTTAATAGACGTTTATATACTTGCATTTTTATATATATTATAGTAAAGTATCGAGACTAGTCAGATATGACTATTTTTGTTTAAATGTCAGATTTATGGGACTTGTCCCGTTAGAAGTCTTTGATTATCTTAGATAAAATATAAAAATAGTAAAGAGAGGTGTTGTTTAGTAAATAAAATGATATTAATATTAAGAGTTCTAATGGGATGCCTACAATTAATCAATTGGTTCGAAAGAGCCGTAAAACAATTAAAAGAAAGTCTAAGGCCGTAGCTCTTGCTCGCGGGTTTAACTCTATTAAGAACAAGCCAGTATATTATCCTGCTCCTTTTAAGCGTGGGGTTTGTACAAAAGTTTCAACTACTACACCAAAGAAGCCTAACTCAGCTCTTCGAAAGATTGCCCGTGTTAGACTTACAAATGGAATGGAAGTCACTGCTTATATCCCAGGAGAAGGACACAATTTACAAGAGCATTCAGTTGTTATGATTCGTGGAGGACGTGTTAAAGACCTTATTGGAGTTCGTTATCATATTGTTCGTGGACGTCTTGATACAACAGGTGTTGAAAAGCGCCGACAATCAAGAAGTCTATATGGTACAAAGACTCCAAAAGCAGCAGTCAAGAAATAATAAACACTACACTAATACACGAATTAAGACGAATAACACGAATAAATATATATGAGAAGAAGAATAAAAAATAAAAATATTGTTGAACCGGATATAATGTATAACTCCCAGAAGCTTGGGAAGTTTATTAACAATATCATGCTTCACGGAAAGAAGGAGACTGCTCGAAAATCAGTTTATAAAGCTTTTGAAATAATCAAAGAGAAGACTGGTAATCCAAATCCACTAGAAATATTTGACACTGCTATCAAGAATGCCGGCCCAATGGTTGAAGTTCGCTCACGCCGTATTGGTGGAGCAAACTACCAGGTTCCAAGGGAAGTTAGGCCAGAGCGACGTACATCACTTGCAATGCGTTGGATTATCCTTGCAGCAAGAGGTAAAAAAGGAGCTCCAATTGCAGAAAAGCTTGCCGAAGAATTGATTCTTGCCTCAAAAAACGAAGGTACAGCCGTTAAAAAGAAGGAAGATACACACAAAATGGCAGAATCCAACAAAGCTTTCGCCCACTTCGCTTGGTAAACCCGCACACTTATTTTGCCATAGTTGCAAATTGTGTTTTCCGAGTTTTCCAATAAAAAGCTAAATTTTCTTATAATTTTATATTAGGCAATAAATCTATCGTTGCAACAAAAACACAATGGCAAAATAAGTGTGCGGGTAAACCCTAATTATTTATTAATATTGAAAAAGCAGAATAACGGCAAATTGAGTGTGCGGGTAAATTTAACCCAGACACTTATGTATAAGTGCCTGGGCAGGAATTATTGCATATCCGCACACTTATTCATAAGTGTGCGGACAGGCTCCTTGAAATCCTCTCTTTTAAAAACCTTCTAGTATTACCTCTTAATTTAAGCGCTTGTTCTCTTTCTCGAGCATCTTTTTCATTTTTATATGCCTCATAATATACAAGTTCAAACGGACGTCTAAATTGAGTTGAAAAAGATTTCCCATTTTGATGTTCTGATAGCCTTCTTTTTAAATCGTTAGTACTGCCAATATATAATTCAGTATCTTTCTCACTTTTTAAAACATAGACATAAAACATACATAAATAATAACACAAATTTAATCTTTCTTGCAAAAAACGGGATTATGTTATATATTATAAAAAGCGCACTAGGCGCTTTTTATTAACCTAAGACTTAAATTCGCACACAGCATTGCCAGTATTATGTTTTTTTAATGTTAATAGTAATCGTGTTTACCCGCACACTCACTTTGCCATAGTTGCATTTGTGTTTTCAAACTTTTGATACGAAAGTCAATTTTTGAGATTAAACTAATATTAAACAAAAAATATATTTTGCAACAGAAACACAATGGCAAGGTGAGTGTTCGGGTATATATATGGAACGAGATTATCCACTAGAAAAAGTTAGAAATTTTGGAATTATAGCCCACATTGATGCGGGGAAAACGACCACAAGTGAACGTGTGCTCTTTTATACTGGAGTATCACACAAAATAGGAGAAGTTCACGATGGTGAGACTGTTACGGACTGGATGGAGCAAGAACGAGAGCGTGGTATTACTATTACTTCCGCGGCTATTACTTGTTTCTGGACACCGACTTATACAGCTCCGACTGATAAAACTAAAAAACATCGTTTTAATATTATCGATACCCCGGGTCACATCGACTTTACTGTTGAGGTTAAGCGTTCGCTTCGCGTACTCGACGGAGCCGTTGTCGTTTTCGACGGTGTTGCTGGAGTTGAACCACAATCAGAGACCAACTGGCGTTATGCCGATGAAGCCATGGTTCCTCGAATTTGTTTCGTAAATAAACTTGACCGTACTGGTGCATCATTTGAGCATTCATATTCGACAATCTTGGACCGTTTAAATAAAAATGCTGTTCGAATGCAAATTCCAATCGGACTTGAGGAGAAACATGAAGGTGTTATTGATCTTCTAAAAATGAAGGCTTACTACTTCGAAGGGGAGATGGGTTCAAATGTTATAGAAAAAGAGGTTCCTGAAAATCTTATGGCTGATGCCAAGAAATATCGCGAAGAATTAATTGAGAAGATTGTCGAGCAAGATGATGCTGTTATGACAGAATATCTTGATGGAAAAATTCCAGATATTGATACTTTAAAGAAAATTATGAGAAAGGCAGTTATTGCCAATAAAATTTTCCCAGTTTTTGCTGGTTCGGCTCTCAAAAATAAGGGTGTTCAATTAGTGCTTGATGCTGTTATTGATTATCTTCCTTCTCCAATTGATATTCCTGCGATTGAAGGAATTAATCCTGACACCGAAGAAAAAGATGTCCGTAACGCTTCAGATTCTGAGCCTTTTTCAGCTCTTGCTTTCAAGGTTGCGACTGATCCATTCGTTGGACAAATCATTTATTTCCGCGTTTACTCAGGGTCACTTGCTGCCGGAAGTTATGTTTATAATCCAAGAACTCGTAATAAAGAGAGAATTGGGCGTATATTACGAATGCATGCCAACGACAGAGAAGAGGTAAAGAAAGTTTACGCTGGAGAAATCGCCGCCGCAGTTGGATTGAAAGATACTATCACTTCAGATACTCTTTGTGATGAAGAGCACCCAATCGAACTTTATCGTATTATTTTCCCAGAACCAGTTATTCAACTTCGCGTTGAACCGAAGACAAAAGCTGATCAAGAGAAAATGGGTATGGCTCTCAACAGACTTGCTCAAGAAGATCCTACATTTAGAGTTTCGACTGATATGGAAACCAATGAGACTATTATAGCTGGAATGGGTGAACTCCATCTTGAAATTATTGTTGATCGTATGAAGCGTGAATTTTCTGTTGAGACAAATATTGGTAAACCTCAAGTTGCCTATCGTGAGACTATCACAGGTAATGCTGAAGTTGAAGGTAAGTACATCAAGCAGTCAGGAGGCCGTGGTAACTATGGTCACGTCAAGATTAAAGTTAAGCCTATGGATATGACCGTTGACCCCGAGGATCTTCCAAAGAATACAAAAAGAGAGAAAGGATTTGAATTCATCAATACAATTAAAGGTGGAGCTATTCCTCAAGAATATATTCCGGCTTGCGAGAAAGGATTCAAAGAAGGTCTCGACAGAGGAGTGCTCGCTGGATTTAAATTGGTCAATGTTTCAGTCGAACTTTGGGATGGAACATACCACGATGTTGACTCGAACGAAATGGCTTTCAAAATTGCTGCCTCTATGGCAGTCCAAGATGCTTGTAAAATGGCTCGCCCTGTAATTCTTGAGCCGATGATGAAGGTTGAAGTTGTAACTCCAGATAAATTTATGGGTGATGTTACAGGAAGTCTTTCATCAAAGCGTGGTCTCATTGAAGGAATGGAAGCTCGAGGATTAAACCAAGCTGTCCGTGCCGTTGTACCATTATCCGAAATGTTTGGCTACATGACGACTCTCCGCTCAATGACCGAAGGACGCGCTGGATTTACAATGGAATTCTTACGTTATGACACTGTTCCAAATAGTGTGGCTACTTCTATAATAGAGAATAGAAAGTAAGTAAATATTTAGACTATAAGCTACTTGTATTTCTCACTTCTCGCCCCGTAGTAAATTTAATGTGCATTCGACTTTAAATTTTACTATCGGGGTAGCTACATCAATAATCGAAAACAGAAAGTAAAACAAATGATTCAAAATGAAACAAACTCTGCCATGGCAGAGTTTGTTTCATTTTATGCATTTTTCCAAAATAATGATAAAGTTGTCATTGAAATGAATCTTTAAATAATTGGCTATTATGGCGATTAGATTATTAATCCTAGTTCCTCTCTGGGGGTTAAGATGAATAATTTAATTTCTATTATATTAACCAATATGAATATGATCATGGAAAAAATCATCTTATTTTTCAAAGAATTGGCATTAAGGTTTAACCTACGGGTACTAATAACAGTGACTGATGAAAATTTAGAGTTGGTCATGGATCGCTTGTTTGAAGCGATGTCAGGCAAAATGTTTTTAAGAAATATTTATGTAGATGAAATAAGTAAAGCCCGTCGGATGATAAAAAAAAGAGGATATAGAAAAGATATGGTTATAATAAAAGGTATCCAGCGGATGAGTCCACAAGAAATTTTTCACCCAAGTGTGATGATAATTTGCTCAGATGAATTTCATCGACGTTATATCAAAATCAAGGATCAGGGGGTAGACAACTATCATCTCGTAAGTGTCGGGGGTAAGATAATGATTGGCAAACACAAGATTTTCATTTACAGAGAGAAAGATTACATTTTTAATGGCTCAAGTTGTCATTGGGAATGCTTTGAAAAAGATTAATTTTTCACAGAACGCATTAGAAGGAGGTGGAAACTAAAATTCCACCTCCTTTTTTATATTGTTAATTATGGTACAATATGGATATATTAATAGTTAATTATTTTTCGTATGCAAAATCAAAAGGAAAATATAGGTGTCATAGTTTCTTTTATTATTGTTGTCTGTGTTATCGGGCTAGTTATATACCTTTTATTGAATCAAAAGGAGAAAGAAAATCCACTAGAGGGAATAAAAGATGTAACAACCGAGCAATCAGCAGTAGATACAACAACAAAAACAGAGGAAACAACAACACCACAAATAAACACAATGGAAAAAATATCAAAAGCAGGAGATACATTAGTAATGAATTATACAGGTCGTTTAACAAATGGAACAGTTTTTGACTCCAATATTGATCCCAAGTTTAGTCATGTTCAACCCTTTAAATTTACTTTAGGAGCAGGACAAGTAATTCGTGGATGGGATGAAGGATTAGTAGGAATGAAAGTAGGCGAGAAAAAAACTTTAACTATTCCACCAGAAAAAGGTTATGGTGCTCAGACAGTTGGTTCGATTCCTGCAAATTCGACCCTCATTTTTGATGTTGAATTAGTAGGAATAGAATAATAATTGCGTCGCGTAATGGTCGCGTTTCAAAGGATGTACGCGACATGATCCCGCAGGGTCAGTTACGTGACGTGATTTCGTAAAATTATGATAAATAAAATAAAAGATGTTTTTGTAAATAAAATTCTGAAAAAGAAGAGTGTTTGGATACCAATATTAATTGTTATAATTATTGTGCTTTTCGTTGTTTTTAAACCGAATAACAATTCAAAGAATACGGTTACTGATTTCGTAAAATATATTGATTTGAAAGAAACTGTTTTAGCTACAGGGCAAGTTATTTCAAGTACAGATTTGAATTTATCTTTTAATTCAAGTGGCACGGTTAAATCCATAAAAGTAAAAGTTGGAGATGTGGTAAAAGAAGGACAAGTTCTTGCAACTCTCGATCAAGGCGAGGCGCAAGCATCTCTTACCTCGGCCCGCGGAGCACTCGCTGCTGCAAATGCTAGATATAAACGTATTCAAGAAGGGGCGACAAATGAAGCCATTTCTCTATCACAAATTACTCTTGATCAAACTAAACTCACACAGGAAACTCTTGTTAGAAATTCTTATCAAACACTTTTAAATTCTACTCCTGAAGCTGTCCCTGAAGATGGAACGAGTGATTACACAGCACCGACAATTTCTGGTACCTATAATTTAGGCAAAGAGGGTAAAATTTATCTTAGTGTTTACAATAGTTCAGGTGGAAAAAGTTTTAATGTGACTGGATTAACCGAAGGAGGAGGGGTTGTTGATACAATTATTCCACAAGAGATAGGAGATTCTGGTTTATATATTAAGTTTCCTGCAGATACAAATATAGAAATTACCGATTGGGTTATCGAGATTCCAAATAAAAAAGCAGCTGATTATTTGACGAATTATAATGCATACCAAACTATTCTCGCACAAGCGAAATCAGCGATAGATCAGCGAACAGCTGAGCTAGCCTTAACTAAGGCAACAGCACGTCAGTCTGATATTGATTTAGCAATGGCAGATGTTCTTTCAGCTCAAGGTCAAGTAGAACTTGCTCTGGCAAGATACAATAACACAGTTATTGTATCTCCAAGTGATGGTACAATCACAAGTATTGATATAAAAACAGGTGAGTTGGCTTCAGCGTTAAATCCAGTAATAATACTTCAAGATGTTTCTAATATTTATATTGAGGCAAATATAAATGAAGCAAATATTGCTAGTGTCGGGATAGGAGCACCGATTGATATTACTTTTGATGCATTTGGTTCAGAAAAAATTTTTAAAGGTAGCATTACCAAAATAAATCCATCCTCGAGCCTTGTTTCTGGAGTTGTAAATTATAAGGTTACTGCTAGTGTTGAAAAGGTTGATAATCTTCGACCTGGTATGACTGCGAATATGACAATAAAAGTAAAAGAAAAAGATCATGTTTTAGTGGTACCTTCAAGAGCAATTTTGACTGATAAGAGTGGAAATAAAACTCTCCGTATTGTCACAAATACAAAAACGAAAAATTTTAAAGAGGGCAAAATTACTACAGGTATAGAAGGGGATGGTGGAATGGTGGAAATTACAAGTGGGCTCATTGAAAATGATGAGTTTGTCGTTCTAATAAAAACTAAATAAAGGATGTTAATTGAATTAAAAAATATTGTCAAAAATTATGAAAACGGTGATGTGGTCACTCGTGTTTTGCATGATATTAATTTGGAAGTTTTAGAAGGGGAGTTTATGGCGATTATGGGTCCATCTGGTTCTGGTAAGTCGACTCTGATGCATACAATTGGTTTCCTAGATAGACCGACTGAAGGGGATTATATTTTTGATGGGGTAAATACGAAAGATTTTACTGATGATGAACTTGCTAAAATTAGAAACGAAAGAATTGGTTTCGTCTTTCAATCTTTTAATTTATTGCCTCGAACTTCAGTTCTAGATAATGTTATGCTTCCTTTATTTTATAGTAACGATAAAAAGGGTCATGAAAATAAAGCTAAGGAAGCTTTAAAGGCAGTGGGACTCGAGGATAGAATGTCTTATATGAGTAATCAAATTTCAGGTGGACAAAAACAACGCGTAGCAATTGCTCGTGCACTTGTTTGCGATCCTAAAGTTATTTTTGCTGATGAACCCACCGGAAATCTAGATTCAAAAAGTGGTGCGACTGTTATGCATATTCTTGAGAAATTAAATGGAGAGGGTCGGACTATTATTTTGGTGACTCATGATATGAATGTTGCTCGTCACGCAAAACGTATTGTCACTATTCGTGATGGTGAAATAGTTAAAGATGAAAAAGTGGCGGATGGTGATCGGGTCCATTCAAAACAAAGTGAAGATTAATGAAAAAATTTCTTTCAGAAATTAAAATAACTATCAAAAATTTGCTTTCTAGAAAGGGAAGGTCTTTTTTGACCATCCTCGGTATCATTATTGGTGTAGCTGGAGTAATTATTATAATATCACTTGGTGCTGGTGCTCAATCATTAGTTTTAGGGCAGATTACAAAATTAGGAACAGATTTAGTTGGAGTTCTCCCGGGTAAAAGTAATGAAAATGGACCCCCCGCGGCTGTTTTTGGTATACAAGTAAAAACACTGACAAATCGCGATGTGGAAGCTATTAAAGATAAAAACAAAGTCCCGAATACTTTAGCTGTTGCATCATTCGTGAGCAGTAATGTCACAATAATTTCAGATCATGAAAATGTTGATACAAGTTTTACTGCGACCGATGGAACTTATCCAAAAGTTCAAAATGTTGAAATGGAAAAAGGTGAATTTTTCACAGAGGAGGAAAGTAATTCAGGGAAAAATGTTATTGTCTTAGGGTACGATGTAGCCACAAGTTTATTTCCAGATGGGGATGAGATAGGACAGATTGTTAAAATAAAAATACCGAACAACAATAAGTCTTTGAAGGGAGAGGTTGGAAGTATACCTTTTCGTGTGATTGGTGTTCAGAAGGAAATGGGAACTGTTTCATTTCAAAATCAGGATGACCAAGTCTTCATTCCTTTTTCTATTGGACAACGTCAATTACTCGGTATAGATTATATTCAATTTATTCGAATAAAAGTTGATAATTCAATAAATGTTAAAGCAACGATGGATGATGTGACTCGAGTCCTTCGTGAGCAACACCGTATTAAAAATCCCAACGACGATGATTTCTCAGTTCGTGATCTTGCTGATATAATTAAAATTTTGACTAATATTACAGGGACACTTAGTGTATTTCTAAGCTTAATGGCAGGTATTTCACTCATTGTTGGGGGAATTGGAATTATGAATATTATGCTTGTGACAGTTTCTGAGCGTACTCGAGAAATCGGACTTCGAAAAGCTATTGGAGCTACACGCAAAAATATCCGCAATCAATTTTTATTTGAATCGATTGTTCTTACTTTTTCAGGTGGAATTATTGGTATTATTATTGGAATATTAATTTCTTATCTTATTGCATTAGGAGTACGATTTGCGGGGTATGATTGGGCGTTTATTATTTCACCGATTGCGATTATTTTAGCAGTGGCTGTGTCGATTATTACTGGAGTTATTTTTGGTCTTTATCCTGCGATTAAAGCCGCAAAATTAGACCCTATTGTTGCATTGAGATACGAATAGTCGATTATGATCCCGTTAGAAGCCGCGGTCGCAGTAATTAAAATTAAAATTAAAAAAATAAAAATGATTAAAATTATTAAAAAAATTAACAGGTCAAAGTTAGTGACCGCGACCTGCTTCTAACGGGATGAGTAATTTATATTTAAAACAAGCTATACGAGGAGTCAAATCAAATCCTTCAAGAACAGTTTTGACAACACTAGGGATTATGATAGGAATAGGAACTGTAATCCTAGTTCTTTCGGCTGGAGAAGGATTCAAAAGTTATATAAATGCTCAGGTTGATGCTTTTGGTTCTAATATAGTTATCGCTGAAGTTTCTGTTCCAGCATCGACCAAAGCAAGAGCAAATGGAGGTTTGGGTTCAAATGAACCAAATAATTCTGCAAGTAATGCTGTTCCTATCACAACTCTAAAAATAAGAGACGTTGAAGATATAAAAAATGTTCCAAATGTTAAGAATGCTTATGGAGCTTCGATTGGTCAACAAGTAGTTACATATAAAAATGTTTCAAAAAATGCTTTTGTATTTGGAGCAAGTGCAGCAAAATTTGATATAGATAAAAGTGTCATTGCGAAAGGTAGGGGTTATACTTCTCAAGAAGATAAGTCCTTAGCTCAAGTTGCTGTTCTTGGAAGTGGAATTGCTGATGATTTATTTGGTGATACAGATCCACTCGGAAAACAAATTAGAGTTGGTAATTATAATTTTGAGATTATTGGAGTTTATGAAACAAAAGGAAGTTTCAGTCCAATGGGGGAAGATGATCAAGTTTTTATTCCTGTAACTACACTACAAAAGAAAATTCAAGGAATTGATTATCTTATTTATTTGGTTGCTGAACTAGAAGATAATGGGAAGGCCGATGCGACATCCCTTGATATAGCTGATGTGCTTAGAATTAATCATTATATTACTGATCCAATTCAAGATGATTTTAAAGTTAGAACCGCCAGAGAAAGTTTGGCGACTTTTGATACGATACTACAAGCCATAACATTTTTACTAATTGCTATCGCTTCTATTTCATTGATTGTTGGAGGAGTTGGAGTTATGAATATTATGTATGTCATTGTGACAGAACGAATAGGTGAGATAGGATTGAAAAAAGCAATTGGAGCTCGTAACCGCGATATTCTTTTCGAGTTTCTTATTGAGGCCATGTTGCTTACAATTATTGGTGGAGTTATAGGAATAATTGGTGGATCTTTTTTTGCATATATTATTTCTAAGATTGCGGAAAGTTCTGGTCTCACTTGGGAGTTTGTCGTGCCGATTTGGGGAGTGATTCTTTCGGTTTCAGTTTCAGCAATTATTGGTATTGTTTTTGGAGTTTTCCCCGCTCGTAATGCCGCTCGACTGAACCCAATCGATGCGCTGAATAAAGAGTAAAGAATTAATCAAAATATCCTTATAAAATAAGGATATTTTTGTATTTTCGGGCAAAGATATTTTTGTGTTATACTAACGGGATGGATCCCGTTAGAAGTCATACATGTTTGATTTTTTACGTGATTCATATTAAAAAATATTGGTCAATTTTTGATTTTATCAATTAATATATGTACGGAAATCTGAAGATTTCCTACTTCTAACGGGATGGAAACATTATTAAACAATAAAAGAGTTACTTGTTCGGTTTTTATATTATTAATAGTTTTGTCGTTATTCGTCTTAGTTAAATTTATCAATGAAGTCAAATTAAGTTCTTATGTCGGTCGTGGCAATCAACCCTCAAATGTTATTTCAATCAGTGGAACAGGGGATGTTCTTGCAGTTTCAGACATTGCATCATTGTATGTAAATCTTACAAAAGATGGAAAGACTGCCAAAGAATCGCAAAATTTACTTAATGAATCGATTACTAAAACATTAGCATATCTCAAAGAGCAAAAAATTGAAGATAAAGATATTAAATCAGAATACGGAGGACTAAATCCAAAGTATTCATATGCTCAACCTGTTTGTATCTCTTATCCTTGTCCAACTAAAGACCCAGTTATAGTCGGATATACGGCTACTCAATCAATCACAATAAAAGTCCGCGAGGTTGATAATGCCAATGTCATTCGTACTGGGCTTGCAGATCTAGGTCTTACCGATATAAGTGGTCCGACATTCTCGATTGATAATGAAGATACCTTTAAAGATCAAGCACGTTCGAAAGCTATAATTGATGCCAAAGCAAAAGCTGAAGTTCTCGCGAAAGAATTGGGAGTCAGGCTTGGTAAAGTTGTAAGCTTCTCTGAAAATAATGGTGGGTACTATCCTATGTATGAAGCTAAGGCTATGATGTCCGCAGATAGTGTAGGTGCAGCCCCAGCTCCAACATTACCAAAAGGGGAGAATAAAATTACTTCAAATGTTTCGATTACTTACGAAATAAGATAAATCAAGAAACATAACAACCAAGATCCCCCGGCCGAGGCCGGGGGATCTTGGTTGTTGCATGGTTTGCAAATTCATTTGAATATGTTAACCTCGAATAAATCATAGTAATTTTAAAATCAATAAAAACGATATATGACACACTGACAGATTTACAATCGTCTTGTAATTATGGCTAAAATAATGTCCATAATTCGTTCGGTCTTACTGTACGTAAGAAGACTTTCCTCAAATTTATCCTTTAAAAAAGAGAGAAATGCTCTGTGAAAAATGGTTAGGAAAACTTACCAAAAAAATGCATGATTTTATAACGTATTTTTCCAACGACCCCAAAAATAGTAAATATATACATGTACGAAAGTGGGTTTGGAATTTATCTTGAAAATAATGAAATTAAATACACATTTAATAACAGTAGATTATGGAAACAGAAAAATTATTTGGATTGATTATGACAGTTATTTTATTTTCGAGTGAAGACGAAAGAAATCGTTTCAGAGCGATAATTCTTTCCACAGAAATGTGTCAAAGGCTGTACGCCTTATCTCGAAGAGACGTCGAGGACTTCTCTGTAACATTCAGGCCATTCATTCTTACTGAAGACGAATGGGAGATAGTGCAAATGGATGCAGCATCTGGTATGGAGAAGGAGGAATATGAGAATAAGAAGAATTTATCACTTCTTCGTAAAAAAAGGAGTTGGTTTAACCACATCGAGATGGGAAAGGCTAAACCTCAATAAAAAGCGATGAATAATAACATTAGAAGCAGGATATGTAATGTATCCTGCTTTTTGTTTTATTAACGATTTGCAAATCTATCTGAATATGTTAAAGTCCAAATGACAATTGTTCCTTAACAAACTTTTGATTAATTATTTGTTGGCTATTCTTAGAATCTTTCAGGGTTTTGAGGATAGCAAACAAAATATTAATTAATATGAAATAAAATGAAAAAAAATAAAATGGGATGGAGAGAGTTCAATGTACTCCTAAATAAAACCTTAAGGAAAATCAAAAGAATTGAAAAAATAGCGAAGTATTTTGGAGAAGATATTGATTACTACATTTCTTCTTTTTATATTTTTTCAAATGAAGAAGGAAAATCAATGAATGGATTTAATAAAAAAATAAAAAAATATTTTATATCTGTATTGTTGCGATTGGTTAATATGTACAAAAAAGATATAAATATTTTCTATCATTCATTTGTTTATTTTCCTGAAAAAGACACCCGACTAATAAGCAGTTTTGTTGATGGTGCGAAAGACGCTCTCAAGAATTCTATTTCTTTGCCGTCAGAAGAAAAAATATTACTAGAATTAATTACAAAAATTAAGAAAAATTCTAGTTATTGTTTGGGACAATACAAGAAATCTTCAACGGAAATGAAAGAAAAATTCATAATTGGAGTTAATGATTACCTGAAAGGGGAGAAAGAACAAACTGCAAAAGAGAGAGTAAATAGATGGTTTATGATGACAGATCTATTAAGAGATCTTATTCCTCCAGAAAAAGTTAAAAAAATTTAGTCTCACTTTTTTAAAACGCAAATAGAAGAAGGCGGATAGAAATATCTAGCCTTTTATATTTTGGTTGACTTTACATCCCTGAAGGGGTATTATACTTCTATTACACCCCCGGGGTGTTTTTTACTAAGAACTAAAATATATATGGAAAAAACAATAAATTATATAAAAGAGGTAATAGAAGAAGCAAAAAAGGTAACTTGGCCGACTCGTAAGCAGACAATATTTTTCACAGTCGCAGTTTTAGTTATATCAGTAGTTATCGCCTACTATCTCGGGCTGCTTGATTTTCTATTTAGCAAGGGTTTAAAATATTTACTATTAAAATAAATCGACCTTTCACTAGATAGGTCTTTAAATAATTATGGCAAAACAAGAATTAAGAGGAGAAAGGAATTGGTATGCAATTCATACTTACGCAGGGTATGAGAATGCTGTTATGCGTAATTTAAAACAGCGTATTGATTCACTAGGAATGAATGACAAAATTTTTAGCGTTGTTGTTCCAATTGAGAAAAAAATTAAAATTAAAGCTGGTAAGCGTGTTGAGGTGGAAGAGAAAGTTTATCCGGGATACGTTCTTGTCGATATGATTGTGGATGATAACTCATGGTATGTTGTTCGTAATACTCCTCGAGTCACAGGATTCGTCGGAGCCGGTGTCAACCCAGTTCCTCTTGCGAAAAATGAAGTGGATGAGCTCTTCAGCCGAATGGATAAGATTGATAGTAAAAATAAACACCAGATAGACATCGAAATAGGAGAAATGGTTCGTATTACTGATGGTCCGTTCAAAGATTTAGAAGGTAAAGTAAATGATATTGATAGTGAGAGAGGAAAGATTAAAGTTCTAGTTTCAATGTTCGGTCGTGAGACCCCAGTTGAGCTTGATTTCTTGCAAATAAAGAAAATATAGGAAACTCGACACCAATACACGAATGAAGACGAATAACACGAATAAGAAGTAATTAATAATTTAAGTTTTAATTATGTTATGGAAAAGATAATTGAAAATGAATTATCGTATAGAATAAATGGATTACTTTTTGAAGTTCATAATAAACTAGGTAGATTTTGTAGGGAAAAACAATATGGAGATTATTTTGAAAAATTATTAATTAATGAAAATATTGAATATGAGAGAGAAAAGTCGTTACCTTTAGAAATTATAGATAACCAGTTTACAAATATTGTGGATTTTGCTATAAATAAAAGGCTTCTTATAGATTTAAAGGCAAAGTCTATAGTTTCAAAGGATGATTATTATCAAATGAATAGATATTTAGACGCAAGCGGATTTAAACTCGGATTGATAGTTAATTTTAGGAATAAGTACTTAAAACCTATTCGTGTCATTCGTTCCAATTCGTAATTTGTGTCGTGATTATATATGGCAAAGAAAATTATAAAGAAAGTAAAATTACAAATACCAGCCGCAAAGGCAACCCCAGCTCCACCACTTGGTCCTGCTCTTGGGCAGGCTGGAGTCAATATCGCTGAATTCTGTCAGAAGTTTAATGCTATGACAGCCAAAGATGCAGGTGATATCGTCGGAGTAGCAATTACAGTTTATGAAGATAGAACTTATGATATTAAGGTAAAAACTCCACCAGTTTCAGGTCTTATCTTTAAGGCTGCAGGAGTAGAAGGTGGCTCAGGAAAGCCAAATACATCAAAAGTCGGTAAAATTACTAAAGCTCAAGTTAGAGCAATCGCCGAGAAAAAGATGCCAGACTTAAACGCTAAAGATATCGAAGGAGCAATGAAGATAGTAGAAGGATCAGCTCGTTCAGCTGGAATAACCGTAGAATAATACAAAAATAAAAACCTCTCATAAACCTACAGGTCTTGCCTGTAGGTTTATTTGGAGTTAGGATTAAAGTATGTCTCTACGAAAGGTCAATTTTGTTAAAGGAGAATATTATCACCTTTATAATAGGGGAAACAGCAAACAAATTATTTTTCAAGATGATTTTGATTATCAATATTTTGTTAAGTTATTATATATTTCTAATTCCTTGGTTCAATTTAAAATAAAAAATTCTCCAAAGAATATATTTTTAGTGAATAATGGCGAACAAATTGTTTCCATTGGGGCATATTGTCTTATGCCGAATCATTTTCATATCTTAATAACCCCAATCGAAGAAAATGGTATAAGCAAGTTTATGCAGAAGCTTACTACCGGTTACTCAATGTATTACAATATAAAATATAAAAGAAGTGGTTCTTTGTTTGAAGGTAAATTCAAATCCCAATATGTTGGAGACGATAGATATTTGAAATATTTATTTTCATATATTCATTTGAATCCAGTAAAACTTATTCAAAAATATTGGAAAGAAACAGGGATAAAAGATAAAATAAAAATCCTGAATTTTTTACGAAAATATAAGTACTCCAGCTATTTAGATTATTTAGGTAAGGAGAGAGAGGAGAAAATTGTTCTGAAAAAGGGGAGCTTTCCCGATTATTTCCCAGTAAAAGAAAAATTTCAAAAAGAAATTCTCGAATGGATATCATATAACCAATAAATCAAAAACCTACAGGCAAGACCTGTAGGTTTTGTGGGTTTTTGGTTTTTCGACTCTCTCGACGTAATCTCAGAGATTTTTTGGGATTAATTTCAGGTACTTCAGAGGATGTGTACAACTATGACATACACAGAAATGTGGGACTGTGTGACATTTTTATAGGTGACTGCACTTATCCCTCAACTGGTCTTGGTTGGGAACTCGGGACGGCCGTAGAAAAACGCAAAATTCCGGTTCTAGCTATTGCTCACGTAAGCTCCAAGGTGACACGTCTTGTAAAGGGAGCCGAATGTACAAAAAATCCTCAGTATCATTTTAAAACTTACGAACGTCTTGAAGAAATTATAGATGAAGTTCGTAAAATGGTCAGTAGTTTGTTTGCCTTAAGAGGGGAATGATACTGAATGGTAAAAAACAAAAAACGTTGGGTTTACCTCAACGTTTTATTTATTTTCCAACTCTTTCGACGTAGTCACCTGTTTCAGTATTAACTACAACCTTATCTCCAATTTCAATAAAGAAGGGGACTTGTATTTTCACACCGTTTTCAAGTATTGCAAGTTTACCTCCACCGTTAGCTGTATTCCCGCGTATAGATGGGGGAGCTTCTTTGATAGTGAACTCCATTTTAATTGGGAGAGATACTTTTATAATTTGCTCCTCATCGTCATTATCCCAGACAATAGCTGTGGCATTTTCATTTGTTTTTAAAAATTTAGTAGCGTTGCCGATAATATTTTCAGCAATTTGGAAACGATCTTTTGGGTCGTTGGGATTAGCGAACCAGTATTCACCTTTATTGGTATAAAGGAATTTTACTTCGCGTTTATTTATATCAGCTTCATCTACCTTATCTGCGGCATGGAACGTCGCATTCAAAGCACGCCCAGTAATTAAATTTTTGAGTTTGACTTGGTTTTGAGGCTTTCTCATTTGAGTTCGAGCGACATGATTGTCTAGAACTTCACATGGTTCATCCTCATAAAGTATTATTTTACCAACACGAATTTCACTGTATTCTAACATAAGTTTATATATGGTTAGTCTTTTAATTAAAGTTACAAATTTATATATGCTAATTCTCGCCCCGTAGCAAACATAATATGCATTCGATGTTATGTTTTGCTTCTGGGGTCACTGTATTCAAGCATAATGGTTTTAAAGTATTAAAGTTTATAAAGTTATAAAGTGGAACTAAAGTAATATATCAAAAAAGTATCATAAAGTCTACACTTTAAAAACTTTATGACTTTCAACTTGATAACTCCTTATTCTCCGCTACTTGCAACTTGGATTTCCCCAAAACGAGCGCGGACTTCTTTCAATATTTCATCAGAGAGTTTTTTGTTATCGCGCAGGAATGTTCTAGCAGCATCATATCCGCGACCAAGTTTGATTTCTTCGACAGGCCCTTTTTCTTTTTGTTTGGCTGTTCCGTTATAAGAAAATATTGCTCCACTTGTTTTACTAATTATCCCAAGTTTTTCACCGAGAGCCATTATTTCTCCTTCACGAGAGATTCCTTCACCATAAAGTATATCGAATTCAGTTTGTTTGAAAGGGGAGGCAACTTTATTTTTTACGACTTTCACACGAGTGCGACTTCCGACAACTTCTTCACCTTTTTTAATTTGGGCAATACGTCGAATGTCCAGGCGAATGGTTGTGTAGAATTTGAGAGCCTTTCCCCCGGGAGTTGTCTCAGGATTACCGAACATGATACCGATTTGCATACGAATCTGATTTATAAAAATGACAACAGTCTTTGAATGAGCAACAATTGCTGTTAATTTTCGTAAAGCTTGAGACATTAATCTAGCTTGTTTACCGACATGTGATTGACCCATATCTCCTTCTATTTCATCTTTTGGGGTAAGCGCTGCGACTGAGTCAATGACGACGACATCGATTTTACCAGAGCGAATTAAACTCTCTGTAATTTCAAGTGCTTGCTCACCATTGTCTGGCTGGGAAATAAGAAGTTCTTTTATATTTACGCCAAGTTTTCCAGCGTAATCTGGGTCCATTGCATGTTCAGCATCTATATACGCACATATTCCACCCTTCTTTTGAGCTTCAGCCACGATATGAAGGGCGAGAGTAGTCTTCCCCGATGATTCAGGGCCAAATATCTCTATCATACGTCCACGAGGCACTCCGCCAACACCAAGAGCCATATCGAGGCCTATTGAACCTGTCGGAATAACATCGATATCTACTTTCGGAGCATCACCGAGCTTCATTATTGCTCCTTCTCCGAATTTGGTTTGAATGGATTTTATTGTATCTTCAATTTCTCCACCCATTTCTTTTGGAGCTTTTTTTGCTTTTTTTAACATTTCTTTTAATTTCTTGAAATAAAAATAGTTTTCTAAAAAGGGGCTTGTGAGCTCGACGGAGCGAACGCGGAGGAAATTTTTAGCAGAAAATTTCCGTGCCATTTTTTGAATACTATTTTTGTTTCAAGGTATATTTTAATTGATAATATTCACACTTCTAAATGCGATCGCCTTCGCACTCTCCTCATAAACAACTTCAAATTTTTTCTTGGCCGTTTTTCCAAATTTATCTCGGGCGTCCAATGTTACCACTGAGAATCCTGGAAGGAAAACAATAGATTCAGAAAAATTTCCATTTTTATCTATAAATATTTCTCTACCATTTAGAGCCAGATATATTGCTTTCGAAGCGTTGCCACTAATCATTGTAAGTGAAGAATCATTTTTTTGTTCGATTACAGCTTCTATCTTTACTCCTTTCCAAACAAAGCACATTTTTTCGTATCCGAAAACCATAATGATAGAAAACAATGTTACACAGGATATTATTCCTACCCACCATTTTATATTTTTATTTTTTATATTTCCTATCTTCATTTTTTTATGAATTTATATTTTCTGTGCCCTCTGTGTGATCCATTGGTTTCTCGAGTATCTCACGTGGCTTTGCCCCATTACCTGCGCCTATTACTCCACGTTCTTCGAGCATATCTATAAGTTTTGCGGCACGAGCATACCCAACACCCAATTTTCTTTGTAAATATGAAGTTGATGCTTTACCAGCTTCCATAACTGTTAACCTAGCATCTTCATATAAGTCGTCATCTCCTTGGTCTTCTATACTATCTGAAAACATACTACCATTTCCTTTGTCTATATTTCCACTTAAATCTATGGTATTTGGTATTTCGTCTATATATGCTTTCTTTAAGTATTCTACCACTTTTTTGACTTCATCTTCAGAAATAAATGCACTTTGTAGTCGTTCTGGGTGAGGAGCCTCAGCACAAGAGTAGAGCATATCGCCAGCTCCTAGAAGTTTCTCGGCTCCACCTTGATCAAGGATAGTTCGAGAGTCTATTTGTGATGATACTTGGAGAGCAACGCGAGTAGGGATATTGGCTTTGATTAGACCAGTAATGACATTTACCGAAGGTCTTTGGGTTGAGAGAATAAGGTGGATTCCTACCGCACGAGACATCTGGGCCAAGCGAATGATTGCACTTTCGAGCTCTCTTGGGTATGTCTGCATTATATCAGCTAATTCATCGATGACGATAACGATATAAGGCAATCTTTCAGCTTCCATCTTATTTTTCTTTGCTTTTTCATAAACATTATTGTGATACGATTCTATATTTTGAACGGATTCAGCTTGTAGGATATCATAGCGTCTATCCATTTCGCGTGCTGCCCATTTCAAAGAAAGAATTGTTTTCTTTGCATCCGTAATGACGGGCGTTAGTAGATGTGGAATTTTATTATAAAGAGTAAGTTCGACACGTTTTGGGTCTACCATTATGAATTGCAAATCCTCAGGCCCATTTCGATAAAGAAGGGAAGTGATAATAGAATGAATAGTGACAGATTTACCTGATCCTGTAGTTCCGGCTACGAGTAAATGTGGCATCTTTGCCAAATTTCCAAATATTGATTTACCTGAGAGACCTCGTCCCAAGCCGACAGTGAGTGGCTTTTGAGAATTCTGGAATTTTTCATCAGCAAGTAATGTGGCAAGTCCGACTGTCGATTTTACTTTGTTTGGTATTTCGATTCCTACAAGTGACTTTCCAGGGATAGGTGCTTCGATACGGATAGTTTTAGCCGATAATGCGAGAGCGAGTTCATTTTGAAGTCCAACAATACGGGAAAGCTTGACTCCTTGAGCTGGTTTGAGTGCATATCGAGTGACAGTTGGTCCGATGGTTACCTCATCCATTTCGACAGAGATTCCGAAGGTGAAAAGTGTCCTTTGAATCGTATTCATATTACCCTTCATATCCCCACTATTTGCTGTTCCTTTATCTTTCTCAAGTAAGGAGAGTGGGGGAGGGATGTAGTTTGTTTTTTGTTTTTTGCTTTTTGCTTTTAGATCGGATCCGAAATCAATTTCGTCTTCTTTTGTTTCATCCGGGATAATTTGTTCGGTTTTCTTTGTTTTTTTATTTTCCTCTAATTCGTCATTCGTAATTGGTAATTCGTAATTATTTTCTTGTTCTTCAACTTCATCTTTTTTTAATTTTGGTATTTGAATATCATTTTTGAGGAAGCTCCAAATTTTACGGAATAGTTCCATTAGATTTGGTTTCTCGTCGAATATGATAATTAGAGAGGCGATAAGTATAGCTCCGAGTATAAGTAGAGCACCATACATACCGAAAAGTTTTAGAAATGGCCAAGCGACCATACTTCCGAGATATCCACCGAAAGTGATATTGATAGATTCTCCTTTTCCATTACTTGCGAGATCCATAATTGATAGGGTAGAGAGTAGGGCAGTCAAACCAAAAATTCCATGAATTCTAGCAATTTGTGGTTTTTCTTTTTTTAATAAAGAGTAACCGATAAGTACAAGTAATATTGGCAAAAGGAAATATCCGACCCCCAAGAATGAATTAAACATTCTGTAAACAAAATCTCCGACAACCCCTGCCATTTTAAAAATTGAAAGAATTATTATAAATCCGAAAACAATAAAACCAATCCCCCAGACACTATATCTGGTCTCTTCTTTTAATTTGGTTTTCTTGTTATTTTTTTTCCTGTTCTTCTTTGGAATTTCTTCCTCATCAATATCTTCTTCTGTGTCTTTTTTGCTCATCCCGTTAGAGATAGGAAGCGCCTAACCTATTTTTAAGATAACGCTTACCCATTCCTGATTTTAAATATAATTCTCTCGACCTCGCTTTTTTCTCTAATAAACACGCTTCATAATAAATAATATAAAATGGGCCTCTACCTTTTGTATATAAAGATTTACCTTCATTGTGTTGCAAAAGGCGCTTCCGTAAATCATTCGTGAACCCCGTGTACAATCTACCGTCTTTTTTACTCTTTAATAAATATGTGTAATAAAACATAAATTATCTCTAACGGGACCATTATATGCGTGTATTATATCATAAAAAACAATTAAGAATTAGTAATTAAGAATTAAGAATTAATTATATTTCAATCAGCAGAAAAGTTTCGCTTTTCTGCACTGATTTTTTGAATTTCATTTCTAATTCCTAATTATTAATTCTTAATTACACCCATTATTATTGTCTTGCATTCAATAATAATGGGTGTATAATGGACACATTAAAGACACATATAGTGCTAAAATAAGGCTTAAAAGACATATGAACAACCAAAAAGACACACAAAAGACAAGTATAAATACATACGGACAGACAAATGTCTCTAATGATAAAGCATTGGTAGATATTCCTATTTATGAATTTGCCAACAAAAAGACAGAGAAATTGGTTACTGCCCTATATTTAGTTTCTGATTGCATGGATACTGATGATGCATTGAAAGGGAAACTTCGATTACTTGGAGTAGAATTATTGTCCGATATATATAAACTCTCTACATTATCTCCCATAGAAAAGCATAATTATATTTCCATATCCCTGACTCATATTTATGAGTTATTATCTTTTATTGAGATAGCTTATACAATTGGTTTTATTTCAGAGATGAATACTGAAATATTGAAGAAAGAATTTTTAAGCCTTGCTTTAAGTTTAAAAGAAAATATTACCAAGGATAAACATTTCACTTTTACCTTAGATAAAAAAATGTTTGATTTACCGGAACCTCAAAACATAAAACAAGAATTAAATTTTAATGAACAACATTTTATAAAGGACATAAATATAGGACAAGCAGACAAAAGGACAACATATGATACAATGTCCTTTACAAATAATAAAAGTCCTTTACAAACAACTCAACTCAAAAGGACAATTTCACATGTTGCAAATTTAGCTGACAGGCAAGATAGAATAAATAAGATTATCTCTATGATTAAAAACCAATCTGTCGGTAAGGATACTTTGCCTACGAGTGAGCAAGGTGTCTCGATAAAAGACATTTCTCTCGCCTTCACAAATTGTTCAGAGAAGACTATCCAACGCGAATTGAACTCCCTCGTTTCAAAAGGTCAATTAAAGAAAATTGGCGCCAAGCGCTGGAGTCGCTACTCAATAGCATAACCAGAAAGATAGCAATATTATTATTTTATGACGACGGGTGGGGTGAGGAAGCGAATGCTTGAAGCTTCCGCAAGACCTTTTGAGATACCTTTGTAATCAAAGTATCCAAAAGGTGTACTGTATCTGTAAGATATGTCGTTTCGAGTGTAATCACGAGAAATGGGGTTAAGGAGGAATAAAATAATAATATTGCTATCTTTCAGATTTCTAAATATCACTAGTTATCCACACCTCGCGCCAAAATCCCTAATATCTATTGCATATTCTAAACCCCTTGTATATAATGTATACGTATATTGTTGCTGGTATTTTTTTACCATATGTGATAATATACAGTATCCCTATGTACTTATTATATAAGCACTTTTGGGAAGAGAAGATCATTGAAAATTAAATACCTCTATATTCTAATACCAAGAAGGTAGTGGCCGTTTCGTTTTCTCTGGTCAGATCCGGTTTGATTTTTAGTTTTAATTTTTCTTCATCGCCCGATTGATAGAGATTGGGTGAGTCCTATTTTTTTAAGTAGGATTATCCCGTTGATAGAGGCGGGTGATAAAAGATAAATTTAAAAATAAAATTTCAAAGTGTGGTATCGGCCCTGTCGACAAGGCAGATATGCTTGTCTCGTCTTTTTTACTCAGAAGAGATTAAGAAGGGTAAAGACAGGCAGTGTTATTTAGTTTAGTTATCCCAATAATTTATTTTTGATATTTTCTACTAATTTTTTTCCTGTCCGTCAAACATTTTTTTGATAGAGAAATTGTGGTGGATGATAGAGAAATTAAAGAGAAAGAATAAAATAAATTATGAGATGGAAGGTTTATGTTTGTTATTTTACGATTTTAGATTTTATTTCTTTTCTTTTTGTTTACTTCACCGTTGCTTTTGATAGAGAAGCGGAGGAGGGCGATAGAGAGAAGCCTGTCCCGTAGCGAGCTTTGCTCTGGTATTGGGATGATGGTTTAAGTTATAAGATCTGAAAGTTCAGTAAAAGATTATTATTGGTTTTGAATTTTTATTTCGATTTAATTCGTAATTATTAATTCTTAATTCTTAATTATCAAAGTACACACACATTAGTTTTTTTCCGAGGATGCACATAAACATTATCAGTCGCATCCTGGAATTAGTCGAAATTAATTTAAACGTGTATAAATTATAAAATATGTTAAAAAAATTCTTAATCGGAACAGTAGTAGCTTTAGCTTTACTCGTAGGAGTAACAGCATCAGCTGCTTATGATTTCGGACCTACAACATTAAGAGTAGGTAGTTCAGGACAATACGTTATGAACGTTCAGACTGTTGTTGGTGCAACAGCTGACGGAGCTTTTGGCAATATGACAAAAGCAAAGGTTATGGCATGGCAAGCATCTCACGGCTTAGTTGCTGATGGAGTTGTTGGTCCTGCAACAAAAAATGCTATGAACGCAGGTTCATACAGTGACGGTGTTACTGTATACCCAGCAGGATGTACTTCAGCAGTAGGCTACAGTACAACAACTGGCCTATCATGTGCCACAACTACAACTTATCCAGCAGGCTGTACATCAGCAATGGGATACAGTTCAACAACTGGCGCAAAGTGTGATGGAGGTTCAGTAACAACTGGCCCTCTAACAGGTGGAGCAGGAGAATTGATTTATGCTTCAACTACATCAGGTCTTGAATCTAATGTAAAAGAAGGAGCAACTGAAAAAGTTCTCGCTTCAAAGGTAGAGGCTGATGGTTCAGATATTGCTTTTAGTAGTGTTAAAGTTTCTTTTGAAAATAATTCAGGAAATGGTTCAACACGTCTAAATAAGTATATAGAAAAAGTATCAGTTATGCTTGGTTCAGCAGAAGTTGGATCAGCAGATGCTGATGATTTCTCTAAAGATGGAGATGTTTACACAAAAAGTATTGCTTTGTCTGGAGCAGTTGTAAAAGAAGGTGATGCAGAGAATCTTTATGTTGCTGTATCTGTTCTTAACACTGTAGACGAGGACACAGCTAGCTTTTATGGAATAATTGAACAAGTTAGATGGATGGATGCTACAGGAGTAATCTTTTCTGATACAGATTCAGATGGATCTGATTTCGGAACAGGAGCTGCTGAAAATTTTGGATTTGATGCTGCAAGTGCAGACGATGATATAGACATTAAGTCTTCATCAACTGATCCAGATGCTTCTACTTTACTTGTAGATGCAAATGATACTTCAGAAGAGCACCTAATTGGTGTCTTCAAATTAGATGTAGATGAAGACTCTTCAGACATTCTTGTTTCTGAATTCCCAATCCTCGTTACATTTACAGCTTCAGGAAATACAACTGATGATGCAAATGCAGATGATGCAGGAGACGTAATCGATGAATTGAGAGTAACAGTTGATGGTAAAGATTACACTGCAACTCTTGAAGATAGTGAAGTTACAAATGGAGCTGGACGTGCAGTTTACTTAGTTGACGATGAATTTACTGTTGCATCAGGAGATGTTGTAGATGTTAAAATCTATGCGACATTTACTGAACAAGATAGTAATTATGGATCAGGACAAGTTATATCTGTTTCAACAGATGAAGATGTTACTGAAAATACTCCAGATTACTCATGGTCAGCAGAAGGTGAAGATGAACTTGATGTAGACGGAACATTTTCAGGAAAAGATATGACTCTAAGTACAACATCTGCTATTGTTTCTGGTATTACTTGGGAAGCACTTGAAGGTGGTGCAGGTATTGAGTTGACATTCAAGGTTGAAGCAGAAGAAGATTCTGTAGATGTTACATTAGCAGCTCTTCAAGCTGCTGATACTGTGACAACAACTGGAACTGTAGCTGCTCCTACTTTATCTAAGGTATCCGGTTCTGCTACAGATAATGGTGGTAATTCATGGACTATCGAAGATGGAGATAATGCAACATTTAGCCTTGTGTATACTAACACTGGTGCTAATGGTACAAATGTAAGAGTAATTATGTCTTCTATTGCAGGACAAAATGTTCCTGATGATAAAGAAGTTTCTCCTCTAGTTGTAAGAAATGTTAACAACTAGTTGAAACTTTAGTTCATACTCTGGTTAATACGCCTTAAAATGTATTCAAAAAACACCCTTACGGGTGTTTTTTGTTTATCTGAAAGTTGTTATAATGATTAAATCAATGAAAACAAAAAATTACATAGAAGGAAAGACTATTTGGCAGTGGAAAGTAATGGAGTATATCTTATATATTGCTATTTTTATTATCCCTCTTTATTTTAGTACAAATCATTGGTTTCCCTTTAGTGCCCCCAAAGCAATTTTGATTAGTATTTTTACTTTTTTTATATTAGCAGTTTATAGTTTTGGATTATTTTTACAAAAAAGAGAAAAATTTACGCTTAAAATAACATTAATTCATTTTGTTTTGTTTATATTTTTACTTATTTTAACTTTAAGTTCAATTTTAGGAGTTGATCCACATAATTCATTTTTTGGTGTTTGGAGTCAATCAATCAGTTTAGTAATAATTTATGTTTTGAGTATTCTTGCTTGTTTAGTTGGAGTTTTAGTTGAAAAAAATAAATCTATAATTTATAAATTGTTTACAGCTTCTTTTATCTCTAGTGTTATTTTTGCGGTTATTTCCTATGGTGGAGTTGCCCTGATTCCTCTATCAAGAGGAGGTGGAACACTAGGGAATACTTCTTTTGCTGGAGCGTATTTATTTTTTAATTTTTGTTTTGGAGTTGGATTATTGTTATTTTATCAAAAATATTGGCAAAAAATTCTTATTTTTATTGGAATATTTGCTATCTTATTCTCCCCAATATTTTTTAATCATCAGATTTTTTCGGGTCTAATTTCAATTAGAGATGCATTAAAAAACCCGATGTTGTTTATGGGTGAAGCCAACGGCGCTATCATAGGAGTTGTAGTTTCGCTTCTTATTATTCTTTGTTTTCTTGTTATAAAGAATCGTAGAAAATGGATTAAAATTTTTGGACTCATTGCTTTTTTGAGTATTTTGGGTGGAATTTTTTATGCTGGAGTATTGTTTATGAATCCTAATTCTAGTCTTCATAATACAATCATTGAACAAAAAACGGGTAATAGATTTTTATTTTGGGATATTGCAAATAGTGGTTTTACTGAAAATCCTATTTTAGGAAACGGATTTAATAATTATATTTATACCTTTCAAAGTAATTTTAACAATGACTTTTTTAAACCGGGTTTTGTTTTAGAAAATTTTACTAATCAACCACACAATATGTTTTGGGAGTATATGTCCAATACTGGTATTTTGGGCACGCTAAGTTTTTTTACACTTCTTGTTTTAGTTTTTATTGTATTTTATGTTCGTAATAAAAATGATAATGATAGGGAGCATGTTTTTAAAATAGTTCTAGCTACAAGTTTAATTGGTTATTTTATTCAAAATATGTTTGTATTTGATGTCCCACTAATTTATTTTATATTATTTGTCATTATTGGTGTGGCGATTGGTGTTTCCGAAAAAAAGAAAATTATTTTATTTTTTTCAAAATGGTATATATATAAAATAATAGGAGTGATATTGCTAATAATTAGCATTGGTGGGATTATTTTCTTGGGTTTCTTACCATGGAAAGAATCGAGAGAATGGTGTCAAATAGATAGTAGAAAAATTCTAAAATCTGGTTTTAATGAAATATCCGACATTCAAAAAATTTCTGTTTTTGGAGGTGTTGCTGATGCTGCATTTTTTGTTGATAAAACTTTTGCAAATTACCAAAAAGAGATTGTTGAACAAGTAAAAATAAGTAAAAATTTTGAGATTATAAATTCTGCCGAAAATATACTTGAAGAAGAATTAAAAAAACAACCTTTAAATTTTAGAGCTCGTACGACGTTAGTCCGTGTAATGATTATACGCATGACACTTTCTGGTAAAAAAATAGATAGAGATTTGTGGGATAAGGCATATACTCATGTCTTGAAGGCTCAAACAATTAACAGAGAGCATCCTGATACTTATTTATTACAGGCGAATTTACAAGCATTAATAGGGGATTTTGAGAAGATGAGGGAGATAGTTTTTAAAGGAATAGCAATCGCCCCATATAATTCTACTGGGTATATAACAGCTAAAGATTTAAATAAATTAAGATCCGATTCACGGTTTATGGAATATATAACTGAAATGGAACAAAAATGGATTATAGAGTAGCAAAGAGTAGCAAGGACCGTGAGTAGCAAGGACCGTCCTAGAGTAGCAAGTGAGTAGCAAGGACCGTCCTTGAGTAGCAAGGACCGTCCTTGCTACAGGAATGACCGTCCTTGCTACAGGTGAACCGGTTTATATTTTGATTTTTTGCGAAGGAAAATATTTAAATTAGATGGAGTTGAAAAACATCACAATTTTGATTCAAACGTTCTAGAGTAGCAAGGACCGTCCTTGCTACAGGTAAAAGCGACTGATATAATTAGAGAATGCTCAGAAAAGATCCATTTATAACAGGTGAATATTACCATATATACAATAGGGGTATTGATAAAAGGAATATATTTAAACTAGAAAAAGATTATGAACGATTCATGATGCTTCTTTATGTATGCAATTCCACAAATGAACCAGCTTTTCGTTTGGATAATCTGATAAATCATTTACATAAAGATTATAAAGATATAATGATTTTGGATAAGGGAAAATCTTTGGTTTCAATCGGGGCATGGTGTCTTATGACTAATCATTTTTATCTTTTGATGAGGCAAGAAGTTGATGGAGGAATAACCAAATTTATGAAAAAGTTAGGTACAGGGTATTCTATGTTTTTTAATATTAAATACCACAGACAAGGTGCCTTATTTGGAGGTCTTTTTAAATCTAAATTAATTGGAGTAGATGATAATTACATGCGACAGCTCTTAGCATATATTCATTTAAATCCACTAGAAATAAATTTTCCGGATTTAGAGAATAAAAAAGGAGAATATAAAGAGAATGACATGAAAGAATTTTTAGATTCATATAAATACTCAAGTTATCAGGATTATATGGGTATTGAAAGAACGGAGAAGGGTATTCTGGATAAAAGGCCTTTCCCCGAGTATTTCCAAACAGCCCAGTCTTTTGTTGATTTTGTAGAAAATTTTTACTTATATAAACAGGATCACATGTAGCAAGGACCGTCATTGCTACAGGAATGACCGCCCCTGCATTATTTGACCAGAATACACGATAATATTAAATAGTCTTGACTATTTAATATTATCGTGTAAAATAGTCATATAGAATATTATTAAGAAAAATAAATATGAAAAGGAAAATATACAATAAAATTGTTTTAGATTTAAAGAAAAAGATGGTTTTTATTGTTGGACCACGACAAGTAGGAAAGACTTGGTTGGCAAAGAGAATAATGAAAGAATATAAGAACCCTATTTATTTAAATTTTGATAATAGTGATCATAGAGAAATAATAAAAAAACAATCATGGTTGAAAGATGTAGATTTGATAGTTTTTGATGAAATACATAAAATGCCTAAGTGGAAAAATTATCTCAAGGGTGTATATGACACGAAGTTAGATACTGTTCACATATTAGTTACAGGCAGTGCGAGAATGGATGCTTTTAAAAAGGTTGGGGATTCTTTGGCTGGAAGATTTTATGTTCATCATCTATTTCCTTTCACTTTAGCAGAATTAAAAGATAGTGGTTTAAAAGATACGGCCAATTTATTAATGGAGAGAAGTGGATTCCCTGAGCCATTATTATCTACTAATGATGAAGATATTAATCGTTGGAGAAGTTTGTATACAGAAAGTCTTTTGGGCCAGGATGTTTTAGAGTTTCAAGATATTGATAAGATAAATGCAATTCGTCTAGTGTATCAATCTTTAAAAAATAAAGTAGGGTCTACAATAAGTTATAGTAATATTGCGAGAGATATAGGGATCTCGCCCGTAACAGTAAAGAAGTATATTGAAATATTGGAAGCAATATATGTTATTTTTACAATAAGACCATATACTCACAAGATTTCTCGTTCTATTTTAAAAGAACCTAAAATTTACTTTTTTGACTATGCATTGATCAATGATATGGGGGCAAAATTTGAAAATTTTGTTGCTCTTTCTTTATATAAACACATTAAATTAAAAAATGATTCACAGGGTACAGCTTACTCTCTAGGCTTTTTAAAAACTAAAGAAAATAAAGAAGTAGATTTTGCAATATCTGATAGCGATAATAAATTAATAGAAATTATCGAATCAAAGGTTTCTGAGAGCGAAGCGTCTAAAACTTTAGAATATTTTATAGAAAAATATAAAGTTTTAGGAACTCAGGTAGTATTTAATTTAAACACAGAGAGGCTCTCAAAAAATGGGGCACAGATAAGAAAAGCAGAAAAATATTTAGAAAATTTAGAAAAATTTAATTAAATTAATGCATGTTCAAGATTATATTTACCTCAGAAGCAAAATTTTAAATCGAATCCCAGTAGTAGAGCAGGGACACAGTGCATTCAAAATTTGCTACGGGGCGGGAAGTAGGGATGTTTATTTTATTAAGTAGTATAACCAAGTAAATTTAATAAATTTTTATGAAAATAATTGTTACAGGTGGGGCGGGGTTTATAGGGAGCCATATTGTAGATGCTCTTATTGAAGAAGGGTATGAAGTTCATATTGTGGATAATATGTCTGCGGGGAAAAAAGAGAATGTAAATAAAAAAGCAATTTTACATATAGTAGATATAAGAGAAAAAGAAAAGTTGATTCCAATTTTTAAAGATGCAAAGTATGTTTTCCACGAAGCTGCAATGCCAAGGGTACAATACTCAATAGATAACCCAATTGAAACAAATGATATAAACGTAAACGGGCTTCTAAATGTGTTAGAGGCTTGTAGATTAAATAAGGTTGAAAGGTTAGTCTTTGCTTCCTCTTCATCTATATACGGTGATCCAGATGTTCTACCGACCACAGAAGAAATGAATGTAAACCCAATGTCGCCATATGCTACGCATAAATATATTGGTGAAGTTTATCTGAAACTATATTCTAAAATATATAATCTTGAGACCGTTTGCCTTCGTTATTTCAATGTCTATGGGCCACGTCTTAACCCCGAAGGGGCATATCCGCTTGTTATCGGCTACTTTATGAAATTATTAAAGGAGGGCAAGAAATTAACAATCACAGGGGATGGCGAGCAGACTCGTGACTTTGTATATGTTTCTGATGTAGTGAAGGCTAATATTTTAGCTATGACTGGAGTAAATATAGGAAACGGAGAAGTCATAAATATTGGTGGTAGTAAAAGGTATTCGATAAACTATATTGCCGAACTAATTGGTGGTGAAGTTGAGCATATTGCACCTCGTGTTGAGCCACACGACACCGAAGCCGATATCAAAAAAGCAAAATCATTGCTTGGCTGGTCCGCGTCTGTTACTCTAGAAGAGGGGATAAAAGAGTTAAAGAAAATAAATAATATCAAATGACCGATAGACTATTCAAAATATTAGAAAAAATAACTCCAACAAAATGGCACTGGATGTTTAATCACGATGGCTATAAACGTTATTTTGCAAATACAAGCTGGATGTTCGGGGGTCAGATGTTTTCGTTGCTAGTGTCTTTTTTTGTTGGAGCATGGCTAGCCAGATATCTAGGTCCAGAAAATTATGGAATTCTAAGTTATGCTTTTGCCTTTGTCGGATTATTTGGATTCATATCTTCGCTGGGAGTCGATGGTATATTAAATAGAGAGTTAATTAAAAATCCGGAAAAAAGAGATGAATTACTTGGAACAGCTTTTAGGTTAAAACTAATTGGTGGAATAATCGCTTTTTTTCTTGCTGTATTTTGTGTGATGTTATTTCAAAATAGTCATCTTATTGAATTACTAGTAATTTTGTACTCTTTTTCTTTCATATTACAAGCTTTAAATGTTATTAATACTTATTTCCAAGCTGAAGTAAAAGCCAAAAATAGTGTCAAAGCTATATTTACTGCCACGATTATTTCTTCTATTTTTAAAATAGTATTCATTTTATTAAATAAAGGGGTAATATGGATTATGTTTATATTTCTCTTAGATGTTTTATGGCAGGGGATTGGTTTTATAAGAGTCTACAATAACCATGGACTTAAAACAAAAAATTGGTATTTTAATAAAGATTTAGCTAAAAGTATTTTAAAAAATTCTTGGCCATTAATGCTTGCTTCCGCTGCTGGATTTATTTATTTAAAAATTGATCAAATAATGATTGGCTATATGTTGGGAATTCATGAAGTTGGTATTTATGCAGTTGCTGTAAAAATTGTCGAGATTTGGTACTTCATACCAGCAATTATTTGTGCTTCTTTGTTTCCAGCAATTATGAACGCTAAAAAAATAAGTATTGAGATTTATAAACATCGTTTAAAATTTTTTTACATACTAATGGCTGTAATTCCGATCGTTATGGCTATCCCTATAACATTATTAGCTAAACCAATAATTCAAATTCTATTTGGTAATGAATATTTAGAGTCGATAAATATATTACGAATTTATATTTGGTCGAGTTTGGGATTGTTCCTTTCCTATGCAGTAGGGCAATATTTAATGTCGGAAAATTTAGTGAAGGCTATTTTCTGGTTGAATTTCTTTGCTATGGTGATAAATATAACATTAAATTTAGTATTAATCCCATTGTTTGGTATAATTGGATCTGCGTGGGCAACATTAATTTCTTATTTAACATTACCACTAGGAGTATTTATTATTAAAAATAAAATAAAATTATATGATTAAAAATTTAGTAATTGGTTCGGAAGGCTTTATTGGTAAGTCTTTATGTGATTATTTGGATAAAATTGGAGAAAAAGTTATTAGATTTGATATAAAAAGAGGAAATGAAGAAGATGGTAGAAAAGCAGTCATTAATTTTAGTGATATAGATCGGATTTATTTTTTAGCTTGGGATGTTGGTGGTGCCAAATATTTATATAAGGAAGATGCTCAACATTTTCAATTAAAATGGAATTTAGAATTAATGTCTAATATAATGCCGCAAATAGAGAAATCGCAAAAACCTTTTTTATTTATTTCTAGCCAATTAGCGGAAGAATGCGATACTGTATATGGAGTAACAAAAAGATTGGGTGAGGCTTGGACCAAATTATTAGGTGGTGTTTATGTTAGGCAATGGAATGTATATGGACCGATTGAAGATGAAAATTTAAGGAGTCACGTTGTGTCTGATTTTGTAACCCAGGCGGTAAAGACTAGAGAGATAAAAATGATAACCACAGGGGAAGAGATGAGACAATTTATACATATCAACGATGTGTGCAAGGCGTGGCACTTTGCACTAGAAAATAACCTCAAAGGGACATACGATATAACTAGTTTTGAATGGGTAAGGATTATTGATGTTGCTAATTTAATAGCTAAATTAACAGGAGCGCGTGTTATCCCTGGAGGTAAGATAGGATCAACTCCAATCACTCCAATAAAAGGCAAGATTCCTGGATGGTTTCCCGAGATAAAATTATCAGAAGGATTAGAGGAAATGATTAATAATCTGAGAAATTAGAATATGGATGAAATTTTGATCAGTACAATATCTCCTTGTTTTAGGATGAAAAGATATCTGAAACAATTCTTGGAAGAATTACCCAAACAAACAATATTTAATAAAATTGAAGTGATTTTGGATCACAACGAACCAGATGAGGAAGAAATAATCTGGGTTAAAAATTTTCAGAGAAAGTATCCCAATAGACTTAAGCATATTATAGTAGATAAAGTGGACCCTTTGGGCATATCTATGAATAGATGTATAAAAGAATCATCTGGAAAGTTTTTAGCGATATGGAATATAGATGATTTAAGAACTAACGATTCCCTAGAGTTACAATATAAAAAAATATTAGAGGATGATGATTGTGGGGTCGTTTATGGTGATTATATTATTGTTAAATCATTTGGAAGTCAGCGTGGACAGATAATCAATTGTAGCACATACGAAAGAGCAGATCTTTTAAGATCAATGTTGCTGGGCCCCTTTTTTATGTTCAGGAAAAGTCTTTGCGACAAAGTTGGCTATTTTGACGAACAATTTAAGGTTTGTGCAGACTTTGATTTTGCACTTAGATTATTGCTTAACTCTAAGGCTGTTTATGTTAAAAGCTCTCTGGGATTTTATTTGAATGAAGGAACTGGATCTAGCACTAAGCCCGATTCTATATTACCAATAGAAGATAACGTTATTTTTCTACGTTATGGTATATTTGATAAGTTAGATTACGATTTGGTTGTATTATCGACTCAATATAATATCAAATATGTCGTTTTGGGTGAAAATCTAATATATATTGGTGACTATATTGAAAATTACAATGATATGATCGACAGAAAGAAGAAATTAATAAAAAAAGGAATAAGATTATTTTTTTATAAAAGAATAATAATGTATAAGAAAATAAAAAAGTTTAAAGAGTTTATTAAAAAGATTATTCCAATAGTTATATTAAATTTATATGGTAGTATAAAAATTTTAAATAAGAGTAAATAAAGAATGAATATCTTACAAATAGGTACAACAGACAAAATAGGAGGAGCTGCAGTTATATCTTGGAAAATAAAAAAAGCTCTTGAATTATTGGGACACAAGACATCGATGTTTGTAGCTTTCAAATATTCTAATGATTTAAATGTTTTAAATATAAAAAGAACAACGCATAAATTACTTTGTTTTTTATTTTCAAATGATATAGACCTCTTTAGAACAAACTGGATAATAAAAACTAAAGAATTTATAGATGCGGATATTATTCATTTACACAATCTTCATGGGTGGTTTTTTAATTTAAAAACTATTAAAGAAATGTCAAAATTAAAACCTATAATATGGACACTACACGACATGTGGGCTATCACCTCACATTGCGCGCATTCTTTTGAAGGTGGGTTAGAAAATGGTTTTTATCAGTGCCAATCCTTAAATTCATACCCTAGAATAGCTTGGCACAATGAAAAGTATTTATGTTATAGAAAAAAAATTATTTATGATAATTCTGATTTTGAAATTGTTGTGCCTTCTATGTGGTTAAAAAACAAGGTTGAAAATAGTTTATTAAAAGAAAAAAATATTCATTTAATATATAATGGTGTTGATACAAAGGTATTTCGAAGTATGGACAAGCAAACTATTAGAAAAGATTTGAATATTTCTTTAGTAAAAAAAATTATTTTATGTTTCTCCGATAAAATAAAAAATAATGAATATAAAGGTTCGGAATACATAAATAAAATTTTAGAAAAATTTAGAAATAATAAAAGTGTACATTTTATATGTATTGGGGGTAGTGCTAATAGTGATTTTGAGAAAAACTCAAATATCACTTATATACCTAATATCACCGATGTAAATTTGCTCGCAAAATATTACGCATCTTCAGATATTTTCCTGTACCCGTCAATAGCTGACAGTTTTGGATTGGTAGTTGCTGAATCAATGGCTTGTGGGACCCCAGTATTAACGTTTAAGGTTGGTGGAATTCCTGAGATTGTAGATCATAAAATTAATGGTTATGTAGCAAAATATAAAGATGAGGATGACTTAATAAATGGTCTTAATTATATTTTAGATTTATCTAATATTGAAACTGAGCTCATGTCTGAAAGTGCTATTAGTAAAATTAGAAATAATTTTACTGAAGACATGATGATAGAAAAATATATTGAACTTTATAATTCATTAATTAAAAGATAAAAGTTTAATAATAATCACTCAAACTGCCATTTTATTATCATTTATTTGCCTGTCATATACAATGATAAATGCAATAATTATCCATACCCATTTTTCGGGGATAGAATCTAAAAATAATCCAGAAGTTAAAATACCTATTATTATTGCAATTAATGCATGCATCTCGTTAAAATTTTTAAAATAAAAACTTTTGTATATTTCCAATAGCAACTTAGTAAAATAGTAATTAAAAAATATAAATAGTAATATACCTCCTTGTAAAAGAAGCTCAAGTTCAAAGTTATGAACGACTCTGTGATTAAACCCTTCTCCAGTTATATTGATGATACTATTATATCCTGGTCCATAACCAAAAGGATTTTTTAAAATAAAATAAAGAGATCTTTTCCAAATACCTAATCTGTCTTGTCCGTTAACTAAGTTGGGAACACTAGCGAATGTTTCCACCCTTGATTTCTGTTCGACTTTTTCATTATTTTTTATTTTTAGTAAAAAATTATTTATTTGGCCAGAACTTTTTTGGGGTTGACTAGTCTCAGTATTCGGCTGTCGATATATTTGTTTATATTTTGGGACAAAAGTAAATCCTAGGGGAAGTGCCATTATAATTGAAAGAGCTATTATGGCTATTTTAATTTTGGGTAATTTTGAAAACCTAATAAAGAAAAATAGTAATATTAAGATAGAGACTAGCAAGCCAAGTATTCCTGACCTTGATCCACTCCATAAAATTATAGAAACTGAAAAGACAAAACCAATATAAAGAATCGCTTTATATTTTGTTTGAGTGCCAGCTCTCATAATATAAAATAACAACAATAGGGTAGGGATTATCTGAAAATTTGCAAAATAGTTTGGGTCTACTAATAATCCAGAGAAACGGCTTGGGTCGTACATTAAGTAGTCTACAAGTCCTATACTTTGAAAAACATATGCAATAGGGATAATAACCAAAGAACCCATTAAACATAATAATGATTTTTTAAATATGGTTTTATCTTGTTGTGATAACAATATAATTTCAAAAAATATAATTAGACATGATGCTAGACGTGCGTAGTTTAAAATTACTGGTTGTAATGGAAAAGTTTTGTAAATTAATAAGCCTAATATTGAACCAAAAATATTAACCCCGATTATAAAAAGTATTATTTTTGCAAGTTTCTTGTCTTCCCAAAACGAAATTTGTTTTTTTATGATCGCAATAATTATAAAAATAAAACTTATAAATAAAAGCAAATCCGCTATTCTATAATATTGATAAAAAGAAGGTATCTTTATAAATGTGGTAGTAATAGAAGCTAGTAGAAAGAATTGTGATAATTTTAAAATTTTTGACATTGAACTATATTGTAACATATTATTTATACATTCTTTCTAGTTTATCTATCATTTTTGGAGTTGAGAACAATGGCTTTTGCTTTTCAAAGTCTTGTTTTATCTTATTACAATACACCTTTTTGAATAACTCAAGAAAATCAATATTATTATTTAATTTATATGTAAAATTATCATTTAATATTTCTTTATTACCTCCGACATCAGATGCAATCGCAGGTATCTCTGCAAATAATGTTTCAATTAAAGAAACAGATAGACCCTCATATAACGAGGGAAGTACAAACAAATCAAATATTTTTATATATTTTGTAGCCCTCTCCGTTTCGCTGATTAAGAATACTTTATCTTTCAAACCAAGACCAGTAACCAAATTTTCTAAATGAGCTTTTTCTTTACTATCATCACCAATAATTACACAGACTGATTCTTTATTTATTTCAAGTATTTTAGGAAAAATACTTATCAAAAATTCATAATTTTTTTCTCGTGAAAATCTACCAATAGAACCAATTATAAAAGAATTTTTAATAGAATGATTAATTCTTCCCTCAATCATTTTAATCGCGTTAGTCTTTTTGATGATTTCAATAGTATCACTATCTAGACCATTATAAATTACTGTGCCTTTTTTAATTAATTTTAATCTGATTAATTTTTTTAGATTATCATAACTAACAAATATATTTTCATTTATAAAAATTAGTAAAAATTTAAAAATTATCCAATAAATTATCTTAGAAATTGTATTACTGTAATTACTATCAAGAGTAGAAAGTCCATGGAAGGTAAAAACTGTTTTTATTTTGTAATCTGATATCTTTACACCTATTGCCCCTAATAGGGTATTAGAACTATTAAAGTGTACGACATCAAATTTTTCTTTATCTACATATTTCTTCATCTCGTAGATGAATTTTAAATTTTCAAGAGGATTGTTTGTTCTTTTTAATGTTTTAAAAATATTGACAGGGATATTAATCTCATTTAACTTATCTTTTAAAAATTCTCCCTCTCCAAGTCCGACAACAACAAAATGGCCCCTCTCTTTTAGAGATTTTGCCATATTAAGGACAACAATCTGAGCCCCTCCAATATTTCCTTTTGTGATTGTGATTAATATTTTCATTTGAACAAGTTTTTAATTCTTATTCTTAATAATGATAAAAGATACCAAATTAAACCTAATATTTTGTTTTTTGATATTATGTATACTTCCTTATAAGCTTTTTCTGCGTTTATATTTGCGACACCTCCTATAAGCATATTCGAAAGAACTTGGTTGGTAAAAATCCCTTTTTTGTTTTTTAGATACGCCCTAAGAAAAAGATCATAATCCATTGCATATTTATAATTTATATTGAATAGTCCAATATCCTCATATACTGATTTTTTAATGAATGAAGAAGGGTGATTTAGATGAGGCATACGGAAACATATAGTTTCCTTATAATTTTTATTAGGATATAAAATAAAACTTTCGCCTTTATTATCTTGGTGTTTTAATGCACCGACATAAAAATCAGCATCATTTTCCTCATTAAGTTTTATAACGGTTTCAAGGGTATTTTCTTCATACCAGTCATCACTATTAATGATTCCTATTATATAACCGTGAGAGGCTAGAATTCCCTTATTAAAAGCATCACTGATTCCTTTATCTGGCTCACTAACCCAGTATTTAATCTTATCCTGATATTTTTTTATTATGTCGACAGTTCCATCTGTAGAACCGCCATCTATTATTATATACTCAACATTTTTATATGTTTGATTTAAAACAGAAATGATAGTTTTCTCAATTGTTTTAACTGAGTTAAAAGATACAGTTATTATACTGAATAAGGGATTTTTATTTTCCATCTCTGATTTTTTTTATTATTTCTGTTGTTGATATTTTTTCGAAACTTAATGATTTAGGTAGAACAATATATTTTGCTCCTATTTTTTTACAAAGAGCCGTCTTTTCTTTGCCATATTTATCATCTTCGGTTACTGCTAATATATCAGGTTTTATTTTTAGGAAATGTTTTTTGAAATCAAGGCCGAGTTCATTTAAGTCATCTCCTATGACAACTTCATCTACCATTCGGAGTGACTCCAGGATTTTCTTTTTATGAGTCTCGGGCAGAGAAGACTTCTTGTGTTTATGAAGTTCAAGAGATTTGTCTCCAGCAAAACAAACAATCAAATAATCACCCAGAGCCTTAGCTTGATTGAAGAATTCTATGTGTCCACCATGAAGGATGTCGTAGCATCCTGAAACAAAGACTTTTTTGATTTTCTTTTTAGCCATTTTAATGTGTGAAAATTATTTGAATTGTTCTTAATATTATTCCGAAATCAAGGAAAATGTTTCTATTCTTTATGTAATATAAATCGTACTCAAACTTTTCTTTTGAATCTTTCTCCGTGTTTGCGTATCTATACTTTATCTGGGCCCACCCGGTAAATCCAGGGTGAATTATGTGACGGAGCTCATAGTGGGGGATAACCTTTTCTAGTTGAGCGACGAATTCTGGGCGTTCAGGACGCGGGCCGACAAGTGATATGTCACCTTTTATAATATTGAGCATCTGGGGAACTTCATCAATATGAATTTTCCTTATTACTTTTCCTACAGGCGTAATGCGGGAATCATTCCTCTCTGTCCATACAGCGCCATTCTCTTCAGAGTTTATAATCATTGAACGTAATTTGTATAATTTGAAAATTTTTCCATTAAGTCCAACTCTCTCTTGAATGTAGAATATTGTTTTATTGTCATGAAGATAAATAAATAAAGCCGAGATGGCAAGAAGGGGACTCGTAATAACAATGACCAAGATAGCAAATAAAACGTCGACAACTTTCCTCGTCAGCATGTATAAAATATTTACTTTGATATCTATATTTTCGACTACCCAAGACTGGGTTACATGATTGATAGAAATTTTATTGAGGTATCTCTCGTATGCTTGGGCCATATTTATAATTTCGGAATTATTTTTGTAGATTGAGAGAATTTGTTCTTTCGGGATGTCATCTGGAATTTTTTCAAAAATAAATACTGTGTTTGAAGTATTGGAATAATCGCGAATGGCGTTCACCCCATTCTCGGTATGAAGTGCGAGCCTGAGACCTAGTTGAGGATTATTTATGATAACATTTTTGATCTCATTTATACTCTCTGATGAGCCTACCAAGATAGCCGGCCTAGTGATAGCTTTTGAAAAGAGAATGTATATTATTCTTCTAATGAAAAAAGAAATTATTCCAAACCCAACGATTTGGAAGATGAGATTTGTTTTAGGAGAAATTCCAAAAATAGAAATGAAATAAAACAAGAATATTCCTATTACAAAGGAGATGGATATAGCCATGCCGAATCTGCGAAGGTGGGGGATAGTTGGTTTGATGGTGAACAAATCATAAAGCCCAAAAAGGTAAAATGATAATACCCAAGTGAGATAGAGGATGATGAAAGGGACAATGTGTGCGGATATCGCGGCCTGATAAGACACTGGTTCGAAACGAACCAAAATGATTATAAAAAATGATATCCAGAATGCTATGAAGTCCCCGAAGATAATAAGCCAGACTCTGTTCATCCCGTTAGAAGCAGGGAACCTTTAGATTCCCTTACATAAATTAAATAATAAAATTCGAAATATGACCTATCCCTTAATATAACCCCGTTCTCTTATAAAACATATATGACTTCTAACGGGATTCATATATATCTAATATAGTACTCAAATAATTGCTTTCCGTAAAGGTTGGGGGGTAAATAAAAAAAAGAGGTAGCTTTTTGAGCAAACCTCTTTTTTCCACCACAATTTATTTTTTGTAGTGGAAAGATTTTGGGTGATTTTGCAACACTTGTGCGTTGCCGGAGTTCACCCGAACTCCATATTTGTTTGTGCAGGATTTCGTTCCTGCACAAGACGTTCCCGTTATTGCCACTATGGCAATAACAGAAAAAAATATAAAGAACTTTTTCATACCTTATTATATTGTACACTATTTATATTAATTTGTCAATGATTTAGGGGCTTATTTATAAGGCTAAAATTTAGGGTACATTAGACAATCTATTTTTTTTATCTATTTATGTTAAAATATATCTATGTCTTCCAATAAACATCTGTTTAAAGTGATTATTTCTTTTTGTTCAGTTATTGCAGTTGGGTTAGTTTTACTTGTAATTTTTGATTCTTTGAAATAAATTTTGACAAGTTGTATACTATCTGCTAATATCTCTTTGTAGCCGTAGAAACAGGTTTTGCGAAAGCAAGTAAACATACCTGTGGAGGTCGAAGATGCTTTACTGTATAATAGTATATATAATAAAGTAGACTACACTTACGGCCCGAAAGGGTCTTTTTTATTTTAAGAAAATAAGAGCGAAGCGATTATATTTTCTTTATCCCATATGAAGTCCGCTTAAGGCGGCAGCCGACAAGCGGCTTACTTCATACGGGATTGGAAATTTTATATTTCGCTACGCTACATTAAAATGTCCATATCATTAGACAAAAAGAAAGAGTTAGTAGCCTCACTAGAGAAGGCTTTGAAAGGAGCAAATTCTGTTGTCTTCGTGAAATTCGATAAGTTGAAAGTTGCTGATGTAAATACTCTTCGCAGATCCTTGCAAGCTGAGAAAGTCGGTTATCAAGTTGCTAAGAAGACTTTACTCAAACGTGCACTATCTACTCACAAAATAACAGGAGATTTACCAGAAGTTCCTGGACAATTAGCTATTGCTTATGGAGAAGATTTACTTGCTCCAGCTCGTGAAGTTTTTGCTTTTCAAAAAGGTCACAAAGATAATGTTTCAATTGTCGGGGGAGTATTTGAAGGAAAGTATATGAATGCGACAGAGATGATGTCTATCGCTACCATTCCACCACTTCAGACTCTACGTGCAATGTTCGTCAACCTTATCAATTCACCAATCCAAAGGATGGCTGTGGTAGTGAATGCTATTGCAGAAAAAAAGAGTTAAATTATCATTATAATCACGACACAAATTACGAATGAGGACGAATATACAAATGGAATGCAAATGCATTTAATTCGTGTCATTCGCATGAATTCGTCGATTGGTGTCGCACTAACATTATGGAAGAAACAACAAAAACAACAGTTCCTGCAAAATTCAAAGACATCGTTTCTAAAATTGAAGAAATGTCAGTTCTTGATTTACACGAACTCGTAAAAGTATTAGAAGAAAAGTTTGGAGTATCAGCCGCTGCAGTTGCAGTTGCAGGTCCTGCTGCTGCCGGAGAGGCTGTAGAAGAGAAGACTGCTTTCACTGTCGAGCTTACAGCTTCAGGTGAACAGAAAATAGCAGTTATGAAAGTTGTCAAAGAAGTTCTTGCTCTTGGACTTAAAGAAGCAAAAGACTTAGTTGATGGAGCCCCTTCAGTTCTTAAAGAAGGAATGAAGAAAGCCGAAGCAGAAGAATTCAAAAAGAAATTGGAAGAAGCTGGAGGTAAAGCTACTCTTAAATAATATTTGAAGTAATATTACGACACAAAAAAGAGCCCCGCAAGGTTACTTGCGGGGCTCTTTTTCTTGGCGTATAATGCACGGCATGGATCCCGTTAGAAGCCGCGGTCACGGTTTGTCTTTATCGGGATATAATTTAAAAAATAACTAAAATGGCACGTCGTAATTCTTATAAAAAATATAAGGACCGCGGCCTGCTTCTAACGGGATGGAAACTCTAGCAAAACTTTTTGGAGGTCAGGCGCGCGTTCGCATAATGCGACTTTTTTTATTAAATAATGAAAGTAATTTTGAGATTGAAGATGTTGTCTCTCGAAGTCGAGTTATGAGAAATAATGCTCGCAAAGAGATAAATGTTCTCGCCTCAATGAATTTTATTAAACAGAAAGTTGTTACCAAAGAAGGTTATCGTGGAGCAAAGAAAAAAGTTTCAGTCTGGTCACTTAATCCATCATTTCAATATCTATCACCACTTAGGGACATTTTAGTTGAACCAAGTTTACTGCTTCAAGAGGATTTACCAGAGCGCTTTAGACAAGTCGGGAAGATTAAGTTGATGATAGTTTCAGGAGTATTTATAGGAGACAGTAAAAGTCGAGCAGACGTACTTATCGTTGGTGATAAATTAAAGAAGAATGTCTTACAGCAAGTTGTCAAAGGACTGGAGGCTGAAATAGGGAAGGAGCTCGATTATGTTGTATTTAATACTGAAGAATTTAAATATCGTATTGATATGTATGACAAATTGATTTGTGATATTATTGATTTACCCCATGAAAAATTAATTGATAATGGGCAGTTATCGACATACATTTCTAAAAAATAGCTTTAAAAAACAGCTTGAATTTCCAAGCTGTTTTTTACTATATACAATTTCTTTCATATTATATATAATACTAATATTAATATTATAAATTATAATAAATAATTATGAAAAAATATAACTTAGCTAAGGTTTTCTTTTCTGTGTTTGCGTTTCTTTTGCTTCTTACTGTTGCGTTTCCTTCAAAAACTTTAGCTCTCTCCTATAATGTTACTCTTGTTCCTGGTTGTACCACAACTACGGGGACAAATTCATCGGGTGTTTCTTGTTCATCAAAGACGATGATCAAATTTACAAATAAAATTGATATTAAACAAGAACGGATAGATGTCCAGAAGGTTCTTAACATGGTTTTAGTCCCATCACCAAATTTAACCCTAGATGGCATCTTTGGTAGAAATACAGTATCTGTCATTAAGGCTTTTCAAGCTAAATACAATTTGAAGGTTGATGGAAAAGTTGGAAATCAAACGATAGCAGCACTCGAACAAGTTCAGATTGATTATAATAATACAACTTCAACACCTACAACTACTCCACAAACTTGTGCAAATGGAGCAACAAACTATCCGACATGTACGATTACTGCACTTTCTTTTTCTCTCCCATATCTTTCAGCTATTACAGCAAGTACTTATGATACCACAAACAATAAACCACCATACATGACTGTTGATAATAATATTACCACTGAAAATAGATGGGCTGGACAAGGTGATGGTGCTTGGATTAAGTATACCTTTACAAGTAATCAACAATTGAATGGAATCAATATTTTGTTTTATAAGGGAAATACTAGAGTAACAAAAGTATCTTTGGCGTATTCCCTTGATGATGTTGTTTGGACAAATATTGGTAATTATTCTTCAAGCGGTAAATCGACGACATATGAGACATTTAATTTCCCATCAACAATCACAGCTAAACATTTCAAAATTATCGGTCATGGAAACAATGAAATTGGTTCAACGACTTGGACAAGTATAATGGAGGTCAATTTCAATTTATCGTCTACAACCACTTGCTCTGGAAGTGCAATTCAAACATGTGCAGTTACTAACGGTACAGGGTCACAATCAAGAACTTGTACAAATGGTACATGGTCTACATATGGGGCATGTACAGCAACATCGTGTAATACTGGATATCAGATTAGTGGTAATTCATGTGCTCTCGTGGGGGTTGCAGATACAACTAAACCTGTTGTCTCCTCTTTCACAATTCCTTCAACTGGAACAACACTTGCTGTTTCAATTATGGCTTTTACCGCAACAGATAATGGTGTAATTGCAGGTTACGCTTTAACTGAGACATCAACTACTCCAGTTACTTGGCAAACTGTAAAACCAACCTCATATACATTTGCCTCAGCTGGAACAAAAACTCTTTATGCTTGGACAAAAGATACTGCCGGAAATGTATCACTTGCAAAGCCAGCAACCATAACTATTACACTTCCTGTAACGACATGTTCTGGCTCAGCAACACAGACATGTACTATCACTAACGGCACAGGATCACAATCAAGAACTTGTACAAATGGTACATGGTCTTCATATGGAACATGTGCAGCAACATCGTGTAATACTGGATATGTTATTAGTGGGAATGCGTGTGCGGTTATTCCTACGACAACTGTTTCTGGAAATGAAATTATACAAACAGGAACAGGGATAAGTGTTATGCTTCCAAAAACGGGGATTAGTGCTTCAGAGCTCGGAGTAGTGGTTAATGATAATGATCCTCTTTCTGTTCAAATTGCGAATTATTATATTTCAGCTAGAGGTATTCCTTCTTCAAATGTTGCTCACGTTAATATTCCGACAAGTTATACAGCTTATCTAGATAGTGGGTCATCATATGTCTCATCTTTAAAACAGCAAATTGATACCGCTTTTTCTGGAAAAAATATTCAAGCTTTAGCTTTAACTTGGATGGAACCTTGGTGGATTGATAGGATGTCTAGTACTAGTGCTATTTCTATTCCTTTTAAAGTAATCCAAGATGGTAATACTTGTAATGATACTAATGCAAAATCTGGTAATACAAATCCATATGTTAATAATTACAATTCCGTCTCTCCTTGGACAGATCTTGGTTTTCGTCCATCTATGATAGTTGCCGCTACAACATTTGCGGATGCCAAAGCTTTAATTGATCGTGGAATTTCTTCAGATAAAACTTTCCCCACTGGGACAGCTTATATGCTTAAGACAAGTGATACGCAGAGAAGTGCACGTTGTACTGGAACGGGGAATGAATGTCAAACTTTGATTGATAGTTGGGATTCTGTTAATAGTGGAATCAAGACTACATTAGTGAACGCTGATTCTATTTCAAATAAAAATGATGTATTGTTTTATTTTACTGGAATGCAAACTGTTCCTAATCTTTCAACCAATACTTACTTACCTGGAGCCATTGGAGATTCTCTGACATCTTGCGCAGGACAACTGACTGATGATAGTTGTGGTCAAATGAGTGCTATAGAATGGTTAAGAAATGGAGCAACAGGAAGTTCTGGTACCGTTACAGAACCATGTGCAATAATTGAGAAATTCCCAAATCCAGCTATTGTTGTTCCTTATTATTTTAAGGGTAATACACTTGTTGAAGCATATTGGAAATCAGTTAAATGGCCAGCGGAAGGGTTGTTTATTGGAGAACCATTAGCAAAACCATTTGGACATAAAGTTTCAATGTCCAATAATGTTCTAACGATAACAACTTCAGCTCTCACCCCGGGAGTATCATACGTTCTTGAATCAGCGAATAGTCAGTCTGGACCATTTACGATTGTTCAAAGTGGAATAAGTGTTCCAACATATCAGAAAAAGGTTATCTCAGTTTCTTCTCCGACAAGTAGTGTGTATCGTCTAAGATCCTCAAATGAATCAGGTGGAGCTACTCCTGTAGCAGATACAACTAAACCTGTTGTCTCCTCTTTCACAATTCCTTCAACTGGAACAACACTTGCTGTTTCAATTATGGCTTTTACCGCAACAGATAATGGTGTAATTGCAGGTTACGCTTTAACTGAGACATCAACTACTCCAGTTACTTGGCAAACTGTAAAACCAACCTCATATACATTTGCCTCAGCTGGAACAAAAACTCTTTATGCTTGGACAAAAGATACTGCCGGAAATGTATCACTTGCAAAGCCAGCAACCATAACTATTACACTTCCTGTAACGACATGTTCTGGCTCAGCAACACAGACATGTACTATCACTAACGGCACAGGATCACAATCAAGAACTTGTACAAATGGTACATGGTCTTCATATGGAACATGTGCAGCAACATCGTGTAATACCGGATATGTCATTAGTGGGAATGCGTGTATTGTGGTAACAGCTTCAAATGGAAATACATATTACATTTCTCCAACTGGAAATGATTCGAATACGGGAACAAGTACAGGAGCCCCTTGGAAAACAATTTCCAAGGTAAATAGCACAACAACATTCAAAGCTGGGGATAAAATTTTGTTTGAAAGAGGAGGGACATGGAGAGAAATGCTGACTGTTTCTGCCTCAGGAAGTGCAAGTAGTTATATAACTTTTGGAAACTATGGAAGTACAAGTAGTCCTAAACCAAGAATATTGGGTTCAACTCAGTTAACTGGATGGGTGAATACTGGAACAAATGTATGGCAATCATCGACATCAGTTACAAATCCACGCTCAGTAGGGAATTATGGTGGTGAAGTAATTTTTGAAAATACTGATGGTACAAAATCATGGGGAACATATAGTTCAGGAACCCCATCAGGAGCATATAAATGGTCTTATTCTTCAAACAAAATATCTATCTATTCTACATCAGATCCAAGTACGAAATATAAAGCAGTTGAAGCCCCTCAAAGACAAGATATTATTAATTTAAATAATAAGAATTACATTAATATTGATGGAATTGATATCTTCTATAGTGGTCAGACAGGAATATGTTATGCACCTGATGAACCAACTCCAATGCCTGCGTTGAAAGGACTTATAATACAGAATGTAGAAATAGCATATATTTCAGTGAAGGATTCCGAACAAGGTTATGGTATTGAAGCACTCTATAGTGATATGACTATTAAGAATAGTAAGTTCCATGATTGTGGTAGAAGGCCGATATCTCTTCACTTGTATGGAAGCACATCGGTAAATAATATACTTATTGATAATAATCAATTCTATAGTGGATGGCATACTACCGGACCTGATATACAGGTTGGTTCTGGATATACTGGGAATATAACCAATGTGACCGTAAGCAACAATACTATCTATGAACCGAAAGATAAACCGTATTATTATACCGAAGGATTGTATTTGTCGAATAAGGGTGGTGAAGCAAAGATGGATAATATATCTATCTATAATAATACATTCATGAATCATGGAGGTTATGGCATCTTACTAGAAGCAGTCCAAGGAGCCGTAAAAATTTATAACAATACATTTTATGGATATGCATCTGGTGGCAGTAAATTCCCACACATTAGTGTTCAATCTCTCAATGGATTAGCGTCTAAATCTGTCACAATTAAAAACAACATACTTGCAAGTGATAGTGCTGGTGAGGGAATTGAAGTATATGGAAGCGGACAAACTTCATCTGCTGTCACAAGTAGTAATAACTTGATTTACAATTCTAGTAGCGCAGTATCTGGGGCAACCACCGCGGATCCAAAATTCGTCAATGCTAGTTCCGGGGACCTTCATTTACAGTCGGGAAGTCCGGCAATAAGTAAGGGTGTAAGTGTTGGATTAACTACAGATAAAGATGGAAAAGCTTATGGTAATCCTCCTAGTATTGGTGCATACGAATATGGATCAGTTCTTGGTGCAACAAAACATAAATTTACACAGAAATTAAAATTTGGTTCAAATGGTGATGAAGTCATGGAATTGCAGAAAGTATTAGCTGAAGCAGGATACTTAAAAGCTACACCAAACGGAAACTTCGGTCCCGCAACAGAGGCTGCTCTTAAAGAATATCAAAAAGAAAACGGGCTAACTGCTGACGGTAAAATGGGGCCAGTGACGATGGGAGTGTTGAATAAATAATATAGTTATCCACACTTATTTCTAAAAAGTAATAAAATTTGTTATAATAATAAGGTACTTTAGAGGTCGAATCTTTTCAAGTACCTTATTATTTTTTATCAATATATTTATTATATTATGATGTTATTATCAAACTGGGGTGATATTTTCACTTTATCTTTAAAGAGTCTTTGGGGAGGTTTTATAGGGTTTATTCCTGGTCTATTAGGAGCAGTAATTATTTTCCTTATTGGTTGGTTAGTTGGTTCTGTTATTGGTAAAGCAATTACTCAACTAGTTAATGTTCTTAAAGTTGATAAACTTTTCGATAGTGCTGGAGCGAATGATTTCATGAATCGTGCAGGACTACGATTGAACGTCTCAGGTTTTATTGGTGGAATTGTAAAATGGTTTATTATAATCGTTTTCTTAATGGCAGCACTTCAGATTGTCGGATTAACTCAAGTTAATGATTTCCTTCGAGAGGCAGTTCTATATTACTTACCAAAAGTAATCATTGCTTCTCTTGTTTTGGTCATCGCTACTATTCTTGCTGATGCTATGAAGAAATTAGTACGTGCTTCTGCACAAGCTGCAAATGTTCGTTCAGCAAAAATGCTTGGCTCAATCACTCTTTATGCTATCTGGGGTTTTGCTCTTATCATTGCCTTGTCAGAACTTGGTATTGCTACAGCTTTCATGCAAATTCTATTTACTGGATTCATTGCAGCTCTCGCTATTGCTTTAGGACTTTCGTTTGGTTTAGGAGGTAAAGATGCAGCTGCTCGAGTCATAGAAAATGTTCGAGATGATATGTCGCTAAAATAAATCTGTCTTATATCTAAAATACAGCACAAAAATAGCCTTATTTAATAGGGCTATTTTTGTGCATAAATTAACCCTAAAGGTTTGACTTAATATATTCAATAGTATATACTATTGAATATGGATCCCGTTAGAAGTCACGATCGTGACTTGAGAATGGGAGAAATAAATAATTTATAAGATAGATAAAATAAAGTAGATCAAGATAGATAGTAGTAATAGATCGCGACCTACTTCTAAACGGGATGGATACAACAATTTTAATTAAAACTAAAAAAGATTTAAAGTTACAAGCACAAGATTTGGCTCGTGATTTGGGTCTTTCTTTGGCTGATGTTGTGAATGCTTCGCTTCGCCAGTTTATAATAAATCAAGGAATAACAATTTCTAAAATACCGACAGAGAGTATTGATGCATATGTTAATAAAAAAGAAATTCTTTCCGCATACCAAGAATCACTCAAAGAGTTCTAAGGGCATATGATTATTCTAAAGACCAAGAATTATAAAAAAAGTGTTACTTCTTTATCGAAGAAAGACAGGGTTATACTTTGCGAGCAAGAGAAACTTTTAGCAAAAAATATCTTTGATTCCAAACTTCATACAAAAAAATTAAAAGGATTCTCCGATGAGCACGTATATTCTTTTAGAATTACTCGGTCATATAGAGGTATCTTCCGTTTGTTAGGTGATAATGTGATTCTATTTGCAATAGGGCACCGAAAAGATATTTACCAATCGTTATAAATATCTATAATTGGCCGGATCTAATAGATTGACTTTAACCCCCACACCTATATTTTTATTATTCTGTTTTTCAACAATTAGTAAAAGTTTATTTAAAATATTTAGTTACTAAAATATCTATATTTAACAAGGCTTTATCATCAGAATAAAAAACTATAAAAATATAGGTGTGGGGGTTGACTTTCTTTTTCATTTCGTATACTATTCTAACCACGATGTTAATAAATGCAAATCACCAAAAAATCAGGGTTTAAGTAAGACCATTTGGTTTTCCTTGTCCGCCTGAAGGCGGATTTTTCTTTTAGAGACATTGAATATGATATTTGAAAACTGAATGCTGTTCCAACTCACTGTTATCCTTTATTTTAGAGGGTCTTTTAATCGAGTTGGAAACAGAACGCAATAATAAAAAAAGTTAATATTGAATGGAAGCGGTTCCGGACAATATTAATAATATCTGAAATCTTCTTCTCTCAGAGGAGAGGACGAAGATGGTTTTCATATTTCCTAATAGGAAATATAAGAGTATATGGTGGATGCCTAGACTAAAAAAGGCGATGAAAGACGTAGCATGGCGGCGATACGTTTCGGGGAGGTGCCTAGCAACCTTTGATCCGGAAATTTCTGAATGGGGAAACCCACTTCAATAA
>Ga0247840_10000642_pt1 | contig 71028 bp, 53 predicted proteins | sample LaCruzMarch2015__FD_192404 | JGI IMG/M metagenome (GOLD analysis project Ga0247840, IMG submission 192404) | Freshwater microbial communities from meromictic Lake La Cruz, Castile-La Mancha, Spain - LaCruzMarch2015_17m | ecosystem: Environmental > Aquatic > Freshwater > Lake | place: Spain... | reverse complement strand
TCATGGAATACAGGTTTGTATAACTTGATGGATGCATTGCCAACACTATCCCCGATGGTATTGTTCAGAACTTTCAGGTATTTCGCCTGATCAATACGGATGCCCATAAAATCGGAAGAACAGGAAATGTTCTGTATGACATTGTTGCTGATTGTTGAATAGGCTGTGTTGGCAATCAGTATCCTGATTCCATTAAATTCAGGCGGGTTGTTGTTGTTGACAAATGCGTAAGGAGATCCGGCACAATCCGGGGCGGAACCTCCGATTTTGTTGCCGGAGACGAGAAATCCTGATCCGCTGGTACCATAAGTACTCAGGTTAATAACACTGATGCTGGCAGATGCAGTATACAGTGGCAGCGAAGTCTGGAAGAAGCAATTCCCGAGGATGTCCCAGTTTTCATTGTAGTTATCGATAAATATACCATACGAGCCCGAGGATGCACTTCTGAAATTGTAAATGTTGCAATGAGAGATCGTATTGTGGTTGTTGATTTTCCCGGAAGCTCCAACAGCATAGACAGCAGTTCTCGGGTAATTGATTCCATTGGTGATGTCGCAACTATCCACCAGGTTATAGGTAGCGCCTGTACTTGCTGTACTAGCAGAGAAATTGACAACACCGGGTGTGGTATTGGCAGCATTACTCCCACGCAGGATACAGTGCTTCACGCTGTTGTGATTGGCGCCATTGCTGATTTGAATGGCATAGCCGTTCCCGTCGTTTTCTATTACCAGGTCGCGGTTATTCCCTGTCCCATTGACCCTGCCATCAAGTATTACGTTGGCAGAACCATTAATGTTGATGATCCCTGTTGCAGAAGCTGCCAGGATTGACAAGCCGGAAACTGCAGGATAGATCCTGATGCCATGTCCGGCTGTCATAGAGGCATTGGGCAGCTGTAGGGGGAAGGTCTCGGAACTACTCAGGTATCCTGATGCTAAAACCAGGTCTACATCATTGAGCAGGGGATTCGCTGTGATGTCCTGGAATGCTTGCGTAAGCGACTGATAATAAGGTAAGTTTGGGCCTCCTACTGTTCGGATTTCATTTTGGCTTTGCGCCTGGAAGAGGGCTAGCGAGAGGAGGAAGAAGAAGATCCTGAGTAGCTTGCTGGAGATGGCAAATGGCATGGCCCAAATTTTCCTCTAAGTTATGATTTTTCTTATATGGTCATAATGTATAGTTCCCATACCTTTGTATATGTTCAAAAGCATTTCCATCCTATTGTTTCTGACAGCCATGGTGCAGCTTGGTATTGCCCAGGGCACAAAAGGGAAAAACATCTCCCAAGAAGATTGGGAGATGCGAAGCTGTAGTTTTGATTCCACCGCCAATGCATTGGTGCTGCTCGATGTGGGGAGTGCAGAAGTTCATTTTAACAGGAATTACTGTTCCTTTAAGATCAGTGATTTCAGTGTCTTGTATGAGCGTCATCTCCGGATAAAAATCCTGAATGAGCAAGGCCTGGACGCTGGAAAATTGTCCATCATATTACGGTCGGTTGATGGCAATCAGGATGAATTGACTTTTTTCGGTGGGACCATTTCCTGGCAGGAAAAGGAGAAAGTTTTGACACAAAAATTCAATAAGAAAGTTCTGACAAAAACATGTTTCGAGGACCGCAGTTGTTCCTTAACAGCTGTGTTGCCGGGGATAAGAGCAAATTGTATTGTTGATGTCTACTATACCATTAATACTAAGATACTTTCTGACTTACCAATCTGGACGTTTTCCCACGACATCCCTGTTGTTTATAGTGAATTTAAGACCAGCATGCCGGCATTTTTTGTTTACCGGAAACAATGCAGTTTGATTGGCAATCTGGGAAAAGAGAGCTTTACGAGGTATTTCAAAGATCAAATATTTTGTCCTTCTGAAGGTCATGGGATTTATTATGATTACAATTTCCCCTTGCTTGAGGAAAAATATTGGGCAAGCAATGTGGCCGTCGACAAAAGCATGACAGAGGACAGGCAATTTCGCTGTACGATTGAGTCAGTTGATTTTCAATCTGTTCTGATCAAGAAATCCAAAATTGTGGCGTATTAGGGAATGCTCGAATTCGGGAATTCAGATTGCAGAGTGAGGGATTCTAACTTTTGATTTCTGAATTTTCGAATTAAAAGAAATGCTCGAATTCGGGAATTCAGATTGCAGAGTGGGGGATTCTGACATCTGATTTCTGAATTTTCGCATTAAAAAGAAATGCTCGAATTCGGGAATTCAGATTGCAGAGTGGGGGATTCTGACATCTGATTTCTGAATTTTCGAATTAAAAGAAATGCTCGAATTCGGAAATTCAGATTGCAGAATTGGGGATTCTGACATCTGATTTCTGAATTTTCGAATTAAAAGAAATGCTCGAATTCGGGAATTCAGATTGCAGAGTGGGGGATTCTGACATCTGATTTCTGAATTTTCGAATTAAAAGAAATGCTCGAATTCGGGAATTCAGATTGCAGAGTGGGGATTCTAACTTTTGATTTCTGAATTTTCGCATTAAAAAGAAATGCTCGAATTCGGGAATTCAGATTGCAGAGTGGGGGATTCTGACTTCAGATTGCAGAATGAGTTATAGCAAAAACCAGGGAACGACATCACATTTCATGACTTCCCCATTCTTCAGGTCGACCTGCATATATACCAGACCGAATTTGTGATTCACCCGGTAGGTAATTTTGGTTGCCACTTCATCAGAAGCAGGAAGAGGCTGTTCGACTTTGGAGGTTTTGATGAGGTAAAAGCCCAGGGGCCATTCATCAACGCCGGTTTTTTCAGTAATGGTCCGCACCAGGGTGTCGCCATTGACTGTCTTGATGGTGTATTGTGTACCAACGCCATCGGCGTATTTGGCAACTGTCCAGGGTTGGTCACTGGTGAAATAGTCCTGCATCCCTTCCGATGTGATTTTGAACTTCATGTCGGTATTAATCCTTCCCTGGGCATCTTTGTATTCTGCCGGGATAAGGGCGGAAATAATGGCGGAGTCGGGGGAGCCTGTTAAATCAAGCGTGATATTGTAGGTGACAACACCATCGTTGTTGCTGACAACCTTCATCGTGCCTGTTGGGAGATTGAAAGTGCCGATTGAGATGTAAACAGAGGATTCCCTGCCTACTTCGGTTAATGTAATGTTGGTCTCCCCACCTAGATCATTGGGGCCCTCGGTCTTTTCCTTTTCACAGGCGCTGAATTGCATTCCCATCATGATGGCAATGGCAATAAATAGAATATTTTTCATATTTAATATGATAAGTAGTGAATTCCTTTCCAAATATAGGGCTTTATTTTTTTTCTAATCGATTCTTGAAACAAAATCTTTGAGAATTATTATTATTTTCGTTAGATGGAAAAAATAAGAGAATCAGCCAGTTATAATCATAGTTTTTCTGTGCGGAGGTTTTGTAAAAAATTTTGCAGTCAAATGCTGTTTCTGTTTGTTATATTTAACATTAGTTTGCCATTTGCATCAGCTCAAACCACACAAACAGATACGATGAAAACAACAGTAATCCTTAGCCTTCAGCCGCTTGATTTTCTATGGCCTGTCAAAGACCCCTTCCTTTTTTGCGCACATCATTTGGATTATTTCCCCAAAGGCAATGAAGACATGGAACCACCCCGGGCTTCCCTGCTGGGCCGTAATATCGGACAGGATTTCACAATAAAGGATGGATGGCGCATGTACCATGGTGAAACAATACCCGGTTTTCCGGAACACCCGCATCGGGGTTTCGAGACTGTCACCATCGTAATGACGGGCCTCATCGACCATGCCGACTCATGGGGACAGGCCGGACGATATGGCAATGGCGATGTACAATGGATGACAGCTGGAGCCGGCTTGCAACACAGCGAGATGTTTCCACTGTTGAAACAAGAGGAGGATAACACGAATGAGCTCTTCCAGGTTTGGCTTAACTTATCAAAGGATAAGAAATTCGCAAAACCGCATTACAAAATGCTGTGGTCAGAAGATATCCCAGTCCTCCGCCTCCCTGACGCCGATGGCAAGATTGCCACCATTAACCTCATTGCCGGGACATTGGCCGGGCAACATGCCCCGTCCCCTGCACCTGATTCCTGGGCAGCAGATCCGGAGAAGGAAGTTTGTATTCTTACTGTCAAACTCCAGGCAGGAGCAAAAATGAGTTTACCTCCAGCCTCTGCACAGGCAGGTCGTAATCTTTATTTCTACAGGGGGAATTCGATCAGGATCAATGGGGAAGAGGTGATAAGTGGAAATGCCATTGAACTGAAACCTGATGCCATGCTGGAAATCGAAGGGGGAAGCGAAGAAGCCTTTTTCCTTTTGCTGCAGGGCAGGCCAATCCAGGAGCCGGTGGCACAATACGGACCTTTTGTGATGAATACCCAGGAGGAGATCCACGAGGCGATATCGGATTACCGCAAAACCGAATTCGGAGGCTGGCCCTGGCCACGTCGCGATATGGTCTTTCCTAAGGAAAAAGGAAGGTTTGCAAAATATCTGGATGGTACAGAAGTGATAAAATAGTGCTTAAATATCGACTTTTTGGCTATATGGAAAAACATCCTGCGAAAAAGTATAGCAAGCTGTGTCATTATTTCTTGATTTTTTTTATCTTCACCACGAAAAAGTACCGACGCACAACAGCTTTGTAGCACCCGGAAGTATGTACGACCCGGTATGACAGTGTCCCGGAGAGACCATCCAGCGTCTCCCCCGGATCCAGTATAAATGTAAAGCATCTGTCTACATGGCCTTCCAGACCTTACAAAGCAATCCATTTCCCGGCATCCGGAGTTATGAGCCCAGTGAAGACGAGTTATTTTTTGGACGTGAACGCAGGATCAGTGAACTCATTGATAAACTATCAGAAACCCGCTTGCTGGCCATTGTCGGCTCCTCCGGTTGTGGTAAATCCTCCCTGATCAAAGCAGGTCTGATCCCTTCATTGATGAAGAACAAATATGTCCAGCACAAGGATGAATGGAAACAGATCCTTTTCCGGCCGGGCAATGACCCCATTGGCAATTTGTCAGCAGCTCTGTTGCGGTGTTTTGGCAAACCAGAACTGGAAGCCGACAGAAATGAGATCCACCGCAAATTGCTTATCTCATCAGATGCCTTGACTAGTGTGATCAGGGAGATGAACGGCACTTCCTCGTTTTCTTATCTTATCGTAATTGACCAGTTTGAGGAATTGTTCCGCTTCCGGCAAAGTGTCATCGTTGAAAATGCTGCTGCTGAGGTGGCTCATTTCGTAGAGTTGTTTCTTCATGCTACAGAACAACGTGAGTTGAAGATTTCGCTGGTGCTGTCCATGCGCACTGACTTCATGGATGACTGTGCAGAGTTTACCCACCTGAATGAAGCCATCAACAGGGGTTATTACCTGGTTCCCAGGATGAATTCTGAAGAAAAGCAACTCGCTATTACAGGACCACTGGAAGTGAGGGGTTGTAAGATTTCACAGGATCTGGTAATGCGCTTGCTGGCTGATGTCGGTGACGATCCTGATCAGCTTCCCATCATGCAGCATGCCCTGATGCGCACATTCGAGTATTGGTCGACCTACAGGATCGGTGACGAAGCCATCGACATTTCGCATTATGAAGCCATCGGGACTATGAAAGAGGCCTTGTCGGTGCACTGTGAGGAAGTCTTCAATGAGCTTAAACAAGAGCATTTACAATTCATCGCTGAAAAGATTTTTAAAGCCCTCACAGATTTCGGTACCGACAGCAGGGGAACACGCAAGCCTACCAAGCTGGCTCCGCTTTGTGTTTTGGCTGAAGCCAGGATGGAAGATGTCTGCAAGGTCATCGACAGCTTCCGTGAAGCTGGAAGGGCTTTTCTGATGCCTTCCTATCACGTAGAGCTGCGGGATGACACCATCATCGACATCTCTCACGAAAGCATCATGCGTGTATGGAAACGCCTGCGCAAATGGGTGGATGAGGAGAGCCAGAGTGCACAGCTGTACCTCCGCTTGTCGAAATCGGCAGAGTTATACCAGTTGGGGAAGTCAGCCTTGTGGATAAACCCCGAATTACAGCTGGCCCTTCAATGGCAACAAACCAACAAACCCAATGCGACCTGGGCCATGCGCTATGATCCTGCCTTTGACCGCGCCATGGAGTACCTGCATTATAGTGAACAGCAGTACCAGCTCGAAATCAGCCGCAAAGAAGACCTGCAAAAGCGCAATCTGAAAAGAGCAAGGAACTTTGCTGTGATACTGGGTGCTGCCACCATTGTCTCCATTTTGTTCCTGGTTGTTTCCCTGAACCTGAGGTTTAAAGCAGAAGCCAGCAGGAAGGAAGCCCTGGAAAAGCAAAAGCTGGCAGTTTTTGAAAGTAAACGTGCTGAAGAACAACGGCAGGAGGCGATCATTCAGAAAAGGATCTCCGAACAACAACAGCAGATTGCAGAACAACAAAAGCTGATTACGGAGGAACAAAGGCAATATGCTGTCAGTCAGCAGAATATCGCAGAAGAGAAAAAGGGAGAAGCCATCCAGCAAAAGCTAAAAGCCGACAAGGCTCGTTTTGAGGCGGTAAAAGCCCGTGATGAGACAGAAATTCAGCGGAAAGAAGCAGTATCCCAGAAGCAGATAGCCGAAAAGGAGCGCAGCAAAGCGGAGAATTCTGAGAAGAACACACAACGCCTCCGGCTATTGTCGATCGCCAGGTCCATGGCTGTGCAGGCTTCCCAGCTAAGCCAGACCGTTCGGGATGACTTACCTGCCCTACTGGCTGTACAGGCCTATCATTTTAATGAGGAAAATGGGGGTGTTCAGGATGACCCTGACCTCTACCAGGCCTTGTCTGAAGTTAAGCACGACCAGGAGATTCTGCGTGGGCATGAAGATGCTGTGAGGGCGATGACCCTAAGCCCTGATGGGAAGCAATTGATATCCTGTGGCGATGATGGCAAGGTCCTGATCTGGGATATGGCTGATCTGAACCGTCGTCCTTTGTCACTGAATACTGGTCCCAATGGGAAAGAAGGGATACGATCTGTGGCCATGAGTCCGAACTGGATCCTGGCAGGATGCTACAACGGCAAACTTCTGGCATGGAGCAAGGGCCAGGAGCAGGGACCTCCCAAAGTCATTGCAGCACATAACGGCCCGGCTTCCTGTCTGGTCTATGATCCGCTTGCCGACCAGTTTGCCAGCGCAGGATCAGATGGGAAATTATGCCTGTGGAAATGGAATAGCAAGACTTTCCAAAAGACTGTCGTGGATTCTGCCAGGACAGACATCCGCGCGCTTGCCTATGACCCTGTGTCGAAGTGCTTCGCCTATGGATGTTCCAATGGTTTGTTAAAAGTGGTATATCCAATGGCGCTTTCAAACAACAAAGTTGTTGCACTCAGTGGTTCTGCTGTGTTATCACTGGCATTCCAACCCGGGGAATCTTTACTGGTGGCTGGTGATGAAAGAGGAAGCCTGAGGTTCTGGAAGATAAATTACCAGGCCGTGATGGTGAACGAGATACTGGGCAGACATACAGCCGGGATACTCACCATCAGCTTCAGTAAGGACGGGAAATTTATCTCCACTTCAGGATATGACAAGCAGATCCGCACCAACATCATGTCTGGTGAGGAGCAGGATTCTTATAACATCAGCAAGAATGACCTATGGGTTTACCAGGTGTTGTTCAGCCCTGAGGGTAAGAAAATCATCTGCTGTAGTGCTGACAAGACCATCCGCCTTTTTACCGCAGGCTGTGAATTGCTGTCAGCTGCCGTGGAAAAGAACGTAAAGAGAAATCTGAGTAAAGAAGAATGGAACCTCTATGTCGGGCCGGACATTCCTTACCAAAAGACCATCACCCGCTTACCTTAACAGCATGAAAAAAACATACACAAAGTCACTTCTATTGACAGGAATCATCCTGTGTCTAAAGCTGGTATTTGTAAGTTCCTTGCATGCCCAGAGCAGGTGCAGTGACGAAAGTTTACTGGAAGCCACCAAAAACTACGAGAGCGGCAGGTTCCGTGATGTGACGACAGCACTCACTACCTGTATCCGTGAAGGTTTTAATGAGAAGCAGAAGGTGCAGGCCTATCGGCTGCTTGCCATGACCTACTTGGCTACCGACAGTGCCGAAAAAGCAACAGAAGTAACCAGTTACCTGCTGCAGATCAGTCCGGATTATGAAGGAACGGTGTTTGATCCGCCCCGTTTTACAAGGCTGGTGGCAGAATTGAAACTTGTCGGGGGAGCGCAATTGGTAACTTCTGTTTCAAAAAAGGCGGAAAACGTATTTGAAGCCCCGGCCACCATCATTGTTGTGACACGGGAAGACATTGAAAAGCGGGGTTACCTCGACCTGGTGGAGATGCTGAAAGATGTTCCTGGCTTTGACCTCTCAATGTTTTATGGCTCAGAATATGCCAATATCTATCAACGTGGGTTTCGGCAGAACAACACCGAAAAAACACTTTTGCTGATCGATGGGATAGAAGAAAACGATCTGTGGACCAACTGGGCTTATCTTTCCCGACAATATCCCTTATCGAGTATTGACAGGGTGGAGATTATCTATGGCCCTGCTTCTACCATGTATGGCCCGAATGCTTTTGTTGGGGTTATCAACGTCATTACCAAAACTGCCCAGGCCCTGATTCAGCCCGGAAAGAACATAGGGATACATGCCAATGTCAATTATGGTACTTACAATTCACGCTGCTTTGATCTTACCCTTGCCGGTAAACGACGGAACATGGCTTTCGTGCTGACAGGAAGGGTGTTTCAATCAGATGAAGCCGACCTGAGTAGCCAGAAGTACTTCGACTATGACCCATCCTATTATGAGACAGTTAATTACAACAAGCTTCTTGGGGTTACTTCCAATGCAAATCAATTTCTTACAGCACATAACCTGCCCTATAGTCACCCCTATTACCAGTTGAGCGCAGATTCTGCCAGTATTAATCTGACACCTTTGGGTATTGAGACTGCCCAGAACCTGGATAAGTCGGCCTATGAGCAGCAAGTTAACGGTCATAAGGTAGGATTCTCCAACAAAACCGCAGCATGGTTGCTGAATGGCAAGGTTAAACTTGGCAATTTCAGCTTTGGATTCCAGACCTGGCGCGAAAGTCGCGGGTCATTGACACAATACACAGATACTTATGTGCCAGGATCCGACAATGGCTTCAACTGGGTACCCCAGCTTTCCTATTTCTTTACCAAATACGAGAACCAGCTTAGCGACAGGTTCTTTATTTCCAGTATGACCTATTACAGGATTCATGTACTGACAGAAGACAGCCGTTTTGTTTCTGTAGCAAATTATGCCAATGGTAACAATAAATTGTATGACCTGGTCGCAGGGAAATTGCCGGTATGGACAACCCAATATGCCTATGAAATCTCCAAACAGCTGCGTTCAGAGCTCAAAACAGTATATACTCCATTTTCAAAGTTCGACCTGGTATCAGGGATAGAAGCCCGGAACTCTACCCTACAGGGAGGATATATGTTCAGTTTGTATGACACACCCCAGGATTCGGCAGTGGTTAATCCGTCACCTAAAGGAGGGAATACCTTTAATGTATGGGACATCGGTGCATACAGCCAGGGCACTTATGCCATACTGCCAGAGCTTAAAGCTACTTTTGGTTTGCGATACGACTACAATAGAATCAGGAGCAATGGCGGTTTCGGGAGTGTCATCAGTCCCCGGATTGCGTTGGTGTATTCCCACGGGAAGTTCACCTTTAAAGGCTTTTATGCCAGGGGGATTATGAATGTCTCGAACTGGACCAAATTCTCTACAGCGGGGAACCGACTTCCTAATCCGACCCTGAAGACAGAAAATATACAGAATTATGAACTCAGCATGGCCTACAGATTCGAGAAATCAGCCTTTATTGAAGTCAGTGCTTACCAGGAAAATATAGATAATGTTGTTGGTACACAGGTAGTTGCCGGGAATCCTTCAAAGAATCAGAATGCCAACATTGGCCGTTTTCTTATCCGTGGCGCCCAGCTTAATGCTGTCTATAACTGGCGGGAGTATCATACTTTTTTTAATTACACCTGGTGCGACCCCAAGCAAACGTATAGTGAAGCAGGGGCTGTTGATAACATCGTTGCTGACATCGCTGTACATCAATTCAACTTTGGTGTTGACAAAGCATTTTTTAAAAATTTAAATGTCAACCTCAGGATGAATTACTCAGGAGAAAGGAAAGTTGGGACGGGGACAACTGTTCCGCTGAATACAGATAATTTCCCGGCTGTTGTGGTTTTGAACGGTAGCCTGGGATATGAAAATGCAAGGATTGTCAAAGGTTTAAAGCTTCAATTGATCTGTAACAACATCCTGGATAAGGAGTATTTTCATCCGGGGACAAAAACTGCAGATGGGATTAACAGTCCGACAGGTATTTTACAAAGAGGCAGGCATTTTGTAATCCGCTTGATGTATGATTTTTAGTTTATGAGACTGCATTCTGACGATATAACACTTCCTGATTACCACGTGATTCCTTACGAATCTTCGCGCTGGGGGAAGTATTATGTCCCGGCTAAGCTCAAACCTACGACAAAACCTGGCTTAAGAATTGTCCTGATGGGCAGTACGACAGCCGGTAAGCTTGTGCTGAAGAATTTACACAGCCTGGAAGAGAAATTTCCTGAATTGATCAATCTGGTGGCAATGGCAACAGATGATCCTACCGACGAAAAAGCCAGAATTTCAGCACGTAAGCGGATCTGGGCTTATTACAATGAGGAGGAAAAGAAAAGCTTGTTTGAACAGGTATTGAGCACGGCAAACCAAATTGGGGTGCCATGTTATACGGGGGAAGTGAAAACAAATTATTTCCGCCAGATCTTGCAGGAATGGGCACCAGATCTGATCATTATGTGTTGTTTTGGACAGAAAATCGATGCCGTTATTTTTGATTTCCCCACTTATGGGATGTACAATTTTCATCCTTCCGACCTGAAAAAAAAGATCGGAGCCGGCGCAAGGCCATTTCATGAAACCATGGAGAATGATCACAAACTTTCCATGATGAGCATCCACCGGGTGAATGAAGAAATTGATGCAGGCCCCGTGGTGGGAACTTCGCCTCCGATTAACATTTGTCTTGCAGATGGCAGTTACCCTGCCAACATCCTGACACTACAGGAGAAGATCCCCGTTGTCTGCGGATGGATGACCATTGAACTGCTGCTGGCAACCCTGGCACAAAAAGAAAAGGGCATTCACAGCCCGGTACATTGTGTCAATTATCATCAGAAGTTTCCGGACTATATAAAAAGTAAACTGATGGAACCTGCTTCCGATGATCTGACTTTTGATTACAGCCTCCCGCCTCATTTCCTGTTCACTGACAATATACCGGATGGAAAAGATTGAATGGTATTACCGGCTGTTAAACATCAAACGCGGAGAGCTGAAGCCGGTTCTCATGCTGATGCTGTTTTCTTTTTTCGTTGGACTGTCCCTTTCCTTTTATTTTACAGCTTCCAATGCGATTTTCCTGAAACATTTCCCTTCCAGGATCATTTCGCTTTCATACATGGCTTCTGGTGTTGTCGTTTACCTGGCCTGGCTGATCCTGTCGAAACTCGATCGTAGGCTTTCAGTGCCTCAGCAGCTGGCCCTGAAATTTGTATTTGTCTTTGCTACCGTTTTGATAATCAGCATGTGGGTGTGGATTTACGATACTCCTGCTGCCGCTTTTGTGATGTTTACCTGGGTAAGGGTGGTGGTTTATATTACCCTGATCACCTTTTGGGGGATGGCCGGCAAATTGTTTAACATCAGACAAGGGAAAAGGGTGTTTGGTTTAATCGGAATTGGTGAGGTTGTCTCCATTTTAATTGGTTATTTTTCTATTCCTTTTATTTTAAATGTACTGAAGGCCAAGGATTTACTATTCCTTTCTTCCGGGGGACTGCTGATTTGTTTGCTGATCGCTGTCCTCATTCTGAAGACTTTTTATGCCCAGTTGTCGGATTCTGGTTTGCCAGAGGGGCCGGGTGGTGAAAAGACCAGGGCCAAAGATCTGAATTACCGTAAATTGCTCAAGAAGCCCTATTTCCGTTTTATTTCGGTGATGGCCTTTCTGCCGATTTTTGGTTATCTGTTTGTTGATTTCCTATTCCTTGATCAAACCAAACAGGAATTTGCCAATAACCCTGAGATGATTTCCCGCTTCCTGGGTTTGTTTTTAGGTTTCACAGCTTTTATTGAGTTGATTTTTAAATTTTTCTCCGGACGTTTTCTGAATCGTTATGGTTTGAAACCCAGCCTGATCGCACTTCCTGCTATTTTGCTTTTCAGTATCGTACTGGCTGCCTTTTTCGGCACTTTATACGGGACACTCGGTTTGTTTTTTGCTTTGATTGCCTTTGCCCGTTTGTTTGAACGTGCCATCCGGGGCTCCATTTATGAACCCGCTTTTCAGTTGCTGTACCAGCCTGTTCGGGAAGATCAGCGCCTGGTGTTCCAGAATCAGATCGAGGGAATACCCAAAGCCTTAGGTACTGTGCTTACCGGGGGAGTCATCTTTCTGCTGGCCAGCATCAAAGGGCTGAACCTGGTTTATTTCAATTACTTTTTCATCCTGGTATTGATTGCATGGATCTGGGTGGCTGTGAATATGTACACTGAATACCGGTCGATGATCCGTGCAAAACTGGCCGGAATGCGCATTGTACCTGCGATTGCAGATGGCAAGGCAGCAGAAGATAAAGGATTTCTTAGTGAAGGAGATTCTGTCAACATGGCTTTCAGCTTTGAAGAACTCAGTGCGATGACCAATTCGGCAGATGCCGGGCAAAGGCTGTTGGCTGCGGAGCAACTGGCTTTCACGGGGAGATACAATGCCTTCAAACTCCTGCAAATCCTTTTGAAGGACCATGAACCTGCCGTAAAAAAGGCGGCACTCATCTCTGCCGGTCGTGTCAAAAGGTTTGAACTCTGGTCATCGATCATCGAGAACATTGCTTCACCGGCCTATGGAAATACGGCTGCTGTTGCCACAATTTATATCGGGGAAACGATGTTACAGGCAGTTGATCACCATTTTGGGAGGATAGAAGCTGACAAAGAATGCTTTCTGAGGATTATCAGAATCTACAGGGAAATCGGCGGTGAACAGGCCATCCGCTTACTCAGGACAAGGATCAACCACCCCGACAAAGACATACGATATCATATCCTGTTGGCTTTGAGCGAACTTGAATACAAAGCCTCCGCTGCAGAAATCCCTGCCATCAAACAAACCATTGATGAAATGGCTGAAGCCATGGTTTGGTGTATTGCCTCCTGGTATGATGTAGATACCAACAATGGACAAAATCCACTCCAACGCGCTCTGCAACAGGAAATTGATGAGAAGAAGGAAAACATCTTTTTGCTGCTTTCTTTAATCTATGACAGCAGTACGATCCTGCACATCCGTGAAAACATCGAAGGGAAAGACAGCAAGGCAAGGATGTATGCGCTGGAAGTGTGTGATATGACAGTTTCTCCTGACATCAAAGACCTGGTTCTGCCCTTGTTTGATGACATCGGGCAAAAGGAGAAACTTGAGAAATTCAACCAGCGGTATCCGCAACAGGAATTGGGAATTCAGGGTCGACTTATCGACATCATCAACAAGGATTATGGGAAGATCAGCAAATGGACCAAGGCATGTGCCTTTGAGATGATGCGCTTCATTGATACCACAGAGGATCCTAAGCTTCAACAGGTACTTGCCGCCAATGTAGTCAATCCGGATGCACTCATCAGCGAAGCTGCCTCCTGTGAGATGAACAGAAGGTCGCCACGGGGCTTTCATGACTTGCTGCTGAAGCTGGAGAACAGCAACCAGTATTTCCCTTATGAGTTGAGGAGGGGCGTCGAACAATGTGATGAACCCGGTGCCATGCTGCTTGAGAAGGTAAGGTTGTTAAAAAGTACCCCCTTGCTTCAGGAAATCCCGGAACAAAACCTGGCCGGTATTGCCATGCATTGCTATACCAGGCCCGGCTTGCATGACCAGAGTTTTGTCCTGAAAAAGGACCTGAAAGCCCTGCTTTGGATCAACGAGGAAACCTTGAAGGAATTTTTGCTCGGACTGAAAATCAGCATCCCTGCCAATGAAATCCAACACAAGCTGATTTTAATGAATGATAATAAAATATAAATCATATAATATGAAATGGTCCTCCATAATACCCCGTCTGATTCTGACTTGGATGCTACCGGTGTTATTGGGAACCCTCCATTTTACGGCAAGTTATGGCCAGGTGAGCGGGTTTCCATTTCTGAAGAATTTCACTGCCCGGGATTACAAGGCCCATCCGCAGAATTTCGCCATCACCAGTGGTGCTGATGGCCTGATGTATTTCGCCAATTTCGCGGGGGTATTGCAATACGACGGTCATTACTGGCGGCTTTTGCCTACAGGAAAAACAAGCAGGTTCACATCACTGGCAACCGATAGCAAAGGCGTGATCCAATGTGGAGCCTATGGAGAATTTGGATATCTCAAGGTGGCTGACAAGGGTAAAATGACTTTTGAGAATTATCAGCCTGCAGGAAATGGAAAACAAGTGCTTGGAAAAGAATCTATTGCAACCTTTTCGACCCCGGATGGCAGCATTTTTGTGATGTCAAATGCCATCGTGAATGCTGCGACCGGCAAGACTTTCTTTACAGCGGAAGAGATACTCTCAGCCTTTTACCTGGAGGGTAAGCTATATCTTCAATTAAAGAGCAGTGGCCTGGTTCTTTTTCTGAATGGCAAAATTGTGACTGTCGGCGGAGGTCAGTTGTTTTCCGGTGCCTTTGGGATTAGTGCGATCCTGAAATTGGACCAGTCCAAAGTATTGGTCGCCACCAGCACCCAGGGACTCTATGTCATGGATGAAAAGGGTGTTCAGGCTTATCCTACAGAAGCGGATGCTCTTTTTCGTTCAGAGATCATCACTTGTGGCATCTCCGTAAATAACCATGGATATGCTTTTGGCACTGCCAGAAGCGGCATCATCGTGCTTGACCATCAGGGTCGTCTGCTGCAGATTATCAACAAGCAAGCCGGCATGAATGATGATTACGTTCACCAATTGTATTATGATAAAAACGGGGTGCTATGGGCTGCCTTGAACAGCGGGATTGCCATGATGGAGCTGCCTGCCGCCCTGAACTATTTTGATGAAAAAGCTGGGCTTGAGGGAGGCGTTAATGCCATCTGCCGTTTTCAGGGAAAGCTGTATGTAGCAACCTACCAGGGACTTTTTGTTTATGAGAATACCCTGAGAGCTTTTCGCGGAATTCCGGGCATACAAACTGCCTGCTGGGCGATGCTGGAGCGCGGCAATGAATTGCTGATTGCCAGCTCAGAAGGGCTATACAGACTAAGTGGCAATACTGCCTCACGGATTTATGATGGTTTCTGTCTGAGCCTCGTTGCAGATCCTTTTCAGCCCGGTAGTACTTTTATTGGGACGCCCAATGGCTTGTTTCAACTGGCTGCAAGCAATGGCAAAACTGTGGCTGTCGGCGGTGTAAACGAGGAAGTCAAGGCTTTGATTTGTGATGGGAATGGGAAAATTTGGGGGACGCTGGCTTCGGATAAAGTCTTACAATATGACCCGGAATTGATGAAGTTCAGGGTTTTCGATTCGCTGTCAGGTTTGCCGGAAACAACAGGGGCCTGCCTGGCATTGTGGGATAATACCTGTCTGGCTTTGTTGAAATCAGGAACGTATCAGTACCAGGAAGCTGAGAAGAAGTTCAGAAAGGTGCAGCTCGCTGACAGCAGCACAAGACAGGGTGATTGGTATTCTTTGATGAAACAGGACCCAAAGGGACAACTGTGGGTATGCTCAGGCGACCAGAAAAATATCAGGAGGATGGTTAAAAAATCAGCCGTGTACCTGGAAGAGCCTTCCGAATTCCTGCCGGTTTCTGATTTGGTTATCTGGTGTGTATTCTCTGATCCCTCAGGCTTTACCTGGTTTGGCGGGCCTGATGGATTGATTTCTTACAATCCCGGCATTCTCACCAACACCGGCCGGGAGTACCCTGTCAAACTACGGATGATCAGCCTGCTCAACGATTCTGTATTGTTCTTTGGAAATACCGTCCAGGGTAATTCCGACATCCTGAAAAATCCCATCATCCCTTATCAAAACAACTCCATAATATTTGATTTTGCCAGCCCATTCTATGCTGCCAGGGGAGTCACCCTTTATCAATATAAACTGGAAGGTTTCGATGATACCTGGTCAGATTGGGCTGCAGTCAACACCAAGGAATACACCAACCTCTCCCAGGGAATTTATGTTTTCAAGGTCAGGGCCATGAATGTTTATGGCAAGGTCAGCAGCGAAAGCAGCTGGTCATTCCGCATACTGCCTCCTTTGTATATGCAGTGGTGGGCCTATGTTTTATATTGTCTTATCACCGCCGGAGCTTTGTATTTGTTTGTCAGGATCAGAAGCAGGCAACTGATGAAAGAAAAGCGGATACTGGAGCAAAAAATCGAAGAACGCACGGCCGAAGTAATACAGCAGAAAGAGGAAATAGAATTGCAAAGTGAGGAGTTGTCGCATAAAAACTCAGAACTCGAAAAGATCAACAAATTGGTGAAATCCATCAATTCAGAAATCAACTTCAGCAGCTTGCTGCAGTCCTTGCTGGAGAAGATGCGCATGATACGTGCCGTTGAAAGAGCTTCTGCCCTTGTGTTCGATGAAGCAGATCAGGTATTCCGTTTTAAAGCAGCTTTTGGCTGGGATTTTGGTTTGCTCGAACCGCTCAGGCTAACCGCCGGTCAATCAGAGCAATACTACCTGGCCGGAGCAGAAGAGGTGTATGAAGATATTTTTATCAAAAGCCGCATTACGGAGAATGATGGTGTTGAAACACTGGGTGGAGAAGAGCCGGCCAGGTCTGTTTTGGTCGTCGTCATCAAGATCAACGACCGCATTGAAGCTTACCTTGTTTTGGAGAACATGGTCAGGGATGATGCGTTTGACAGCAAAGACCTGAGCTTTGTCCTGCACAGCAAGGAACACATTATTTCTGCCTTCATCAAAACGAAAATCCTTGAAGACCTGCAAAATACGCTGAACAACCTGAAAGCGGCGCAGGATCAGCTTGTTCAATCCGAAAAACTGGCCTCTCTGGGGCAATTGGTGGCAGGAATTGCCCACGAAATCCAGAACCCATTGAATTTCGTGAATAATTTCTCTTCTCTGTCTATCGATCTGGCCAAGGAGCTGAAAGAAAGTCTGGACAAAGTTGTCGACCTCCTCGACAAGGACCAGTTCCTCGACATGGATGAGGTCCTCGAAATGATCAAAGGCAACGTTCAGAAAATCAACGATCATGGGAAAAGGGCTTCCAGTATTGTGAAGGGGATGCTCCAACATTCACGGGGAGGTTCGGGCGAATTCGAGACAGTGGAAGTCAATACATTCGTGGAGGAATATGTCACCCTGGCCTACCATGGCATGCGGGCCAAGGATTCCAGTTTTAACACCAAAATTACGACTGTCCTTGATCCTGAGGCAGGTAAGATGACTGTCGTACCACAAGACATCAGCCGTGTTGTCCTCAACATTATGAACAACTCCTGTTATGCTGTGTCTGAAAAAAGCAAAAAGGTCCCGCCACCCTTTGCCCCGGAAATCGTAGTTTCGACCAAGAGGATTGGAAACAAAATAGAGATCCGCATAAGGGATAACGGCAGCGGGATTCCCCCATCTGTACTTGAAAAGATCTTCAATCCATTCTTTACCACCAAGCCTACCGGACAAGGAACGGGCCTGGGTTTGTCCATGAGTTTCGACATCATTACCCAGGGGCACAAAGGCCGGCTCGAAGTCAATACTGAAGAAGGAGCGTTTACTGAATTTGTCATTACCCTGCCCGAAAAGAACTAACCCCAACCTGCGCCTCCATGAAAAGAATCCTGCTGATTTGTGTTGTTTTGCTGTTGTCTGTCCACTCCCTAATGGCACAGGCCACCTTTAAGTTCAACCAATACAACGTCTTATACAAAGGAGACTGGATGCCAGTGGTTACGCTTTTTACCAATTATGATTACGGGAACCATTGGTCATTTACCAATTATTTTTATGTAAATGCCCAGCAAAAAACAGGTTGGGGAGAAGGACTGGTGGGACCCACCTATTCCCCCACCAAATGGCTGAATGTTAGTTTGCTGGGTGGTGTACAATCGAATGAAAAAAGCCTTTTGCGTGGAGGGCCTGTCATTTTTGCACGTGGCAAGAATACCTCATTTTTCTGCGCTTTGGAGTTTGGCGGCAAACGTTACCGCTGGGATATCATGGCATTCTATACCTGGCCCCGGGTAAAGCTGGGCGCTGAGCTGATCCGCTCTTACCAGATGTACGCCACCGGGCCCCGATGCGAATATACCTTTCTGAAGGGGCAGCCGCTGACTGCCTTTTATACCGCTTTGTGGGACTTCACCTATGGCAATTATGCCTCTATGTTCGGCATCTATACCAGCTTCCCGCCGAAAAGGTAACTTGACAAATTTGTTGAAAAGCACCTCAGCAGGGCTGCTTAGCATGGCATTTCCCGGGCATTATTACTTAGAAAGAATATAGATTATATCCTCAGCCCTCTGGAAATCATTTAATTACTTAATTACCGTTTATAGGGATGTTGTTATCTACATAAATCCATATAAATTTGGGATTCACTATCCCGAAACAATGCTGTCTGGCTTTCATAAATGAAACCTGTCTGAAACCGCAGCATCTCTACTACTACCTTCTTAATCAACAATTTAAACTGTATTGACTTTGGATACACTCAATGTTATTATCAGTAAATGTGAAGCCCTGGCTTTTGACCTGAATTTTAGGCGGGCCAAAGAATGGAAAGCTGAGGATGAAAGTCGTGTGATTGTCGGCTATATGCCCATTTATTTCCCCCGCGAAATTGTTCATGCCGCCAATGGTTTGTCTGTCGGAATTATGGGTGGAGGCGACAAAAAGCTGATCATCAAAGGCGATGCTTTTTATCAGTCCTATATCTGTCACATGCCGCGCAGTATGGTGGAACTCGCATTGGACGGCCATTTCGATGGCTTCGATGGTTTTATTTTCCCTTCTATCTGTGATGTGATCCGCAACCTCTCGGGTATGTTCCAGCTGATGGAAAAGGGGAAGTTTGTCAAATACCTGGATTATCCCCAGAATTTCACCGCTTCTGTGAGTGAGGTTTTTTACAGAAATGAGATGCAGTATGTGATGGATGAGATTTTTCAGATCAACCAGGTTGAGGTCACACCTGAGCGTCTGAATCACTCCATTGCGCTTTACAATACCAACCGCAGCCTGATTAGTGAGATGTACAACATCCGTCAGCAATACCCCTGGCGGCTAACAGCTGCTGATGTGTACCATATTGTAAGAGCGGGCTACGTAATCCCTGTCGAGGAGCACAATGAAATCCTGGCAGCTGTGATTCAGCACATGCGCGAGGACAGAGGCAAGCCAGTCGACAAGATCTCTGTCATGGTGATGGGTGCCTTCTGTGAACAACCCCCGGTAGGCCTGATCAAAACCATTGAAATGGCAGGCTGCTATATCGTCGAGGATGACTTCCTGCTTGGCTCCCGCTGGATACAGGGCGATATCGGGACCACCTCCCCTGACCCAATGCATGAATTGTGCATGGCCTACCTTGAAAAAAGTACGTTTTCTTCCTCTGTATACGACGTGGACAACCCCAAAGAAGCCCGCCTCCTGAAACTCATCCGGGAACGCAAAGTAGATGGCATCATCTTCGCCGCACCAAGCTTCTGTGATCCTGCCCTGCTCGATCACCCCATCCTGCAACAAGCCTGCAACGACAATGGCGTCCGCTTTATCAGCTTTCTCTACAGCGAAAATACAGGGCAGTTCAAAGTCATCAAGGAACAAGTGGGCACCTTTTCTGATTCCATCAAATTGTGGGATGAGCCAGTCGTGATCAATAATCTGTAGTCTTTAATTTTAGTTTATCATATATGTCAACAGTCGTTGCCAAAGAAAAGAGCATGATCATCCAGAAAGAGATGATTACCAGGCTCTCCAAGGATTTAAGCACTGCCAAAGAAACCGGTAAGAAAGTCGTTTACACCTTCGTCCCGGGGAACATCTCTGAACTGATATTGTCGTTTGATATGCTGCCTGTCTATCCCGAAATCAATGCATTGCAATCAGGGATGCGCAAGAAATCGGAAGGCTTTATCCGTGGTGCAGAAAAGCATGGGCATTCAGAAGATGTCTGTACTTATGTAAAGTGTGATGTGGGGATGATGCTTGCCGGGAATATCGGTCCGAATGGAGAGAAAGTTCCCCCGCCCGACCTGCTCTTGTTGAGCTATACAGGCTGTTTTACTTTCATGAAGTGGTTTGAGACCCTGGAGCGACTGTATCCCGGTGTACCTGTGGCTTTGCTGCATACACCTTACCAGGAGGCAGGCAAAATAACGCCTGAGATGACAAACTACATGGTGAAACAGCTCAAGGAGGAAGTCATCCCGAAAATGGAGAAAGTTTCGGGTAAGAAATACGATGAGGAAAAGCTGAAATACCACCTGAGGAATTCTTCCAAAGTGGAGGATTCTATCATTAAAATCTTCGATACGACGAAGAACAGACCTTCACCCATTGATGCCTATTTTGCAGGTGTATATTATATCGGGCCCATCAACAATGGCTTCCGTGGAACTTTAGAGGCAGTAGATTATTATGATGAGCTTTACAAGGAGATCATGGTTAGGGTTGAAAAAGGCCTGGGTCCTATCACCCCGGAAGGCGAGATGGAGGAGGAACGTTTTCGCCTCGTGGTGGAAGGCCCTCCGAACTGGACTCACTTCAGGGAGTTCTGGAAGCTTTTCTATGACATGGGCGCGGTGATCGTGGCTTCCTCATACACAAAAGTGGGTGGCGTTTACGACATGGGATTCCGCGTGAATCCTGACAAACCCCTGGAAAGCCTGGCTGAATACTGCATGAATTGCTATACCAACCTCAACCTCTCGCAAAGGGTCGATCTTTTGTCGAACTGCATCACCAATTATCATGCTGATGGTTTCCTCGTGAATTCTATTAAAAGTTGCAATTCCTTTTCCGCAGGACAACTGATGATCATGCAGCAACTGGAGCGAAAGCTGGAGATCCCTGTTGGTTTTATTGAATCAGATCTCGTCGACCCCAGGTATTTTTCATATTCCAATATTAAGAATAGGTTGGAGTCCTTTTTCCAGATGCTCGAACAACGAAAATTAATGGTGAAATAAGCTGGCAAAACTTTATAGAAATGCAGACTGCCTGGCTTGAAATCCTTTGTGAACCTTGCCTTCAGAGAAAGTTGAAAGTCAGGTGTAAGCACAATTGCAGTAAGGAAATGCAACAGCAGGGGCACAACAATTAACAAAAAAGACTGATGAAGAAATATTATTTGGGCATAGATCTCGGATCAACTACTTCGAAAGCCATTATTATTGATGATAATGACAACATCATCGGCAGGGGCATCACCAATACCCGCGCGAATTATACTGTAGCGACAGAAATCGCCAGGCTGGAAGCCATCTACAATGCCCGCTTTTCCTTGCTGAAGATGAAACTTGGGGATGAAATTCAAAGCAAACCTGAGTACAACCGCTACATCCAGGACCTGGAGTCGGTCTTTCAATATTTACAGTTCAAACGTCGTCTCGACAGGCTGAATGTGCAATTTGTCGACACCATTGAAGCCAGTTTCCAGGATGAGAAAAAGGCCGTCATTGCTGCCCATATTGCACAAATTGTGCGCACCATAGAGCCTGCCATCAAGGAAGAATACATGAACTCCAACCTCGGTGGAAAGAACCAGTTTTTCAGGGATATCGTCAGTGAGAAATTCAACAAAGAGTTAACCAACATCGACAAGCTGTATTTTGAACCCCTGATGATGGTCTATGACAAGAGCATCATTTCTGCAGAAAATGAACTCACGGAATATGATTTCAAGGAGTTGATTTTTCAGTCGATGGAACTCCTGAATGAAAAATATGCCGGCTTGGGAGATAGCCCTGCAGAGGAAAGCAATGTGCAGTTCGACAGTGAGTTAAACTTACTGAAAGGCAACTACCAGGCCATTTATGATTCCCTGAAGGAACACATCACTTTTGTGGCTACTATGGATATCCACATCAGCAATATGGTGGGAACGGGTTATGGCAGGGCTTTGCTGCCTTTTCCTGAGAAATCCATTCGCTCAGAGATTTTGTGTCATGCATTTGGTGCACATGCCATTTTCCCCAAGACCAAGACTGTCCTCGATATCGGTGGGCAGGACACCAAAGCCATTCAGGTCGACAGCCATGGCCTGGTGACAAGTTTTCACATGAACGACCGCTGTGCTGCAGGCTGTGGCAGGTACCTGGGCTATATCGCCGATGAGTTTAACATCTCCCTGAATGAGCTGGGTCCTTTGGCCATGGAAGCTACCAATGAGGTCAACATCTGCTCCACCTGCACGGTTTTCGCTGCAGCTGAAATCAGGGAATTGACGAATGTCGGACAGAAGCGGAGTGACATCCTTGCCGGTCTTCACAGGGCCATCGTCATGCGCGCAATGTCGCTGCTGGCGCGCTCAGGCGGGGTACGCAATGAGTTTACTTTTACTGGGGGTGTGGCCAGGAACCAGGCCGTGCTCAAGTATGTCTCAGAGCTTGTTTATAAGAACTACGGGGAGGACATCAAGATCAACATTCACACCGATTCTATCTTCATGGGAGCCCTGGGGGGTGCCATGTTTGCCCGCAGGGGTGCGAATAACTAAGATTGAACACATTCTTATCACAGGAGGAAATTATGAACCAGGAAATTTATACACTCGGACTTGACATCGGAAGTAGTTTGATCAAAGTCGTTTTGATGAAATACTCAGACAATCCTGTCATCCTCGACAAGCGCACAGAGAAGATCCGCAAACGTAATCCGGAGACCGTAGCCGATCTGCTGATTGACCAGGTCCTTGCTGAGCACCAGATAAAATTTGAAGACATTGCCTACCTGGCTTCAACGGGAGAAGGAGAGATGCTGGAACGCAAAAAAGGGCATTTTTACAGCATGACGACACATGCCCGGGGTGGTGTCTTTCTTTGTCCGGGCTCACTGACAGTCATCGACATGGGGGCTTTGTTTGTGAGGGCGATCAAGATCAACGAGGCAGGCAAGGTTTTGGATTATAAGATGACCGGGCAATGTGCTTCCGGATCCGGGCAGTTTATCGAAAACATCTCCCGTTACCTGGGCCTTGCCATCGAAGAAGTGGGCGCTACTTCCCTCAAATCCTGTACGCCTGAAGTTCCCTCAGGAATATGCTCTGTGCTGGCCGAGACTGATGTGATTAACATGGTTTCACGCGGGATCTCCACACCCGATATCATCAAAGGTATTCACCTTTCTATTGCCAACAAGATCATCCGGCTGCTGACTTCACTCAAAGCTGAATCCCCGGTGGTCCTCACAGGTGGCATGGCCATGAATGCAGGCATGATACAGGCAGTGGAGGAACTGATCGAGGAAAGCAAACTTAAGCTGGTCATTAAAGCTGATCCTGATTCGATTTTTGCCGGGGCTATTGGTGCTGCGCTATGGGGTGGTTTCAGGTATCATAAGTTGAATGCGATTAATAATTGAGGTTAGGATACGGAGGACACGGAGTTTTCGGAGGGGACGGATTTTTATTCACTAACCTGAGTAGTAATTAGTAAAAAATATTTTTCAATTCAGTAATATGGCCGATAAACTGGATGCATTATTTAAACCCAAAGCAGTAGCTTTAATAGGGGCTTCACAGAAGGAGTTATCCATCGGAAATGTGATCATTAAAAACTTGTTGTATTACAAGTTTAATGGCCCTGTTTATCCTATCAATCCTAAGGTTGATGAGATCAGGGGGATAAAGGCTTATCCTTCTATCCTCGAAGTCCCGGGCGATGTAGACCTGGTCCATATCGTCATCCCTCCACCCTTCGTTCCTGAGGAGGTAGAGAATTGCGGAAAAAAAGGGGTTAAGGCGATCATCGTAAATACGGCAGGTTTTGCTGAGATGGGTGCTGAAGGCGAAGCTTTACAGCAGGACTTTCTGAGCAGGGCAAAGAAATACGGAATACGTGTTGTGGGCCCCAACTGCCAGGGGATCATCAACAGCGATCCGGCGTTCAGGGCCTATTGCAATTTCACTTTTACCTTTCCTGATCCCGGTCATATCTCCATTGTGGCGCAAAGCGGGGGTGTTGGCGCCGTTATCCTGCAGGCATTTTATGACATGGGCATTGGGGTTGGAATGTATGCCTCCAACGGCAACGGATCGGATGTCTCCATTCCTGAAATCATGCGCTATTATGGCAATGACGAGGGATGCAGGGTGGTAGTTCTGTATGTCGAAAGCCTGGATAATGTGAAGGAATTTATGGAGGTTGCCCGTGAAGTATCACTGAAAAAACCGATTCTGGCTATCACGGCAGGCCGCACCGACAAAGGGGCAGAGGCATCCCGTTCTCACATTGGCGGGCTGGCAGGAAGCATATCCATGGAACTCATCTTTGCCAAGACGGGCATCCTTTCTTTTACGAATCAACATGACCTTTGCAATGCCGCTGTGGCTTTTTCCTCTCAACCCATTCCCAGGGGAAACAAAGTCGGGATTATCACCAATACCGGTGGCCCCTCGGTCATCGCCATCGACGAACTCGTTAGCAATGGCCTGGAATTGCCGCCACTTTCCGATGCTGCGGCCCTTGTGCTGAAGGAGACAATGCTGGAATCAGCCTCCATCCACAATCCCCTCGATGTGGTAGCTACAGCAGGGGCAGCCCATTTTAAAAGTGCACTGGAGGTGATGATGGCTGAACCACAGTACGACAGCATTTACGTCAATTTTGTCACGCCCCCTTTCGTCGATTGTGAAAGCGTGGCCAGGGAAATTGTCAATGCCGCTGTGGGCAGTGAGAAGCCTATCGTATGCAATTATATGACAGATAAGCAGAAATGGCAGGGGACTTCCGCGATTCTCAAAGCCGGAGGTATCCCTTGTTTCGATTTCGCAGAGACGGCTGCCAGAGCGCTTGCTTCCCTCGCCAGGTATGGCAGGATACGTTCGAAGAAGAAGGGCAAAGTCATCGGATTCCCGGATGTAAACAAGGACGAGGTAAGCGCGGTAATCCTGAATGCTGTCAGGCAAAAGCGGGATGTCCTGACCGCCCTGGAGGTATATACGATCCTGGAGGCTTACAACATCCCTGTTGCAGACTGGCGGATTGCCGGCGATGCCGATACTGCCATCCAATGTGCTGAGGAAATCGGATTCCCTGTCGTAATCAAAGTGGATTCAGAGAAATTCATCCACAAGAGCGATGTCGATGGTGTAGCCGTGAATGTTAAAGATGCAGCCTCTGTAAAGGAAGTGGTTAGCCGCATGCAAAAAAACCTTGGCCGGGATATTCAGTTTTTTATTCAGCAGTTTCTGCCTTCGAGCAGAGAACTTATTGTTGGTGCAAAAGCCGAAGAAGGTGTTGGCCATATCATCATGTTCGGACTGGGTGGGATTTTTGTGGAGGTATTGAAAGATGTTGCCTTTACCATTACTCCTGTTACTGATGCTGAAGCAAATGCCTTGATATTTTCTATAAAAGCTGCTGCTGTTCTCAGGGGATTCCGGGGCGAGAAGGGACTGAATACAGAATCCCTGATCGAAGTAATACAGCGTATTTCGATGCTGGTAGTCGATTTCCCGGAAATCAAAGAACTTGACCTGAATCCACTTTTTGCCTACCAGAATACGATTTGTGCTGTCGACGCCAGGATTATCCTTTAAAACAAATTAACCCTCAATAAAGCCAGGAAAAATGGAAAGTGCCCCCTTAAAAATCGGAATTATCGGCCTGGGCCCAATTGGTCAGACCCTTGCTGTTCACCTCAAAGAAGCGGGAGCAGAACTCGCAATTGTCGACCTTGACAGGGAGAAGTTAAACCTCATCCGATCCCAGGGGATTGAGCTGGTTGGACGGATTGAAAAGAAGTCGTTTTTCAAATATGTCTATTATTCCATCGAGGAAATGCTGGAACATGATTTCGACATCCTCATCTCTGCCGTGAAGGATTACCATGTCGACAGCCTGGTCAGGGTTTTAAAGCTGAACCTTAAAAAACAGGTCTACCTCCTGAGCGCGCAGAATGGCATCGACATCCGAAAGAAATACCAATGCCATTTTCCGGAGTCAACAATTCTACGGATGGTCATCAATTTTGCCGGTAACCTGCAAGCCCCTAATGTGGTGGGTGTCAACTTCTTTAACCCTCCGAATTACATCGGCTCCATGGATGATTCCCAGGTTAAACTTGCCCAGAGATTAGCTGCCACCCTCACGAATGTAGATTTGGCAACAGAACAGGTGAGTTCTTTTACCATCATTGACAAGATCTGGGAGAAGACCATCCTGAATGCTGCTTTAAGCCCGCTATGTGCCATTTCCCGCCTAACCATGAAAGAAGCCATGGACAATGGCGATACCCTTGAAATCGTGGAACAAATCCTGTATGAAGCAGTGGAAGTAGCAAAGGCTGAGGATATTAAACTCCCTGATAATTTCATCAAACTGGCCATCAGGTACCTGAGTGCAGCAGGCAATCACATGCCTTCACTGGCAGTCGACCTCATCAACAAAAGAGATACAGAGATTGATTATATGAATGGCAAAATCGTGGATTATGGACGGAAACATTATGTGAAAACGCCACTCAACCTCATGCTCACAAATCTTGTCAATGCAATCTCCTGTAAGAATGGGGTAGGTCGTTGCAAATAGTGGGTGGGGTTTATCAAAGCCCTGATCCTCCCATGTTTAGGAAAGGTGTAACACAAAGACACAAGGAAATAACTGAAATTTTAAATCATAATCAGAAAATATGGACGAAAAAATGTACTCCTGGCAAATGACGGCATTGGATGCTGATTTCCAATATGTCGAAAGTCCTTTGCCTGCCCTGGCAGAGCAGGAAGCCCTGATCCGGATTGCCGGCTGTGGCGTGTGTCATACTGACCTGAGCTTCTGGCATTATGGGGTAAAGACAAAAAAGGAATTGCCCCTGACACTGGGTCATGAGATCAGCGGAAAAGTGATCGCCGGCCCTGCAGAATGGCTTGGAAAGAAAGTGATCGTCCCTGCTGTATTGCCTTGTGGCCATTGCGAGTTGTGCCAGAAAGGCCGCAGCAATATGTGCCAGAACCAGCTGATGCCCGGCAATGATTTTCATGGTGGTTTTGCTTCTCACATCAAAGTTCCCTCGAAGTTCTTATGCCCGGTTCCTGAGGCTGTGCTGGACAAATATCCCCTGAAAATGCTGGCTGTAGTCGCCGATGCCATCTCCACCCCATATCAGGTCATTAAGAAGTCAGAACTGGAGGCAGGCGATTTTGCCATCGTCATCGGTGTTGGTGGCGTGGGTATCTATGCTGCCCTCATTGCCGGCATCATGGGTGCCAAAGTGCTGGCCATCGACCTCTCCGAAGAAAAGCTGGAGAGTGCCAAAAAAAATGGCGTTGCAGCCACACTCAACATCACAGGCATGGATCTGAAATCCATCAAGGAAAGTGTCAGGAATATCGCCAAAGAACTCGGCCTTTCACGCTATGGCTGGAAGATCTTCGAGATTTCAGGCAGCAAAGCCGGACAAGAGCTGGGATTTAACCTCATCACCTTCACTTCTACTTTATCCATTGTAGGTTTTACCATGGATAAACCCGAAGTGAGGCTGAGCAACCTCATGGCTTTCGATGCCAAACTCATTGGCACATGGGGATGCAAACCTGAGTTGTATCCTGAGGTGCTGGACCTCATCGCCACCGACAAGCTGAAGATCGATGACTTCATCGAGACTTTCCCCTTGTCAAGCATCAATGAGGTCTTCAGAAATACCCTGGCCCATCAGTACAAAAAACGCTCAGTCCTTGTCCCCGACCATCTAGCGGAATAGAACCCAAACCTTAGCATTATCCCATCACTTCAAAATACATCAACATGTTAGCAAGCCATAATCTCCTGGAAACCGACTTCAAAGAAATCCTTTTTGAAAAACGTCCTTGTCATGACAATGCAGGCAATCCTGTCCCGGGTTTGTACAATGCCTGGATCATCCTGAACAATCCACAACAATATAATTCCTATACCACGGAAGCAGTGAAGGAAGTCATCCTGGCCATGCGGGCTGCCTCCAATGACAGGAGTGTCGTTGCTGTAGTGTTTACTGCTGTAGGCGACAAAGCTTTCTGTACCGGTGGAAATACCAAAGAATATGCCGAATATTATGCCTCAAATCCCCAGGAATACAAGCAGTACATGCGGCTGTTCAATGACATGGTGTCTTCCATTCTGATGAATGACAAACCTGTCGTTAACCGTGTCAATGGCATGCGCATTGGCGGTGGACAGGAAATCGGGATGGCTTGTGATTTTTCTATTGCCCAGGACCTATCCCGCTTCGGACAGGCAGGTCCCAAACATGGCAGTGCCCCTGACGGAGGATCAACAGACTTCCTCCCTTTGTTTGTTGGGATAGAGAATTCGATGATATCGTGTACAGTATGCGATCCCTGGTCGGCCCATGAAGCCATGCGGCATGGCTTGCTAACCGAGATCGTCCCTGCTCTGAAAGTAAACGGAGAATTTATTCCCAATCCCATGGTGCATGTCGACAAATGGGTCAATGAAAAAGGGGATATCATCTATGGAAAAAGCAAAACAGGTGAGGAGCTTGCAAAGGCCAAAGAAGTACTGAAATCAGCAACTGTCGACCTCAGCATGCTGGACGAAGCCACTGAGAGAATCTGTACCAAACTCATGTACCTGATGCCGAACTGTCTCAGCAAGACCTTGAATTCCCTCAGGAAACACAAACTGGAGCATTGGGATAAAAACAAAGAAAGCAACCGCGACTGGCTTGCCCTCAACATGATGACAGAAGGCAAAGCCGGCTTCAGGGCCTTCAACGACGGACCCAAAGGTCAGCGGGAAGTGGACTTTATCAAGATCAGGCAGCTCCTGGCTGAAGGTCATGAATGGAATGATGAACTAATCAGGGCTGTATCCCCTCAGTTTCAGGTAGAATAACAATTGAAAACAGATTCTTGACAATGGAAAAAATCAAGCTAGAATATACCCATGAAAATGCCGTCGCACGGATTGTCCTTGACGATGGTAAAGGCAATGTGCTGGATAACATCATGATGACAGAGCTCATCAGTTTGTTGAATTCTTTCCACGATATGAAGGACATCAAACTGATCACTTTTGAAGGCGCCGGCAATAACTTCTCTTATGGTGCCAGCGTGGAAGAACACAGCAAAGACAAAGCTGCAGCCATGTTGGAGAGTTTCCACAATTTGTTTTACATCCTGATGGATCTGCATATCCCCACCATGGCGAAAATCTCCGGGCAATGCCTGGGAGGTGGCTTTGAATTGCCTTTGATGTGTAATTTCCTTTTTGCGGACAAGACTGCCAAAGTAGGGCAACCCGAGATTTTGCTGGGTGTTTTTGCTCCTCCGGCTTCTGTCATGCTGCCGCTGAAAATTGGAAATGCCCGCGCAGAGGAATTGCTGATCACCGGCAGAATCATTGGCGCAGAGGAAGGCAAGGCGATAGGTCTGTTCAATGACGTTTTTGAAGACAAAGCAGAGATGATGTCTGTGCTGGACAGCTGGATTCAAAAGAACATTTGCGGGAAAAGCGCCTCATCACTGAAGTTTGCCGTCAAAGCTGCACGTTCTTCTTTCGACTTTTTCATGCAGAGAAACCTGCCGCTGTTCACTGATATGTTCATCAAAGAGCTCATGGAGACAGAAGATGCCAATGAAGGTATCAACTCATTCATGGAAAAGAGAAAGCCGGTATGGACAAACCGCTAATATATTGAGTCAATATGGAAAATAAATTCCCCCAGGAAAAGACAGAGATCGTCAGACTCGAGTCAGTGAGTGCCCTTCGTAAAACCATGGATGATTATTTCATGCGTTTGAAAGATGCCGCAGAAAACGGGAGCAGCAAAATAGCCTGGTGCACCAGTGTTGGCCCGGCAGAATTGCTCTATTCTATGGGTTTCGAGGTGTATTTCCCCGAAAATCATGGCGCCATGCTGGGCACCACTAAGATTGCAGACAAATACATCCCTTCTGCTGTGGTGAAGGGATATTCTCCCGATATCTGTTCCTATCTGACCACCGACATCGGCGCATTCCTGCAAAATGAAACCCCACTGCAAAAGATGGGTTTTAAGGCTGTGCCCAGGCCTGACATTCTCGTCTACAATACCAATCAGTGCCGCGAAGTAGCCGACTGGTTCGGCTTTTATGCAAAGCATTTTGATGTTCCGATGATCGGGGTTACCACACCCCTGAATATCGACGAACTCTCTCCCCACATCATCGACAGTGTCAGCAAACAAATCATGGACCTGGTGCCGGAACTCGAGAAGGTGGCAGACCAGAAATTCGACATGGAGAAATTCAGGGAAAGAGTAGGACTCTCTCATGACGGTTGTGTGCTCTGGCGCAAAGTCCTGGAGACAGCAAGACATCGCCCCTCACCCATCAATTTCTTTGATTCAGCCATCCACATGGGGCCTATCGTCGTGATGCGGGGAACACAATATGCAGTAGATTACTACAAAATCCTCCTCGCCGAATTGCAGGAAAGGGTGAAAAACAACATCAGTGCTGTCCCTGCCGAGAAGTTCCGGATTTACTGGGATGGCATGCCCCTCTGGTACAAGCTGAGCAGCATGGCCAAGTTGTTTGCCAAACACAATGCCTGCATCGTGGCTTCTACCTATTGTAACAGCTGGATCTTCGATGATCTGGATCCTGCAGATCCCTTCGTCTCTTCTGCCCTGGCCTACAGCAAACTCTTTATTGTCAGGTCAGATGAAGTAAAAGAAAATGTGTTGGAAGGGCTACTGAAGGACTTTGCCATCGATGGAATCATCTATCATGAATCCAAGACCTGTGCACGCAATTCCAACAACCGCTATGGTCTTCAGAATCGCTTGTTCGAGAAAACGGCTGTCCCGTTTCTGGAGATCAATGGCGACCTCTGTGATCCGCGTTGTTTCAGTGAAGAGCAGAGTATCATTGCCATAGAGACATTCATTGAACAGCTGGCAGCACAGCAGCTTACGGTATAAATTATTTCCATTTTTCAGGATAGCAGAACACAAAATGTACAAACTCGGCTTAGATCTTGGATCTTCATACACCAAAGGCGTGATCGTTGACCAGCACCACAAAATGGTGAACCGTTTCTGTGTGAAGACAGGTTATAGCTTCGACAATGCTGCCCAAAAGATCATCAGCAGGTTTTCCGGGGAATATGAAATTGAATCCCCTTTTTATACCTGTGGATACGGACGTGAGCAGCTGGCCGTACCTTTCATTGCCAATTCTGAGATCATTGCCCTTGCCAGAGGTGTGTTCGAGGTTTATCAGCGGAAGTGTTCCATCATCGACATTGGCGGGCAGGATACAAAATACGTTAAAATCAATGAGCTGGGCCAGGTCGACAAATTCAAAATGAACCGCAAATGTGCTGCAGGGACCGGCTCATTTCTGGAGGAAATTGCATTCCGCCTCGACATCTCTCCCCGCGAATTCAATGAATTTGCAGAACAAGCCGATGATGAAGTCAAGATCAACAGCTTCTGCACTGTTTTCGCGGTTTCTGAGATTATCGGGATGATCAAGAATGGCACTTCTATGGCCAACATCATCATTGGCATTTACAATTCTATCGTCACAAGGTGCATTGAGCTTTCTCCTGTTGAAGATTATCTTGTGGTGACAGGCGGATTGCCTGATACCCACCCGATGATTGTCAAACTTTTTAATAAGGTTTTCCCCAATTCTGGCAGCCCGGAGCATTCACAATTTCTGGCGGCCTATGGATGTGTACTTTTAAATAAATAGGAATAGAAACGATTTAAAATATTAATGAGCATTCAAAGATGAGTAACAATCCAAGAGAAGTCGTTATTGTCAGCGCAGCCCGCACACCAATCGGGAAGCATGGCGGATATTACAATCAGCTGCCTGCTGAAGACCTGGCTGTTTTGGCGGTGAAGGAAGCCATTGTGCGGTCTGGAATCGACCTCGCAGTAACTAAAATCGACCAGCTTATTGCAGGGATGATCTACATCGATTCTCAGAACCAGCAGATTTATCTTCCCAGGAATGTAGCGATCAGGGTTGCCGATTTGTTGAAGGATAAGGATAACCTCAGGCATGCTCCTGGCAAGACAACCCTCCGTATCTGTGGTACCGGATTCCAGGTGTTGGCTGATGCTTTTGACCTCATCACTGCCGACAATGCCAACAAAGCGGATTGTATCATCAGCTTTGCCACAGAAAACATGTCGCAAACCAACCTCATCCACCAGGGTCGTCGTAAACGCGACAGTGTCTGGGAATTCGAGGAGGCTCCCCTGAAGGACTACCTGATGGAGGGTTTCAACCACAATCTTTTTAAAACGCTGATGCCTAAGACTGCCGAGCTCTACGGCAAGCAAACACAGGTAACACGTCAGGATTGTGATGCGTTTTCATTCCTGAGCCATACCAGGGCCATCGAAGCCCAGAAAAATCAATGGAACCGCTTCAGAGAGGCAGACAAACAGGATTACCTGAAAGGCATCTTTACTGTAGATACCATCGACCAGGCCGGGAATTCCCTCTCCGTCTGGCGCGATGAAGGTGTTAAATATGACATCAAAACAGAAGAGCTCGCCAACCTCAGGGGATTGTTAAAACCGGATGGACTGGTGACCCCCGGGACTGCCAGCCAGATCAGTGATGGCGCGGCTGCTGCTGTCCTCATGGACAGAGCCTTTGCCGACAAACACAACATCCCCTATCTCGCCAAAATCAAAGGCTACCAGTTTTCTACTGTAGATCCGGAAATTATGGGACAAGGTCCCGTTCCTGCCATACGCGAACTCCTGACAAAACTCAAGATGCAAATGTCAGATGTCGACCTTTTCGAAGTGAACGAAGCCTTTGCCGCGCAATACCTGGGAGTAGAGAAAGAACTGGGATTGCCCCGGGAGATTACAAATGTCAATGGTGGCGCCATCGCCATGGGGCATAACATCGCCGCTACCGGTTTGCGCATCACTACAGACCTGGTCTATGAACTCAAAAGAAGAAAGCTGAAAACAGGGATTGCTTCAGCTTGTATCGGAGGTGGCCAGGGTGCTGCCATTTGTGTGGAAATAGTATAAAAGGATAGCCAATTAACACAGCATAAAATATCAGAATATGGGTACTTGTTTTTCATTCGGGAATAAATCATTGCAGAAAGAAGCTGCCAGGCTGAATAAGGTGAAGAAAATCGCACTCATCGGGACTGGGACCATGGGGATTGGCATTGCCATCGACTTGCTCAACAAGACAACTTATGAGATCATCTGTATCGACATCTCCGACCAGGCCCTGAACCGGGCGAAATCTGAGATTGGCGACTATTTCGGCAGGATGTACGAGGGCGGCAGAATCATGGAAGATCAGCTTGCGGCATATCTGGGCAGACTAAGTTATACTAAGGATTATGCAGCACTGCAGGAGGCTGAGATCATCTGGGAAGTGGCAACAGAACGCATCGATGTAAAAGAAATCATCTTTAAAAACATTGAACAATATGTCGACCAGGCGAAACTGATCTTCGTTTTTTCAAATACTTCCTCTCATACCACAGAAGAACTGGCCGTGTTGTTCAGTGATGGCTTCCTGCGCGATAAATTCCTCACTGGACATGGATATTTCCCTTTTCATGCCAATCGTTTATTCGATGTGATGAAAGGGAAATATGCCACAGAAGAGAGCTTTATTGCAGGTGTGGCTTTTGCTGAGCAGATCCTGGAAAAGAAGGTCATTGCCCTCAGAAATGACCACCATGGCTATGTTGCTGATCCAATCTTCGAAGGGATGGGCGCCATCATCAGCTGGGACATCAAAACGGCTCAGGACTTGGTAGCGTTACCCCAGGTCTTTGCATTGTTGACAGCAAATCCTTTTGAGGTGCTCGACCGCACAGGTCACATGCCGTATACCGAATGTGCAAAGCACATGGGGAAGGCACTCCCGGCTGATGACAGGCTCAGGGTGGTCTACAACCAGGAAAACAGGCATTATCCGCAATGGATCGAAGATCTGGAGAAATCCGGCAGAATCGGCATCAACGCCAAGGAAAAGGAAGGGTTTTTTAAGTGGACAGGCCCTGCCAACAGGGAAAAACCGACACAGGCTTATGATCCTGCCACCAAGGGATATGTCGATATCCGTGAAGTCAATACCATGGACTATTGGTCTTTGTCGGAAGCTGCTGCCATGGACCACCGGGCTTCATCCATCAAAAGTATTGAAGGCCTGATAAAAATTGCAGAATCCGCTGATAAGGGCGGGATGACATTCAGGCGTTATGTTATTCCAATCATGCTCTATGCACTCGACCTGGTGCAGGACAATCATGCTAGTGTTTCAGATGTCAATACCTCTTCCAAGGTAGGCTTGCGTTTTAAACACGGACTCATCGAAATCATTGATGGTTTCCTGAATCATTTCGGCATCGATGGCCTGCTGGCTTTGGTGAAAAAAGCCGGGTATGAAAACCCGGATCGTGCAGCACTCTATGACCTGGACGGCAAGCTTGGTCCCAGGACAGGCAAACCCAGCCTCTTGTATGTCATGAAGAAGAATGGCTGGGCCAATTTGCTGGGTTACGGGCGCATCTATGGCACTGCCGTCAGCCAGCGGAATTTCATCACCGGAGAATTGGACCCTTACTACAGTGACCTGCGTTATGTCTATCCCACTAAGAAAGACAGGGTCGCATCCATCATTTTCGACAACCCTTTGCGGGGCAATGTATGGAACAGAAACACCCTCGACCAACTCGATCATGCTGTTGGCGTTTCTATGGATCTTTATGAAAGGGGCCAGCTTGGCGCCCTGTTTTTTACGGCATCCGGCACAGGAATGCGGATGTTGGGTGCCGATGCCAGGCAGTTCAACAAGGGATGGTTTGATGCGAAAGTTGGCTATCAGTTTCTCGGAGAAGAAGATGCTTCGTGGTTTACGAAAGCAGGCATGAAGCTCTTCCGTTTTATCCAGGAGATGCCCATCTGGACCATCGGCGTCTTTGGTGAGAAATGGGGTGGAGGCGCAGAGTTCAGCTATTTCCTCAACCAGAGGTTTGATGTGATTCTCAAAGGAGTTGAGTTCGATTCTCTGGAAAGGAAAAATGTCTACAGGCTCAGGAAAAACTACAACCAACCTGAGATAGAATATGCCATCCTCGGTGGCTTCGGCGCGGTTCAGGAACTTGTCCGCCTGGGTTTCGGGGATTCCCTGATTGATGAACTCTTTACACAGGGACTTACTGCAGAAAGAGCCTACACTTTGGGCCTTTCCAATGGCATCTCAGAAAATGAATATGAACTCTTGGAAAAGGCATTCGAGGTCGCCAGGTTGAAACAAAAATATGCGGTTCCCTACGCCATGGCACTGTATAACCTGCAAAAAAAGAATGCCTTCCTCGAAGGATGCAATGATGACAGGCTGACAAAGGAAACCGGGGAGACCTTTAATCCGGCAAAGAATCCGTATATTTCCACCGGCTTATTGCGCCTCCTGAACATGGGTGGGAAAAACCCTCCCCTGGATCTTTCTGTCAGGGGAAGCTTGCCGGGTTGGGAAAATAACTACCTTCATCTCTATAAAGATTAAGAAAATTATAACTGCTGATGGCGACAAAAAAATACAATGCCCCGGATTACTACCAGCTGGACGAGCTGCTTACCGATGAGCACAAATTGATTCGTGGCGCTGTGCGTGACTTTGTGAACCGGGCAATCCTGCCTGATATCGATGAATACAACCAAAAGCATCAGTTTCCGGTACACCTGGTGAAAGAGCTTGGGGAACTAGGTGCCCTCGGACCCTATATCCCCGAAAGGTATGGCGGTGCCGGCCTCGACCAGATCTCATATGGACTGATCATGCAGGAACTCGAAAGAGGCGACACCAGCATACGCTCCCTGGCTTCAGTACAGTCTTCCCTCGTGATGTACCCCATTTATAAGTTTGGCACAGAAACCCAACGCATCAAATACCTTCCAAAGCTGGCTACCGGCGAGATGATCGGCGCCTTTGGACTCACAGAACCCAACCATGGTTCTGATCCCGGAGGGATGCTCACCCGGATTACCGATGCAGGAGATCATTACCTGCTCAATGGCGCCAAGATGTGGATCACCAACGCACCCATCTGCGACCTGGCAGTGGTCTGGGGAAAAGATGATAGCGGCATTGTCAGAGGAATCGTCGTTGAACGTGGTATGGAAGGCTTCACAACACCCGAGACCCACAAAAAGTGGTCCTTGCGCTCCTCCTCAACCGGGGAACTGGTCTTTGACAATGTCAAAGTCCCGAAAGAAAACCTTTTCCCCGAGATCAAAGGATTGAAAGGACCCCTGACCTGCCTGAGTTCTGCCCGTTATGGCATCGCCTGGGGCGTGATCGGAGCTGCCATGGATTGTTTTGATACAGCTTTGCAGTATTCCAAAGAAAGGATACAATTCAACAAACCAATAGCCGCATTTCAGTTAACTCAGAAGAAACTGGCGGAGATGTTGACAGAAATCACCAAAGCGCAACTTTTAACATGGCGCCTTGGGGTGTTGAGAAATGAAGACAGGGCAACGCCTGCACAGATTTCCATGGCCAAGAGAAACAATGTGAAAATGGCGCTGGATGTGGCACGTGAGTCACGACAAATCCTTGGCGCCATGGGTATTACCGGTGATTTTCCGATGATGCGTCACATGATGAACCTGGAATCTGTAATCACTTATGAAGGGACTCACGATATCCATTTACTCATCACCGGGGCTGATATCACCGGAGAAAGCGCTTTCGTATAATGATGTTGGACGGGGGGACAACCGGATTAGTCATTTTGGCGGCAGGGCATTCAAGCAGGATGCAATCTCCTAAGGCATTGTTGTCTTTTGATAAGCGATTTACCTTTCTCTCAAAACTGATAGCCACTTACCTTTCGTGGGGGGTGGAGGAAATTGTGGTTGTACTGAATGAAGAATTGGCACAAAAATACCCAGTTCCCAGGGAATTTCAGGACAACATCAGGTTTGTCATCAATAAACATGTGGAAAAAGAACGCTTTTTTTCTGTCAAATTGGGTCTTAACGAAATTTTGAGATCCGAATATTGTTTTTTGCAAAATATTGATAATCCGTTTATTACCTGGGAAGATCTGGATCTGATTCACAAAGAAAAGCAAGCAGGAACCTGGGTGTCTCCGCAATTTGAAAATAAAGGAGGTCATCCTGTTCTTTTAAGCAGAGAGGTCATTGACCATATCATCAATCTCCCTCAGGATGAAGATAATCTGAAGGTGATTCTCGAAGCCTGGCCCTGTAAACCTGCCATCATGCCGGACGACAATGTCCTGATCAACATCAATGACCTGCTGGACTTCGATAAATATTTTAACCTGGAGACTGAATGATGTCCCTCTATGATGTAATCGGAGAGATTCTCAGATCTTCACAAAAGGCTGCCCTTTGTACCTTGGTCGCAACCAAAGGCTCAACGCCCCTCAAAGCCGGAGCGAAAATGATTGTATGGGAAAACCGGAAAATCTTTGGCAGCATCGGAGGTGGAAAATTAGAACAGGTAACAATAGAAGAAGCCATCGCTGTCATCAGCCAAAACACGCCACAGCTCTTTAAACATGAGCTGATGAGCCAGATGCAGATGTGTTGTGGAGGATATGTGGAAATTTTTATAGAACCGCTTATGGCTAGAAAGAAGTTATTCATGTTTGGCGGCGGACATGTGGGAAAAGCGCTTGTAAATCATGCTTCAGCACTTGATTTCGAGCTTGTTGTTGTGGACTCCCGTGCAGAGATACTGCTCGAAATACCGGATGGTGGCTGTCAGAAAATTTGTGGTGATTATGCAGAAGTATTACCAGCACTGCAAATCGATGAAAATTCTTTTGTTGTCATCGCCACGCATGACCATGCACATGACAGGCAAATCCTTGCACATTGTATCAGGAAGCCGCATTTTTATCTGGGAATGATTGGCAGTAATAATAAAATTGCGAAGACAAGGGAGTTGTTCCTTGAATCCGGGACAGCAACAGAAGAAGAGCTTATGGCTGTTGATATGCCGATTGGCCTGGCAATCAATGCGGAATCAGCAGACGAAATTGCAATCAGCATCATCGCAAAGCTCATCAAGGAAAAGAATTCAAAACCGGATATTGAAAAGAACACAGTTTAGGCAATCATTTATATGCTCAATTTGTCTCTTTAAATTTTAACGATTTATATAAGGAATGCAGCAAATACGCATCATCATCAATGGCAAACAGCATCATTTCCTGGTGGAGGAGCATGAGATGCTCTCCCATGTGATCCGTGAAAAAGCAGGATTGACAGGAACAAAAATTGGCTGTGAACAAGGTAGTTGCGGTGCGTGTACTGTCCTGATGAACGGCAAAGCAGTGCTTAGTTGTATCACCCCGGCCATGCGTTGCCAGGATGCAGAAATCACCACCATAGAGGCGCTGGCAGAAGGCGGGAAACTCCATTTGTTGCAACAGAAATTTGTTGAAAAGGGCGCTATCCAATGTGGGTTTTGCACGCCCGGCATGGTGATGACAGCCCTCAGCCTTGCTCCTGCACTGAAATTGGAGAAAGATCCTTCGGTATTGATTCAACAAGTGAAAGAAGGATTATCAGGGAATTTATGCAGATGTACCGGTTACACAAAAGTAATAGAAGCTGTGGCTGCGTATGTGGCAGAGACTTCAGGCCATGCTGATACTTCCGAAATGAACCCCATTTTAGGTGCTGTCGGTATTCCCCGCCCTTACATCGAAGCTGAAAAGAAGGCCAGGGGTGCTGCGGAATATGCAGATGACCTTGTCAGCAAAAATGCTTTGCACTGCAAATTCCTGCGCAGCATCCATGCCCATGCAAGAATACTTGATATCGACATTCAGGATGCAATGAATTTGCAAGGTGTCCGCTACATTGCAACAGGCAAGGAACTGCCCATTCCTTTCGGAGTACTGCCCATTTCACAGGATGAAACTGCCATGGGTGTCGACAAGGTGCGTTACATCGGAGAAATTGTTGCTGCTGTTGCTGCTGATACTGAGGAAATTGCTGCTGCAGCCTGCAAACTCATCAAAGTAAATTACCAACCCATCAAAGCGTTCCTGAGTCTCGATGATTCCCTGAATGATGTTGGTGAGCATGAGAAAATCCACGAATACGGGAAATTCAACAACAACATTCACAAAAAGGCTGAATTGCGTTTTGGTGACCAGCAACAAGGACTCAGGGAGGCAGACTTTACAACAAAAATGTCCTTTGCTTTTGAAGGCATCAACCATGGCTTTACTGAACCGCATGCGGCCACTGCATTTTGGGATGAAAATGGCCTGACAATTACCACAGCAACCCAGGTTCCACATTACCTTCATCGTGCCCTCGCGAAGGTGATGGAAGTGCCTTTAAGCCGGGTGCGCGTGATTAAGCCCTATCTGGGTGGTGGTTTTGGAGGAAAAAGCGATCCCTTCCCCCATGAAATGATCGTTGCCCACCTGGCCAGAAAGACTGGCAGGCATGTCAGGGTAAGGCTTACACGTGAGGAGGTTTTCCTTACCAACCATGGCAGGCATCCCTCCCGCATGACTGTCGAAATGGGGATCTCCAAAGATGGGTTTATGAAAGTACTGGATGCTGACATCGCCATTGACGGCGGAGCATATGGTAGTTTCGGCGTGGTGACTTCTTATTACAATGGTGTCCTGCTTCAGGCCCCCTACAAACTCGATAATTTCGGTTTCCGGACCTATCGTGCTTATACGAATAAGCCTCAATGTGGTGCTATGCGCGGTCATGGTGCCGTGAATTCACGTTTTGCGGTAGAGTCTTTGATTGATGATCTCGCCCACAAGATCAAGATGGACCCCTGCGAGCTCAGGATGAAGAACTTCCTGGATTCGAATACAATGACTGTCGGCCAATACCGCATCACCTCCAACGGCAGCCGGGAGTCGCTGGCAAAAGTGATGGAGCAATCTGCATGGAAGGACCGTATCGGCAAAATGGAAAAAGGTAAAGGTCTGGGCGTTGGATGTGGCTTCTTTATCAGTGGAAGTGCGCTGCCGATCATCTGGAATGAATTGCCACAGTCTGTCGTGCACCTGAAGCTGGATTTCGACGGACGTGTATTGGTGACCTCAGGTTCCAGTGACATCGGCCAGGGTAGCGATACCATGCTGGCCATCATAGTTGCTGAAGTCCTGGGTATCAATCTCGATAAGATTTTTGTGCTCGCTGCTGATACCTTGCTGACACCTGTTGATTTTGGCAGTTATTCCAGCAGGGTTACTTTTATGGCCGGAAATGCTGCAAAAGATGCGGCTGAAAACCTGAAGCAGGAAATCATTGAAGCCATCCTCAAAAACCATGAGATAAAGCCGGAAGAACTGAATTTTCAGGCGGACCGTGTCTTCAGCAATGACAAAACCCTGGATCTCTCATGGATGGAAGTTGTTGACATCCTGACGGCCAAAAGGGGCGCTGTCTGTGTTAGCGGTAAATACATCTCCCCAAAACTGGGCGGTGATTTTAAAGGCGCAGGTGCGGGATTAAGCCCTTCCTATTCTTTCGGGGCCTGCATTGCTGAAGTTGACGTCGATACAGAGACAGGCTACGTGAAAGTCTTGCATGTCTGGGGCGCCCATGATTGCGGGAAAGCCTTGAACCCATTGGCAGTAGAAGGGCAGCTGCAAGGCTCCTGGCACATGGGCACAGGACAGGCAATCACGGAGCAAATGACCTATTACAAAGGCTTGTTGTTGAACAACAATTTCCTGGAATATAAAATCCCAACATCACTGGATACACCTGATATCCATGCGAATATCATCGAAACCATAGATCCTGAAGGCCCATTTGGTGCTAAGGAAGCCGGTGAAGGTGCCATCCATCCTGTGATTCCGGCCATCGCCAATGCCATCTTTAATGCTGTTGGCGTGCGGATTACCAAATTACCCATCAGTGCTGAGGACATTTTGACTCAGATGAGATTAAATCAAGTGCCCGGAGAAAAATAAGGAGAAGCTCATGATCGCACAAAAGAAATACATCCTGGCAAGCTCACTGGAACAAGCGAATTCGCTGGCGAAAGAGAATTCCCGCAGTTTTCGTTACCTGGCGGGTGGTACTGATGTCATCGTCAATAAATTCCAGGGCAATGATGGGGTAGAAACTCTCATTGACATAACCGGAATTGCCGGCATGAAAAGTATTTCAGTGACAGATACACACCTGCTCATTGGAGCATTGGTATGCCTTGAAGATTTGCAAAATCAGGATGTCATTGCCAGACAGTTCCCTGCCTTGCTCGATGCAGCGCATGCCATAGCATCTCCTACCATTCGCAAAACTGCCAGCCTGGGAGGAAATCTGCTGTGTGAAAATCGTTGCATATACTACAATCAAAGTGAATGGTGGCGGGAAGCTGCCGGCAATTGCCTGAAGTGTAAGGGAGATACCTGCCTGGCTACCGGGGGTACGAAGATCTGTTTGTCAAAATTTGTATCAGATGCCGCGATCGTCCTTATCGGCCTTGAGGCAGGAATCGAATTGTATGATGGGGATACAACGACAATTGTCCCATTGGAGAGTATCTACACCGGGGATGGTGTCAATCCCAGGAACATATCGGCCACTGCCATCCTGAAAGCAATTCATATCCCACTGAACCAGGATTTTAAATGTGTCTTTAAGAAGTTGAGAAAACGGGAAACCCTGGATTTTACCTCCCTCAGCACGGTGGTCTCTGTCAATAACAAGGGGAAACTCAGAATTGTCCTTGGCGGTGTTCATCCAAAACCAATCCTGGTTGAGGGCAGCAAAGGAGATGATTTGAATGACCTTGTCAGCCAGGCAATTGCACAAACCAGAATTGTCGACAACGACACATATTCCCGTGCATATCGTAAAGCCATGATCACAGTTTTTCTGAAAAGAAGTTTTGAAGAATTACATTTAGAATAATCACAACATCCACTGAGACAAAGCATTAACATTATCTCTCTACATGATGAATCTCCAAAATAAAACGGCCATAATAAGCGGAGGAAACACCGGCATCGGTGCCGCAATTGCCCTGAAACTAGCCTCCTATGGTGCCAATATCGCCCTTGTTGACATCGCCCATCAGGAAGAAGCCCTGCTTATCCTAAGGAAAATCGAAGCAATGGGTGGAAAAGCCATCTCAGTGAAGGCGGATGTTTCAGATTTTGCGGCTGCCACAGAGGCTGTCAGCACTGTGATTGACACCTTCGGCAGGCTTGATATCCTCGTAAACAATGCCGGGATCAACAGGGATGGCGTGATCTGGAAAATGACGGAAGAACAATGGGATGATGTCATCAATGTCAACCTCAAAGGTTACTTCAATTACATACGCGCCGTGTCCCCGCTTTTTCGTGAGCAGCTAAGTGGAAAGATCATCAACATTACCTCTATCAATGGGCTCAGGGGAAAATTCGGACAGGCCAACTATGCTGCCTCCAAAGCAGGAATTATCGGACTCACCAAGACTGTTGCCAAAGAGCTCGGCAAATACAATGTCAATGTAAATGCCATTGCCCCGGGCCTCATCGAAACAGACATGATGAAAAATGCCGATGCCAGTGTACGTGCGGCTGCATTGGAGGACATTGTTTTGAAGCGAATCGGCCAACCCGAGGACATTGCCAACCTGGTTGCCTTTCTGAGTTCCGACCTTGCCTGTCATATCACAGGAGAGGTAATCAAAGTAGATGGGGGACAGTATATTTAAAGACTTAGAAATTGCATTATGAAGCTTAATGATATTGTAATAATTGCTGCCTGCCGAACCGCCATGGGTAAATTTGGCGGCACTTTGCGTGATATCCCTTCCTGGGATCTGGGTGCTGTTGCGGTCAATGCTGCCATGCAACGCGCTGGTTTGCAAGGTGATCAGCTCGATGATGTGATCCTTGGAAGCTGCCGCCAGGCCGGCAATGGACCCAATCCCGCAAGGACAGCTGCCGTCAAGGCCGGCATATCGCTTGCAGTGCCTGCGATTACCCTCAACATGGCCTGTCCTTCCGGGATGCGTGCTGTGGTTCTGGCAGCCCAGGGAATCCTTGCCGGGGATGTAGAAGTGGCAATGGCCGGGGGCTTCGACAGCATGAGTTCTATTCCATACTTGCTCAAAGGTGCCCGCTGGGATGGTTTTAAAATGGGAAATAAAACACTGGAAGACGGTTGGAGCGACAGCATCGACCCGCTCATCGGACAGGGCATGGGTGAGACGGCGGAAAATCTCTTTGACAAATACAAAATCTCCAGACAGGAGCAAGATGCTTTTGCAGTAGAAAGCCATCTCAAAGCCGCAACAGCCCAGAAAAATGGCTGGTTTGATGAAGAAATCGTGGCTGTGGAAATTGCAGCTTCCGGCAAAAGCCCTGCCATGCTTTTTGACAAAGATGAGACCATCCGTTATGATGCCAATCTCGAGCGAATGGCTGCCATCAAACCGGCCTTCCGCAAAGAGGGCAGCGTGACAGCCGGAAATTCCTGCGGTCTCAGTGATGGCGCAACGGCCATGGTGGTGACGCACAGACAAAAAGCTGCAGCATTGGGCATTAAGCCTTTGTTTTCAATCCAATCTTTTGCACAGCTTGCCGTTGCCCCGGAAATTATGGGCGAAGGACCTGCCTTTGCCATTCCTGCTGCTTTGAGAAAAGCTGGTTTGACACTCAAGGATATCGATCTCATTGAAGTCAATGAAGCCTTTGCAGTTCAGGTGCTTGCAAATGAAAGGGTCTTGAATTGGGATCGAAGCAAGCTGAATGTCAGTGGTGGTGCCATTGCTTTGGGCCATCCGACAGGAATCAGCGGGGCAAGAATTATGGTCACAGCCTACTATGCCATGAAAAGGCTGAACAAGGAATTGGCCCTTGCAAGCATTTGTGGAGGCGGTGGTGTTAGTACTGCCATCGTGCTGAAAAGGGAGTCCTGAGCCAGGTTTTCTTATTTACCGGGAAGGTTTGTCATGCTATCCCGGACATCAGCATCCAGAGGTTTTTTTGAAGGGCCTGTGACGATCTTATCAAAACGCCATTCACATAACTCCTTAAACCTGTAGGCGATATGAGCAGAAGCCCTGTTGTGGATGGCTTCCCAGATTTTGTTGACAAAATTCAACTTTGAAAGGTTCTTTTTCCCGTAAAAGTTAAACCCTACCAGCATAAACAACTGCGACATTTCCTTTTCGCCTCTTTCAGGGATGGAAGTACGGACATACATAGAGAAAATCCCGATGGGATAGCCCCCGCTGCTTTCATATAAAAGATAACGTGCATTGTCGAAATCGTAAGGATCCGGTGTTCTTTGGATTTTGATGGCTTTGAGATGAAAGAGATGGAAGAGGTGAAGGCCCAGGAAGCCATGTTTGAACCCCAAAGGATGTTTGGATTGCCCCAGGAGGTAAACCTGGATATTCTCAAGCTGCTCATCCTGAAGCTCAAGTTTCGCCAGATGGTTAGGCCAGCAACTTGAGTCACCATTCCATTTCAGCAATTCCTCGAAGACATAGCTGGCAGGTGCCTCTATGCCAATGTGATGAATGTTCAGAAGCCGGTATTTGTCTACACCGATACCAATGCGCTGCAAGATACTCTTGCTGTATAACTCCCGGTCTTCTTCAGAAGTGAATCTGACAAGGGTATCTTTCTCAGGTTTTTTAAGCAGAAAAAGCCTGATGTCAGAAAAAATCCCGGAGCTTTTTTCAGGAGGATGTTTGGCTGTAGGCGGATGAGGACTCATTTCAGTATTTTAGATCAGGGCAGCTCAGGGGTGAAATTCTCCTCGAAGTTAAAAATTACTCCCAAGTTTTGAGGCAGAAATAATGTGGATTATCAGGATGAATTGCTTTTCACTAAACAAGCATTTGCCAGCATAAGTTGCCTGATAGAGCCTTAAAACAGACAAAACACAAGAAAATGTCATTCTTCCCCGTTGTTTCTTTACTTTTGCCCTGAAAATATGCTGCCATGAAAAAAATCCTCACCTTCCTGATCTGTATTGCTTTTCTGTCCTCATTCGGACAGGAACCCACAAAACCTGCAAGCAAAGCCAAACCCGGATTTGCCAGCGGACTGGTTGTCTTTAATGATTTCTGGAGAGAGAATTCTAAAAGCATGACCCCCAGGGCTATTAACCAGGGGATGGATGTCTATCTTACCTACAATGTGCCCATTGAGAAGACTGCCCTTTCGTTTTCTATCGGGACAGGACTCGGGGTGCATAATCTTTATAGCAATGCTGTGCTAAACCAGGATAGTTCTGGCGTTTATGACTTTGTCAAAATCATCGACCTTGATACATCGAAAGTGACCCACTTTAAGAAAAGTAAAATTTCAGTGGCATACTGGGATTTTCCCCTGGAATTCAGATTCAGTGATAAAGGTGGTTTTACCCTTGCCTTGGGGATGAAGTTTGGTATGAACATCAATGCGATGACCAAATACAAAGGGGATGACTATACCGGACTTAGTACCGACCAGATTAAAATGAAAGTCAAAGACTTAGAGAATGTTGTCAAATGGAGGTATGGCCTGACAGCAAGAGTGGGCTTCAAAATGGTGGAGCTATACTATTTCTATTCCCTTACAGATGTCTTTAAAGCAGACAAAGGACCAGAGATTGCCCCAATGTCGATAGGGATCTCGGTGAGACCTATGTTCATGGAAAAAAAGAAATAAGAATCTTTTAGAAAGTCCGCCGCATACGGGCAACAGGGATTTCCAATTGCTCACGGTACTTCGCCACTGTCCTTCGGGCAATGTTGTAACCCTTAGATTTTAAAATGTCTGTCAACTCCTCATCCGTCAGGGGTTTGTCCTTGTCTTCTTCGTTGATACAGTCATCCAGGATTTTCTTGATTTCACGCGTTGAGACCTCTTCCCCGGAGTCAGTCTGCATGCTTTCTGAGAAGAAATACTTTAACAAAAAGGTTCCGTAAGGAGTCTGTACGTATTTGCTGTTGGCAACCCTGGACACGGTTGAGATGTCGAGGTGGACTACTTCTGCGATGTCTTTGAGAATCATGGGCTTCAGCATAGTCTCATCCCCGGTCATAAAAAACTCCCTTTGATAATCCATGATGGCCTTCATGGTCATGACAAGGGTGTTCTGTCTTTGTTTCAGGGCTTCAATGAACCACTTGGCTGAATCAATTTTCTGTTTGATGAACTGTAAAGCATCTTTGTGTTGTGAGCTTTTGTTTTTTTCCAGGGAATAAGCCTCCATCATGTCAAGATAGGAACGGTTCACCCTGAGTTCAGGCGCATTTTTTGAGTTGAGGGAAAGGTCAAGTTCCCCGTCAATGTTGATTACAGTAAAATCAGGTAAGATATATTGCACTGAACGGGCTTCTCCCCCAAAAGCGCCACCCGGCTTGGGGTTAAGTTTTAGGATCAGGTTCAGTGCGGCCTTCAGTTCCTCTTCTGTAATTTTGGCCTTTTTCGCGATTTTGTCATAGTGCTTGCGGGTAAATTCCTCGAAATATTGATCCAGCAAGCGTATGGCCAGACGTACATTGTCTGTCGGGGTTTCGATCTTTTTTAGTTGAATCAACAGGCATTCACGTGGATCACGGGCACCCACTCCGGGAGGATCGAGTTCCTGGATAATCGCCAGCACTTCCAGGATTTCTGCTTCATCTGTTGTTACATTTTGAGAGAAGAGCAGGTCATCTACCATCGCTGAAGGCTCTCTTCTGAGGTAACCTGAATCATCAAGGTTGCCAATCAGGGTCAGTCCAATGATGTACTGTTTCTCTGTAATGGTACGTAGTCCAAGCTGGGTGATGAGGTATTCCTGAAATGTCGAATCCGAGACAAAGGGGATAGAAGGCCTTTCATCATCACTCGAAGTATTCGGATTTTTCATCAGGTAGGAAGGTGTTTCATCTTCCTCGTAGTATTCAGTAAGGTCTATTTTTTCTTCTTTGGTGATGATTTCATCCTCAGGTTTCGTGATCTCTTCCTCTTCCCATCCATCATAGCCGGGGTCGTTTTCCTCTTCATTGTTAGGATCGGCAAGGTCTTCGAGTACAGGGTTCTGCTCTATTTCTTCTTTGATGCGCTGATCTAACTCCATGACAGGGATCTGCAGGATCTTCATCAGGAGGATCTGCTGTGGGCTGAGTTTCTGCAGCTGCTTTTGATAGAGTCCCTGTTTAAGCATTGGTGGCTAAAATTCAGCGTTTTGAGGTGTACGTGGAAAAGGAATGACATCACGGATGTTGCTCATTCCGGTAACAAATAATATGAGGCGTTCAAAGCCAAGTCCAAAGCCTGCATGTGGCACTGTCCCGTATTTCCGGGTGTCAAGGTACCACCAGACGTCTTTTTCAGGGATGTTCATCTCATGGATGCGGGAAAGGAGCTTCTCATACACTTCTTCACGCTGGGAGCCGCCAATGATCTCACCGATCTTCGGAAACAAGACATCCATGGCACGTACGGTCTTTCCATCATCGTTTTGTTTCATGTAAAATGCCTTGATATCCCTGGGATAATCTGTAAGGATGACAGGCTTAGAAAAGTGATTTTCAACAAGGTAACGCTCATGCTCAGACTGGAGGTCGAGGCCCCAACTCACAGGATATTCAAATTCCTGACCGGAGTTTTCCAGGATCTTAATGGCTTCTGTATACGTCAGCCTTTCGAATTTTGTACCGGCAACACTCTCCAGTCGTGGAATCAAATCTGCATCATAGGTTTTTTGCAGGAATTCCAGATCGTCAGCGCAATGCTCCAGGGCATAGCGCAAAAGGTATTTCAGGAAGTCTTCCGCCAGGTCCATGTCGTCGTGGATGTCATAGAAAGCCATCTCAGGTTCTATCATCCAGAATTCAGCAAGGTGGCGTGGGGTATTGGAGTTCTCGGCACGGAAAGTAGGCCCGAAAGTGTAAACACCTGAAAGCGCAAGGGCCCCCAGCTCAGCCTCAAGCTGTCCGGAAACAGTGAGGTTCGTCTCTTTTCCGAAAAAATCAAAGCTATAGTCTACTTCTCCATCTTCTTTTAAGGGCGGATTTTTGGGAGACAAGGTGCTAACCCTGAACATCGCTCCTGCACCTTCTGCATCAGAGCCGGTGATGATGGGTGTATGCAAATAATAAACACCGAGATCATTGAAATACTGGTGTATGGCGAATGACATGGCATGGCGGATACGGAGGATAGCCCCGAAGGTATTGGTTCTTGGCCTGAGGTGTGCAATGCCTCTCAGGAATTCCAGTGTATGCCCTTTCTTCTGCAGTGGATAGTTCTCTGCATCGGCATCACCCAAAATATTAATCTCATTGGCCTGTATTTCAAAGGCTTGACCCTGACCCGGCGACTCCACAAGAATGCCATTGATGCTGGCACTGGCTCCCGTGGTAATTCGTTTCATCAGCTCTTCATCAAAATTTGCCAGTTCAGCAACTACTTGTATACTATGAACTACAGTGCCATCATTTAAGGCGATGAATGCTACGTTCTTATTGCCACGCTTGGTCCGCACCCATCCTTTAATGTTTACAAGGCTTCCTACTTTCTCTCTGGCTGATTCTTTTAAAAGGTCGCAGATCTTTGTACGCTTAATCTCAATCATGATATTCTAATGTTATATGCTATTCTTTTATAATATTCCTCAATATGAGCGAATTGTATGGCAATTTACGCTCAGACAGAGGAATACCGCTGCATCTTTGCTGTTTTTTCAGGCAAATTTCAATTGCGGCAAAGATTACTGCAAAAGTAGAAAAAGAAATCGAGAAAGAGGTTCTATGCAGTACCGGGCATTTATCGTAATTTTGCAGACTGAAAAATACTATGGAATTAGACATCCTTCCCCTTGACCAATGGCTGACATCCCCGCTACAACCCCTGATTATCAGCGGGCCATGCAGCGCTGAATCGGAAGAACAGGTCATGACCACGGCAAGGGAGCTTGCCCGGATTCCCCAGGTGAAGGTGTTTCGCTCCGGCATCTGGAAACCCCGTACCCGACCCGATGGTTTTCAGGGTGTTGGTAGTCACGGACTTGCATGGCTGCAAAAGGTGAAAGCTGAAACGGGCCTCCTAACTGCTGTGGAAGTCGCGAATCCCAAACATATTGAACAGGCACTCTCTTTTGGGATAGACATCCTGTGGATAGGGGCAAGAACTGTCGTAAACCCCTTCTCAATGCAGGAAATCTCAGATTGCCTGAAGGATGTCGACATCCCTGTAATGGTGAAAAACCCCATACACCCCGACATCAAATTGTGGATAGGAGCCCTCGAGCGGCTGAACAAATCGGGAATTCGCAAACTGGTAGCGGTGCATCGTGGCTTTCATTATTTCCAGGAACAGGCTTACCGTAACTCCCCGATGTGGGAAATCCCCATAGAGCTGAAGAGATTGCATCCAAACCTTCCTGTGATTTGCGATCCCAGCCACATCAGCGGGAAAAGAAACGGGATTATGGCTGTGGCCCAGAAAGCCCTCGACCTCGACATGGAGGGTTTAATGATTGAATCTCACTGTGATCCGGATGCTGCGCTAACCGATGCCTTACAACAACTCAGGCCTGAAGATCTGGGAAAAATGCTCAATGAGCTGATTGTCAGGAGGTCCTCCGGTGATAATTTCTTTCAGAACCGCCTCGATGAACTCAGAACGGAAGTCGACAAAATAGACTGGGAACTCCTCGGAATCCTGAACAAACGCATGAAGATCGTGGAGGAGATTGGCGAATACAAAAAAGCAAATGACATCACTGTCCTTCAGATCCGTCGCTGGCGCGATATCATTGTTGACCGTATGGAACTCGGCATAAAACTGGGCCTCGACAAAGACTTCCTGCTGCACATGCTCGAATTGATCCACCAGGAGTCGATCCGCAAACAAATGGACATACTGAACTGGCCTCCGAAACAAGAGGAGGGCGGATAGACCTGGAATAACAGCGGGTCGGATTTCTATTTCCAGCGAAAGCTTTCAATAAGATGATCAATGTCTTTCCTCAGAAAATCAATGACCGGACTCAGTGAGTCGTTGTTTGGCTTGACATTAAAATAAAGCGCCCCCCTTAAAAAATGCCGTGTGCTGTCGGTAATGCAGAACTGATAGGGTGATGCAGCGTCGTTGCCACGAATGTCATACAGCGTGCCGTAGACCCTTGCAGCAGGGTTCTGGATGAGGATCTCGTCGATGCCATTGGATTTGGGAATGTGTTTGTTGACAAGGTCACGGGTATCCTGCATCAATTCATCCAGGTTGCCGTTCAGCTGCATATAACTGATGTGTAGCGTTCCTTTGTAGGCCGGGAATTCCAGGTTAAGCCAAAAGGGATTGTTGGCAGGATTCTTTTTGGGACTTATCCTCGCATAAATAGGGTATTCAAACTGATAAGGGTAAGTGGTGTCGAATGAACGATATTCCTTTTTTGGAAGGTCAATTCTGAAATATGCCCTGGGCTTGGGAGTTTCGTCACCACCACAGGAAACCATGCCAAAACCACCCATGATCATCATGAGCATCAGCAAATATGTCTTAATCTTTAGAGAAATCATCAGAAAGGGTAACTTTAACTTTCTCAATCCTACGGCCATCCACTGCCTCAATTCTGAAAAGAAAGCGGCCAACACTGACTTTCTCATCAACTTCCGGGATTTTGGCCATCATCTCGAGAATAATCCCTGCCAGGGTTCCGGATTCACCTTTTACTTTGTCAAAGGTCTCGGATTCAACACCCATAATGCGGCAGAAATCAGAAATGGCCACTTCCCCTGGGAAAACATAATTATGGTCATCAAGTTTATGAAAGGGGATACTTTCCGATTCCAGATCGAATTCATCATGGATCTCTCCAACAATTTCTTCCAGGATATCTTCCAATGTGACAATACCAGATGTTCCTCCATATTCATCCACGACAATAGCCAGGTGGATCTTTTTCTTCTGAAACTCCTCCAGCAAGTCACTGATGTGCTTGTTCTCCGGAACAAAAAATGCAGGTCTTACCAGGCTGAGCCATGGAAAGTCTTTGTCTTTCTTAAAGTGATTGATGAGGTCTTTGGTATACAGCAAGCCGATGATAGAGTCCAGGTTTTCCTCAAAAACCGGAACCCTTGAATACCCTGCTTCCAGGATAATCCCTAAGAGTTCCTTGAAATCTAAGGTGTTTTCCACAGCAGTAAGCCGGGTTCTGGGCTGCATGATGTCTTTCACCTCCGTCTCCCCGAAATTGACAATGCCCCTCAGGATTTTATTTTCGTCTTCTTCCGTATTTTCGTCGCTGGTGATGTCGATGGCATGCTCCAACTCACTCATACTCAGGTTGTGATTCCGTTTTGATAATCGACGGTCTACGAAAATTGTCGAATTGACGAGGATGTTGCTCAAAGGTGTAACAATATTAACCAGGATATCCAGGGTTCTTGCCGTGCGGATCGCAGTTTTCTCAAGGTTTTGGGTAGCATAAACTTTGGGAAGGATTTCTCCAAAAAGGAGGATGATCGTAGTGATCATTATCACCTCAAGGAAGAAGCCCAAAAGTGGGTAATGTGTAAAATCTACGAGGCTGGTTGTCAGGTATGTAGAGGTGATGACGATGCCTACATTTGTAAAATTCACAATGATTAGAATGGAAGCAAGCAGTCGTTTTGGCTTTTGAAGCAACCTGGCGACAAGGTCATCCCGGTCATCAGCATTGATGCGGATTTCCTTAATTTGATGCGGTTTTAGGGAAAAAAAAGCGATTTCAGCAGCACTTAACATGGCAAGGAAGCCTAAAAGCAGGACAATCGCCAATATATATGCAAACAAAGCAGTGGAAGAAAGCGTGCCTATCAGTATAATGCTGCCAGGGCTGAATGAAAGAAAATTTACAAGAATCAAAATAAGTGTTTTACAAAAGAGCACAAAAATAAGAAAAGGCTGCCACATGCAGGGCAGCCTTTCATCATCTTAAAAATTAGAATGGAAGGTCGTCTGCGACCTGGTCGAGATGGTTGTCAACACCAGCAGGTACAGCCTGCTCGGAATGGGCTCCATGCTCCTCACCACTTCCCTGGGGTTTTGGGCCGCCAAGCATCTGCAGGAAATCACCCTGAATTTCGGTGATGTAACGTTTGTTGTTGTCTTTGTCGTCCCACGACCTGCTCCGGATCTTCCCCTCAATATAGACCTGGTTCCCTTTTTTCAGGTAGGTCTCCGCGACCTCGGCCAAACCACGCCACAGCACGATGTTATGCCATTCTGTGACAGATGTTTTGGTCCCGTTCTTGTCTTTGTACGTCTCGGTGGTGGCAAGGGAAAAGTTGGCTCTCTTCACTCCGTTCTCTAAGTTCATGACCTCTGGATCCTTTCCCAGGTTTCCAATGAGGATCACTTTGTTCACTCCGTTTGCCATGTTGCAAAAAATTAAAAGATTAAAAATTAGGTTTACACTCACAAATATAGACGAAAAGAAGGGGGGTCAGTGGAAAGAAAAAGTAAATTATTTTTAAAAAATCGTAATTTTTATTTCCGGGAGGCCAGGAAATTCTCTGTCAGCCTCGAAACCGGGTAGTTGTGGATGTCATCCCAGGAGATCCTCATGCTGTTTGTCTGGCCTTTCATGAATCCGGGATCACTCACTTTTATGGTATAGAACTTCGCATAAAGAGTTTGGTGTGTCAAAAGATGCCTGATAGGCCCGGAGACCGTCATGATTTCAGCTGTCATGTCCTTAAACAAAGCAGAGACTTCAGGGTTCTTGAAAAGCCTGGCGGTAATTAGTGCTTTCTCCGTTTCAATGAGGGGGAATTCATAGAGCCCTTCCCAAATGTCACCGGCAGCCCTTTTGTTAATATAGGTGAAGTGTTTCCCTTCGAGCGTTTCTTCAATGACGAGGAAGTTGAAATGTCGGACTCTGGCTGTTTTTTTCTGCGCAGGAACAGGGTAGCAATCAGTTTTTTTTAGGTTAAAGGCCTGGCAGTCAAGTTGTAGAGGACAATGGATGCAATCCGGGCTTTTCGGAGTGCAAATCAGTGCTCCCAATTCCATCATGGCCTGGTTGAAGTCGCCGGGCTGAGTCGGGTCAATTAATCTGGCCAGGGCCTCCATCACTGTTTTTTTTCCTGTCACAGAATTTACAGGAGCTTCCAGGCATAGTATCCGTGACATCACACGGTAAACATTCCCATCCAAAACAGGGTAAGCCATGTTGAAACAGATCGAAGAGATGGCAGCTGCTGTATAATCTCCGATTCCTTTTAAATCTCTAATAGACTTATAATCAGATGGGAATAGGCCATTGTTGTTGCGTTGCAGATGCTGGGCAGTGCTGTGAAGATTGCGTGCCCTGGTATAATAGCCCAGGCCCTGCCATAGTTTGAGAACGTCATCAAGGGGTGCAGCAGCCAGATCCGACAGCATGGGATAATGTTCCAGGAACTTCAGATAATAGGCGGTACCCTGCTGAATCCGGGTTTGCTGAAGGATCACTTCCGACAGCCAAATGGCATAAGGATCTCTGCTACTTCGCCAGGGAAGGGGTCGCCCGCACTGCCTATACCATGTTATCAACAATTCACTAAAGGCGCTTTGGGTTTCTGAAATCATTATGATTGACTATTTTACAACAAATTAAATTAATTTTCTTCACAATTAAAAAAAAGTTTATATTTGCACCCCTTAAATAAGCAATTTAGTATCAAATCATTAAAACGTAGTTCGATATGACTAAAGCAGAAATCGTAGCCGAAATCGCAAACAAGACCGGCATCGAAAAAGTTGCTGTCCAAGCCACAGTAGAGTCCTTCATGGACGCAGTAAAACATTCCATGATCAATGGAGAAAATGTTTATCTCAGAGGTTTTGGCAGTTTTGTTATCAGAAAAAGAGCCAAAAAAACTGGTCGTAACATCTCCAGAAACACAACAATCATTATCCCGGCTCATAATATTCCTGCTTTCAAGCCAGCCAAGAGCTTCATGGGAGACGTAAAAAATAAAGTTAAATAGACTAATCAATTGAATTACTATGCCGAGCGGTAAGAAGAGGAAAAGACACAAAATGGCTACCCACAAGCGGAAAAAACGCTTGCGGAAGAACAGACATAAAAAGAAATAGCATAATTATTTGCTTTTTCGCCTGTCCAAAGACAACGGGCTATACTGCAAAATGATACAAATCAGGCATTTCTGCTGCGGTAGGGAATCCTGTGGAAATTAAAGCAGAAGTTACGTATTTTTGGACAGTTTAATTTATGGCTGTAGCCGATTACCCTAATTAGGGAAGAAATTTATGATAATTATTGATTACCAGGGAAATACTGTTTCCATGTGAATAAGGAACTTATTATCAGTACCGGTCATGCCGGTGTTGAAATCGCCCTCCTCGAAGACAAGGTTCTAGTCGAACTTCACAAAGAAAAGACAAACAACAACTTTTCTGTCGGGGACGTATATTTGGGAAAGGTCAAAAAGATCATGCCCGGACTGAATGCCGCATTTGTTGATGTTGGATATGAGAAAGATGCGTTCCTGCATTACCTCGATCTGGGTCCCCAGGTCAGGTCTTTCCTGAAGTTTACAAAACTGGCGCTCTCCGGTAAGGATGAGTCGCTTGCAATGGATAGCTTCGAACTCGAGCCTGACATCGACAAGAACAACAAAATTGCCTCCGTCCTGCATCCTAACCAACAGATCCTCATTCAGATCGCCAAGGAGCCAATCTCTACCAAAGGTCCCAGGGTGTCATCTGAAGTCTCTTTTGCCGGCAGGTACCTCGTCCTAGTCCCTTTCTCCAACCGGATCTCTGTCTCTCAAAAAATTAAAAGTGCCGACGAACGGAACAGGCTGAAACGCCTGATCAACAGCATCAGACCCAAAAACTACGGGGTCATCATCCGTACTGTAGCCGAGAATAAACTTGTAGCCGACCTCGATGCCGACCTGCGGAACTTAGTTGCTAAGTTCGAATTGCTGGCCGAACGTTTACCTACCGCAAAACCACCACAAAAAGTGGTCAGCGAACTCGACAGAACCTCCGCTATGTTGCGGGATCTGCTCAACCCCAGCTTTAACAGCATCGTAGTGAGTGATAGCGTGGTCTATGAAGACATGGGCCAATTCCTGAAGCAAATCGCCCCTGAGAAACTGGAAATTCTCAAACTCTACAAAGGAAAGCTGCCCATCTTTGAACATTATGGGATCGACAAACAAATCAAAGGTTCTTTCGGTAAGGTAGTGACCATCAAAAGTGGCGTCTACCTGATTATCGAACATACTGAGGCCTTGCATGTCATCGATGTCAATAGCGGTCACCGTATGAAAACGGAAGACTCCCAGGAGACGAATGCACTGGATACCAACATCGAAGCTGCCATTGAAGTAGCCCGCCAATTGCGTTTACGCGACATGGGTGGCATCATCGTGATCGACTTTATCGACCTCAATGAAGGTGCCCACCGACGGATGTTGTATGACAAGCTCCGTACTGAAATGGCCCGCGATCACGCCAAACATACCATCCTGCCTCCCAGCAAATTCGGCCTGGTGCAGATCACCCGCCAAAGGGTTAGGCCCCAGATGAACATCGAAATCCTGGAAAAATGCCCCGTTTGTGATGGTAGCGGTGAAATAAAACCAACCATGCTCTTTATCGATGAGGTTGAAAATCATGTCAGATACCTGCTGCAGGAACAAAATGAAACCAAACTGACAATCAACTTCCACCCCTTTATTTATGCCTTCCTCACCAAGGGTTGGTACCCAATCCGATGGCAGTGGTTGTTCCGATTTAAGAAATGGATTACACTCAAATCCATGCCTTCTTACCATTTTCTCGAATACCATTTCTTCAATGCCAAAGGTGACGAGATAAAAATGTAAGTCGGCCTTCCAGCTATTCTAATGCTTTTTTTAACTCAATTTTTTAGTCATGTCTATTGTTGTCAGTGGTATAAGACCGACAGGTAACCTTCACCTTGGAAACTATTTTGGTGCAATCCGGAATTTCGTTAAAATGCAGGACGAAAATCCCTGCTATTTCTTCATTGCCGATTATCATTCTCTTACGACACATCCCAATCCGGCTGACTTGCATGGGAATATCCGCACTGTGCTGGCCGAATTCCTGGCAACGGGTCTTGATCCGGAGAAAGCAACGTTGTATGTGCAAAGCGATTTGCCCGAAGTAGCTGAGCTTTATCTCCTGCTCAACATGAACGCCTACCTCGGGGAACTCCTGCGATGTACGTCATTTAAAGAAAAAGCCAGGTCACAAGAGGAAAATGTGAGTGCCGGCTTGCTGACATATCCAACGCTGATGGCTGCTGACATTATCATTCACAAAGCCCACAAGGTGCCTGTTGGCAAAGACCAGGAGCAACACCTTGAGATGACCCGCACTTTTGCGAAACGTTTCAACCGCATGTATGATGTGGAATTCTTCCCTGAACCTGTAGCCTATAACTTCGGAGAGGAACTCATCAAAATCCCCGGCCTCGATGGCAGTGGTAAAATGGGAAAATCAGAAGGTGAAGGCAATGCCATCTTCCTGGCTGATGCACCCGAAGTGATACGGAAAAAAGTGATGCGGGCTGTCACCGATGCAGGCCCAACAGAGCCAAATCAGCCTAAAATACAGGCAGTTGAAAATCTTTTTCAATTGCTGAAAGTGCTTTCAACACCTGATACTTTGCAGTTTTTTGAGGAAAAATACAACGCCTGCGAGATCCGTTATGGTGACTTGAAGAAACAACTCGCTGAGGATGTCATCAAGTTTACTACCCCTTTCCGTGAGAAGATCCTCGACCTTGAAAAGAACCACGATTATTTGCGGAAAGTCACCAAAATGGGTGCCGAAAAAGCCAGGGAAAGTGGTGCAAAAACGGTGAAAGAAGCCAGGGAAATTATTGGATTCCGCTCCTTCTAAGGTTAAGTAACACATTATTAATAATATAGGCTGGGCAAAAATTCGTTTTTATCCTGCTCGAGGTTTTGCTTTTTCTTCCTAACTTTCGCTGTACTAATTATTACTGTCTAAAATTATCTTGTCATGGCTGACTTATCTGTGAATTATATGGGGTTAACACTCAAAAACCCTATCATCGCCGGTAGCTGCGGGCTTACCAATTCAATCCGCGAACTCAGGGAAATTGCCGATCATGGTGCAGGCGCGGTAGTGCTGAAATCCATCTTCGAAGAACAGATCCGCCACGAAACGGACAAACTGCTCAATGCAGAGGATAGTCGCATGGATCCTATGCACAAAGGCCTCGGCAACATCATGGATACCAGGCCATATGACTTTGAGCAAGCCTATGATTATATCAGTAATTTCGCAAAAGAACATACCCTCAATGAATACCTGAACTTCATCACTGAGGCCAAAAAGGCAATCGATATCCCGATTATCGCCAGCATCAATTGTGTTACTCCTTATGACTGGCACTACTTCGCTCGCAGAATTCAATCTGCCGGTGCCGATGCCATTGAACTAAACATCTACATCCTGCCTTCCAATCCTGATCGCAGTGGGGCCGATAATGAAAAGGTAATCTTCGATGTGGCTGAGGCTGTCAGGAAGATGGTGACAATTCCGGTTTCTATCAAAGTAAGTTATTATTATTCTGGTCTTGCACGGACAATGATTGAGCTTTCCAACACAGGAATCAATGGTTTAGTACTTTTTAACCGTCCTTTCCATCCTGATATTAACATCAATACGATGGAAGTGACCGCTGAGCATTTGTATAGTGATGACAATGAGTATTCACATACACTGCGTTGGATGGCCATCCTGGCTGGCCGGGTTGGTTGTGACCTGGTGGCTTCTACAGGAATTCATAACTATGAGGCGGCAATAAAACAAATTCTGGCCGGAGCCACAGCAGTGCAGATGGTTTCTGCCCTCTACAAAAACGGGCTAAGCCAGATTACGGATGCAGTGAAAGGTATGGAAACCTGGATGGACCAGAAAGGCTTTGCCTCTGTCTCCGATTTCAGGGGAAAAATGAGCCAGGCCAATGTTGCCAACCCTGCTGAATTTGAAAGAGTTCAATTCATGAAACTGTACTCGAAAATCGTATAGTATTTTTGGATTTCGCCTTTGGAGAATTCCTTATTCTGCCAGGAAATCCCTGGAATGTTTCACGATCTTACCTTCTACCATGAAGTAGATGGATTCTGCGATGTTGGTTGATAAGGCTGTAACCCGCTCAATTTGGTTCAGAATCAGGATAAGGTTGGTTGCAACAACAAAAATATCAGGAGATTTATGGGTCATTTCTTCAATGATACTGGCAGAAATGTCACGGGTCATCGTCTTCAGATTCTGTGAGCCATCAAAGATATCTTTCACAAAAACTATCCTTTTGGTCTGAATCAGGTTCTCAACATCTTTGATGAGTTTCATGCAGCTGTTGGCCACTTTATCGATTTGTAATTCGATCAGAACGTCCTGGTAATCAACAAAACAGTCAATTCTTTTGGCGATAAAAACTGCCAGGTCTCCCATCCTTTCCAGATCATTGTTGATTTTTAATGACGACATAATAAACCTCAGATCGGTGGCTAAGGGTTGCTGGAGGGCAAAGATGCGTTGACAGAGTTTGTCAATCTTCACATCCAGGTGATCCACCTTGTTGTCCATCTCAATTGCCTCTTCAGCAAGCTTGATATCAGCATTGATGAGTGCATTCAAGGTGATGTTCATTTGTTGTTCTACAATCGTTCCCATTTCAATTAAGCGCCTGCCTAATTTCTCAAGTTCCTGGTCAAAATGTCTTTGCATAGTTCGTATGTTATTAGAAATCAACCGAAACGACCGGTGATGTAGTCTTCCGTTTGTTTCTTTTCAGGTTTTGTAAAAATATCAGTTGTTTTTCCAATTTCAATCAATTCGCCCAAATAAAAGAAAGCTGTGTAATCACTCACCCTTGCTGCCTGTTGCATATTGTGAGTTACGATGATAATGGTGTACTGATCTTTTAGCTGGTGGATTAATTCTTCGATTTTCGCTGTTGAGATCGGGTCTAATGCACTGGCAGGTTCATCCATCAGGATAATCTCCGGTTCTACAGCCAGGGTCCTGGCAATGCAGAGGCGTTGTTGTTGTCCTCCTGACAATCCCAAAGCTGAATCCTGTAAACGGTCTTTTACTTCATCCCAGATGGCTGCTTTCTGTAAAGAACTGACTACGATGGCTTCCAGGGCAGTCTTGTCTTTTAAGCCATTGATTCTCGGACCATAAGCAACATTGTCAAAGATAGATTTGGCAAAAGGATTGGACTTCTGGAACACCATTCCGATCTTTTTCCTGAGGTTGACCACATCAATGTGTTTCTCGTAGATAGACAAATCATCAACCAGAACTTCACCGGTTTGGTGAAATGATGGAATGAGGTCGTTCATGCGATTTAAGGAACGAAGGAATGTGGATTTTCCGCAACCGGAAGGCCCGATAAAGGCAGTTGCTTTGAACCCGGGAAGATTCACCGATACATTGTTAATCGCCATCTTTTCACCGTAGAAGATGGATAAATTATTTGTTCTGATTTTTATTTCTTTCATGCGGATGCTGTTGTACTGTCAATGTTAACGAACTTGCCTTCTTCTGATCCGGGAACGGAGAATGACAGCAATAAAATTCAATGAAAAAGTTAATAAAAGCAATACCAGGGTAGTGGCATACTGTATGGGTAAAGTCTGATCTACATTGGCTGATTGGGTACTCATGACATACACATGATAACCCAGCGACATAAACTGATCATGCAGTGAGGTGGGAAGTGTCGCCAGATAGTATGCCGCACCTGTAAAAAGAATCGGCGCAACTTCGCCTGCACCACGTCCCACTGCAAGAATGGCACCGGTCAGGATGCCTTGCAAGGAGCCTGGTAATACAATTTTATAAATGGTTTGCCACTTCGTTGCACCTAAGGCAAGGCTGGCTTCACGGTCTTCACGCGGGATCGTACGCATGGCTTCTTCAACTGAAACGATGACTACAGGTAGGGTCAGCAGCGACATTGTCAGGCTGGCCCACAGGATGTTGGGTTGTCCCCACATCACCTTCCCGCCTAGCAGGTATTCATCAATACCACCTCCAATGAATTTGATAAAGAAACCCAATCCAAACAATCCGAAGATAATGGAGGGAACCATGGCAAGTGTTCTGACAGCGAAATGTATGGCCTTGGCAATAATAGAGGTTTCACTGGCATATTCTGAAAGATAAATAGCGGTAATTGTACCGAATGGCACTGCCGCAACCGACATGATAAGTACCAGCAGCGCTGTTCCATAAATAGCCGGGAAAATGCCGCCTTTTGTCATCCCATCTTCAGGGAAAGAGGTGAGAAATTCCCAACTTAGGGTGTCTTTGCCACCAATAATGATGACAACCATCAATACTACAATCGTAGCAAGGATGAGCACTACACTTAAGCCTGTAATGCCAATCGCGATTTTGTCTTTGATTTCCCTGCTTCTCATTTGCCCTGTATCCGTTTCATGAGTTTGCCTTTTACAAAGAACTCAGCAATTGAGTTAATGGCAAAAGTGAATAAAAACAAGAGTGATCCCAATAGGAAAAGGATGGAGTAATGGGTATCCCCAAAGACTACCTCTGCCATTTCTGCTCCGATTGTTGCAGAGATAGTACGCACTGAATCAAAGGGATTGGCAGAGATTAAAGCTGCATTGCCGGTCGCCATCAAAGCAATCATGGTTTCTCCGAAAATACGCCCAATGCCCAACAACACAGCAGCAAATATGCCGGGTGTTGCAGCAGGCAATACAACATTGTATGCTGTTTGCCATTTCGTAGCACCCAGTGCCATGCTTGCTTCCCGATAACTGGCAGGAATCGCATTTAAAGCATCTTCTGTAATGGTATAGATTATAGGGATGGCAGCCAGTGCTAAGGCAACACCGCCAACAAAAGAATTTAAGCGGCTGCTATAACCAAGCATATCCTGGAAAAGGGTAGCCATGACCATCAAAGCAAAGAAGCCGATAACGACAGAAGGAAAACCTGCCAGAAGTTCAATTGCAGGCTTAATGGTTTCACGGGCCCATTTTGGCGCAAATGTAGAAGAATAAAGTGCTGCCAGAATGGCCAAAGGTGCTGCAATAAGGATAGAAATCAAGGTCAGCTTTAATGTCCCGATGATTAAGGGTAACAGGCCATAACGGGGATTGTCCGAAACTGGGAGCCATTCCCTGCTGCCAAGGCTTTTTAAGGCTGATTTATTGTCATTCTGGGCATTCAGGCTGGCTTCACTTTCGGCAATACCAAGTGTAGGACGTGTGTCACTGCCTGAGGATGAATCTGTTGTGCCCCCATAGGTTTCCTGTTGCTGAGGATCTGTCGTAGCGCCTCCATAGGTTTCCTGCTGTTCTGTTGCAGTTGTTTCGCCACCATAGGTTTCTTGTTGCTCAGACGCAGTTGTTGCTCCACCATAGGTTTCTTGTTGTTCTGTGGCAGGAGCAGAGATCTCTGTCTTCTTGCCTTTTGATTGACTGAAATCAAAAACCCCGATTGACTCCCTGAAAACAAAGAAAAAGATCAATACAATGACAGCAATGGAAAGAAATGCTATAGATGAGATTAATTTCTCAGCCAGAAATTCAGATAACCTGAACTTCTTTTTAAGGGATTCTTTCGTAAATACAAAAGAAGCCTGTCGGACTTCTTTCGTTCGTTTTGTTTTTGCAACCATAGCGGATGTAAAAATAGTGAAAAAGGAAAGGCAACATTTTATTGCTGCCTTTCTCACCTGATGTAACCGTATATTATTTTACAGGGAAGTAGCCAATTTCGGTCACAAGTTTTTGTCCTTCAGCGCTAAGGATCCAGTCGATAAAGGCTTTGTTGGCGCCTGTCGGACGATTCCTTACATACATATATAAATAGCGGGTGACAGGATAAAGGTTTATCTTAATGTTTTCTGGTGTAGGAAGATAAGCAGGACTCTTGTCATCCTTTTTAACCATACAATGTTTAACACCGGCAGCATAAGCAGCGCCACCATAGCCAATACCGTATTTGTCCTTCTTTACTGCATTGACAACAGCAGCAGTACCGGGTAAGGTCTGGCAACTGGAAGCATAATCTGCTTTTACGACATTGTCTTTAAAGAAGACATAAGTACCAGAACTATTTTCACGGCCATAGAGTTTAATCTCTGTATTGGGTCCGCCAACTTCTTTCCAGTTGGTGATTTTTCCTGTGAAAATGCCACTTAATTGTTTGATGCTAAGCTCTTTCACTGGATTTGATTCGTTCAGGAAGACGGTGATCCCATCTTTCGCACAGGCAATTTCGACGCCAAGGGTGTTGTAACGGTCTTTGAGTTTGTCTTTCTCTGCCTTTTTCATCGGACGGCTGGAAGTTGCAATATCAGTAGAACCATTGATGAGGGCTGAAATGCCGACACCGGAACCGCCACCGGTTACCTGTATGCCAACACCCGGGTTCTTTTTCATATAAACTTCTGCCCATTTCTGTGCAAGGATCACCATGGTGTCAGAACCTTTCACTGTGATCTTTTCTGGAGCCATGAAAGCAAATGTTGCAAATGCTACAAGGACTGTCAGGGAAATAATGATTAATTTTTTCATTGTATCTTTTTATAAAAATGATTGCTCGTCAATTAAAATTTAGCTTGTAATCTGATGCTTAAAGTGTTTTGAGGAAACACCTTGCTGTAGTCCAGGGTGCCCGGAACATTGTTGATGGTGTAGTTGTCGACAACTTTACCTTCCAGTGCTTTTTCGTTCATCGGCATCTCATATTGAAGGGTGATACGGATGTTGTCATCGAAGTAATATTGCCATGCCAGAGCTAAAGTGCCATAAGATAAGTCAGCTTTTCCGCTTTTTGATGAGAAAGCCGTTGTTGTGTTGGTGATTGTTTTGTTGATCAGGACTTGTGAGCCTGAGGTAGATTCTGTTGAAGTTGAAGTGGTTACAGTTCCGTTTGAAGGGTCTGTGTATTTGAGTACGCCGGCATCTGTTCCTTTGATTTCAGCGTTGGGGTCGTAATAGTCATATCTGATTGCAAATTGGTTTTTCTTACCGATATTCTTGATCAAATATACATAATAACCATTGAATTTAGTCAGGAAATTTGGTGAAATAGTGGTGGTACTTGTGCTGGTAGTGGTATTGGTTAAGGTGTCATTTTTCAGCACTGAGCTAAACGAAGATGTTTTAACAGCACTTGACATATAACCGGGGGTAGCATTCTGTCCGAAAAGATATTCTCCTTTGATGGATAAACCACCCAATACGTCAGCAAAGAATTGGAATTCAATACCGGCCCAGCTGCGGTTCAGTTTGTCGCCGAGTTTTACAGCCTCTATTTTTGAATAATCGCCATGAAGTGAAGTTGTAGAATTTGCTCTCACGCCACCAAAGTAGCCATGCGCTCCGAAATCCAAACCACCCAGGCTGCCCAACTGCAATGAATAGGTTGCTCTGAGCATGAAATCTTTGTAATTGTCTACGTCTTTGTTAACAGAAGCAACTGATGTTCCGGCAGCATCTTTGTATGAAAGTGCATCATTCCCATTAAAAACGGCCAATTGTACTTTCAAAGGCAAAGCGTTTGGCTTGTATTCCAATTTGGCACCCAAAGCACGTTCGCCGGGATAACAAGCAAGGATAACCCTCGAACGCTCCATTACTTCGCGTTGGCTGGAGGAATACTCAACCTCATAATTCGGGCGGTTGAATTGTCCGGCATACAATACAAATGTTTTTGTCCAACGGTCATTCAATGCTACATAGGCATCTTTGAGAGAGAGATTTCCAGGAGAAAAGTCAGGCTGAACAACAAATTTCACACCATCAGCAGCTTCATAGGTTGCTTTTAGTCTTGCCCTACGGATCCAGAAATAGTTTGAAGGGTTGGCAGAAGCAATTTCGAAATGTGCAAATTGGGCCTGGATGTAACCTGAGATCTTTATTTTATTGTGCTTGGCAAGGTCGCTTTCTGCAGTGAGGAGCCTTTCGTCAATTCCGCTAACACGGTCTTTCAGTTCATCTAATTTTTCTTTTAGCGTGTCCGCCGGTTGTTGCGCCGAAGCAGCGAAGAATGAGATTGTTAAAGTTACAATGAATGCAGCTTTAACCAGGAAGTAAGATGCTTTTTTCATGGGTTGATTTTTATTATTTTTTGGTGCCGCAAAAGTATGAACCCATGTAAAATTCAAGGTTACGGGAACTTTAAGTTAATGTTAAGTTAATGTTAAATCTTGCCGGTTTACGGTTTAATGTCGAGACTTATCTTACCATTGATGCCAATTTGCATCATGATGGATTCTTTGGTCATTCCTATATTCATGATTGTGAGATCTTTCAGCTTTGCATTCAGCAGAACTCCATTTGTGAGGGGGTAATCCTTGATATTCGATTCAATCAATGAGCGTGCTGTACCTAGTTGTTCATCCATTGGGAAGGATAGCCCTTGTCCGATCTTGGCGGCCAATGCACTTTTGAAAAGCCAGGAAGCAGACTTAACCATAAATTGCTTGGTTTTTATGTGATAATCAAGTCCACTGAGTTCAATTGCTTTTTTAGCCGGGTTATAGTATGGAGTTCCTTCCAGGTATAATTCACCTGTATAACTCCCTGTGAGAATCAGGTAGATGACCAATTTTCCTTCGCTGCCATAGAGGCTTACGTGGTTCACCGTCAGGCTGCGTTTCCCTTCAGTAAAGGTTTTCCCGTTCAGATAACCCAAGGCCATTTCATTGGCTTTTGAAAAAGGCAGTTCAGTCCACAGATTAACCTGGAAATCAGAAGGGATTTTGTCCTGAAACACGAGTTTGGGTAAGGGAATTTGTGTCCCTTTTGGCGGACTTGCTCCCACAAAAGCCTGGGTAGTCGTTTTTATTGAAACGGTATGGATCAGTTTTCCATTTTTCCCGGAAAGGGGCGTTGTCAGAATTTCCAAGGGAGTAACCTTGATCCATAGGTTATATTCATCATTGATCTTCCTGGGTTCCTGTATGGCATTCCAGGAGTCTTTTACATAGGACTTAAGGTTGATTTTTTCTTTAAACCCTTTGTCAATCGCAGCACTGAGTTTATTCTGGTTTGATTTCAGGATGAGGTTCGCCAGGTATGTTATCGGAATATCTACAGGGCCTACCTTCATAACAGGGCTGCTCAGCCAGTCGAAGCCATCAGCCACAGTCACCGAATTCACCGTCCAGTCCGAATTCAGGCTGATGGTCGATTTGAATTTCAAGGCGATGGCAGCATTCACCTCACGAAAGTCACCCACCTCAAATCCGAATTTGCTGATTTTCCATCCGGCTTTGATCCATAGTTTCAGAGGCACAGTATACGACAACACATTGTTATTCAGAGAGATTTTGATGTTATCCTGCTTCCAGGCCTTCACCATCAGGTTGTCTCCTCCATTGTCGTCCAGGCTGGTGTCAGCATATACCAGGCCTGAAATCTGTTTGTTCAGCATCTTCTCCAGATCGGCGAGGCTGGTTTCGATTGGAATCGCAATATAAGAAGGTGTCAGGCTGTCAGTCAGGCTGAGGTAATTCTCGACAGGCTTTTCAGGTCTGCTGCTGCGACAGGACGTAATGAAAAGCAGTAACACGATCAGCCCTGCAAGAGAAAAAGCTGTTTTTGCTGTTTTGTTTCCCAATGAATACCTTAACATTGTCATAAATGTAAGACCTTTTTTGCTATTGCTTAACACTCTGCTTACAGGTCAAAAATTGGGCCAACAAATATTTTTTGACATTAATTAAAAGCAAAGCATTGCTGAGTACAAACCCGAAAACTTCCCAAACACTTTGTTTATAATAAGTTCCCGGCAGCAACATCCCCATTTGCATATGTTCAACACACATTTTGCATTCTAAAAGATTATGTTTACTTTTGCCCCCGAATGGTCCTGTAGCCAAGTGGTTAGGCAGCGGTCTGCAAAACCGTCCACAGCGGTTCGAATCCGCTCGGGACCTCTAAATAATCCGTAATTCGCTTTAATACTGTGAATTACGGATTTCTTTTTTTTCTATTTTAGGCATATTTAACCATTCTACTTTAACTTTGTGTCATAAATGTGTCGTAAAATTGTCACAACCGTGATGCTGATAACCTGAGAAGTCGACAATTTAATTCTCGTAATCCTGCTCTTTTTCGATATAGTTGGAATGGATTTTTCAAAGATTTGATATGCTTACTATAATATCCTTCCCCCCGAGATATCCCAGAACTTATTAAAAAAAGCACCAAGTTTCTCAAGAACAGTCTCACGTTTCTTTGTCCGGTCGCCACCGGGTGAAAAGCGGGATACCGGTGGCAACACCCTTGCAATGGCTGTACCGGTACTTTGTACATAGCCATCACGAAAAGCGTTGTTAAGAAACTTGTATGTCTCGTCTTTGTCCAGGTTCTCTTCGGCAATGATGCTTTCTAGTTCTTCAATTTTCTTGGCATCAACAAAAGAATGCCAATCGTCGTCAACGCTGGTTGTGGGGGTTAAGGATTCAATAAACTGTACGATGAGTTCCTTTTTGTTACGCAACTCAACACTGGAATCGATGGCCTTGCTGATACTGATGATGATTTCCTTGTCTCGCAGATGACCTTCATGGTATTTGCGAATTAAGGCCAGGATATAATCGATGTTGATTTCTACCTGTTTAATCAACTCCATCTCAAACACGATGTCGTCATTGACGTTTTCGTTGTCACCCTTGTTCTTGTTCCGGAAGTCATTGTAGAGGTTAATGTACATGCTGTGGTAATCTTGTACATCCCGGGCCGACAACAACTCATTCCCTTCAAAATCATCAAAGCATGTGAGGATATTCTTCACTTTCAGAATGGCCCCATACAGTCTGATGAAGTCTTTCTGGTTCTGCTCTCCTATGATATGTTCGCCAAGTGGATAATCATTCTGTAATTCTCCTATTAGGGAGACATACCCGCGAATATCTTTCTCCCCATCCTTGTAGCCGTTGTAATATTCATCATAAGTTTTCAATAGCACCACACCCCCGGCTTCTTTGTCACCAAACAGGGCAATGCTCTCATTTGTAGCCTTCTCAAGGTTTCTGAAGCAAACAATGTTGCCGAAGGTTTTCACTGAGTTCAGGATGCGGTTGGTGCGTGAGAAGGCCTGCAGAAGTCCATGTAGTCGCAGGTTTTTATCTACCCATAAGGTGTTCAAAGTAGTGGCATCAAAGCCCGTAAGAAACATGTTGACGACAATCAGCAGGTCTATTTCACGGTTTTTTACCCGTTCTGAAACATCTTTATAGTAATTCGGGAACTCACTACCTGTATCGAAGTTCATTTTAAACAACTTGTTGTAATCCATAATTGCAAACTCAAGAAAGTCGCGTGAACTTTGGTCTAATCTGCTGGTATCTTCAAGGTTCTCATCTTCAATAATCCCGTCAATCTCAGGGTCATCCTCATTAACTCCAAAACTATAGATTGTGGCAACTTTCAATTGCTTGTCGCTTGGCAAACCATCCATTTGACTCTGAAATTCTGCGTAGTACCTTTTAGCTACATCAATGGACGAAACAGCAAAAATGGAATTAAATCCGGCTAATCGCCTGTCTTTTAATTGATAAAAACTGTTGCGCTTAGTCTTCTGGTCAAAATGATTCCGGATATACTCGACCACATTGGCAATGCGCTTCGGTGCTGCCAAGGCTCTTTCCCTGTCAATGTTCCATACCTTCTCGTCCTGGATATTTTCCTGCTCTTTCATTGTGCTGATGTAGTCAATGCGGAAAGGCAGGACATTTTTATCGGTAATAGCATCCACAATGGTATAAGTATGCAATTTTGTACCGAAGGCTTGTTCTGTCGTTCTCAAATCAGCCCGGCTACTACTACTTGAATTGACAGCGAATATGGGAGTGCCCGTAAAGCCAAACAGGTAGTACTTTTTGAAGGTCTTTGTAATTGAAGTGTGCATATCGCCAAACTGTGAGCGATGGCATTCATCAAAAATAATTACGATTTGCTGATTGAAAGCCACATGGTTCTTTTGTTTCTTTACCAGTACTGACAGTTTTTGTATGGTGGTAATGATAATTTTCGCATTTGGGTTTTCCAGTTGCTTTTTAAGAATCGCAGTGTTAGTGTTGCTATTTGCCGCCCCTTTCTCAAACTTGTCATACTCCTTCATGGTTTGATAGTCGAGGTCTTTTCTGTCAACAACAAAAAGCACTTTCTCTATAAATGGCAGTTTACTAGCCAGTTGAGCAGTTTTAAAGGAAGTGAGTGTTTTTCCACTTCCGGTAGTATGCCAGACATAGCCACCGCCTTTCACCGTGCCAAATGCTTTGTAATTGTATGAAACATTAATTTGCCCCAAAATTCGTTCAGTGGCTACAATCTGGTAAGGACGCATCGCCAGCAGGAGTTTTTCGGAAGTGAAAACACAATATTTAGTCAGCAGATTGAGCAGGGTATGCTTGGCGAAAAATGTGCAGCCAAAATCCATCAGGTCGATAATGGGGCGGTTGTTGGCATCAGCCCACCATGAAGTAAACTCAAAACTATTACTGGTTCTTTTGCCTTTCTTTACAGCACTAACGCCCAATTCCTTGAGATGTACAAAGCGTGTGGTATTGCTGTAATACTTTGTATAGGTGCCATTTGAAATGACAAAAAGTTGCACATATTCAAACAATCCACAGCCGGCCCAGAAGGATTCACGGTTATAACGCTTGATTTGGTTAAAGGCTTCTTTGATATCTACACCCCTTTTTTTGATTTCGATATGAACCAAAGGTAAGCCGTTGACTAAGATTGTAATATCATATCGATTCGCACGCTGTCCGTTGTCAATGGCATATTGGTTAATTACCTGTAATCGGTTATTATGGATATTTGCTTTATCAATCAGATAAATGTTTTTTACTGTGCCATCTTCCCGGCTTAAGAGTTGGATGTGGTCTTCCTGAATTATTTTTGTTTTTTCTTCAATACCGTTATTTTGGTTGGCAATTTTGCTTTTAAAAAATTGCGCCCACTCCGAATCAGTAAACTTGTATTTATTCAGGTTTTCCAATTGACTACGCAAGTTGGTAATCAATTCCTGTTCACTCCTTACAGTCAAATAATCGTATGCCTGGGTTTGCAAGAGTTCGATAAATGCTTTTTCGAGTTCTGCCTCTGTCTGGAAAGCAGTTTCCTTGCGGTAACGGGGTTGATATTCAGTAACAACCGTACTTTCGGTATTCTCCGCTACTATATTATATTGAGTCATGTTGATTTTTTTCTTGCTGTTTGGGGTTCCTTGTTTCGTTCGGAATGACAATCTTATCTTGGAGTGGTAGGTTCCTCGCTTCGCTCGGAATGACAGGGGTCTCTTGGAGTGGTAGGTTCTTCGCTGCGGGCGGAATGACAGGCTTATCTTGGAGCGGTTGGTTCCTCGCTGCGCTCGGAATGACAGGGGTCTCTTGGAGTGGTAGGTTCCTCGCTGCGCTCGGAATGACAGGCTTATCTTGGCGTGGTAGGTTCCTCGCTGCGCTCGGAATGACAGGCTTATCTTGGAGTGGTAGGTTCCTCGCTGCGCTCGGAATGACAGGCTTATCTTGGAGTGGTAGGTTCCTCGCTGCGCTCGGAATGACTGGCTTATCTTGGAGTGGTAGGTTCCTCGCTGCGCTCGGAATGACTGGCTTATCTTGGAGTGGTAGGTTCCTCGCTGCGCTCGGAATGACTGGCTTCGCTAAAAAAGAGGTGGCATCGACATTGGCGGCGCAGCCGCCAATGTCGATGCTTTTTTCCCCCACAGGCTCGGCAGTCATTCCGAGCGCAAGCGAGGAACCCCCTTCATTATTATTAACAGAAGCCCCGTCATTCCGAGCGCAGCGAGGAATCTCTCCGTTCTGTTGTAGTTCATTCAATAAATCATCCACTTGCTTTGAGAACGGAACGGTTTCCCGCAGAAATCCCGTTTCTGTTACCAGAACTTTCCATCCAGGATTCTTTTTATTGATTAAATCATCCTTCTTTTGTCGGTTCCACTTCTTCAATTCCTTTTCTCTTTTTATAGCCAAATCAATAAATGGGAATTCTTCATAATAAATGCAGTATTCCAAATTGTATTTGTCTGAGAAAGAGTTTTTTATCAAGTGATTTTTGTGCTCGTAGATTCTACGGCACAAATCGTTTGTAACACCGATATACAGTGTCGTTCGGTTCTTATTGGTCATAATGTAAACAAATCCTGTTCTGCCCATAATTCGTTCTTCTGTTGGTTACATCGTTTTTTTTACTTTAAAAGTAAGTTATTTCTCCTTTTAATATTCATTTTGCTTGCATCTTGTGTGAATTTAGGCAGGAATTGAAGTAAAAATACCCAAATATTTCAAGAATTGCCATAGATTATTGAGGTTCCTCGCTGCGGGCGGAATGACAAACTTATCTTGGAGTGTTAGGTTCCTCGCTGCGCTCGGAATGACAGGTATATCTTGGAGTGGGAGGTTCCTCGCTTCGCTCGGAATGACATAGATTTCTTGATGTGGGAGGTTCCTCGCTGCGCTCGGAATGACAGGCTTATCTTGGAGTGGTAGGTTTCTCGCTGTGCTCGGAATGACATAGATTTCTTGATGTGGGAGGTTCCTCGCTTCGCTCGGAATGACATAGATTTCTTGATGTGGGAGGTTCCTCGCTGCGCTCGGAATGACAGGCTTCGCTAAAAAAGAGGTGGCATCGACATTGGCGGCGCAGCCGCCAATGTCGATGCTTTTTTCCCCTATAGGCTCGCCAGTCATTCCGAGCGCAAGCGAGGAACCTCCTTCATTATTATTAACAGAAGCGCCG
>Ga0247840_10000640_pt1 | contig 71122 bp, 47 predicted proteins | sample LaCruzMarch2015__FD_192404 | JGI IMG/M metagenome (GOLD analysis project Ga0247840, IMG submission 192404) | Freshwater microbial communities from meromictic Lake La Cruz, Castile-La Mancha, Spain - LaCruzMarch2015_17m | ecosystem: Environmental > Aquatic > Freshwater > Lake | place: Spain... | reverse complement strand
CATATCCAAGTTCATCAAGTTTCTTGAGCACAACGATTAATTGAGAACGGGAGAAGTCAAAACCCGCATTAGTAAGATTGGTTAGAGCTCGCTCGACATTCGTCGCATTCTGATTGCGTTCACGTTGCGATGCTAGTTCTAGAAACGCCATCGCGCAATCATCGGAGTTTGTTAACGCGCGAAGTTGTTCGGTGTCTGGCATTTACAGTTTCGATTTCTAGGGGACAGAACGTTCCCGTTCACCCAGCCCGCGCGGTGAAGGTCTCCAATTCAAAAGCACCCGATCGCGGGCTTGGGTGCAACGGTTGGTTCGGTCTTCAGTCCCACCAGAAGTACCATGTGCCTGCGTTTATCAAACTCGCAGCAAGAGCCGCGATCGTTCCGGTCCCTTGATCCACGATGTCATAGCAGTAACGGTAGTGTTCCCTTGCAAGTAACATAGCAGCGTCACGATCACGCGGAGGATTTGAAACAACGCATTGCACAATATCTCCTGTAATGCTAACAACCTCGGAACCGTATTTCGCTTTCCAGTAACGGTGAATTGCGCAATGGTCCTGTGGGAAAGGACAATCGTTCCAACCACCCCAATTCAAGTGTGCGAACGAATCGAACGAGTTGTCAATTGCAAGTAGTGCAATCGAAACTTTCTTTTTCGGTTTTGATCCGGAGACACTCAAATGCGTCACGATACCAATTTCACCAGGATCAACGTCTGGCCAATCTCCATCTTCACATTGATAGAGTTCGGGATCTTGCGAGGTCTTGTCTGCGAACCAATTTTCTGCATTGATGGCAGTGCTGGCCGCGAGAATCTCGACTGGCGACTCGGACGAATCCTCCAATCCTTCTTCGATACGTTCAAGTTCCTCGTCATCCCCAATTAGGATAGGCCAGAGACCGCTCGATGTGAACTCAATCTGCAAGCGTTTTAGCTCTTCAAGTGCTTTCTCGCCGGTGACGCCAATTATCTTCATGAGTGTTAATGCGCTAAAGGACCGAACGCCAACCATCACCAAGTCCGCGTCAAAAGACTAGTCGCAAGTATTAGCGGCCGATCGCGGACTTTGGTGCATGGTTTTGTTCGGCATTTTATCTAGAACAAGTCTTGACGAGAAGCTACTCAGTCGCAGATTGTCCAATCTGTCCTAAATCACTTAATGGAGCTTTCTCAAGCTCATCTGCACTCAACGATACCGCACCATTGAGAAGTAGTCGATTTGATCCCAGCAGAATCTGGCCGAAGTCTTCGAGTTGAAACCAACCCGAACCACTGCTTGCATAGGTGATGAACGCCAAGTCCGTTGGTCCCGACATTTTGACAAAAATACGAATATGGTCTGTATTCGTATCCCATGAATAGACTTTGCCGTTGGTACTTCTATTGACAGTGATATTGCCGCCGCAGATTATCGATGCTTGGCCATCGGTATTGGCGACTTCATTGATGCGTACCCAGCCCGAAGTCGCCATACTCGCGATTGTAAGCGTTCTTGTTTTTGCCATGGTTTAAGACTCTCTTTAAAACGAGCAAGAAGATTCAGTGTGACGAAGTTGTCGCACCGATTTGATTCTGAAGCCGAACTTGGTTATATCCCAGGTTGGGGTCAAATATCCGATGATTGTCCCAAGATATCCCCTGTTTGTCAATTAAATATCCCTCGTTGGCAAGTTTATATCCCTTGTTGGTCCACCACTCGCCAACAGGGGATATTTAATTTATCCCTTGTTGCTGGTATGCGTGCACAGCCGAGTAGAGCCCCCCAATCGGGACTGGTGATTTGCGTGTACTTTGCGCCCAATTTGGAGCTGGGGTAGTTGACTGGCCACGAATCAGATGCTTATAAAAAACTTGGGGTATTTTTTGCGTCGAACGGTTGCGATGGCTATGGTGGACATCGCTTGTGACCGAGCGGGAATTGGTTTTGGCATGTGAGGTTTGCACGATGAAGTCTCAAAGCGGTAGCTCAGTCGAGGACACGGACGAAAAGTACGCTCATCTCTGGTTTGCAAGCTTCTGCAAATTCCACAATATTCCTGATAACCAGTCGCAGCAGTGGAATTTTGATGAGAAGCATGTCCTCGCTTTCTTGCGTGATAAACTCGCCAAAAAGATGCCGGCTTGGAAGCGGCTTAAAATCGTTCATGGACTGATTTGGTATCGCAACCATGTTCGTCATTCGCGGACCCCACGCCTGGAGCACTTGCGTGCAAAATTGCAAGAGGTTGTTATCAATGATGCTTTCGAGCAGCAGGATCGAACCATCGAAGAGGCGACGGGCAAGATCGACACGAAGGAACCTGACGTCATTCAAGCGATGCGGCGTGCATTGCGATTGAACAATAAGCTGTGGAATACCGAGAAGGCTTATGTGGGCAAGATCTATGCCTTTATGAAAGACCGTGGCTTGAAAAGCTTGGCTGATTTTGAAGCGATTGGCGCTTCGGATGTCGAAGCCCATTTGACCGACCTGGTCGTCGATGGCGACGTTGCGGTATCCACTCAGAATCAAGCCTTTTCGGCACTATTGTTTTTGTTCGAGTATGTTCTGCACCGAGATTTCGGTCGGATCCGGGCACTGAAGTCAAACAAAGCGGCTTACATTCCGACTGTGATGAGCAAAACTGAAGTCTTGCGGGTGCTTAGCTTTTTCAATGGCGTCTATTTGATTATTGCTCAATTGCTGTATGGCTGCGGAATGCGGATCAGCGAATGCTTGCGATTGCGAGTCAAGGACATCGACTTCGATCAAATGTTAATCGAGATTCACAACTCAAAGGGAAACAAGAGCCGATTTGCTCCTTTGCCTAAGCAGTTAGTTGAACCGCTCAGGCGATTGGTTGAGCGACGAAAAGAACTTCATCAACAGGACGAAGCGAATGGAGTAGCGTCGGTTTGGTTGCCAAATGCACTTGCGAGCAAGTATCCCAACGCGGATCGGGAGTTCAAGTGGCAGTTTCTCTTTGCATCCACACGATTTTCGAAAGACCCGAAAACTGGGAAACGTCATCGGCATCATTTGCAGACGGAGACGTTTACTAATCATTTAAAAGCGGCAGTCGAGAAGGCGGATGTTCAGAAGCATGTGACCTCACATACATTTCGACATAGTTTTGCGACGCACTTGCTACAGGATGGTACAGATATTCGAACGATCCAGGAGCTGCTTGGGCATAGCGATATCGCGACGACGATGATTTATACACATGTGCTGGCACGACCTGATGTTCGGGTCGTCAGCCCGTTGGATCGATTGAACACGGAGGTGCGGAGTGTAAAGGAGCCGAGTGTAAAGGAGCCGAGCGTAGAGGTTGCGGCCAAGGTTGATGCTGAACGTGTTGAATCCACAGAGGCGGCAGAAGCCAGTACACCAACTTCAGCGGAGTTGGTTGAGAAGTATGTGCAAGAACTAGGTGTGAAGCCAAGCGGGATGCGAGTGCTTTTTGCGTCCGTGTTTTCGACTATGTTTGGCAAGGCGAGGGATGTGCGAGATGAGAATCGTCCGGCTCCTCATCCCCCGAACCCTTCTCCTCGAATCGAGGAGAAGGGGAGATAGAGTTCTTGGGACTTTGCACTCCAAGCATGTTGTGAACGTTCGACCTACACGCCCTTAACACCCCAGGGTGAGGTAACCATGTCTGATTGGACACAGTCGACAAAAGGTGCAGGACACTCCGCCGTGCCGTTCGCAGTCGAGCTTTTGCCAAGATTCCAGGTGGACGGCACATGGAATGTGCCTACTACTTTCCTACAGGAATTTACCTAGCAACGCGCACAAGTCGGCGGTGCGGCAACTGTAACCCCATTCGTTGTCATACCACGATACAACCTTGACCAACTTGCCCTTGTCCCCCAAGACTTGTGTGAAGTCCGCAGCGAAAATGCTGCTGTGCGGATCGTCGATGATGTCGCTCGAAACGATTGGGTCTTCGGTGTAGCATAGAATCCCCTTGAGTGGTCCCTCGGCTGCCAGCTTCATGGCTGCATTGATTTCGGCCACAGTCGTTTCCTTCTTGAGGTTGACTGTCAAGTCGACAACCGAACCGGTTGCGACTGGAACTCGCATGGCGATCCCCGTCAGCTTGCCTTTGAGTTCGGGAATGACCAAGCCCACTGCGGATGCTGCACCCGTGGTGGTCGGGATAATGTTGAGCCCCGCAGCGCGAGCTCGGTACGGATCGGCGTGCGGCATGTCCTGCACTTTTTGGTCGTTCGTATAAGCATGAACGGTGGTCATCAGGCCGCTTTCGATGCCAAACGTATCGTTCAGTACTTTTGCAATCGGCGCCAAGCAGTTGGTAGTGCAGGATGCGTTCGAAATGCACTTGAGATCCTTGGTGAGCTTGTCATCGTTGACGCCGAGGACGCATGTCAAGTCGGCACCGTCTTTAGCTGGCGCACTTAAGACTACCTTTTTGCAGCCTGCCGCCAAGTGTGAGTCGTAGCCTGGCTTGCCGTCTTTCGCTCGAGCGGTAAAGAAGCCGGTGCTTTCCACAACGATGTCGATCTTGAGATCGGCCCACGGCATTTTGGATGGATCTTTTTCCGCCAGCGCAAGGATCTTCTTGCCATTGACGATCAAATGCTTATCGTCATAGCCGACTTTGCCGTCGTAACGCCCGTGAACGCTGTCGTACTTGAGCAAGGTTGCCAGCATCGCGTTGTCGGTCAAGTCGTTAACTGCGACGACCTCAAACTCGCTGGAACGGCTCATAAGGTTACGAAACGTCAATCGTCCGATACGACCAAACCCGTTAATTGCGATTCGAATAGTCACCGCTTAATACTCCGCCGAAATGATAGGAACTGTGAAATCTGCTTTCCCGGGCTCCCTGGAACCCAGTGGCTTGGCCCGAACCGCGTTTCAAAACACGATCTGCCGCTTTTAGAGAGCGAAGAAGTATACAGGTGCCTCGAAACATCATCAATCACAAAGAAATACCACTGACCAAATCGATTTCTTGCCTACAATAGCAGCAGTGCACGAACTGTTCCGATCGCTCCCGTTAATTTTCGTACCAACATGTCTATTCCGCTACCGATCGTTGACCCGTCGACCGCAGCTTTAACGGCGGATAATGGCACCTGCAGCACAGGCACAGGGAAAAACGGAAGCGTTGTTAGTCGATACCTGGATAACCTCGGCGAGAGGCAACCCCATGGACCGCTTGCCCGGGTACCGCTCCCCATGTCGATGGAGGAGGCGAAAGCCCGAGGCTGGGACGAGTTGGATGTCGTGATCGTGACCGGCGACGCCTACATCGATCATCCAAGTTTTGCGATGTCGATCCTCGGCAGGGTTCTCGAAGCGGCCGGCTATCGGGTGGGAATCATCAGCCAGCCCGATTGGCATTCTTGCGAACCGTGGACCCGATTTGGCCGACCGCGACTTTTCTTTGGAATCAGCGCTGGCAACATGGACAGCATGATCAACCACTACACCGCCAACAAAAAAGTTCGCAACGACGACGCTTATTCGCCGGGCGGCCGAATCGGACTCAGACCCGATCGCGCCACGCTCGGCTATTGCCAACGCGCTCGCGAAGCATACAAGGGTGTTCCTGTTATCGCGGGTGGTGTCGAAGCGTCGCTGCGCCGATTAGCTCATTATGACTTTTGGAGCGACAAAGTTCGACGAAGTATCTTGCTCGACAGCAAAGCGGACCTCGTCGCGTTCGGAATGGGCGAAAACTCGATTGTGGAGATGGCACGCCGCCTTGAAAAGGGAGAGACGGTCAAAGATCTACGCGACATGCGTGGCGTCGCCTATGCGCTTGGTGCTTCGGAACCGCTTCCCACCGACGCATTGGAACTGCCAACCTACGAGGAAGTGGTTACGGACAAGGTCGCTTTCTCCAAAGCGACTCGCATCATTCACAACGAAACAAACCCACTCAACGCACGTCGCATCATGCAGCGGCACGGGACACAAACGATTGTTTGCAACGTGCCTCAGTTGCCCATCAGCCAAGAAGCCATGGATCGCATCTACGGTTTGCCCTACACCCGTCGAGCACATCCAAGCTACACGGAGCCCATCCCATCCTTCAACATGATCAAGAATTCGGTCACGATCATGCGAGGTTGTTTCGGTGGATGCACGTTCTGTTCCATCACGGCCCACCAAGGACGCATTATCCAGTCGCGTTCCAAAGAATCGGTGCTCAACGAAATTCGAACCATGACCGAGGACAAAGACTTCAAAGGGATCGTCAGCGACATCGGGGGCCCAACGGCCAACATGTACCACATGCGTTGCACCAAACCCGAGGTCGAAGCGGTTTGTCGACGTCAATCCTGCGTTCATCCGAAGATCTGCAAACTCCTCGGTGTCGACCACACACCCGTGATCGAACTCATGCGGGAGTCTCGAGAGATCCCAGGAATCAAGAAGGTATTGGTTGCAAGCGGCGTTCGAATGGACTTGGCCCGACAATCACCAGAGTACATTCGCGAGCTAACGGAACATCACGTCGGCGGCCATCTGAAGGTTGCCCCCGAACATGTCGATGCGGATGTGCTCTTTAAAATGCGCAAGCCGGCCAACGATGACTTCGAGTTCTTTACTGAGCAATTCAAAAAAGCGTCCGTCGATGCCGGCAAGAAGCAGTACCTCGTTCCCTACTTCATCGCGTCCCATCCGGGCAGCTCGATCGAATCGATGATCGAGTTGGCTTTGTTTTTGAAGCGCAACGGATACAAACCCGATCAAGTGCAAGACTTCATCCCTGCACCGCTCGATATCGCCACGAGCATGTACTACACCGGACTGGATCCCTTCACGCTCAGGCCTGTTTTCATTGCGAAAGCCCTGCGCGATCGAAAATCACAACGGGCTTTGATGCAATTCTTCAAGCCGGAAAACTACTTTGAGGTCCGCGATGCACTGCGATCTGTCAATCGAATGGACCTTATTGGCGAAGGCTGTGATTGCTTGATTCCATCGAAGCCTCCTAAGGAAGCAGTCGACCGCCGTCGGGAAGATGCCAACAAACGATTTCGCGGCGAGTACGTGCACACCATTCCAAACCCCAAAGATCAATCTCCCGAGTCCACTCCGTCCACCGCATCCGAACCATCGGAAGCCAACAACAAACCACTTCCAGGTGAGCTGCCTCGCAAGGGTTCGCGAAAGCAACAGCGAAACGTGTCCAACAGCGGTGCCAAGAAGCCGGGCACTGGTTATCGTCCAGGCAGACGCGTCTAACGCAACGCCAGCGAATCGCCTACAATTGGTCACGGCCCGAAATAGTCGTGCAAGTTGATTCCCGGAAAGTATCGGTTTTTGATGGGCGAGTTGGATATTGAAGCGATCTTAGGTCCGGGCGGTAGCATTGCTCGCCGCATCAAGAACTACGAACATCGCAATGAACAAATGGCGATGGCCCATGCCGTTGAGGAAGCATTGCGCAATCGCCATCATTTGATCGTCGAGGCGGGTACGGGCGTTGGCAAAAGCTTCGGCTATCTCGTACCTGCAATCTTGCATGCAACTGCGGTTGAAAACGCGATGGAAACTCGGCAACAAGATGCTTCGCCCAACGATGGGCCGTCAACCAAGGATGCGCCGCCCAAGAAAAAAATGGACGAAGAGGATGATGACGACAAAGTCAAACGTATCGTCATCAGCACGCACACCATCAGCTTGCAGGAGCAATTGATTTCCAAAGATTTGCCGTTGCTCAACGCGGTGATACCCCGCGAGTTTTCAAGCGTCCTCGTCAAAGGGCGCGGCAACTACATTTCCAGGCGTCGACTTGAACTGGCAGAGAGTCGGGCAATCAACTTATTGAGCCAAGAAAAGGACTACGAGCAACTTCAGGCAATTAAGGATTGGACGCGAACAACGCACGATGGTTCCCTAAGCAGTCTCGGCTTCCGCCCGAACGGGACCGTTTGGGACGAGGTTGCCAGCGATTCTGGAAATTGCATGGGACGCAAATGCCCAACCTTCGATAGTTGCTTTTACTATGCAGCTCGCCGCAGGGTGCATAATGCGCAGATTCTGGTCGTCAATCACGCGTTGTTCTTTAGCGACTTGGCATTGAAAGCTCAAGGCGGCGGCATTTTGCCCAATTACGATTCGGTTATCTTCGACGAATGTCACAACCTCGAATCGGTCGCGGGGAATCACCTCGGTTTGCAAATCAGCAATACGCAAATCGATTACACGCTTCGCAAACTTTATAACCCACGCACTGAGAAAGGGATTTTGGTGGTACACGGGCTTAAACAGGTTATGCTCGAAACGTACCGATGCATGGAATCGCTCGATGATCTGACAGCGGATCTGGTTGGTTGGTTAGCCAATCAACCCGCTGGGAACGGTCGCGTTCGCACACCCATCACGGTCCGCACCACTTTGGGCGAAAGACTGCAGAAACTCTCTGAGCAGCTTGAGCGATTTGGCAAAGACCTCAAGGATGCGAACGGTCGACTTGATTTGATGTCCGCAAGTCAACGCCTGATGACGCTCGCCGCCGGTCTAGATGAATGGCTGCAACAAAAAGAGGACGATTCGGTGTACTGGATTGAGCAGCAGCAGACCAAGATGATGCAAACTCGCAGCAACACTCGAGTCACTTTGCGCAGCAGCCCTCTCGATGTCGGCAGCCATCTGCGAACTCAACTCTTTCGGAAAGTAAAGAGCGTCATCATGACGAGCGCGACACTAGCGACGGGAAGCACAAAAGGCTTTGCATTCTTTCAAAGTCGTATCGGTGCGGCTGGGGCTAAGACGTTGCAGGTCGGTAGCCCATTTGACTACCCAAAGCTCGTCGAATTGCATTTGGTCACCGGAGTGCCAGACCCCTCAGCCGAAAAGTTCGAGTACGAGCGAGCCATTATTCCTATGCTGAAGCACTTCATCGGCCAAAGCGACGGACATGCGTTTTTGCTCTTCACAAGCTATGACATGCTCAGGAAGACTTGTACCGCGCTGACTCCATGGATGAATCAACACGATTTGACTGTTTACTCGCAAGCGGACGGCGTCCCCCGCAATCAACTTCTGGACGATTTTAAAAAGAACCCTCGCGGCGTGTTATTTGGTGCGGAGAGTTTCTGGCAAGGTGTGGATGTTCCCGGCGATGCGCTTCGACTGGTCGTGATTACCAAGCTACCCTTCAGCGTGCCGGATCATCCATTGCTGGAAGCAAGACTAGAGGCGATTAGCAAAAACGGAGGCAATCCATTTCGCGACTATCAGTTGCCGGAAGCGGTCATCAAGTTCAAACAAGGCTTTGGTCGGCTGATACGAACCGCAACCGACTCCGGAATTGTGGTGGTAACCGATCCACGCATGACAACAAAACAATATGGTGAGGTCTTTTTGCAGTCATTGCCTAAGTGCCCCGTGATCCGACAATCGGCCAACGGATGAACCCATTGCTACCCCCCAGCGAGCACGACGCATTCTTGCAAGCCATTCATTCGTTGGGTAGTCGCTGTATTCGCATGCATGTGGATCATGTCGATGCGGCGTTACCGTTTGCGGTAAGCCGTGTCCCATGGTATCCCGAGGGTCGATTTCTCGATGACTCCAACATCCGCCCCGCTTCCTTCTTGAACTTTGCCATCGGCGAGTACTACATTCAGGACGGAGCTTCGCTGTTGCCATTGGCTCTGCTCGATATCCAACCAGATGACGTCGTGTGCGATCTGTGCGCAGCGCCGGGTGGCAAAGCGTCGGCGATCGCAGAACGCCTCGGACCAGATGGGTTCTTGCTGGCCAATGAGAGTATTCACTCGCGCCTAGATGTGCTCAAGTACGCCTTGGCACGTTCTGGCAATCCAACGTATGGTGTGTGCTCCTACGATCCTGATTTCCTCGCCACACATGCGCCTCGAATGTTTGATGCCGTCTTGGTGGACGCACCGTGTAGCGGTCAAACGCTCGTCGGAAAGAACAAGCGAGACGAAAACGCGTTTGCCGATAATCAAATTGAACATTGTGTGATGAGGCAAAGACGCATCTTGCTTGCCGCCATCCGACTCCTGAAGACCGGCGGACGACTGATCTATTCAACCTGTACGTTTGCCGCCGAAGAGAACGAGTCGCAGGTCCAGTGGTTGCAAGAAAAGTTTCCGAATGCATGGGAGCCGATCGAACCACCCGCATTAGAACCTTGGAAATCGACACAGCAGCCGGGTTGTTATCGATTGTGGCCGCATCGCGATCGGTGCGCGGGTGGTTTTGCCGCAGGGCTTCGACTCGTCAAGGAACTCGATTTCGAACCAGCCGCTGCGGAAACGTTCCAGCAAGACACGAGCAAACCGAGTCGAAACAAGAGGATGCACCATGCCTCCAGCTCCCGAAAAGAAAATCAGAAGGCAGAGGAAGCCAGACAGGCTAAAGGCAACCAAATCCTTATGGAACTTGGACGCTTTGAAGAGCTTGATATTCAATGGCGATCGGGATACGCGCACGGTTTGACTCGAGGTGTTTCCAACGCAATTCAACCATTGTCACAACTCAGCGTTCAACCTCCAACGGTCCTAATCGAGACGGGCCATCACTTTGTTCCAACACAAGCGCTGGCGATGCTGAAGGATCATTTTTTCACAGCGAATCAACGAGTTGAGTTGAGCCATGGACAGTCGATCGAGTTTATTAACGGCAGCTCGATTGCGAAATCGGCTGATCAAGGCGAACACCCGGCCGGATGGTCGATTGCCAGTTGGCATCATCGGTCACTCGGCTGGTTGAAGTCAGCCGGAAACCGATGGAATAACCATTTGCCCGCTTGGGCTAGAATGATGGTAACGTAATCGTTCGACCGCACGAGCCAACTCGGGAAATCGCTGCTGATACTCGTGGAGTGTCGGAGACGGACCATGAAGCTCTCGCAATGCATTTTCCTGGGAAATTAGGTCAGGCTTCGCTGCTCAAATCTCGAATCTCGAATCTCAAATCTCGAATCTCGAATCTCGAATTCCAAATCTCGAATTCCAAATTCCAAATCCGAAACCTGAAACCTGAAATCTCAAATCCGAAATCTGAAATCTGAAATCTGAAATTCCAGCTTTACTCATCCTCTTTTCCCAAGTTGCGTTTCCTTACGTCTTCCATGATCTTCGCTTCGATCTCTTTCATCCGTTCCGCATTCGATTCCAAGAATGCCTTCCGCCTCTGCTCTCCATCGAACCGCCTTTTCGCTTCTTCGTTCAAATGCCTTTGGCCTTTTATGTCCGAGTTTTGCAAGCTCTGCAACCATCCGCCAAGCTGACGCGAGATCTGTTCGCATTCGGCATAATAGCGATCGATCTCGGAAGCCAGTTGAGCAAAGCTAGGCATCCGTTTCATGACCGCTAGCATCGATCGCACTTCGCCTGCAGAGCCCCGAGCGATGTACAAGTACGCAATCAGCTCGTTCGTCGTACCTCGTTCGAAACCTTCGGCAATGTTGTTGGAGATGGAAAGGGTGGCTCGTTGGATTTGATTTGAAAGGTCGCCTTTTCCGCGAAAGGAGGAATGACCGGTCCACTCGAACATAGCCGCAGCTAAATCGGCGGCAAGGTTCCAAACAGGCAAATCTTCAAAGCGGTTGTATTTCATAGCAATTTCCAATCTCAAATGTCAAATTCCAAATTCCAAATTCCAAATTTTAGAACGAAGATGTGAAAAAAGCTGGAAAGCTCCAAATTTTCCGCACATGATTTTAACGTTTCCGCACGCCCCGCAATCTGAGATTTCAAATCTGAGATTTCAAATCCGAGATCCGAGATCCGATTCTGCCCGTACCTAGCGCTACTATTCTTTTGCGACGACTCGTAGCTGCATCGGTAGGGTTGTTGGATTGCCATCCACGGTTGCCCTTAAGTGAAAGGGACGGGACTGTTCCTTGACCCAAGGTGCTGCCGTGATGAATACCTCTCGAATCGATTGGCCTGCGGGAATTAGTAATCCACTTAGGCCAATGTTGTCCACGTAGCAACCGTGCGGTAGGTTGCGTCCACTATCATCACCACCAAATGCAATGTCCCCTTTGTTTTCACCACGTTCGATGACAAGCTTGGCCGATATGGTTTGCCCCGGGCGAATAACCAATTCGGTGATGGCCGGGGCATCGGGACTTTGTTCCAACGCAACTACCTTGAGCGGCATTGTCGGTTTTTCATTGATCTTCACTACAAGTTCTTTCATGCCTACCGCTTCGATCGATTGGCCGTTGAGGTTGGATTGGCAAGTCACTTGCAGCCGGAACTCTTTCGGGAATGCAGTCAAGTCGGGCGGTGATTGAAGTGAGCCAACCGCGCGGTGTTGGCCAGCCGCAATGATGAGTGGCCTGGTAAGCTGGATTCCATCGGGCACTCCCTCTAATTTGACCTCGATATCGCCGTCACACCCATCGAATCGATCGACGACGACACTGAACTCCGACCCTACGCTTGGTCGAAGCGAAATTTCTTTCTGCTCGATCCGAAATTCGAATCGCGGATTCGGACGTTGAATCGACAGTTTGTATTTGTAGTTGTCACCCGATTGACCTCTCGTATCACGTACCCGGACCAAATAGCGACCGTCCTTCTTCGCAGTGAATGTCACCTTGCTATCGGTGCCGTTAATGCGGTTGGAGTCATCGTCATTCGAATAATAGATTGGAAATACGGGTAGGCCGTTCGGAATGGTCGGCTCGTTCTCGGCAAGCTCTCGCACAATCCAAACTGGCTCGTTTAGCGCGTGCGTTGTGGCGGTGGTATCGAAATACGTAAAGCGTTTACCAAAACCGGGGTAAACTTTGAAACCGGAGTCGGGACCTCTTGGATAGTGCCACAACTTGACGACTTCGCCACTTGCGTAGAGCAATTCGTTTAGTTCCATGTCCTCCCAACGATGCAATCGAAAGTCGTCCGAAATGGTGGAATCCTTGCCTCGAAAGGTGAAGTAGCTTTCACGCAAGGCCTGCAACCGGGTTCGCACAATCGGCTCCCCTTTTTCTTCGAGAATATCGATGAGACTATCCATCGGCGAACCGCTTCGACTGGCGTCGATTTGAATGACCCATGTCTCTTTCGCCTTGGCTTGAAAAGAATACCAATCGCCTGCAAAGTCTCCACTCATGTCGTCGGAGGTCAAAAGGCCTTGGACAACGCAATCGGTTTGCAAGGGCATGGCGGTTCCAATGGTTCGACGCCCTTTTTCTTCCTCGACAACGGTCAAACTATCGGACTTCTTAACCATCTGAGCTGGATAGTTCGTTTTCAATGGAGCAACTTGCTTTTCCGCAGAGGAATGCTTCATGTAGCCAGACGCATCCAGCGAGACGAGTTTGCCGCTCTGAGTGCTGACTACGATCGAGGCTTGGTTGGGTTGCCAAACCAAGCCAGAGGGGACATCGTCAACCGTGCCGAGTTGCCCAAGGGGCGAGAGGTCCGCCGCGTTCCACAATTTGATTTGTTTATCCTCGCCGGCTGTCGCGATAAGTTGACCGTCGGCGGTCATGGCAATGAAAGTCACTGGTGCTTCATGAGCAAAGGCCGCGAAGAGCATTGGACTTACCGAAGGCTTTTCCATCGAAAGCAATTTCCAAACACGTACTCTTTTATCCGCACCCGCAGCAAGAATTCGATTTCGAGGAGAATCGAATCGAACAGCGTATTGTTCGGCTTCGCATTGACCGAACGTATCAAGTCGTTCGCCGTTCTCAACCCGCCATACCTTGATCGTTTCGTCGGCGCTCGCGCTTGCGAGGATTTTTCCGGAGGCATCGAAATCCAGGTCGTAGATAGCGCCGTTGTGCCCTTCCAGCTTCCGAAGCAATTGGCCATCAAGGGTGTTCCAAATCATAATCACGCGGTCATAACCCGCTGTCGCGAGCAGCTGACCATCAGGACTCAGAACCCCTGTGTACAAGGTATCTTTGTGGCCTTCGATGACTCGAACTACTTTGGTTGCGTTGGGGGATGAACCATTCTCAAGCACGGTTGCTTGGCCACCCACTCCCGGGATCCCAGAGACAACCACGGTGAATCGACCATCCAACGTTGTGCGAATTTGAGTAACCTTGCCTACGATCTCAATCGGCAACGCGTTGCTCCACTGATCTTGTTTCAAAGACAGTCCGTTGTAGCGTCCAAGCATAAGCCTCTGGTTGCCAAGAAAGCCGATCGAGGTGATCGCCGAACCAAGATCGCTCGACGAACGGACTGATTTGACGTTAAGCCTCTGCTTTAAGGGAACGGGTTGATCGTTGCCCACAGCTCCTTGTTCGATCCATCGATGGATCATGGCGATGTCTTGACTGGTCGGTTGCGGAGAATCTTCGGGCGGCATCTTCGGTTCTTGTTTTCCGGACATCAATCTCAAGAGCGGGGAAGCAACCGGATCTCTGGGAACAATGATTGTCCCATCCGGCCCACCCTTCATGATGCTCGCTAGGTTGTGCAACTGAATATCCGATTCGTGGTCTGTCTCGTTGTGGCAGCCAACGCAGTACTTGGTCAAAATCGGTTTCACGTCGCGAGCATATTCGACATCTTCCGCATTGGCGACAGCAGCAATGGCGAAAGCATTGGCGACGCCGTATAGAGCAAAATGAGAGTGCAGAAGCATAAGAAGGACGACAAACTTCGCGAGCGTGGTGTGGTCGGGTCCCATAAATGCAAGGCTCTTGACTCTTAAAAGAGAGATAGGAAGGGAAAAGACGATAGGGAGCTGATGCTTTCATTTTAAGCTCTTTTGTCTTCACAAGCCACACGTCGGTTGCCTTAAAAAAACGCGATTGTGCGCTAGATCTTTTCGTGGACACGCTAGAATTGGGGAAGTGTCAATTTCAAACCGCCTCGTGCTTTTCGCAAAAGATTTGGCTTAATGATCTTACCGGTTCGACATAAATGCCATTCCATCGTAGGGATAACGCTAAGTCTCGTGATTGCGATGGCCACCCCATTTTTCACGCAAAAAGCTTGGTGTGATGAGCAGGTTTCGAAAGACGCTCTGGGGTCAGCCAATGTTTGGCTCGATGGGTTGACCGATCCCAGTTTTCGCGTTCGCCGCGAGTCGTTTCTTAAGTTGTGCGACCGATCGATCGAGGTTGACGATTGGTTGGCCAAAGAAACCAAGAGCGAAGACAAAAATCGATCCGCCATCGCATGGTGGCTGTTAAGGCTTCGGCGTTCGAATGGTACGCCGGCCGAGCGGCTGACAATGCTGCGCGACCTGGATGCATTGAGAAATTCGGATGAAAGCGTCATAGAACGCCTCATCTCGGAAGGGCTTTGGGACCAACTGATCGAACTCCTTGGTTTGCTTACCCCAACCACGCGGAAAGCATTGCTGGGCGAGGAGAATCGCGTTGAAGCGATCATCGAACGGGCTTGGCAATCGCATAACGAAGCCTACGTTCCCAAGCTTCTGAACTTGATCCTGCCACCGACCGAACGAGTCTACGTGAACCGATGGTGGCACACATTGGGATTGCCTCAAGAGTGGAGCGTCGACGAACAATCCAACTTGCCGAATGTGGTTGTGGCTCGACTTGAATTGGACGGTAAAATCGATGAAGCGGTCCAGTTGGCAAGCAGCGGTCCGCTCCTCAATTATGTTGAGAGAATCTTGATTCGAGCGAATCGCTGGGACCAATGGTTGGCATTAAACGAAAACCGAATCCCAATATCGGGCTCGCAAAACTTCGGTCAGCAAAAGGCAGCGTTATTGATAACCTTAGGTAGGCTGGATGAAGCGGAGGCCCTTTTGGAGCAACCGGCGAAACCAAGAATCACGCCCCCCAAGACCCGAAATGGCCTTCCCATCGCAGACTCTCCAATTTCTGCCAACGGAAACGCGTTGTTGGCGTTGGCATTGGGCCGAACGACTGAATTCGATGAATTCCTCAAGTCACTGCCGGGAACGACGGCTTTCATGAATTTGCGTTTGCAAGGGGACGTAAAACGGGCTTTCGAATTTGTTGGGTTAGAAGATCTGTCGCTTGAAGCCGTGTCCAAATGGATTGAAAATCGCGAATTCGATAAGTGGCTAGCAGGCGATCTCGCAGGTGACCTTTCCGACGAGGAGACTGTCAAGCTAAAGGAACTCGCCATTGTCGACATTGGAGACTTGTTCTTTCAAATCGGGCTCAGCAGTCAAGGTAAACTCATCGACGACTACTTGATTCAGAAAACGAAAGAACTCGAAGGTGCGCACGGCATTTCGGCTTGGGCACCTCTTTTGAGACAATGGTTGCTGAGGAACGAACGGAAGAAAGCCATTCGTCACTGGACCGAGTTTTTGGTGCGTGAATCTCGTCGAACCAAGCCAAGATCCTCAACGAATGCGATACGGGATCAATTGACTGCGACCAACCCTTTTAGCGATTTCTTTCCCGAGTTTCCAACTGCCGCCGAAAAGATATTCGAAACTTTGTTGGAACTGGCGATCAAATCCGAAGCGGAGCCAGCCAATTCCAATAACGAAGAAGTCACGAGCCGAGCCATTTCAAAAGCCATCGAACAACTTGAGGATCTACACCTTGGTCGCTTGCCGAGCGGGTGGACCTCCAATCGTATGCTCATGGATTTGCGACAAGGAATCCTGTCGAAAGCCAAAAGAAAGTGGGAATCTACAACCAGTTTGGCCTTCGAATTGGCCGAGTTGTTTGACTCTCTCGGCGACACTCAGATGGCAATTGAGACACTCGATCTGATTCCAATCAACAAATCGGTCGCTCAGGCGAAAGCTCGATACTTGGCCAAGCAAGGCGAATTGGATGCTGCATGCAATCTTTTAGGCAATGAGTTCCAGAGGAATGCAACAGACCTCGGGTTGTTGATTGACTACACAGACAATTTGAACAAGGCAGGACGATATAGTGAAATGGAGCGAAATCTCGTCCAGGGCTTGTCGTCGGTTAGCAACGACCGTCTGGACATATCGGATCGATCGTTGTTTCTTTTGCCGGTTCGACGCGAAGTGCAACTGTTGATCGAGCAACTTTGGTGGCGCAACTATGATTTGGATCCTCGCCGATTGGATGCGGTCCGATGTCTGACGCTGCAATTTGGAGAAGCTGCCAATACCGATTTATCACAGGCCAGTGCCGCAGCCAAGTTTGCTCGCATCGATACGATAGAACGCGTGAAATTCTATTGGCCCAACGAAAGAAACGATTTTGTTCGGCTGCAGATTTCATACACCCGAGCTTTTCGATCCTTTATTTTAGAAGCGATCGCAAACAATAATCGAGAGTTGGCCGATACACTTTATCGCACTGTTCATCGTTGTACACCTCAAGAAATCGACATGCCGATCGTTGTCATTCCGTTCGCGGAGAAAGCTTTTGGAAAAGACTTTGCAGACAGTTGGTTCAATCTCTATTACGAACCCATGCTGAACCATCTGAAGGAATTTCCGAACGATCCATTGATTGGAAATAACACGGCTTGGTTTGCAGCGAAGTGCAATCGCAATCTCGAAACCGCATGGTCGCTGGCGAGCAAGGTGGTGGCGAGCGACCCAACGTCGACTTATCTCGATACACTCGCCGAAATCGAGTATCGTCTTGGCCGCGTCGAGCGGGCAATAGAACTATCCGAGTTATGCCGCGGCCTTGAACCAAGGGACAAGCAACATCGAGAACAGCTAAAACGCTTTCGCGAAGGTCGCCCATAGCTTGATTATTCGTCCACCATCTGAACTTGATCAAACCATCCTAGCAAGCATACTTCGCCGATGTTTGCCCAGTGCATGTTTTTGCCCCAAATGGATTGTCTGCAGCTCGGGCACTGTGGGTCCGTCTCATCCGCATTGGTAGGCACTCGCTCTTGCATGAATGGGTCGGTCCACATCGCCTCGCATTCATCGCACAGGATAAAACCTGTGACCTTTTGGTTGCTAATACAAATGCGGATTCGACAAAGACCGTCGCCGCAAATCGGACATGATTCAACGTAGATGATTTTGGAATCCTGGGAGTTCATAGGAGTTCATAAAGGATCATTAGAAAGGGAAGGCAGTGATGAGGGAATTGCCGCGCACGACGACCCGCAACTGTTTGAGCGGAGGATTACGTTTTCGACCACCCTCTTGCCCACCAAGAAATCCGATCGGTTTCTTAAAGGACGCTTCGTAGATCGTCGAGCCCTCGTCTTGAATCTTTTTGGTTCCCTTATCCCCGCGTTTGGCTCGCGAATAAGCGTCGTCGATCGCCACCAAGAACGCATGCATGTCCCCTTCGAACACGCCGTGTGAGCCCGGCCGTTTGGGTTGATCCTCCAAATGTCTCTCGATGTGTTTCAGGCGATGCCCTTCTTCTGAGCCAGACCCATAAACCAGACCCGCCGGCGACTCGAAACGGTTGCGTCCAATTTCCGTAAGAAATCCGTGGACTTTTTCCGAGTCCCGTTCGGCCCCAACGGTTGGTTGGCTGACTCGAGGTTGGCTGTCCCGAGGTTGGCTGACTCGCGGTTGGCTGTCCCGAGGTTGGCTGTCCCGAGGTTGGCTGTCCCGAGATTGGCTGTCCCGAGGTTGGCTGACTCGAGGTTGAGAGGTAGGAGCCTTGTTTACGGAATCGTCTTTGTCCGGTTTCTCTTCCGTCGCCGCTTTCGATGCTTTCGAATCTGCTTTCGTCGTGCTGGTTTTTTCGTTTGAGTCGAACTTTTCCTGCTTCTTCTGGCTCGTTTGTTTCTCGTCGCCAACAAGACTCGCAACACTCGGCAGGCTCAAGCCGAACCACTTATTTATTTGTGGTTGAAGAAGGACGTATCCAATGATAGCCACGACGATGATCACAGCCCACTTGGTGGGGATCATTCGCAGCGCGTTGATCGCGGCATCCTGACGTTGCTTTTGCACCATTTTTTTGATCGAAAATACGATTTGAGTGGTTGAGGAGTCGCAGTTTTAAGCCCGAAAACGTTCCATTATTTTAACCCGCAGAGCAAAAACTACCACGTAGCACAGGCTGCCAGCCTGTAATAGTTTAAAAAGCACAGGCTAGCAGCCTGTGCTACGGGACTATCTCATGCTGCCGCTCGCCTTATTTGTTGTACCGTCAGCCAAAGGCGAACTCGATACCAGGAACGTACGCCTGCGGCTAACGGTTAAACAAATGTGAGTTTAAGCCAAAGATGCAGGGATCGGCAAGGGTTGCTCGCCTTAATGCTAGTCCGTACGGTTGCGACCGATGCCGAAAAGGATAACAATCTGTCCAGCCATGAAACCGAAAGAGCGAAAGCTGAACGAAACCACTTGAATAGGGTCGGTCCATAAGCGGACCTCCAATGCCATGAGCGAAAGCACCGTTCCGGAACAAAAACCGTTTATCGCGGACGAAGAAAACATTCCCGAGTTCACATGGTTTCCGATTCTTATGGGGGCTTTGCTCGGTATTGTCTTCGGTGCCTCTTCGATCTACCTCGTCTTGAAAGTCGGACTCACGGTGTCGGCTTCCATCCCTGTTGCAGTACTCTCGATAACGCTCTTTCGAGCGATATCGAGTATCACAGGGGTTCGTAAAACAACTATTTTGGAAAACAATATTGTTCAAACCACCGGATCCGCTGGGGAATCTTTGGCGTTTGCGGTTGGGCTGATTATGCCAACCCTTTTGCTATTGGGATTCGACATCGACGTGGTTCGTGTCATGACGGTTAGCGTTTTTGGGGGATTGCTAGGAATCCTCTTGATGATTCCGCTTCGCCAAGCATTCATCGTAAAGCAACATGGCATCCTGACGTTTCCGGAAGGCAAGGCTTGTGCCGAGGTTTTGCTTGCTGGAGAAAAAGGTGGTGCGACGGCCTCAATGGTGTTCGCTGGCTTCGGACTTGGTTTCGCATACCAATTCTTGATGCAGGCGTTGAAACTGTGGAAAGAAGGTGTCTCCTTCGCGCTGTACGCTCTGGATGCAGCAGGAAAGACCATCGGGCTCAAGGGGGCTTCGGTTAGTGTTGAGTTATCTCCATCACTCCTCGGTGTCGGCTACATTATCGGCCCACGCATCGCGAGCATCATGGTTGCGGGAGGCGTTTTGGCTTACTTAGTGTTGAGTCCAATGATTGTATTTTTTGGAGAAGGGCTTGAGGCTCCTTTAGCGCCAGGAACGATATTGATTCGAGACATGAACGAATCTGCGGTCCGAACCAGCTACATCCTCTATATTGGTGCTGGCGCAGTTGCAACGGGTGGGATCATCAGCATGTTAAAAGCCCTTCCCACAATCTTCAACGCGATTGCAACAAGCTTTCGTGATCTAACCTCGAAAAACGGAAACATCAAGGGAAACAAAAGAACGGATCGCGATATCCCCCTGCCTATTGTGCTCGTTGGCAGCATCTTGCTCGTCCTAGCGCTCATGGCGGTACCGCAACTCGGGCTTGGGTTTGGTTATACGGGCATAGCGGGCGCGATCATGATTGTCCTATTCGGGTTCCTATTTGTAACCGTTTCATCGCGATTGACTGGGGAAATCGGCTCCTCCTCAAATCCCATCTCGGGTATGACCGTTGCGACACTTCTGCTCACCTGTCTGATGCTGCTCGCCCTTGAGGGACTTGGCGTCGCCACGATTAATAAAGAAATCAAACTCACCGCGCTTACGATTGCAGGAGTTGTATGCGTGGCCGCATCCAACGGAGGAAGCACTGCGCAGGCGCTCAAGGTGGGTCATATCGTTGGCGCAACCCCACGAGCTCAGCAGTTGAGCATTTTGATTGGTGCACTTACGTCTGCGTTGGTGGTCGGTCTTGTCTTGATCGCCATGAATGAAGCCAATTCAACCTACAGCAAGAAAGCGGTCGAACCAAATGCCAGCGTTGTCGTGGACGTGAAAGGCTTGCCCCAGGATCATGTTCGATCGGGACCGTACGCAAAGTCGGACTCGACCAATTACTACGTTTTAAATATTGGTCGGACGGAGCGTGACGCACCCCTGCCGGCAGGACGGTACCTCATCGACGAAGCTGGCAAACCAATCTATTTGGTTGACCCAGGAATAAATGGTGTCTTGACAGAGGACGATGACGGAAAAAATGTCAAGGCAAGTAAGTTCGATGCACCGAAAACGGTTCTTATGCAATTGATTATTGATGGCATCTTGGATAGGAGGTTGCCATGGGGACTGGTATTAATCGGTGCTCTAATTGCTTTAACACTCGAACTTAGCTGCGTTCCAAGTTTGCCTTTCGCCGTTGGTGTTTATCTGCCACTAAGCTCGTCCACGCCGATTTTTATTGGCGGAATGATTCGTTTGGCTGTCGACAAGTTACGCAAAAACAAAACGAGCGGTGACGACGACTCAAGCCCCGCGGTGCTACTCAGTTCTGGCTATATTGCCGGCGGTGCGATTGCTGCTGTTTTGATCTCCTTTATGAATTTCAAGTCGGAGTGGATTGAAGCTATCAATCTTGAAAAATTCGGGACAACGATAGACTCGATATCGTTCGTACCATTTGGAATTCTTTGCGTGGTTCTTCTTCTCGTAGGCGCAGTGCGGAAGAAAACCGAAGCGTGAACGGAGGCGAACTTTAGTCATTGGAATGAATTCAAATTTATGCCTTCCGAAATTTTCTTTTCACGCTTCAAGTCCACGATGAACCTTGCGTGGGAACTCGCACGCGGTTCGTTGCTAAAGCTGGCTCTCTTTTCGCTCGCCTTCAAAGTCGTCAACTTCATTCTGCTCGCTCCACTTGTCAGCTTCACCATGCGACTGTTTCTACAGCGCTGGGGACGTGTCTCGGTAGGTAACTTTGAAATAGCTCATTTCTTGCTGTCCCCAATTGGTTTAGTTGCGATCTGTTGTGTCGGTGGTATCGCGATCGCGACTCTCTGTCTGGAAATTGCCGGACTGATGCAGATCATGCTGAACCCGCGATTCCGTTGGTGGAGTATCAACAGCCGTTATTTAAATCTTTATCAAAAACTCCTGAAACTCGGTGTCATTCAGTTGTCAGTCGTCCTTGCGACCGCCTTGCCCTTCGTCGGCTTGGTAGGTTTGATTTACGCGATGCTTTGGCAAGGGAGAGATTTGAATGGACTAATCCTCTTGAGACCGCAGGAGTTTTGGTGGGGAGTTGGACTGGCGGCGGTGGTCGTGGCTACTTTTGTCGCTCTCGGTTTATTTATTGTCCTGCGTTGGATGCTGGCTTTACCGATACTGTTAAGCGAATCGAAGCTTTCGCCACAGCAATCGCTCCGCAAAAGCCGAGAGTCATCGCGAAACAACCTCTTGACAATGTCTGCTTGCTTGATCACCTGGTTTTTGGCACATGCATTCATCGCAACTTGTGTGCTCGCGATGACGCATTTGGGACTGGCGAAGATGCTCGACATTTCCTGGCAGACGCTGTCGACGGCCGCGTTCGTAACGGGCGTTGCACTGTCGTTAGAATGGTTGCTCGGAACGATACTCAGTATCGCGGGGAACATCGGTTTCGCGGCCGTCGTATTAGCGCTTTATCACAATGTCGCCTGTGAAGACATCGAAGTTACAAGACGCCGGATTTTTGATGAAGCGTTGGTTCTCGAACGTTCCTCCGCTGTTGGATCTGACGAAAACTCGGCCTCGCTTCGGCTCGGCTGGTTATTCACTTTAATCTCCGTAGTCTTAGTTGGTATCGCGATCGGTGTTTCGTATTGGATTTGCGACACACTCGTCTTGAGAGATCGAATTCAGATTACCGCTCACCGCGCAGGAGCGGCGTTTGCTCCAGAAAATACGATCGCAGCTATTCAGCGCGCCATCGCGGACAAGTCCGATTGGGCAGAAATCGATGTCCAACTCACTGCCGACAAGGAATTGGTCGTGATGCATGATACCGATCTAGCACGAGTGGGAGGCGGGAGCAAAGCGGTGGGGAATACAACACTGGCAGAAATTCAATCGCTGGATGTTGGGAGCCTATTTTCTAAAGATTTTGTCGGTGAAAGAATCCCTAGATTTAGCGAGCTGCTAATGGCCGCCCAAGATCAAATTCGTTTGAATGTCGAGCTGAAACCCCACGGAACTTCGGACACGGACGCACTCACTCGCCAAGTTGTCGATGCCATTCGGCAATCGGGAATGACGCGTCAATGCCGAATCTGCTCACAATCGTACGCGTGTATTCAATTAGCGAAAACGATCGAGCCTGAGATCGAGATTGGCTTTATCGTGGCGACATCGCTCGGTGACTCGACGCAGCTCGACGTGAATTTCTTGATGCTTGCGCACTCCAAGATTACTCGACATGTCGTTGACCGAGCATCGGCGCGTGGGATCGAGATCCATGCTTGGACGGTGAACGACCCCGATCTCGTCCTAAAGTTAATTGATGCTGGAGTCCAAAATATTATCACGGACGATACCCTCAACATCAAAAAACAGTTGAAAGTGATCGAGTCGCTTCGTCCGATAGAACGACTCCTTTTGCGAGCTAAGAACGGAATGAACTAGTTTTATCGCGATTGGCTATGTTGATCTGGTTTCCACCTCTATCATGAGGAGTCGTCGCCGATCCGTTTCCAGGCCAAAATCAGAGGTTTATTATGCGAGTTCGATTGAGATGGCTTTTAGGGCTTCTTTCTTTCGTATCCATTTTGGCGTTCGTCCTTGCCTCGGCACAGTTCGCATCGGCTCAGAGCCGCGAGGCGAAAGTGCTCGGGGATAAGCGCAAGTTTGAGTCCCTTGGACTTTGGTACTACAACGATTTGGATTCGGCATTCGTGGAAGCGGCCAAGTCTGAAAAACCTCTTTTGGTCGTCTTGAGGTGCATTCCATGCGAGGAATGCGTTAAGCTGGATGACGATTTGGTCGAGGCGGATCCAGCCATCCAGCAACTGATGAAATCGTTTGTTCGGGTCCGTATCGTTGGGACAAACGGCTTGGATTTGTCGTTGTTTGAATTTGATACAGACCAGTCCTTTGGTGTTTTTTTCTTCAACGCGGATCGAACGCTTTACGGCCGCTACGGCACACGCTCGGATCGAACGGAATGGCAAAAAGATGTCTCGGTTGAGGGACTTGGGAAAGCATTACAAGCAACGCTAAAATTGCATCGCAACTACCCTGCCAACCGAGTATCGTTGTTGAACAAACAACCCAAGAAGCCTCTCTTTGCATCTCCTGAAAAAATTCCTGCGCTTGCATCCAAGTACACTGGAAAAATCGACTACGAAGGGAACGTTGTTAAGAGCTGCATTCATTGTCACCAAATCGGCGACGCGATGCGCGAGTACTATCATGCCCAAGATGCCAAGCTGCCCGAGTCGTTGCTCTTCCCGTATCCGCATCCAAAAACCATAGGTTTGATTCTTGATCCGAAAGAATGCGCGACCGTTGAAAGTGTCGTAGACGCGTCTGCTGCAAAAGCTGCGGGTTTCCAGAAAGGGGACCGCATCGAATTGCTCGCAGGCCAACCGATGCTTTCCTTTGCGGATGTTCAATGGGTTCTGAACAGTTTTCCCAGCGATGGTGGACAAATGGTAGCCTCAGTCACGCGAGGAAACGAAACCATCGACTTGAATCTCAAACTCGATTCTGGTTGGCGTACGCGAGAAGACATCGGCTGGCGAGCCTCGACATGGGGGCTTCGCAGGATCGGGCTAGGCGGAATGTTCTTAAAACCCGTTTCGGATGATATGCGTGCTTCGCTTGGAATCGCCTCGGATAAAATGGCCCTCGTGGTCGAACATGTCGGTGCTTTCGCGCCTCACGATCGAGCCAAGCAAGCAGGTGTTCTCAAAGGTGATGTCTTAGTCGATTACGATGGCAGACGCGATTTGTTGCGTGAAACGGACGTACTCGCTTACGCAATCAATCAAGTTGAGAAAGGACGTTCCGTTCCGATGCGGTTCTTTCGGGGATCGCAAGAAAGAGCGGTTGAGATCGCAACCGCCAAGTAGCAACACCGCCAAGTAGCAACAAACGCTCGCCTAAAGGAACAGGTCGCTCACCGCTTTGCCTTTTCCGTCCTCGGTTGGATAAAACGGACGGCCTTCGATGTCGAACGCTGTCTTGGGGCTGATTCCCATCGCCGACAGCACTGTGGCGTGTAGATCCATGACGCTAATCGGATTTTCAATTGCTACAAACGGACGCTCGTTAGCAGAAGCTCCGTAGAGCAACCCCCGCTTGATGCCACCACCGAACATCAGCACACAGGAGCCGCCAGTGAAATGTCGATGCTGACCGTAGTGCTTCATCTCTTGCAACTTATCGACAGGGAACGTAGTCTGGTCGTTCGCAGTCGAACCCGGCTTGCCCTCCATGATCATGTCCCGGCTGAATTCACTGGCGAGCACAATCAATGTTCTGTCGAGCAATCCTCGTTCGTCCAAGTCTCGAACCAATTGCGCAATCGGTTGGTCGATGGCTTTCTTCATACGTACCAAAGTTTCGTGGCCGTTGGCGTGAGTGTCCCAATTGAGAAACGGAACGTACTCCGTGGTCACTTCTACGAATCGAGCTCCAGCCTCAACGAGACGTCTGGCTAACAAACAGCCTTGGCCGAACTGGCTGGTGTTGTATTTGGCATAACTATCCTTGGGTTCAAGCGAGATATCGAACGCCGCCCGATCCTTGGAACTAAGCAATCGATAGGCGTTGTCCATCGACCTCAGCATCGATTGTTGCTGATAGTCACTCATGAACTCACGGTGAGGGTTCTGGTCAATAAGGCGTTGGTAGAGCTTGTATCGATTGTCAAACCTCCCCGGTTCCATACCCTTGGGTGGTCGAACCGACTGAGCGGCGACTTCTGGATAGGGCAGCACCATCGGTCCGAACTCGCTACCGAAAAATCCAGCGGTCGTAAAGGCCTTGAGCTCTTCCGATTCGCCAACTCCCTCTAGCCGTTGCCCAATCGTGATGAAGGGTGGGATGACTGGATTACGAGGTCCCAGGACACGCGCCATCCAAGCTCCGATGTGTGGACAAGCGACGGTTTGCGGCGGCACGTAGCCTGTATGCCAATGATACTGGTGTCTTGAATGCAAAATGCTGCCCAAGTCCGGCAAAACGTGCGATCGGATCAACGTCCCGCGATCCATCACTTGAGCGATATTTTCAAGCCCTTGCGTGATCTTGATGTTGTCGACGACGGTGTCGATTTGCGGAAATGTACTTTCGACATCTTTTACTGGCACACCGACTTCGAAGGGCACGTACCGTTTCGGATCAAACGTATCCGGTGCGGCCATGCCCCCACCCATCCAAAGCAAGATACAGGCGTCGGCTGTCGGTCTCGGATGATCAATCGGCTCACGATCCGCCCCCAACAATAATCGAGGCTCTCGGACAGCCATCGCGGCTGCACTGGCTGCTGCCAACGACTTTAAGAATTGGCGACGAATTTCGGTTTTCGGTAAGCTCGGATCGAATTCGATGTTCATGTTTTTTTAATCAGTTTAATAATTAGTCAGTTTAATAATTAGTCGCAAGGAATCCAACCAATCAAATCCAAGGCCACCAACATTTTACAGTAGTTGCGGCGCTAACACACTCCCAGCAACAGTAGATCTAGGTTAAAGTAATCTACCTAACGGCGGTTTAAGGCTTGGAAAAGCTTTGGGGAGCAGTGTTGGAGTTCAGGTTTTGGCCCCCGGGAACTGCAACCATGCATTAGCCTGTCTTTTTCAGCTTAACAGGCTGGCAGCGCTGGCAGCCTATCCTGCTTACAGTCGAAAACAGGCAATTTGCCCCCTGCTCTGCAACATTCCTCACCATCTCAATCGAACTCACAATCGAACTCACAAAAACATGCGTTCACCTAGAAAACTTCTCGCTACGATTCCGTTCTTGTTTATTTTGTCATTGACGTCTGTGGTTTGCCCAAAAGCCGGGCTGTCGGCGGATCGAACCAAGGTCATCATGCTCGGAGACAAAGGGCATCATCAACCGGCCTCGCTCTATCGAGCCATCCAAAAACCGCTCGCAGCCGTCGGTATCGACATGGAATACAGCGATGATTTGGACGGCACTCTCAACAGCGAGCGACTTAAGCAATTCGATGCTTTGCTGATCTATGCCAACATCGATACCATCAGCAAGGGCCAGGAGGAAGCCATGCTCAGCTACGTCGCGGGTGGCCGAGGTCTGGTTCCGTTGCATTGCGCAACATTCTGCTTTCGAAATTCGGATGCCTATGTCCAACTTGTCGGCGGGCAGTTCAAGGAGCATGGTGGCGAACGATTTGCAACTCAAATCGTCGCACCAAACCATGAAATCATGAAAGGCTTCGGCGGGTTCGAAAGCTGGGATGAAACCTATATTCATCACAAACACAATCCAATCGATCGGATCGTTTTAGAGGAACGTCGCCAAGGAAAACTCGCTGCCGGTACGACAGCAGAACCTTGGACTTGGATTCGGACGCACGAAAAAGGGAGAGTCTTTTACACAGCATGGGGACACAATCTCGATACTTGGCAGCAACCTGGTTTTATCAATCTGTTGGAACGCGGTATCAAGTGGGCAGCCGGTAAATCACTCCAGGACGTTGCGCCCTTTTCGGATAGTAGTCGCTTCCCGGTTCCAGAGACGACTTCGATCCCCGGAGATCTTCCAAAGTTTACTTACACGGAGGTCGGCGAAAAGATTCCGAATTATATGCCTGGTCGGGGTGGGCAGGGTAAACCGATCACGCGGATGCAAGATCCCGTTTCGCCGCAAGATTCCGTCAAACACTACGTCACACCCAAGCAGTTTGAGATGAAGATTTGGGCATCGGAAATCGATGCTAAAGGCGATTCTTATGCGGGCCTAGCGGGCAAGCCACTGGCCATGAATTGGGATCATCGAGGTCGATTGTGGCTTTGTGAAACAATCGATTACCCGAACGAGTTGCAACCACCGGGCAAAGGCCGCGACCGTATTCGAATATGCGAAGATACCGATCACGATGGCGTCGCCGACAAGTTCACTGTTTTTGCTACGCACATGAGCATTCCTTCGGCGATCGTTTGTTTTCGCGGTGGAGCCATCATTCAAGACGGCCCAACCACGGTTTACCTGAAAGACACCAATGGCGACGATGTGGCGGATATGCGTCAGGAACTCATCACCGGTTGGGGGATAACTGATACGCATGGCGGCGTTAGCAATTTTCAGTACGGGCTCGATAACTGGATTTGGGCCATGCAAGGTTACAACGATTCGGCGCCTGTCATCAACGGTGAACGTCAACAGCGATTCCGACAAGGCTTCTGGAGATTTGCGGTGGAACCAGGCTCGTCCAGTGAGACGGCCCCAGTTTTCGCGCTGCAAGATGGCAAGGCGATGGACAAACGGACGAACGATTTCGACAGCCATTCCATTCGCGTTAGCAAGCTGGAGTTCATGCGTTCCACCAACAACAACACGTGGGGGCTTGGAATCAGCGAAGAAGGGCTCATCTTTGGTTCGACCGCCAACGGAAATCCCAGTGGATTCATGCCGATCCCCAATCGCTACTACGAAAGCGTGAACGGTTGGTCTCCAGACGTCTTGAAGCCCATCGCAAACACCTACATGTTTAAGGCTGCCACGCCGAATGTTCGCCAAGTTGACTGGCACGGCGGTTACACGGCTGGTGCAGGCCATGCTCTCTATACTGCTCGCAAGTATCCCAAGAGTTGGTGGAATCGCGTTGCCTTTGTATGCGAGCCAACTGGGCACTTGGTCGGAACTTTTGTCCTCGATCGTGTTGGAGCTGGCTACGAAAGTGCCAACCCATTCAATCTTGTTGCAAGCGATGATGAGTGGGCAGCCCCGACTATGGCCGAAGTGGGACCGGATGGAAACGTTTGGGTAATCGATTGGTACAATTTCATCATTCAGCATAACCCTACGCCGCAAGGATTCAAAACAGGCAAGGGAAACGCGTACGAAAACGAATTGCGTGACAAAAAATACGGACGTATCTATCGCGTTGTCTACAACGGTAACGAAGGTTTAGACGCAAAGGCTCAGGAAGCGGCCGACAAGTCGATCCTCAACGGACTCGATCCCAACGACGAAGCCGCTCTAGTCGCCGCGCTCAAACACCCAACCATGCTGTGGCGCAAAACAGCTCAGCGTCTTTTGATCGAAAAGCAAGTGCTAACGCCAACGACAATCAACTCGCTCCTATCGTTGCTGGAGGATTCGAGCGTCGATAGCAATGGGCTCAATGTGGGTGCCATTCATGCGATGTGGGTTCTCAACGCCATTAAGCAAACCAAGTCCGTTTCCTTGAACTCAGTTCCTCAACAAGCCAAGCCGGATAGCTCCGTGCTGTCGGCCTTGCAACACAAGAGTCCTGCAGTTCGTCGCAATGCGATCATCGTCGCAGCCAATAACGAACAAACTCTCAATGCCATGCTTGCTGCGGGAAACCTGAACGATTCCGACCTCCAAGTTCGATTGGCCGCTTTGCTCAAGATTGCCGATATCCCAGCATACACGAACGATCTCGGAATCGCGTTATCTAGACCTGATCAGTTAACGCAAATAGCGACAGGCAAAGAGGTCTCGACCGATCGATGGCTCTTGGACGCGTGGACAAGTGCTTCGGCTGGACACGCACGCGAGGTGTTACCATTGGTGCTATCTCAGAAGGATTGGAATCCATCCGCAGACGTGCTCAAGCATATTGGCATTGTTGCTCAGCATGCGGCCCGGTCCAAACTGGATGCAAGCGGCTTTGAGCAAATCGTCGTTGCCCCAAACAATCCGGCGGTTGGAACCACATTGATCAATGGTTTGGTCGCAGGTTGGCCAAAAGACTACGAACTGAGCATCTCCAAAGCCGGTCAAGACCGATTCATCAACGCATGGCTCAAGAACGAGCTTCCCATTGAAGTCAAGAGTCAGGTTTTGCAACTTGCCGCGACTGTCGGCATCAAGGATCTTGGTCCCGGCATCGCCAAAATCCAAAGCGAACTAAGCAAGGTGTTTGCCGACGCATCGAAGGACGAATCGAGCCGTATTGCCGCTGCAAAGCAATCGGTTGTGCTTCAGCCGGAAAATCGCGAAATCGCAACTGCGGTGCTCGCTCAGATCTCGGCGCAATCTTCCCCTGAGTTCTCGGCTGGCATGCTGCAGTCGCTAACAAGTTCACGGCTAAAGGGTTTAGGAGAATTGCTTTTGGAACGCAGCCGCAACTTGACTCCCGAATTCCGAAAGAGCGCGATTCGGTTGCTCATGAGTCGACCTCAATCCACGCTCGAACTGCTAGATTCGATCGAAGCTGGAAAGCTCACACTGAGCGATCTGCAATTGGACCAAAAGCAAGCCCTTCGCGAACACCCGGAGGAATCGGTTCGAAATCGAGCCCTTGCGATCATGAAATCGAGCGGAGGTGTTCCTAACAGCGATCGACAGAAGGTCCTTGACGCTTGGCTCGACGTCGCTCGCGTATCAGGCGACGTTGCGAGTGGAAAGGCCATGTATCAAAAGCACTGTGCAGCTTGTCATATTCATGGCAGCTTAGGAGTCAACATCGGCCCGAACTTGACAGGCATGGCCGTTCATCCAAAAGCCGAACTACTTATGAATATCCTTGACCCAAGTCGCAGCGTCGAAGCCAATTTCCGTACGTATAGCATTCGCACGACGGACAACCTCGTGTTGACAGGTATGTTAGCCAGCGAGAGCAAGACTTCGATCGAGATCGTCAATTCGCAAGGTAAGAAAGAAGTTGTTTTGCGAGAGGATATAGAAGAATTGATCGCGTCGAAGAAGTCGCTCATGCCAGAGGGCTTCGAAGGACAAATGAGTCGTGCAGAAATGACCGATCTTTTGGAGTTTCTTGCGAGCAAGGGTAAGTATGTCCCGTTACCGATCGATAGTGTCGCGACTTCGATAACCACCAAGGGTATGTTTTGGGAAGAGAACAATAGAGCGGAACGGTTAACCTTTTCCGACTGGTCTCCCAAGGTATTCAAGGATGTTCCGTTTGTGTTGGTGGATCCGCAGGGGGACCGAGTTGCGAATGCAATCATGCTGTACGGTTCCCAGGGGAATTTCGCACCGAAGATGCCAAAACAAGTTGAGCTGACGTGCCAAACTTCGGCGGTTGCCATCCATTTATTGAGTGGCGTTGGCGGCTGGTCGTTCCCCGCATCCAAGGAAGGAACATTATCCATGATTGTTCGCTTGCATTATGCGAATGGGAAAACCGAAGATCATAAACTGATCAATGGCCAACATTTCGCAGATTACATTCGGCGCGTGGATGTTCCCAAGAGCGAGTTCGCGTTCGACTTGGCTGGCCGCCAGATCCGATATTTGGCAGTTCGGCCCGAGACTCGCGATTCGCTAGCAAAGATCGAGCTGATCAAGGGGGATGACATCACAGCCCCAGTCGTGATGGGCATCACCGTTCAGACGATAGACTGACACTTTGCTTACCATTGTTGACGCATGAGCCAAGTCCATAACTTAAATGTGTCGTCTGGCCACTAAAGTTGGCGAAAAACCCTTTTTTATTCGCCTTTCCACCGCAAGGGACTGGAGGCGAAAGTCACTTTCGGAACGCTAGGCTTTCGTCCTTGAGGCGGCAAACAAAAAATAGTCCTTCTTTTATCGGCAGTTTAACGGCACAATAACGGCATTACCAACAGCCAATAAACTGCCGTAACATGCCCCAGAAATCTAAATTCTCGCCTAAATTCACCATCACCCCGAAGATTGCCAACTGCCTGATGCGTATCGCGGCGGCGAAACAAGCCTTGCAGGATTTACCGATCACGCCTTCCGTTCTCGCGACGCTGCGCGAAACGGCGCGACTCTTTTCCACGCATTATTCCACGCTGATTGAAGGCAACCGGCTGACACAGGAACAAGTGTCGAAAGTGATCGAAGATAAGCAGCATTTTCCAGGCCGTGAGCGCGACGCAAAGGAAGTGCTTGGCTATTACGCTGCGCTGGAAAAATTAGAGCAGCTGACCGCTTCGCAATGTGCCGTGACGGAAACGCATATCCAAACTCTGCATGCGCTGGTGATGGCCGAAGGTCGCAAGAAGATAAAGCCCACGCCTTACCGTGACGGGCAAAACGTCATCCGTGATAGTCGCAGCCGTGGCATCGTTTACATGCCCCCAGAGTCTAAGGACGTGGCAAAGCTGATGAAGGAAATGGTGGCATGGGTTGCCACCACTGAGCGCGAAGAATTGCCATGCCCCATCCGCGCCGGTATCGCGCATTATGAATTTGCCACCATCCACCCCTATTACGATGGCAACGGACGCACGGCGCGGCTTCTCACCACGCTTATATTGCATCTAGGCGGATATGATCTGAAAGGCTTAACCTCGCTGGAAGAATACTACGCCCGCAATCTTGGCGCATATTACGAAGCCCTTACCATCGGCCCATCGCATAACTATTACGAAGGTCGCGCAAAATCGGACATCACGAAATGGGTGGAGTATTTCTGCGAGGGGATGGCCGATAGTTTCGAGAGCGTCAAACGCCGCGCACAAGAAGCTGCCGGCAGTGGGGCGCAAGATCGCTCCCCCGCACTGCGCCGCCTTGACCCACGCCAGCGCAAAGCTCTTGAATTATTCCGCGACAGTAACAACATCACCAGCCGTGACATCGAAGCCCTGTTTGGAATCTCCCAACGCGCCGCCCGCAACCTGCTTACCGCATGGGTGGATAGCGGCTTCCTCGCCATCGCTGACCCCGCGAAGAAAAGCCGCAAGTATGGGCTGGCGTTAGATTATCAGGCTATCATAGAACCATAAATGAAGAACCAGCATTTTTGAATCAAACAGGTCGTGCGGACAAGAAGTTGCCGTCCAGTGATGGGTGACTTCTCCTTGATCTGAATGCGGTGGCAATATGCGGTGTCCCCAAACAAGTGTCTTGATCTCCCTTGAGGCAGTGTTCGTTTCGACGGGGTTTATCCCCGTCGGACGGTGTTGTTCGTTTCGATGGGGCTTGCCCCCGTCGAGCGATAATCGTAACCAGCATGCGAGCCTAGCGAGCTCGCCATCACGTCGGGGCTTGTCCCCGTCGGATGCTGATCGGATAGTGGCGTGTACGATCTGATCATCGCTCCACGTGGACAAGCCACGCGGTGGCGGCGTTGCGTAGGGGTTCGCGTTCTGGTTTCGATCAAGGCACCACGCGGGCGAGCCGCGTGGTGGCCTTTAGGGCGAGCCGCGTGGTGGCCTTTTGGGCGAGCCGCGTGGTGACCTCTTCGTTTCTTAGTCTCGCCTTGAGGCGGTGTTCGTTTCGATGGGGTTTATCCCCGTCGGACGGTGTTGTTCGTTTCGATGGGGCTTGCCCCCGTCGAGCGATAATCGTAACCAGCATGCGAGCCTAGCGAGCTCGCCATCACGTCGGGGCTTGTCCCCGTCGGATGCTGATCGGATAGTGGCGTGTACGATCTGATCATCGCTCCACGTGGACAAGCCACGCGGTGGCGGCGTTGCGTAGGGGTTCGCGTTCTGGTTTCGATCAAGGCACCACGCGGGCGAGCCGCGTGGTGGCCTTTTGGGCGAGCCGCGTGGTGACCTTTTGGGCGAGCCGCGTGGTGACCTCTTCGTTTCTTAGTCTCGCCTTGAGCACCCTTTAGTGCGTTTCTTGCTCCAGTGCCGATCGATGAACGCAAGGATCCATTAGGACCACATGCTAGCCGCAATGGCAAGCGAAGTAGCGACAAAGGTTTTCTGGCGATGGCCGAAGCGGAGTATCTGGAAATCCTGGATTGGTTAGCACGCGACAAGGTCGTTGGAAAGCGAGGATCTACACCACGAACTGTTCCACCGGTCTTGGAACGACTTGGCATCGAGCCCACGCTTTGGTCAGCGATGGTGAAGGATTTTGGAAGAACCTTTATGAACGTAGCCGGAACGGCGAAGAGTGTTTCGGAGGCTCGAAGTCTTAATGCGCATCGCAAGTTCTACCTAGCGCGTGTTTAAACGGCGTGTTTAAGCAACGCTTTCTTAGCAAAATCTAAATTGCGACGCCTTGCTGGAACGGCAGTAATGGAGAATGTCTGCGCCTATTTCGAATGATTGGAATTGAAATAGAGCGACAATCTCTATTTCGCGAGCAGTTCTTGCCGAAGATTTCGAACCAAGGGGCTGAAAACCGATACCACACATCAAAGTGTCGTGTCCCCAAATGCAATCGGCATCGACTACAAGCACTCGGCATGAACATTGGAAAGATACTGAAGACAACGGATGAATGACCGTTTTTCCGAAGCGGCTTGGATCAGACCAATTCGGCGAATCCCTCACGGCCATTTGCAGGCAATACCGCCAAAAATAAATACTGCGAAATTCCCCTGCAAACCCTGTCATGCACCCACGCTCGTAGTTCTGCCATTTTTGATATGGTTTCTTGGCTCGCCGATCGCTATTCTTCGCAAGGTATTCGAAAGAATGGTAGCAAAGTCATAGGAGTCCATAGTCATGAGCAACGGATTGGGTCTATTTGGTTGGATTCGCGATGGGGTCAAGCAGTCTGTACTCCTTGGGGTCAGCGATGCAATTGACACCATCGGTTCACCCGACGATCATCGCGAGCTGAATCCAGCTTTGATGTCGTTTGCGAAGCAGAGTGTTTCCGCTTCCAACGTTCGAATGGAGGAAGCCAGTCCTCGCAAATTGCCCAGTGCCACCGGTCGGAAGCGATTAGGGCGTTCGCTGCGGGATATCGAGCAACCCAAACCGGCGTCGTAGCTTCAAGCGATGCTTACTTTTTTCGTTTGTTTATTCTTAGCCCGCTGGCTCTATTGCAAGAGTTCATGGAAACGTGCTCGCTTGGCTTGGGCCGTTGTCTTTTTTTTGTTCGCTGGCTGTAGTCGATTGGGCCAAGTGCCAACGACGACGTTGTCTATTCCATCGATAACGCTAGGACCAAAAACAAATCTAGCAAACCCCATCAACGTCAACACGCAAGATTCCGAGTTTCTATGGAATCAAATCGTTGACACCGTGGAAGATTACTTTCAGATCAAAAGCGAACAGCGTCCTACACGCGACAACACTCAATGGTTCGAAGGTCGGCTGGAAACGTTTCCTCAGATAGGAGCCACTTACTTAGAACCGTGGAGAAAAGACGCACTTGAAGGCTTCCAACGATGGCAAAGCACCTTGCAAACGATGAGACGCACCGCCACTATACGAGTGATTCCAACGAACGAAGGATTCAGCGTTGGCGTCGAGGTCATTAAGGAGCTGGAGGACGTAGATCGTTCACAATTCTCCTCGGAAGGGTCCGCGATCGCACGCCATGACGGTACCATTGTTCGAACCGGTGCCAACTTAGCTGGTCAACCGATTACGCTCGGTTGGATTCGCCAGGAAAATGATGCGGATCTTGAGCAACGATTGCTTCGCGAAATTCTTGGGCGTGTTTCCAACGTTCAGCCACCGCGAAAACCACTGTTGAAACACTGAGGCATTGTTGAAACACTGAGGCATTGTTGGTAACGCGGTTGCGATGTGGATAAGCCGCGAAATTGAGCCAAGAGCGTTACGGCCAAAAACAATAAGATAGAATAGACCAAGGATCATTGTCATGAAAAAAGACGACTTAAGTTTGTCCTACAGCGCTCGCAAAGCGTTGACCGTCCATTTGGGAGAAAGCGCAGGGAACGAAATCGCTTCCTTGATCCAACGCATGGCGGCCCAAATCGAAGAACTGAAGCGAGGCAAAGTGAGCGTGACCCAAGTCGTTCCGAGCGCAAATAAACTCGATCCACTAACTCAAGCCCTTGATAGCGAGACGTTCTAGAAATTACGCGGAGCGTGATGGTTCCGAGCATCGGCACCCGAAAACCTTAGGTTGGACGGGAAGCAGAGCTTCCAAAATGTCGTTACCAAGCAGAGCTTGGTAACGAGAGCTAAGATAGCGACGACAACTTGTGAGAATGATCGCATACCGCGATCGGCCATCGCGATAAATGCTGAATCGCAACCGCTTCAGCCATGCTTGGCACAAACACAAAAGCCTTAGAGAAAGGGACATGGGTGAGTCTTAGGTCCCCTGCCAGACGCCATTCTTTTTCTGCGGTCCAGTCTTGCGAGTTCGTTCGATTCGAAACGATTTGGCTATAAGTCAACTGTCCGTCGCTCATCTTTTTCGCTTGCTCTCGATCGACATAACTTACCGGCTTGACTCCAAACTCAATCAACCACTCCTGATCGATCATGATGCCATAAGGCTCCCAATCCCATCTCGACAAATGAGATTGAAAACGTCGCCTCGCCAACAATTGGTCGATGGGTACTTCGGAGAAGCAAACCGTTTCGATATCTCCTCTACGGTAATTCCTAGTCGCAAGAAGTCGCTGTTGCGTCAAGATACGCTTAAGCGATGTGATAACATCAGGATATTGCAACCAAGGGGAATGTAGCAACTCGTCATGAAATTGATCTAGAGATTGATCCGGCCAAGGCCCACGTCTGGCGCGTGTGCAATGGATCAGGAGCTTGCGATTCGAACCAATCAAACTTCGCAAAGGAAGGATTGGCTGCCAAGTCGACTGAACGGCTGCCTCCGTATGCGCATGGTCATCCGTTAGGTCAATCGCAATCCAGCCAATCGCTCCGCGCTGCAGCCAGTCGGGACAACTGGCTGTCGATGTTCTTGGCTTCATCGAGCTTAAGGAAACATACGTCGACGCGTCCTTGAACTCATCCTTTTCTAACCGCGTCTCGATGAGCTGCGCGATCTTACCTCCCTCTCGCACGTTCAACGCAAACAGATGGTCCGCCAGAAATACGGCCGCTCGGTCTTGCAGCGGAATTGGACTCACATCCTGCGGATCCTTACCCAAAACGATCCTGCCTTGAAAGCAAGCTTGGTTAAGGTTTTCTAATTGTCCGTGGTTGATTTTCGTTCGGCCAGCATGATCGTCGATTTCGATTTCGAGCCATGGCACATGCATCCTGCGGCAAGCGTGAAGGATTGACTCGGAGTACGGGGTCTTCGTTGCACACAGGATTCCCCAACCCTGTTGTTGAGCTAGGTGCAAGGCGGATTGCAACGACGATTGCCAATCAGAACTTGTGAACCCAAACTGGGAATTGTGCGAGGAAACAACGGCAAGCCATGATCGAGGAGGGATCCGGTTGGATGAGTGTTCAACCCGGAAGGAAATATGCCCCAACAGACTCGGTAAGACATGCGCCCAAGGAACGGGATACTCTGCAATGGGCTCAACGGGTTTCGTTAAGGATTGAGTTGGCGATGGAGGCATATCGCAGTGTTTTGTAATTTTTGTTTTTCGATGTCGTACTCAGCGACTGGTTCCAAGGCTCTGCCTTGGAACCCACTGAATCGCAGGCTCTGCCTGCCATTCCAATTAGTCGATTACTTGATCGTTCTGACAGGCTTTAGCTCCCACTTCTCACCGAAGAAGTCCGCGTCCGCGATTTTGCCGGGCCAACGAGAATCAGGGGGAGTTGTGATGTCCACCACAGCCCAATCGGGAAGCTTTGGAACTTGACGTGCGTTGTTGAGGTAGTCGTACTCACGATACGTAAAGCCACTGTTGAGAACAATGTACCGTTCGGGATTGAGCGGATTCGGGTAAATCAAAACTGGGGCGTGTGTTTTGGAAGCGTACTTGCGATCGCCGACGACGATTTGCTCTCCGCCCCACTGGATTGGCAGTTTATCAGCAATTTTCGCAAGCGTTGGATTGCTTTGCGCATCGCCCCAAAGGATCAGATTGTTGTTTTCGATATCTTCCGGTTTGAGATCCTCGGAGGATTTCATTCGCACGTCGCCTCGCATTTGTCGATGCCATTCTCGCACGGCGTGTTGGAATTCCGACTCAACCCACTTGTCCACTTCCGGATGACGCCCGGCTTTGGACGGCTTAACGAAGAGAAAACTCTCCATGAAGGCATCGTCGATTGGGCCTTGAAGGCCATGTTTTTTGACAAGTTGTGTGGAGGCGGGCTCGATGGGTGAGACTTGCTCCCACTTGTTACCGGTATTTCGCAGACGAACGCCCCAGGAGCGGTCTGATTTCCGGGGTGCCGATGCTCGAAAAACTTCGGGAGAGGTGAACCATTCCATCCTTATATTCCCCTTTGCCAAAAGAAGTTCTTGGTAGGGAACGATCGCCACCTGATTAATCCCCAGCATTTGATCGGCCGCGAAATCGATCGACACATCCGAAATGTTTTCGACTGCGATCACTATGGAGCCTATGGAGTTGAGTTTCGCGACTGCAATGGCTGGCTTCCAATGTTCTTCCATCGCATTGACCGTAATCCAATGCGATCGGTTGTATTTAAGTGTTGTCGTTGTAAACGAGAGTTTGGTTGGAGCGTCATTTGTTCGAATACGATCGAGCGTTGCCAATCGCTTTTCTATCTCGACGCGGGCCGTTGGATCGATTTTGTGGGCTGTCCTTGGGGCAATGATGTGCGTCAGCTCAAAGCGTTCGCTCTCCGGCAAATTCCAACACGCCTCCGCCATCACATCGGCTGCTTGCTTTTGTTTGTCGATCTCGCCGCTATAAGCGATGGTTGGCAACACTTGCAGATTGCGAGCCCATGTTGGGCAGTCGTACATTTGCCAAAGCTTTTGCTCATACCAAGTCGGCTTGAGATCTTCGGATTGAAACACCTTAAGAAATTGTGGCGTCTCCGAGAAACCGGCTCCTGGATTGGCCGCGAACCATTTGTCTGGATAGTGGACAGCCAGATGCCAAGCAGCAGCTCCACCCATCGAGAAACCTCGAATAGCGACTCGTTTGGGATCGATCGGGTAGTCTTGCAACGCGTGTTCGAGGACCTCGAGCGTGTCGACTTCACCGGCTAGTTTGTTGGCGTTGCAATAGCGACCGAAGGGATGAATCATGATCGTATTTTTGGCTGGAATGGGATCCGAGCTCGTCATACGCGATGCAATGAATTGCAGTTCGAGTCCCTTTTCGGCTCGTCCGCGGCACCAAATGTCTGCGCGATGTTGGCCGGGGCTAATGTTTGGCCCGTCCCAAACGACGCCATAAGGCTGAACGGTCCCGTCCAGTTTTGAACGGTAGCCGCGAACAACAGGTCCTGATTGCTTGAGCCAGTAGAAGACTGGCGACTTTGCATTTTCCAGGGCTTTGGCCCGACTTGATCCCTCGCTCAACACATCCATGGCACGGCTCGCATCCTTGGCTTCGAAGAATCCGTCCTCTTTCAATGCTAGATCGACAGCACGCGCGAAGACTTCCACGTCAGGCAAGTATTTTTGAATCTGTGGCGATTTGTTGTTTCGAAGCTTAGCGATGGTTTCGTTGAGCGATTGGAGCTCGGTCTCTAGTTTGCTTCGTTCGTCGGGGGTAATCATCACGCCTGGAGGTGGCACGGGTCGCACGGATGCGATTTGATTATCGGCAGGGCCATCTGCTAGGGCGTTTACACTCGCCAGTAAAAAGGTGGCTAGGAAAGCGAATCTCAAACGTTGCATAGGTGGGTGCTTTCGAGGCAGAAAGGAGCGTTCTGCGAAAGGGTTTCATAGCGGGGAGGATAAACCAATCGAGCCGATTCTACGTCATTCCAGTCGCATTCACAATTAATCGCCAAAACGCAAGTTCATGATTGAGCAAAAAAACGCAATCGAGAGTATGCTAATCGCATGTGTAAAACTCCTGCGGTCCGTTTGAGCCAAGTCGCGCTATGACGGAACCCGATCCAGAAAAGCCACCACGTCGCGAGCGATATCGAGGCAAGAATCCTCGTGGATTCGAACAAAAATACAAGGAACAGCAGCCTGAAAAGTATCCATTGGACATCGCCAAAGTACTAGCAGGTGGCAGGACACCCGCGGGTTCACATCGCCCCATCATGGTCCGAGAGATCCTCGAAGTGCTCGATCCGAAGCCGGGCGATTTCGCTGTCGATTGCACGTTGGGTTATGGTGGACATGCAACGTCGTTGTTGTCTGCCATCCAGCCTCATGGCCATCTCCTCGGCTTGGACGCCGATCCAATCGAACTGCCAAAGACCGAGGCACGATTGCGTGCCCTAGGCTATCCGGACGATTCGATCGCTGTGCATCGCACGAACTTCGCTAGCCTCAGCCAAGTCCTTGCCATAGAGGCACCCGAGGGTGTGCAAATCATTCTGGCTGACTTAGGCCTCTCCTCCATGCAAATCGATGATCCAGCGCGAGGCTTTTCCTTTAAGACGGATGGTCCTTTGGATATGAGGATGAATCCTTTGCGAGGTCGATCTGCATCCAAGTTGCTAACAGCCTTGAAAATTGAATCGTTTTCCCTATTGCTTGAGATCAATTCGGATGAACCGAAGGCGATGCGTATTGCGAGAGCCATTCTCGATGCTCACGCGCGATTGCCCATCGATTCCACGTTCAAGTTGGCTGAAGTGATTCGTTCGTCGGTGACGTCGCAACGCCAATACGATAAAGACGAATCCAACGACACGGTGCGCCGCGTTTTTCAAGCGTTGAGGATTGAGGTTAACGATGAGTTCTCGGTCTTGGATGCGCTGCTTAAGCAGATCCCAGAATGTTTGGTGTCTGGAGGTCGAGTTGCTATCATGACGTTCCACTCGGGTGAGGATCGACGAGTGAAGCATGCGTTCAAACAAGGACTGATCAACGGCATGTACGCGAAAATTTCCGATGAGATCATTCGCCCATCCATGCAAGAGCAACGAGCCAATCCGAGGTCCTCATCCGCAAAACTTCGTTTTGCCGTTAAGCGGGACGTCAAGAAACAGTCGCAATGCTAGCTACATAATCGGCAAGACTGTTAAGACAGTTAAAATCCGTAGTTCGTGCAGAGCTGGTATTACGGGAATCAACAACAGGATCGTTAAACGCCGAAAGAAGGGAAAGCTGGGTTTCATTCAGTCCCTTTATTCGGCGGCAAAACGATAATGAGTGATCAAACTCAAAAACGCAATTGGTTGCGAAAAACACTGCGTCTGGCGTGTGTCACCTTGTTTGCGGCACAATCGATCTCATCGTCGACGGGCTGCAATCGAGCCCACTACCGCAATCGGGCCGACCAAGAAGTCACGAACCTCATTGGCGAAAAAATCGCGGATGCAAGTTCGCCAGAGATCCGCAGTATTCAAGTCGACCGAGCGTCACGAATGTTTGATCCGTTCAATCCGGATCGCCCGCCCATGCCCGAAGATGACGATGTCTCTCATCAATATATGAAGGTGCTTAACGGCAAAAAGGGCTATCCGCTTTGGGACGTGAACGGCAAGACCAACACAGCTGAGAACCCAATTTGGTGGCAGTATCTGCCACTCGATGAGCGAGGCGTTCTCGTTCTCGACGCGGATACGGCAGTCAGAACAGCGGTGCTTCACAATACGGTATACCAGTCCGAAATTGAAACGCTTTACCTGTCTGCGTTGGACGTTAGCACCGAACGCTTTTTCTTGGGAAACCAGCTCTTTGCTGGCTACACAACCGTCTATACCGCCGATGGCGCTCTGCGACGCGGTGCCGGTGGGAACAGCAGTTCGACCTTGAACGCATCGACCTTTTCAAGGGGAGCACGTCCAGTCGCGCTCCGGCGACAGTTCACCAACGGCGCGGATATGATCATCGGATTTGCTAATTCGATGACATGGCAATTTGCTGGCCCAGATACTCAATCCGCCACGACATTGGTCGATTTGAGCTTAATTCAACCGTTGCTGCGAGGCGGTGGACGCGATTTGATCATGGAACGCTTGACGTTGGCCGAGCGTACGTTGCTCTATAACGTGCGTTCCTTCGAAAGATACCGGACTGGATTCTATACGACGATCACAGTCGGAAGAGCTGCCGAACCAGGCCCAACGCGTCGAGGAGGATTATTTGGCGGTGCAGGTCTCCAAGGCTTCACCGGTTTAGGGGGTGGCTTCGGTACCGTTGGGAACGTACAGACGAATACTGCGGGTGGATTTGGTGGCGGTGGTGGGGTGCCAACCGTTGGCGGATTCCTAGGCTTAGTCCAAAACCAATTGCAGATTCGAAATGTCGAAGAAAACGTTGCAAGACTTCGTGAAAACGTTGCTCGATTTGAGGATGCTCTCCGAGAACAACTAACCGTTGTATCCGCGACTCAGGATACAATTCCAAGCCAACAATTGCAAGTTTCGCAAACCAGGCAAGCGTTGAATTCGCTGCAAGCAAGTCTATTGCAACAAAAATTCAATTATGAGCAATCGCTGGACGCCTTTAAAGTAACCCTTGGGCTGCCCCCGTATGTGTGTGTTGAAATCAAGGACCCCATTCTTGATCAATTCAATTTAATCAGCGACGATCTGAAAGAACGACGCTCAAGAGCCAACGACTTGCGCGAAGCGGTTGGCAATAGCAACAGTAAATTGCTAGAGCTGAGTCCCATTGAAATAGACGGAGCGACTGGCAACAAGTCCCGCTCGATGCCCTGGAACAAGGACACGGCGCAAGCAATCAACGAAATTCGAGGGAAAATCGATGCCATTGAATCGCTTCGTCGAACCATTCTAGGTCGAGACTTTCCGGAAGTACGAGCCGACATCGAGAAGCTTAAGGGCATCGTTGGCCCAAGAGAAAAGGAGTTGGCTCGCTTGCGACAACTCTATGAGCAAGAGCGCGGGACCGTATGCAGCTTATTGCCAACCGCGACCTTGGACATAGCGTTGTTGGATTCCGATCAAATTCGATCTTTGCCAGCAAACTTGACCGAGGAGCTTGACAAGTTGGAAACTCGGTTCAAAGAGCGCGAACAAAAGATCAACTTGCTCGATATCAATTTAGAGAAGATCCTTTCGAACCGAGATGGATCCAATCCCAAGGCGATTTTTGAGTCAGTTCGAGACAATGCCCTGTTGCCTAGCCAGAGTATTCTTTCCGAATTCGCAGAAGACGTCTTGGCGCTTCAGGTGTTACAGGCTCGAACTAGAATCGAAAGCGTTATGCTACCGACTGTAGACCTCTCCGCCGAGGAAGCTGTCGAAATCGCTCGCGTCAATCGACTTGACTGGATGAACAGTCGAGCGAGTCTTGTCGACTCGTGGAGAGCCATCGAGGTCGTAGCGGATAGCTTGGAAAGCACTCTTGATGTGGTTTTCTCCGGGGATTTGCAAAATGCAAACGACAATCCGTTTTCACTGAAAGCTAAAACTGGACGCTTGCGAGCAGGTCTACAGTGGGATTCCCCCTTGACCCGTATGCAAGAACGCAATCAGTATCGCCAAGTACTCATCGAGTACCAGCAAGCCAAACGAAACTACTACCGATTCGAAGATGGTGTTTGGCAAACATTGCGTTCGCAACTGCGAAACATTCGTTACAACCAATACAACTTCGAGTTACAGCGTTATGCAGTTCGCATTGCCGCACAACAAATCACGATCAACGAAGACTTGCGTCAAATTCGTGAAACGCTGAGCCTTTCGTCGGGCCCAACTGCGGCACGAGATAGCGTGTCTGCTTTGCAGGATTTGCTAACGGCACAAAATACATTTCAAGGAGTTTGGGTTTTTTACGAAGCCCAACGCAGAAATCTTGACCAAGAGTTAGGCACAATCCGAGTTGACGCGGATAACATTTGGGTTGATCCAGGTGCAATCACGTCGGAAGCGTACGGTTTCGGCGCAGCGAATTCCGGCGGGTTGCAACAAGGCGGAATGGAAAATGGTCAAATGATGTGGTGTGAACCGACCGGGACTCTCGAAGCGGTTCCGCCAGTTATGTTCGATACCAACTCACTGCCTAGTCCAGCCAATCCAGAAGTACCAGCACGAGAGGCGATACCCTTTCAATTTAAGTAGCCTCAGAATATCTCGCAACAAGACCAAGACCACATGGAATTCCGAGACGATGACGACGCAGCATCCTTGCTGCTATTTGGCAAAGAGCATTTTATGCGACGGGCGATTGAATTGGCTCAGCAGGCGGCTACTGAAAACGAAGTACCTGTAGGGGCAATCATCGTGTACAAGCACAGTATCATCGCTGCGGCATACAATCAGCGAGAGAACTTGGCGGACCCAACCGCACACGCCGAGATGATCGCGATCACGCAAGCAGCAGCCTACCTAAAATCATGGCGACTGCTCGAATGCGAATTGTACGTGACACTCGAACCCTGCCCGATGTGCGCCGGCGCAATTCTGCAGTCGAGGATTCCACGCGTCATCTATGGTGCTATTGACAACAAGGCGGGAGCGGTCGAATCGCTCTTTCACCTTCTGTCGGACTCGAGGCTCAATCATCAGTGCGATATCACCAGCGGCGTTCTCGCATTGGAATGTGGACGCATGCTGACTGAATTCTTTGAGAACAAGCGCAGGCTCGACAAGAAGTAACCGTGTGGTATATCGGTATGAGTCTTCAAGTGAAACAAACTGATAGCCGTTGGGCGATAGCCCCGGTTCTCGACGAATGTCGAGCAATTAGAAAACCGGGGCTATCGCCCAACGGCTAATTGGTATGAAAAACATAGGCGGATGTGCTTGGCACGCCCTGTCGTCCCCTCATCCCCAGCCCTTCTCCCCGGAGTACCGGGGAGAAGGGAGCAAGATTTCATACTTCGTCGCTGTTGCCTTCGTTGCCATAGATAGATAGTAAGACTTGGCATAGGAACTTCGAGACGAGATTTCTAGTCAGCCAAGAATTTGTTCGCCTATCGCCAGCATTTCTCGGCAGTCCAGGAATTGATTGTTGGATTGAAACAACGAGGCGATGCAAGCCTTATGGATTTTCATCTTCAATCCTCCAACTCCCAGCGCCCCGTAGTCGAATCGGTCGCCCCGTTGCGTTCCTTTGTCCATCAACTCGATCCCCTCGATGCCGCTCGGCGGAACTGCGTTGAGGTCGATGGCAACCCGTAGTTTCTTTGCAGCAGCGAGCTGTTTGGATGGCAGCAGCCTTGCTCCGGTTGCACCGCAACCAAACACCATGTGGCAATTGTTTAGGGCTTCGCCCAGAGCGAGCGTATCCGCGGAACAAATCGGGGTGAAGCGATCGGATGCGCTGCCGTTGGCTACCAATCTTTCGATGCATTCGAGGGAACGTTCGAGCAGTCGTGACGCGACGATGACGTTGCAGTTCGCGCTCGCTAAAATCTGACAGATACGTTGGCCGACGGCGCCTGTTGCGGCCAGCACCAGTGCGGTCGACTTCTCGAGCGACTGGTGTTTTTTTGCACAAAGCACGGCTGCAGCCGCAGTGCTGTTCGCACCATTGCTATCGAGCATGATTGAGATCCGGAATGGATCGAACAGGGTCGCCTTGGCTGCGGTTGCGATGGCTTCCCCCTCGCTCACATTGCTGCCACCCACAAAAATGGCTGTATTCTTTAGGTCGGCAGGACCACGCGTATACATGGCACCGTGGACCAATGCTCGAACTTCGTCAGGACTCACGTTGGAGTATTGGAGTAACTTGTCGACGCCCGAATCGATCGCCACCACGGCATCAAAAACGCTAGCCTGGGAATCGGTGTCCAATTGAATTAAGATTTTTGGTTTGCTCATGGCCCTATTGAAGCTTGCAGAGACGTTCCCGTCAAGAACTACGCCGTCCATCGCCAACCTTGGATCGGCTCGGTGGTGCGGCCACATCGGTATGAGTCTTCGAGTGAAACAAACTGATAGCCGAAGGGCGATAGCCTCGGTTCTCGACGAATGTCGAGCAATTGGAAAACCGGGGCTATCGCCCAACGGCTAATTGGGTTGAAAAACGTATGCGGATGTCCTTAGCCTCACTTCATACGAAAAAGATTGCCCAAAGACCAGCCAGCCCAAGTACCGCCACTAAGGTAGCGACCGTGATGCTCAATGGCCAGACAGACAGTATGGGTGGCTCTCCTCGCCGTAATCTTCGAAGTGCTCGCCCATGCGAGACGCTCGAAAGCACCATCGCAACAATTCCAATGATGATCAACGTTGTTCCAAATTGAATGGCCGCTGCATGAAGTCGACTTGGGTCCCGCGCCAATGGATCATGAGGAATGGACCGAAAAAATCCGACCATTCCAAATCCAAAACTTGCAAACGTCAGTGACGTTCGGATCCACGCCAGCGTAGTTCGGTCCAATGCCAACTGGGTACGGTAGTTGGCCATATCGGTTCGCTCATGTGCAAGATCGACGCGAGGATCTTTTGAGTCGGATGTTAGTGGATTCAAGCAAGTCCTTTCAAAAATGAGGTCGTTTTGGTTCGTAAACGTTAACCTCAAAAACGGTGGTTGGCAAGAAATCATAGGCCATGTGCTGACAATGTCCGGGCCTTTGTTTGGACGGGACAAACGGTCCCTTCCTACTCACCAGTAGCCACAAAGCACAACAATCCACAGGTCAAGCCTGTGGTATTCGAATCCCGTCTATTTCGAGTAGACCGGAAGTATACGTACCTCCGCACGCTTGTAGGCCACGCGACCATTTACGATCGCAGTCTCTACATAAGTGCGGTAGTCCAATGGACTGCCATCGAGCAAGAGAATGTCAGCGTCTTTGCCAACTTCGATGCTTCCGATTCGCTTTTCCAAACCCAGCATTTTGGCGGGTGTAATGGTCAGCGCCGCGAGGGCCGTTTTTTCACTGGCTCCGCCGCGAACGGCGAAGGCGGCTTCTAACGGCAAGCTCGACAGGTCGCGACCTGCAATCCCATCCAGACTCATCGCATTGCTCAGCGCAGTCAACGCGAACGGGACTCCAGTCTTTTCTAGTACCCGCGACATTTCAATCCAAGTGCCCGACGTTTGCTCCTCACCAAAACGAGGCGCACGGCGTCTGCGTGGAGTGTACACAACTTCCGTGCCGGCTTCAGCCAATTCCTCTGGAATCACCCATGCCTCAGCCGCTCCGGTGAGAACCAATTTGTAACCCAGTTCCTTCGAAAGGTTGATCTGGTCTCGTATATCCGAAACCGTATTGGCTGCGATGCGAAGCGGGATCTCTCGTTTGACTAATCGTAGCACTTCGTCGCTAACCGGCTTGCGTGGAGGTTGCTCTTTCTTGCCCGAAGCGATGACTTTTTCATGCGAGGCTTGGTCTAGCAAATACTTTTTGGCTTTCGCAATTTGCTCGCGCCATGAATACTGACCCAACGCACCCGACATCGAGCCAGGTGTCATGTCCAAGAACGCTGACTCACTGACCAGCATGCCCTCCAGTTTGCCATACGACATCTTGAGGACCACGCTCTTTTGCTGTGTTGCAGGTGCCTCGGGAGTGTTCTCGATGGGCTCGGTTGGAATGATCGGCAATCCGCAGCATTTGCAGAGCGAAATAAATGGTCCGTAGTCTCGTTGCGCGGTCTCCACGATGGCATCGTTTTCTTCAAGGTCTGGATCAAATCCAAGAAAGCGCTCCGTGATTGGGAAACCATCGGAAACACCTCGCCGACCGAAACCAAACCCTCCGGCGCGAATCTCCACGCAGGCCGTCGTAATTCCAATCCCAAGTCCTAAACTAAGATTTCGATCGAACGGATCGAGTGTGTCGAATACTTTGGCATTGCGGTCCGAGCTAGACCCGCCGCCGGTCGCTAAACCCATTCGCCCCACGTCGACAGCGACGAATCCTGGCGTTACTGTCTTTCCAACCGCGTCGATCTTGGTGGCGCCTTCAGGTACCTTCACGTCTTGACCAACCGCAGTAATCTTGCCCCCCTCGATCAAAATGGTACCGCCGCGAATCCTCTCTCGAGTAACGGTGATGATGTCGCCGCCAACGATTGCTAGAATTTCTTTGGTAGGTGGCTTTTTGCTGGGTTCCGCAGGTTTTGCCGTAGGTTTTGCCGCGTCCTGGGCTGGCAGTGCCGACACGTTGAAGAATGCGATGAGGAAACCGAAAAACGTTGCTGTTTTAGTTTTCATATATTTGCTTCCCTTCGACAAATACACGTTGAATGCTAGTGGTCGCAGCAAATGGATCGCCATCCAGAATGAGGAAGTTGGCTTTTTTGCCAACCTCGAGTGACCCAACTTCGCCGTCGACTCCAATAAGTTTTGCTGGCATCATTGTAAGAGCCTCTAAAGCCCTCTGTCGTCCTAATCCGTTGTGGACCAGCGAACTAACGGCGAATAGCGGCGTGTCGAGTTGAGCGCGGAATTCGTTTTGACCAAGCGATAGCGAAAAGGCAAAGGGCATTTCCTTTTCGCTCAAGAACTTCGGAATGTTGATTCGATCGCGAGTGTTTGGGACAAAATCGATGCGAGGCGGGAGGATCGCGACGTGTGACTTGGGATCCAAATCACTGCTTGCTTCAAACAAATCGGAACCCGATACGATGAATACCAGCTTTGCCTGTTTACTCTCCTTGGTCGCGGCGACGCAATGAAGGATCGTGGCGGCGTTGTTCAAGTTGACGAACAAGCTAGACTTGCCTTCTCGAACTTCGGTCCACAATTTTTGCGTGGGACTGACCGGTGGTGTTGCACCAGGTGTTGCACCAGGTGTTGCACCCGCTGTTGGACGAGGGCCGCCCGGACCGCTACCAGGAGCACGCAAACCGTTTCGCAACAGTTCCAGACTTGGTGTTGAGTTGGTGACGCTTACCAAAAGTTTTCCGTCTGGATTGACGATTTGTGCTGACTTGGCAGTTGGTTGAACGATCACCGATTGGGCGTAGCCGCTGACCACCAATTGCAACGTAGTGATTCCGCTGCGAGTCGCGGCCTTCCAGTCGATGTTGTCCAAATCGATACTGTCCGAAAGTTTGGTAAACGACGTTGAACTCGAGGGTGGACCGCCCGGCACTGTAATCGTTTGCCCGCGTACAACAATCGTGCGGGTCTCACCAGCGGACTGGGCATCGCGACCAACCGTGACAACGTAATAGGGATCTACAATGCCAGGCATAATCGTCTTGCCCTTGGCGTCGATGACCTGCGCTGCAAGCGGAATCTTGACATCTTTGCCAATCGCTTCGATCTTTCCATCGCGGACGAGAATGACTCCATCCTCGATCACACCCGCTTTGCTGACTGTCTCAATCTTGGCGTTGCGGATAGCAAGTGACCGTTGAGCGAAGCATTGGTTCTCTGCCAAGATGGCAAACACCAGGAACATCGCGAGTCGTTGGATTAATGGGTTCAGGTTGCACATTCGATTTTTTGTGGCGATGAAGGTAAGCTCGATGATCAAAACCGGCGTCGATCAATTTGGGTGTCGTAAACACTTTTGCCATCAATGAAAACTTGCTTCACGTGATTTCTCGGATCGATGATCGAACCGGTTGTAATAACGATATCCGCATCCTTGCCCTTTTCTAGTGATCCGACTCGGTGATCGATCATGAGGGCTTTGGCCGGCTCGATCGTCACGCCTCGAACTGCTGCCTCCTCGTTCCATCCGTAACGAACCGCCATGGCGGCTTGGAAAAACAGTTCCTCTTGCGGAACAACGGGCGAATCGGTGTTCACGCCCAAGGCCCTTGCGTTCCGATTGGCGTATTCTGCCACGAGACCTCGAATCTGGCCTCGATCTCGATCGTAGTGAAAGCCGCGCGGTCCGACCATGATCGGAATATCTCGTTTCAAAATCTCGTCCGTCAACTTGTAGGCATCGAACTCGCTGTGATCGAGAACCACCTTCAAATTCATTTCATCATGCAGGATGCGCAACGTCGACTGAACCACTTGATAAATCTGAGTGTGAACGACGACAGGTATCTCGCGATGAAAGAGGGGCTTGAAGTACTCCAGCCGCAAGTTCATTGGAGGTTCAGCCTTGGTTCGTCCCGCTTTGAAATCATCCCATTGCCGAACATAAAGTTGCCCCTCGATCAATTGTTGACGAATGACATAATTCATTCCGCCGCGACCGGAGCCAACCTCGCCGTCCTGGCGCTCTGGATTGCCCGCTTGAGCGATTTTGAGCACACCTGGGGCCTTGATGATGATGTCCGATAGTTTACCTGGTCCTGTTTTCATCAGCGTACCCCAGCCACCCATGTTGGTTCCACTACCCGGAATAAAGCAAATGGTGGTAACGCCGCCTGCGATGGCGTTCTTGAGTTGATCGTTGTGAGGGATGATCTGATCCCAATTGCGAAGCTCTGGGTTGGTTTGATAGACCATCTCGTTCAAGTCGCCAGATCCACCGACGTGCGCGTGGGCCTCAACCAAACCGGGCATGGCAAAAGCGTCCGGATGGCGAATTTCCTGGTAGCCATCCGGAACGTTGATGTCTTTGGTCTTGCCAACCGCTTCTATCTTGCCCTCAGATACTAAAATCGTGCCACCGATAATCGGCTCACCAACGCACGTCAGTACCTTGCCGACATGGATTGCAAGTTTTGGTTTCGCATCCTCTGCGAAAACAAGCTGAGGTAAAGCCAGTAATGATAGCATGCATGCAAGGAGCATTTGATAGACGTGAGACACTCTGGCAGCCTGTGCTACGGGGGCGGTAATCATTATTTGCTTTCCTTTTCATAGACCCAGTTGCCATCGATCATGACGGCCAGAACTTCACTTGAAAGTTCAAATGGCGGGCCACTCCACACGACTAAGTCGGCGTCTTTCCCAAGCTCAATGGACCCCACGGTTGTCAGTTTCAGAAAATGGGCCGGACCTAACGACATGCCTCGCAATGCATCTTCTAATCCAAGTCCCTTGTAGACCGCATAAGCGACCACGTCTGGCAGTTTGCTCGTCCCGGTAGTCGTCTGTGATTGGAATGCAATCGGCGCCCCTGCGGCCGCGATCTCCGCCGGAAAATTGATGACTTGCCCATCCTCTTCGCCAATCAACACGGGCCCTATGACGACCAAGACTCCGTTCTTCGCTAAGAGCTCAGCCGCCTCGGCGGCAGCTTTACCTGATACGATGGCCGTTGTTAGATCGAATTCGGTGCGAAACAACTTAATGGTCAACTCAATCGCCTTGAACTCGTTGGCTTCTACCATCGCGACGATTTTCTTTGCAAAGAGAGCACGATACGGCTCGAGCGGCTCAGTCATCGGCGGCTTCTTGGGCTCGTCCGGCTTCTTGGGCTCGTCCAGTTTCTTGGGCTCGTCCAACGTCGACTTGGTCGGCTCTGCTTGCTTTGCGTCGGCAGGTTTAGTCTCTGACGATTTCGAATCGGATGGCTTAGCTTCGGCGGGCTTGATCGCTTCGGCGGGCTTGTTAGTGTCGGGCTTATTAGTGTCGGGCTTGTTAGCGTCGGGCTTGCTCGCGTCGGGCTTACCTGCGTCAGGTTTGCTTTCTGGCTCGGTTTTTCCATCTGCCGATTTCTTGGCGTCAGCGGCTTTCGCTTCAGCCTGTTTGGCCTCAATGGCTTTGGCCTCCAAAGCTTTTGCAGCGTCAAACTGCTTTTTTGCAGCGTCATATTCTTTCAATTTGATTTCGTAGGCGGCGAAGTCGGCATCGTACTTGGTCCAAGCGTCCGTGTACGCTTTGCCAGCACGCAACATGCGTCGCATCGAGTCTTCGGTAGTCGTCAAGTTTCCACCCACATTGAATCGCACGGCGACCGGATCTTGGATGACTCGCGGTGCGTCCGTCAACTTGAACGCTAACACAGGGCTCGGCAGTCGCGAAGAACTAATCAACCCGGTCGTAATTCCCCCTTGTCGAGCCAAACGTACTTGATCGTTGTCGCGAGCCAGCAAGTCACCCAACTTGGCATTCAGCGGAAGTGTCTCAGCCAAGTTACCACCCAGCCCCACATTGGTCGCACAATCGAGCAAACCGGGAACCACGACACCGTTCGGAAATCGTTTGATTGCTGCATTGCGAGACGATGAAATGCTCCGTCCAATACCGCTGATCTTGCCGTTCCTGATCGCCACGCCACCTGGCACCATTCCTTGTGGCGTATAGACCGAAGCCGCTTCGATCACCGTGGATTTGCTGTCGATGTCCGCATGATATACCGATCGACCCTCAATGTAGGTCGCTAGGACTCTAGAACCTGATTCGAATGGCTTGCCCGAAAGGACCACGAAATCCGCATCGGCGGATGGTTTGAGTGCGCCAACTCGATCGCCAACGCCCATCATGTTCGCTGGGTTGTTCGTCACCATGCTCAAGATTTGCTGCGTGGAAAGACCTCCTCGTTTGAACAACGATGCCAAGAACAACATGTCGGTTAGGTCGGCATCGGTTGGAGGTCGCATTGCAAGCTTGCTACCAATGCCCTCATCAACCAGAGCCTTAGCACGCATCCAAACGTCCTCGATCGGTTTACGGTCCGGGACGGGAACCGTCGGATTGACGATTCGCCCCGCTCGCATTTCGGGACTGAGTACAACACCGATGGCGGCGGCGCTCCTCCAATCGATCCCTTTCAATTCGGCGGTTTCGGTGGGATCGACGAGCAGCCATGGAAGGTCAAACTTGTGAGCCATCGCCAACGCAGCTCGAACTTCGTAGTTGTTTTCCACCGAGAAACGAAGCGTCCGCTTTGCCGTTACCAACTTCGAAAGTGCTTCCATCATCGGATCCGCATCTGCGAATCTCGCATTCAGTTTCTTTGCCTCGGTAAACAGAACATCGAGCCCGATGATCGCTTCGGCAAAGCTGGTGGCGAGCTGCGGACGAGTTGGCTCCAAAGGACGATCCACGGAGACGGCACCGACGGGTGGTTCGTAAACGGTGGGCGGAGTCATCGCTTCACGTGTCAGCACGATCCGCAAACTTTCGGAATCGGAAAGAACTCTCTTCTCAAGATCTTTGCCCCCCAGTTTGACGACCGCTCCTTGCCCCGGCATCAATAGAGATGAACCCGGTGACAATTGAACCGTCGTTACTCCAGCTTCGATGTACTTGTCAAACTCGCGAAACAGATCGAAGCCATCGAGGGCTCGCACCTCGGGAGTGAGAGATAGTGTTCCTGCAGCGCTCGATTCGACCAAGGTCGTTTGCGCGACAACGAGACCTGGAATGAGCGTGGCACCCGAGTAATCATGTCGCTTTGCATTGGCTGGCACTTGGACGTCAGCTCGCGTTCCGATGTTCGTTATCTTGCCATCGGTCACGATTATCACGGCATCGTTGATGACGGGGCCGTTGCCAGGCCAAATTTGGCTAGCGAAGTAAACGTCCACTTGATGGGCAGTTGCTTGGCAAAGCGAGAGCGTTGCTGAGACGAATGCAATCGCCAGCGAGCAACCAATATGCCTTAACGATGATTTCATGATGGCTTACTCCGCTACCGGGGCTAGGAGTCGCTTGATCTTTTCGTCTTTGGATCGCTCGTAAACAACCTTGCCATCGATAATGGTTTGCTCAACCCAAGTCGAGATGTTCAAAGGTTCACCGGACAAAATCACAAGATCGGCATCCTTCCCCACTTCAATGGACCCAACTAAGTTTGCAATACCGATGCGCTTGGCTGGCATCAGGGTGATCGCTTCGAGCGCTTCCTTTTCAGACATGCCGTACTTCACCGCCGTTGCCGCTTGGAACCAAAAGAAACTGCTGCCCAGGGAAGTTCGAGCGCCGAAGCCCTCGGTCTGAAAAATGAAGGGAACCTTTGCCGCTTGATAGAGCTGAGGCAGGATAATCTTTTTGTCCTCACGCGAACGCGGATTTGTTTCCCAAAAGACAAGACTTGGGTCCAGAATCACCGTCTCGTTGCGTTTTGCGAGCAAGTCTGCCGCCTTGTAGCAACCCTGTCCAAGCACCAAGATCGGCTTCAGGCTGTAGTCTGCGATCAACTGGAATGCTGCTGTCACATCCATACCGGTTTCGCAATAGATGTAGACTGGTTGCTCACCCTTAATGGCCTTCTTCAACGCTTCTAAGCCGGCTGCTTGGCTGGCTGCATCGTTGCCCCCCGCAGTTTGGCGTTCGGCACTTCCCTCTTCCTTGGGTTCTTCGGGTCCACCTTCGGGTTTGTCGGCTGGCTTGGCGGCCTCTTCACCTTCTTTCTTGACCTCGGTCGCTGCATCTGGCTTTTCGCCTCTGGCTTCTTTTTCGATGGCTTTCTTGGCCTTGTCGAGTTCCTTTCGCAGTTTCGCGAGTTGGCTCATGCGATTGCCACTGGCTGGACGCAAAGAAATCTTTAGGCCCGCCTCGCGTTTCAAAAGCATATCGTTGACGTATTGTCCTGCTGTTTTGACGATGGCCGCTTGGCCGCCGATCAGCGTGCTATTGCCTGGAACAACCGCCGATGAAGTGATTCCATTGCGACGGCACTCTTCGAAATAAGGAGCAACCGGATCGATCGAATCTACAACCGACAGGAATGGAACCAATTCGTTCCTTTCGTTGGCCGAAGTCATCGCTCCTGAATTGTGTGCATCGACAAAACCAGGCATGACCACTTTGCCGGTCGCATCAATCACTTTCGCTTCGCCGGGGATAACGATGTCTTTGCCGATGGCTTCGATTTTGCCTTCGCGAATGAGGATGGTTCCGACAGCAATCGGTTCGCCTACGATTGGGATGATCTTGGCACCTTGGATGGCCAACGGTCCGTCGGCATGCAAGCGGGCTGCTGTGGTCGCAAGTCCGAGTAGGAGGATTGTTACCGTGCGGAATATTGTTACCGTGCGGAATATACCGAAGTGGTTCATCATTGCTTGCTCTTGTCGTTCCCGTAAATCTTGCCACTTATCATTGTCCAATGGATGTTGCTGGTCGGCTGCATCGGGTCGCCACTGAGCGCGACCAAGTCAGCATCTTTTTCAGCTTCTATCGAGCCAACCCGATTGGATAATCCTAGAATGTCTGCTGGCCGCGAGGTGATTGCAGCCAATGCTTGTTCGTGTGTCAGTCCAAATCGATGTGCAAATCTTGCTTGATCCAGCAATGATTCTCCTGCTAAGCAGAATGGCACCTTGGCTTCGATGAGTTTACCCGGCACATTCCATCGCAATGCCGTTCCTTCGCTGCCGCGGTTCGACGCTGCCGATCGAGCAAGGGCTGTGTAAACCACTTTGCCATCGCGTTTTTTGAACTCCTCGATAATGCGATAGACCTCGTCGCCTCCGTAAATGATCGGCTTGAAACCGAATTCATCACCCAGGTCGAGCGCACTACGAATGTCGAAGTCCGTCCGGCTTATGGCGAGCGACTGTCTTTTTCCATTGAGGATTTCTTTTAGAAGTTCCGTCGACATTGGGTCAGCACCGTCGACGGTACCACCGCTACGAACGCGGCTGAGCGAGCTGCGGATGATCCAAACGACACCCATGCGATTCGTTGGCTGTCGCATGTAAATTCCTTCCGGCCGGGATCTCGCTCGGTTTCGCGAAGTCGGATCGCTGCAAACCGCCAACACCGCATTGCCGCTTGCTGCCACGGTCCGTTCGCCTGAATTGCCAGCCGTTTTGACAATGCATGCCAAACCGGAAAAGACACTCTCGGTTGCCGGAACTACTTGTGCGGTTGTGACCCCCTCGTCGACGGCTTCGGCAAAATCCCGCGAGCTCCAGTCGATCGCCGAATAGGTATCAAACTCCGGGGTGACTTCTCTCGATACTTCGCTCGTCCCGCCGGATAAACCCAAGCTGGAGTACGCATCCACAATGCCAGGCATCAACGAATCGACTTCCAATACCGTCAGGGGGCCAGGAGCATCGATCGATGGTCCGACCAACTTGATCTTGCCATCGCAAATGTAGACCTCTCCTTTTTCACCATATGCGCCGTTGTTGGAGTAAATGTGTTTGGCTCGAATCAAGATCCGATCGCTTGATGGCTCTTTTTCCTGCCCGACCGAGATGCAGGGGTCGAGCGCGGCGAGCCCCGCTAGAATGGTTGCAGCGATGAAGTGAAAAACAGTCTTTTGCATCGATTAATTGTCTTTCGTAGTAGCAACTTGACCGTCGATCAGTACAAAGTGAGGTTTGGCTCCCAAGTTGAGGGGCGAACCCGACCAGATGACCAAATCGGCAGGCTCATCCTTGGCGATTCCTGGTTTAGCAGCCGAACCCAAAAGTGCTTTGGGAATTTCACTTAAAGCCGATAACGTTTGATCATGGTCCGCACCGGCGGCAACAACCATGGAGGCGGTTAGTCGCAACTGCTCTGCACTCTCTCCCGCGAAGCAAATCGGTATGCCAGCTTTCATAGCCATCACGATATCTTGAACATACCAATCGTAGCTGCTGGCCGACATAGGTTGCACGACGATCGTGCTCTTCGACTTAAGGATGTGATCGATGTGAGTCTTTAGTTGTTTCGGTCCAAGCAAGAGTGCGTTTAGTTTTTGCGTTTCAATCAGATGCAATGCGGATTGAATCTCGGCATCCGTTTGGGCTTCGATGATGGCAACCGATTTTCCGCTCGCGACATCCTTTAAACTTGAAGTGCGTCGGTCCAAAAGCTTCTGTTCGATCGAGGCAGGGAGATAAACGCGCGAAGGCAACAGCGTTCCTTTGAGCGACTGCGATACCATCTGGATTTGGCCAGCGAGACTAGAGGGAAATCGGTTTGGGTTCCTCGCACTGTTGGCGAGAACAAACTTGGCGGCAGCATCTCGAGCATACTCGGGAGCCGTGGCACCGATGCGAACAAGGCTGGCGTTGCCTGCGATCGGATTTGAACTACCTGGTGCCAAAAGGGCTCGAAGCAAACCATCGCGGACCAATTTCCTTTGGCCATTGAAGTCACGAGCAAAGCCATCCGCCGCAAACACCAGCGAAGCATCCGGTTCCTGTTGCGGATCGATCACTCGAGCCAATCCAAAGTTCGCATGCGCGGAAACCAATCCTGGCGTGATGACAGCATCGGATAAATCAAAAGTCGGATGGTCGAATTGGGTCTCCGGCCGCTCCTGGCTGATGCTGAGGATCTTCCCATCGCAAACCTGAATCACCGCAGGTTGCAATCTTCCTTCGAACCAACATCGCGACGATTTCAATTCGAAGCAGCGAGGTAGTGATTCAAGAAGATCTAAAGTTGGAGTCGTCGTTTTCTCTCTTTCCGACTGCATTTCTGCGGAGACGAATTGCGGTTTGTCGGCTCCATAGATCACGCCACTGTTCATCACCCAAACTACCGGATTTGCTGTGCTGGTCGGTTCACCGCGGAAGCACACCAAGTCGGCCCGCTTGCCTTTCGCAAGACTTCCGATTCGATCGCCAACTCCCAATGCCTTGGCCGCATCGATCGTGATGGCTTTCAGGGCTCGCTCTGGGCTGAAGCCGACGGAGATCGCTTTGGCCGCATGGGCACGCAATAATTTGCTCGATCGATCACTCTTTCCGTTGCTTGCGATCGCGACAATACCATCGTAATTTGCAAAGTCGCTACCCAATCTATCGGCTGAATCATCAAACTCCGAATCGCTTTTTTCGAGATCTAGCCAAGGTCCAAGTACAACCGGGTTCTTTGAGTCGCGAATGATTTTGGATGCCGAACGTAAATCGCTCAAGCCATCGAAAACCACTTGGATCGCCTTCATCGAATCTCCCTCAAGGAGTTTCATCGCGAAGTGAACATCATCCGGACCATGCACTTCCAATCGAAGAGGAATGTCTCCTTTGATGACCCGCAGAAGATCTTCCTTGGCGGTTTCTCGATCCGGTTTCTTAACCGGTTTTTCTTTGCTTTTGTCTGGTTCAGCAACGGCCTTGGCAGCACCGTCGGCCTTGGCAGCACTATCGGCCTTGGCAGCACCGTCGGCTTGAGGGGGCATCGGACGGTTCGGGGCGATGCTCTCAGGAGGACCTGTTGGTCGTCCTCCAGGTGATCGGCCACGCTGTCCCGGTATTTGCGATGGAACGCCAGGTGGCGTGGCTGGAGTGGCTGGCGCAGCCGGAGATGCACTTGCCTCTGGCTTGCTCGCAGGTGGCTGCTCCTTGGAAGCATCTTTCGGTGTTTCCTTGGCTTGCTTAGCAATGTAAGAGTCGTATTCTTCCCACTTCTTTCGATACTCGATGGCGGCATCGAGTATTTTTTTGGTTCGCTCAAGTTCTTGTTGGCGCGAACGATTGTTCGTAGCCATGACGCCGATGGATGCCTGCAATCCAGCTTTTGTTGCCAGCACGGAGGCTCCACCGCCAGCTTTTGGCATCACCGATACGACCGCACCATAACCACCCAATGAACCTCGCGACGATGGTTGCACATAGATCGATGTTACTCCACTCGCAAGCACTTCATGCCAACTGTCCGAGTAGGGATCGATGCCATCGGCCGCGTCGAGACTGGCATCTGAGGCGGTCGCGTTGGCAGAATCTGAATCGAGCCAAAGTTTGCTGCGTGCATCGATCAGACCCGGGGTAACCACGCATCCCTTGGCATCAATGGTACGAGCTCCAGCAGGCAGAATGAGAGTCGAGTCACCAACCGCAAGAATCGTATCCCCTTGGATCAAAACCACTCCGTTTGGGATGGTGCCTGTAGACTCACTGGTTCGCAATTCGGCTCCAACAACGGCAATGATCTCGGCGGGAGGCGAGTCATTCTGTCCCCAAGCTGGATTCAGGCAGAGACCGAAGACCAAAAGTGTCAAGTAAACGGGTGAGTGAAACGATTGACGAAATCGCATTTCGTACGGCTTTGCCATGGAAGTAATTCAATGAGGTAGCATGGGATGTTCGCGAGGGGCACGAACGATCTGGGGGCCATCGAAAGCCAAATTGTTTAGCACCCGATAGAGCGTAATAGAAGGTGCAGCGAGACGCAAGCAGTTATTCAAGCGGATCGTTACTCCTGCGTTGATTGTACCTTCGCAACGCGATTATCTTCCCGATTTCCCGTGAACGTCGCATGGCATTAGCAGAACAAGAGAAAAGCCGCAGCCAACAGGCCGCGTTCCAGTTGCTCTCCTCCATCGACCGTGGCCAGTCGCTGCCCCTTCAAATTGAATATCTCATTGCCACGCGTTTCGAGCAGAAGCTCTTTTGAGACGCTATAGACGCACCCCTCAGTCACCACATCTTTACCCACATTTCAGAACACGCTAGACTCGAAATCCGAATGGATTTGCGTGATCTCCTTGCGTTGTCTCCCCCTCGCCCCGCTTCGCGGAGACTGCTGCAATCTGCCGCTTGCCTTATCGCCGCAAAACGGCAGCGCATGCTCGGCGAACGTACTCTTCGTATTCCCACTGTCCGCTTGAACCTGTCTGTCGAGCAATGACCAGATCAAGGCTTGGCACAAACGCAATGAGTTGGCCGCCGGAACCAGGCTTGTAGCGAGCATCGTTTGGAATTTCTCCCACGGTGTTGTTCACAAGTGCAGGGAGCTCCCAACCATGAGAAAAACTCTGGGCATTGCGTTTGAACCGCATCTCCTGGCCCTTCACTTCATGGGTCGCTAACGCCGTTTGTTCCACGAACCAACTCGGGATGACTTGTTTGTTCTCCCATCGACCTTGACGAAGCATACAGTAGGCGATTCGAGCTAAGCCTCGGGCAGGCATCCCAAGCCCATGCGACGGATGACGTCCAATCGTCTCCCCTCCGTCATAGAATTGAAACCACCAATGCTCACATCCGATCGGTTTGAACAGAGATTCAATCGCAACCTGATCGTAGGGTTTACCGGTCACTGTCTCGCAAACCAACGACGCATGGCACAGCGCATGACTTGAGTACCCGCACGCCGTGCCGGGATCAAATGCCAAATTGCTTGTCTTCGGATCCCCACTCAATCCAAGCACATATTCCCAGCTTCCATCGTTTTTGGCCCCCACGGCTTCTGGACAAATACCCGATGTGTGATTGAGAAGCTGTTTGACCGTGATGTCCGCTTTGCGGGGATCGCTAAGCGGCTTTGCCCAAGGAAGGAAGTCAAAGGCTGGATCTTCAAATTTCATTCGATGCGGAGTCAAACCTTGTTGGCTTTGTTCCGAGGCGATTGCGAGAACGGTCGCACAAACGGCTTTGGAAACGGATGCCACGCGCCGGTCGTCGGTCTTAGCGCTATTGCCTCGCTCGACTTCCAGCACGACATAACCGTTGCGAATGACCACAGCTGCGAAGTTGCGACTGTCGCTTGTCAGCAGCCACTCTTTCAGTTCGGCGAGCTTTTCTGGGTCAACACCGGCTAGCTTGCGAAGTTCATCTGGGTCAGCCAACGTTCGCCAGCCCCCCTGGGATTCGGCTGGAGGAAAGTACTCTTGAGCCTTCGCAAAAGACATGTTGCTCAAAAACCAAACTACCGAAAGCGAGATCAGGATAACGTACGAAGCCATTCGAGGTGCCAGATTCATAGTAGAACTACTTTGAATGGTGTTAGGGTCTGAACGCGGCCAAGTCCTAGGGTCCATTGGCAGACTGGTGGACTCTCCAATTTTCGAAAGGAACACTTCTATACCCTTCAAAAGCGATTCCCTCGTTGGGGTTTTACCTTTGTAGCTGTCCATTGTACGGAATGGCGATCTGCTAGGAAAAATGGTAAGGTGCGTGAGGGTGCTCATTCGAGATGTGCCTAGTTCATAAGTAGCAAAACATTATCGCGATCCCAGCTCTGCTGCTTGGCGAAGCACTTCGTCCACAATGTTTTCTTCGACTTGATCGGCCCAGATCGCGGGGAGGCCGTAATAGACCATCGCTCCACCCCCTTCGTAGCCCCCTTCTTTTAGCACGCGATGGCTTGGTATATACGCCATCACGTCGTGCGCGTAGCCCGCCACAAACGTTGTTTGAGGCATTTTGCCTTTGATGCGCAAAGAGTAATCCACGACGACTTCACCACCCAACGCCACTAAGTTTAAATCCGCTCCGATTTGCCAGAGCGAGATCGGATATGGGTAAGACGTGGGCAATGGCTTGCCTGCATCAATGCCCTCCAACAACTGTTTGGCTCGAAGCGACTCGTAGAGGGAGCCGGACGCTGCCTGCGTACGAAGTTCCTCGGTTGTGGGAAGTTTGTCAAAGGCGAGATCGATTTCGCGATACTTACAGGACAGCGATGGGGCGGCTATCTTCATTTCGGTTGTCAGCAATGTTTGATCCACAGCCGATGCCAATTGTCTGCCATAGTGACTGGCCAGTTCAACGGTTCGCCGGGGGATTGGATTTTGATCGGCTCCGCAGCCTGCGAAGAACAACGCGACACAGCCTGGATGCCGTGTCTCCAATTCCATTTGCGCGTAGCCAGGATAGTCGCCGGACCATTGGAGATCGGATAAAACGGTAGCGTGGCATGCATATCCGAACAGAATCGATGTAAGGTCACCCTTGGTGTTGCGGACTGCGAGAACAGGAACATCATGGTCCGATGGCCCGGCCAATTGCCCGAGCGTTCGCAATTTGGGTCCGTCTGGTTCTTTATTGCTTCGGCGATTCACTGCAAAGTTGGTTTGGCCAACACCCCAGGCAAGTGAGCTGGGCTCCATACGACTCATGGCTTGTCCAACAACTTGAACGATCGTGTCTCGCAATTGATCTGCATAGCGTTCGATCTGAGTGCGTTGGGCTTGATCTAATCGATAGTAGTGAAGTGGTCCAAGATTGCGTTTTACTACGGGCCCAGAATGCGTGTGCGAGCAGCACAACACAACATGAGCCGCAGGGATAGAAAACCGAGTTTCAATCAAATCACGCACTTCGTTGGACAACTCGCGGTCGATGCCAACGAGGTCCAGGGTAATGATAACCGCTCTTGTATTATTGGCCGACTCGAGAACGAGAGCTTTGGAGTAGAGTTCGGTCACTTTTCCATCGGCGGGTCGATCGCGACTTGCGTAACCCGCCATCCACATGAATTCGTCGGGAGTGATCCGTGCAGACGCCGAGCCCGCACGCCACGTTTCCGCGAGGATATTTTGATTGATACCGAGGAAAATCCCCAAGAACACAACAGCAATTAAACTACGTTGCATGATTAGCACTCAATTGATTGGCGAGAGAGAACGCCGTTATCGTGACGGACAGTTAATCTCTAGGTACAGTTCGGCACGCGGCGAAGATGCTGTCACAGAAGGTTCTCAACTTAATTCATTGGCTGGCACACGTCGAAAAGGATTGGCTCGTCTGTTTATCGTTCGGTCCAGCTTAATGATTTCGAGAAGCGAAGCTTCGTGTTTTCGAATTTCCGACTTTATGGCTGTCATTTTCGAATGTTCCTCGCCATAGGTTGCTTCGCTCAACCTCAATATAGTCAGTTTATGCACTATGACTTGCACGTCCTTGCGATCCTCAAGTGCCTGCATCAGGGTGGTTTCTTCCTTCGTTGAACGCTTTCGAGTCGTGGGATTCGCGGCAATAGCGAGCAAAGCAGATTCTTGCTTTTGAATCTGTGCTTGAATCGCCATTCGGTCCGGGTGATCTTCTCGAAAGCTAGTCAAGTTGATTCTCAAGAAAAGCAATTGCCAAACAAGTAAGTTCACATCCTCTCTTTTTCGAAGTTCTTGCGACAAAGAGTCTTCGATATTCATCGAGTTCGCCGCGTTGACGGGTTGTTGAGAGTGCGGGAATTCCTGTTCAATAATGTCGAGCAAGGCAAGTTCGTTTTCACGGATCTGCAACTGGGTAGATTGCTTTTTTGGGTGTTTTTCTCCGAAGTTCGCGTCATTCATTCTCAAAAAAAGCAACTTCTGAACGATCGACTCCACATCTGCGCGATTCAGAAGTTCTTGCGGCAAGTATTCTTCCATATTTATCGAAGACTTTGAAACGGCTGATTGGGGCAGGCCATTGAGTTCTAGGATGCTTTTCAAGGCGGCCTCGCATTCGCTAATTTTTGCCTGAGTGGACTTCTTGCTTGGGTGCTTCTCTCCGAGGGACGAATCATTCTTCCTCAATAAACGCAACTTTTGAACAAGCACCTCTACGTCCGAGCGATTTCGAAACTGTTGTGGTACGGAGTCTTCTAACTTGGCTGCATCCTGGCCAAGGCAGAATGAAAATGTAGCCCAAGTGAATAGAGAAAAAAGAACGAATTCGCTTAGCCAAAACCTAGTATTTTGCATCGTGCCACTTCCAAAGCCTCGTAAACGTCAAATTTCCGCACACGCCATGTTTCCGATTTTACTCGAAAACGAACTACGAGAGTCTTTTGCCATGCAAATATTTCGGAGTGACGGCGAATACGCTGAGAAAAGGTTGCTTCGTCGTCTTGATGGTTGTTTCGTTGCGTCGAGGCATGCATTATCACATCACTCTCATGCGACGATGTCTCGCAACACTTGGCCATGAACATCGGTCAATCGAAAATCACGGCCCGCATAGCGGTAGGTTAGCTTCTCATGATCGAAGCCCAGCAGATGAAGCATCGTGGCATGAAGATCATGGACGCTGACTGGCTTTTCCACTGCCTTGAAACCAAAATCGTCCGTCGCTCCGTAGACTGTTCCACCTCGAATTCCGCCACCCGCCATCCAAACCGAGAATCCGTAATGATTGTGATCTCGTCCCAGTAGCGATTTTCCCTGCCCGCTCAATTCAACCGTAGGCGTTCGTCCAAATTCTCCCCCCCACACGACCAGCGTTTCATCCAACATGCCTCGCTGCTTCAAATCCGTTAACAAGGCCGCAATCGGTTGGTCGATCTCAGCCGCAAGTTTTCGATGGTTTTTTTCGATGTCATTGTGGTTGTCCCACGGTTGCCCTGCTCCGTGCCAAAGCTGAACGTATCGCACGCCGCGCTCGACCAGTCTACGCGCAATGAGCGTTTGCCTGCCGTGAACCCCGTCACCATACATTTCAAGTGTCTGCTGGCTTTCTTTCGAAATGTCAAATGCATCCGCTGCGTCCATTTGCATCCGGAATGCCAATTCAAACGACTGAATTCGTGCATTCAGTCGTGAGTCGATCCGCGTTTGATGATGCTTCTCATTCAGAGATTGCAATAGGTCAAGCTGCTTCCGTTGGGATTTCAACGAAGCGTGGGGACTGCGAATGTTCTCGATTAGTTGCTCGATTTCGCGATGCTTGGGATCGATAAATGTCCCTTGAAATACGCCCGGCAGGAATCCAGATTGCCAATTTTCAGCATCTTTGATCGGGTAACCATTGGGGCACATCGCTATGAAGCCCGGCAGGTTCTGATTCTCCACCCCCAATCCGTAGAGCACCCAAGCACCGACACTGGGACGCGGTTGCACGGAATCCCCACAATTCATCAACATCAGCGAAGGTTCGTGGTTTGGAACTTGCGCATACATCGACCGGATGACCGCGATGTTGTCAATGTGTTCGGCTGTCTTCGCGAATAACTCGCTCACTTCGATTCCGCTCTCCCCATAGCGTTGAAACGAAAAAGGGGATGGAAAGGCAGCACCTGTCTTTCGCTCTGTTGTCAGATTGGTGGGTACTGGCTGCCCGGCATACTTTTGTAAGGCAGGTTTTGGATCGAAGGTGTCTACATGTGATGGTCCGCCATTCAAAAAGAAATGAATAACCCTCTTGGCACGCCCCGGAAAATGAGGATGACGAGCCCCCATGAGGCTCTCCGGTTGGGTGCCATTCGTACCTTCGATCGCTAACCCTTGCTCACGCAAGAGCGACATCAAACCAAGGCTGCCTAGCCCTAGCCCTGACCGCTGCAGCAACGCACGCCGATCAATCCATTCCGATAGTTGCTCTTGCATACACGACGCCCTTGATCCATTAGTCCACAAAGATGAGTTCGTTGGTCAGCATCAAGATTTGAGCTAGTTGTTCGAACGAATTTAGTTTTGGTCGTACTGGGCCACCAAAGTCTCGACTCGCATTCCAACCAAGTTCGGCAGATTGTATTTCTGGCGCCCAAAGATGTTGATCGCTATTGAGCCCTTCGAAGATATCCACTACGAAATCGATCGTGTCCCCTGTCTCGACTTGTATGGAATCTACGTCAATTGCCTCTTTCGATGCCTTAAGATTCACCGACTTCAATAAGCCATGCCGGCTAGAGAGAATTCGGAACCGAACGCCATCCCCAACCTCCGGTTCATGAATGGCCACAGAGCGAATACGGATCGTCCTAGTATCCGGTGCTACCCACCGCCGAACGCAGGCATGCTTTGGATCGTTGCCGGGATGTCCACCGGCGGCTGTGAGTTGGACCCAGCCCAAAGCTTTATCAGGATAGGCGGGACCGCCTTGCCATGCGTTACCCGTAAAGTGCGGCAGTTCCTTGAATTCCTTGAGTTTGCCGACGGACTCGTCGACTTCGCCATAGCCGTACTTCCATGCCATCGATTCCTTCGTGGGTCGACTCTCTTCGTTAACCTTGGAATCGTCTAGAAATCGGATCGCTTGTTCTATCTCCAAAGGGGATGGGGCGCGTTGCAAGACGGTGCGATACAGGTCCACAACCGATCGCTGAGGGTCTGTTCTATCCGCACTATCCGCCGATAAACCAAGATGACGAACGAGTGACTTCGATCGCGCAGCAACGAAAGGGTGATTCATGAAGAAAAGAGCCTGCTGAGGTACGGACGTTTCACTTCGCTTTGCGATATGCAAATCTGGGTTTGCGAAATCAAAGATCCGCAATGTGCCTGCCAGAAACTGCCGGTCGACCAAGCCGAAGATGGTTCTCCGATGGTTATCATCCTTGGCCCCAAACATCTCCGTCGGCTTGCTCGTGGGGCTTAGGTCGAGATCGCCGGAGATTGTTAAAAGGGCGTCGCGCATCTCTTCGAGGCGAAGTCTCCGAGGGGACATTCGCCACAACAATCGATTCTCAGGATCAACTTGAATGGCGCGATCGAGAACGCTCGCATCCGATGGACCTGAGACGCTCTGTCGGTAGGTAGCGGATGTCAGAATAAGTCGGTGGATTGCTTTCGTACTCCAACCTTGCTCCAGGAGTTGGCTGGCTAGCCAGTCCAGAAGCAAAGGATTGCTGGGTTGCTCTGCTCTTAGCCCGAAATCGCTTGGCGTCCGCACTAGACCCTCGCCGAAGTGATGTTGCCAAATTCGGTTTACCCATACGCGCGCTGTGAGCGGGTTATCAGGGTGAACGATTGCGTCAGCCAACTCGCGACGACCGCTACCATGTTGAAACGATGAACTCGAAAGCGATGCAAACCGAGACAGAAAGTGCCGTGGAATGGTCTCGCCTTTCGTCGCAGGATTGCCTCGCTTAAAGACTCTCGGCTCGACCATTCGATCTCGATCAAACAACGCGACAGCAACACTGAGTTGCTGACGGTTCTGCAACCGCCATCGATCGACTTCTCCTTGCAGTTTCCAGAGTTCGGTGCAGGTGGCCGAGTCAAAGTAAGATTCCGTTGTTACGATCTCCTCATCTGGAATTTCACATGGGGAGTTGGGGCCGTACAAGACTTGTCGCAGATCGCTTTTCTCCGAAGAGCTGGCCTCGGTATCGACGCTTTGAAACACAGCGCCATAGCGATCTGCCACATCGCGCAGCGATGTGGGTGGCGTTCGCAATGCATCAACCAGGATGGAATTGAATTTCTGCGAAGCGACAATCTCGCCGTGAACTTTCGGGGACTCAGAGGCAAATCGTTCGCTTGGAATCGAGACGTAAAGAAACCAAGGACCAAAAACACGGTCGTTGTCGCGATCAAGACTGGCGAGGTAACTTTCCCACCGGCGAACGATCGCCGGGATGATATCGGTCTTCTCAAGTACCTGATCAAATCCTTCTTCGGGGTATCGGTTCAATTCCGACTGGGAGAAAAGATAGTCGGCGAATCGTTGCCGAACTCGTTGCGCAGCTTCCGTGCGGCTAGAGAGTGTTTTATCCTTTAGTAGGGTGACACGCTTTCGAAGTTCTTTTTCATAATCGGAATCTTCGTCTTGGCGGTGCGCTGGAGGGCTCATCTCGACTTGGCGCTCCATGCTATTTTGAAACACGCCATACAAGGAATAATAATCGGCAGTCGGAATGGGATCGAATTTGTGGTCATGGCATCGAGCACAGGAGGCGGTCAGCCCCATGGTTCCGCGAGTCACTACGTCGATACGATCATCCACGATGTCGTGTGTAACACCGAGAAAACGGCGACCCAACGTTAGAAAACCCATCGCGATGAGCGAAGAGGGGTCCTTGGGGTCAGCTTGGTCGGCTGCGATTTGCAATTGCAAAAAACGATCATAGGGCAAGTCTTCATTGAACGCCTTGATGACCCAATCCCGATAGGCGGACGCATGCACAAAGAACCGCTCTTCGCGACCATATACATAGCCTTTGGTGTCCGAGTACCTCGCAACGTCGAGCCATTGGCGAGCGAACTGCTGGCCATACGTGGGCGACGCAAGCAATCCATCGACAAGGCGTTCGTACGCGTCCGGGGTAGGATCGTTTGCGAACTGCTCGATCTCTTCCAAACTTGGCAAGAGGCCGGTGATATCCAACGTAACACGTCGAATCAGCGCCCGTCGGTCTGCGGCTGGCGATGGTTGCAACGAACGCAACTCTAATTCATGCGCAACGAATCGATCGATCGGATTCAAACACCACGGCTCGTTGGATACGGCTGGTATCGAGGGTTTGACGACCCTTTGAAAGGCCCAATGTTTCTGCCAAGAATCCGCCCGAATGTCCGGGTTGCTTGCTTCTTTTGGCCATGGTGCACCGATTTCGATCCAATGACGAATCGACGCGACTTCTTGACTCGTGAGTTTTTTCTTCGGCGGCATTTGAAGTTCGCCGGAATGTACCACAGCTTGGAGGAGTAAACTCTCGTCGGGATGGCCCGGCAAGATGGCAGGGCCTGTGTCCCCCCCCTTGGCCATTGCTTGCAATGAATCCAGCCTTAGCCCATTCTCTTGCCTGTCGTTCCCGTGGCATTGGATACACTGGGTTGCCAAGATGGGTCGTATGGTCGTTTCGAAGAACTCGAGTTCCGCATTCGATTGCGATCGAGCTTCGAGCGATAATAGGCAAGCGAGAACAAGGGCGGCGATTCGCGTGATCAAGCTCATGATGGGTTTTGGTTCTCTAGCGGATGAGAACAGGGTGGGAAATTCTTCATACATTCTAGACACGGCCGACAAAAGTCAAAGTAGTAGGGACATTCCGTGTGCCATCCACCTAGAATAAAGTAGTAGGCACATTCCATGTGCCGTCCACCTAAAATAAAGTAGTTCCACCTAGAATTCTGGCAAAAGCTTGACTGCGAACGGCACGGCGGAGCGTGCCTGCACCTTTTGTCGGCTGAGTCACTCTAGCATGATTTCGTTCGCCAGGTTCGCCAAGTTCGCCAAAAGTGAACGAAAACAGGGTCTGACAGGGGTCTGACCCCAACGAAGTTACCCCGCGACGCGTGTTGCCGCTCCGCATGATTCCATCTCGCTCGGATGAACTGTGGATCATCCCAAGGTGGTCATCGCTTTGCACGCAAACAAGATGTCTTGTTTTTAATTCGGGGATAAACAAAAGGGGTCAGCGACGGTCTCATTAGCAGCAGTCGTCTAAAAGAGATCTGACCGACCTGCCCCCTTTTTTGTAGCTCACCATTCATTTATAGCGTGCATGCGGCCGATCCCGAGTCGGGCAGCATCACGTATGTCTTTCCCAGTGAACCCGCCAATTTCAGAGTGATTGATTTTTTTTCAAAACGAATTGGAATTTTGTTGCATTTCGTTTTGCTCAATGATTTAATCTTTTCCGCTCCTTTGATTTGAGATTGGAGTGAATTCTGTTTCGACCAGTCATCATTTGGCTTATTCTTCCTGCAAAGCTCCCGTTTAAAGGATCTGCAATCATGGCGCAGTTTTCGCCTCTGTATCTCTTGCGCAATGGTGGAGCTCAACTAGCTTAGTGCAAGTCCATAGGTCATTCAGCAAGGCTGAGTTGATGACCGCAACCCCACGGACGGGATTAGACAATCCGTTGTGTCACCCGTTTCACGATTAGCGGTCTGCCGATGGACTTTAATGAGTCCAACGAGTCAGGCATGTCCGCATCGCCCGTATTCAAATGTAAAGAGATCATTTTAGGATCAGATAGGATAGAACGACAGGATTGGACCGCTATGAACTCTCGCATACAAAGCGAGCGGGACAGAGCGGGTTTACTCGGTCGAGCCTCCTTCGCACTGGGCGAGCACCTCTCGATGCAACCCAGCGCTAAGGGCAAGAGGAAAATCAATGGGTGCTACCCATTCGCTTCTTAGCCTGACTGATGAGTTCAAGTTTGCCGAAGCCTCTTTACCCAATCGTAGAACGTATGCATGTTTCCCTTAGCCCAAGAGCGTATCGCTCCAAGGTTTGCCAGGAAACGGCGTTACGAAAAACTGACGACCAGCGATTTCTCGCCTACGACCGGAGGGTTATCACAATTAGCCCTATAATGTCAAAAGTTTCGAAGAACTGAGTGTTTAAGCAAGTTCAGCATTAGTTGCCGTTTTCCCTCTGAAATTGAGCCGGTGCCCTGGAAAAACACTTGCGCCACTACTTACCAATCAAGCGACCATCGCCTAAAATGAAAACTGTTTTGTAAACAGTAACATTCGTATTCCGAAAATGGATTTAAGTGGCTTCCGTGAGCACACGCCATGCCAAATGAAGCAGATACATGTCGCCGATTGGTGGTGCCGAAACTCCAATTCGCAGGCTGGGATAATGAACCCTTTCGCATCAATGAGCAAGTAACGTTCACAGATGGACGCATCGTTGTAACGGGGCAGCGGGGACGTCGTAGACCTGGTAAAAGGGCTGACTATGTTCTTCGATATCGTCCCGATTTCCCGATAGCTGTCGTTGAAGCGAAAGCAAGTGATTCCAGTCCTGGCGAAGGACTACAGCAAGCTAAGGATTATGCCATTCTGTTGGGACTGAGCTTTGCGTTCTCAACAAACGGTCATGAAATCCTTGAATTCGACTTCATCACTGGAACAGAGCGACAGATTAGTTCGTTTCCTACGCCTGACGAATTGTGGACGCGACTGAATCGAAAGGCCCAACTTGATTCAGCGAAGACTGAAAAGTTGCTTACGCCTGCCTACCATTTAAGTGGTAAATCACCACGATACTACCAAGAGATCGCTATCAACCGTACAGTTCAGGCGGTCAACCTGGTCGACGGGATTCATTTCGACGCTTCTGAGGAGATTCACACTCTCGCTCGGCTTTACGAGGCGATGCTTCGTGAAATGCGAGACGCCGCTGGAGATTCTGGGGAGTTCTACACTCCTCGACCTGTTATTCAGTTCATGGTGACGGTTACGAACCCGCAACTGGGCGAAGTAGTACTCGATCCAGCTTGCGGTACCGGGGGCTTTTTAGCTGAATCGTTTTCGCATCTGGAGAAGCACTGCAAAACAGTTCAAGACCGAAAGGTACTGCAAGATCGAAGCATTGCTGGAGGAGAGGCAAAGCCGTTGCCCTATATGTTGGCCCAAATGAATCGGTTACTGCATGGGCTCGATGCACCCGCGATTGAATATGGGAATAGCTTGGCAGTAAAGATCACGGAGTTGGGGCCCAGCGATCAAGTCGACGTGATCTTGACGAATCCGCCATTTGGTGGTGAAGAAGAGGCTGGCATACGAAACAATTTTCCCGCCGCCAAGCAGACCAGCGAAACGGCCTTGTTGTTTCTGCAATTGATCATGCGCCGCCTCAAGAAACCTCGATCAGGCAACGAGAACGGGGGACGTGCTGCGATTGTTGTTCCCAACGGCACCTTGTTCGGCGATGGAGTTTGCGCTCGGATTAAAGAGGATTTGCTCAAGGAATTTAACCTGCATACGATTGTTCGTTTACCAAATGGTGTGTTCGCACCGTATACGGCCATTCCAACGAACCTCCTTTTCTTTGATCGATCTGGACCAACAAAGGACATTTGGTACTACGAACTTCCCATGCCGGATGGACGCAAAAATTACTCTAAGACCAAGCCGGTTCAATTCAATGAGTTCGCTGACTGTATCAAATGGTTTCAGTCCAAACGCCGGAAAGAGGATGATCATGCATGGAAAGTGCCCGCCAAGAGCGTGCTGAAGTATGACAAGGATAGCAATCTTCTTGCCTGCAATCTTGATCAGAAGAATCCGAGCAGTGCTGACGCGTTGGTGCATCCTACCCCCTGAGCAACTTGCGGATGACATTCTTGCAAAGGAGCGTCGAATCATCGAAATCATGGAAGAGATCAAAGCGGAGCTTGCTGCTGGAGGGAGGAAATGAAAAAGAAAGCAACGAAGAAAGTCAATGACATAAAAGGAGTCAAAGCGCACTCAGTGGAGGTTGCGAACTATGTCGCTGTATTGGATGGAGTTGTCGAGCTGCTGGAATCGGCTCGCCGCACTTCCGCCCGCGCCAGGGTCATTCGTTGGGGTCATTCGTTGGGGTCAGACCCTGTTCGTTGGGGTCAGACCCTGTTTTCTGTTTACAGCCAGTTCGTCGCATGTTAAAGTACCCGCATGGCGAGACCTTTACGAATCGAAGACCCTGTTCGTTGGGGTCAGACCCTGTTCGTTGGGGTCAGACCCTGTTCGTTGGGGTCAGACCCTGTTCGTTGGGGTCAGACCCTGTTCGTTGGGGTCAGACCCTGTTCGTTGGGGTCAGACCCGGGT